>ORJL010130748.1_pt1 | contig 10420 bp, 5 predicted proteins | sample 1779941 | NCBI WGS metagenome assembly ORJL01 (sample SAMEA104232317, study PRJEB22302) | groundwater metagenome | biome: forest; feature: aquifer; material: groundwater | place: USA | collected 2011-08-07 | depth 5.8 m | reverse complement strand
CCTCGCGGTTTTCCTCGGTCTTCTTGTAGGGGCGCGCGGCGGCGCGCCCTCTCCGGTGGGTATTGAGACAGTCATCATGAAGCTGCTGCTTCGCGATGGAACGTCGAGACCTAATCCGAATCTCAGGAACTCGACGGTTGCTCGCGTGCTGGCGGATGATCTACAAGAGACACATGTGGATTCCCTTTCAAACTACGGCGCCGGTGCCGGACGATCTCGGCTCTGTGATCTCGATCGACAGCGACGCGGAGGTGGAGCCGCGCGCCGTCGGCGTCGACGCGCGTGCTCTCGATTCGATCTGGCAAGCGCTCCTGCAGTGGTATCGCAGCGGTATACATCCGGCGATCCAGATCTGCGTGCGCCGCAATGGCGAGATCCTCCTGCACCGTGCGATCGGCTACGCCTCGGGCAACGGGCCCGGCGACCCTTCCGGCGCCACAAAGGTTCGGTGCACGACGCAGACGCCGTTCAATGTGTTCTCGGCCTCCAAGGCGGTGACCGCGATGGTCATCCACCTCCTCGATCAGAAACGCGCCCTGCACTTGGACGACCACGTTTGCGATTACATCCCGGAGTTCGCCTGTCACAACAAGGAGTGGATCACGATTCGACACCTGCTCACGCACCGCGCCGGGATTCCTAACGTCCCGCCGGAGGCGATGCGGCTCGATCAGCTTGAAGACCTCCCCGGAATCGTGCGCATCATGTGCGACGCCAAGCCGATCGCGCACCCGGGTCGACAGGTGATGTACCACGCCCTCACCGGCGGCTTCGTCCTCGGCGAGGTGGTGCGCCGGGCAACGGGAAAGACGATCGGCCAGATCTTGCACGCGGAGATCAAGACGCCCCTGCAGATGCGCTGGTTCAGCTACGGTGTCCGGCGCGAGGCCCTCCATCAGGTGGCGGTGAACTACTTCACCGGTTTTCCTGCTTTGTTCCCGGTCTCGACCATGCTGGAGCGGGCTCTCGGCGTGGATTTCGTGAACGGCGTGACGATGACCAACGACCCGAGGTTTCTGCTTTCCGAGATCCCCTCGGGCAATCTGGTGGCCACCGCGGAAGAGCTGTCGCGTTTCTACCAACTCCTCCTCAACCAGGGTGATCTCAACGGCGCCGCGATTTTCGAACCGCGGACGATACGCCGTGCGACGGCGGAACAATCGTACTTCGAGCTCGATTCGGTGTTGGTCCTCCCATTTCGCTACAGCATGGGCTTCATGCTCGGCGCCAAATGGTTCAGCATGTACGGTCCGGACACGGAACACGCGTACGGTCACCTCGGCTTCACCAACATCATTTCGTGGGCCGATCCGGAGCGTCAGATCGCCGCCTCCATCATGACGAGCGGCAAACCGATCCTCTATCCGGCGCTCTACTATGCTTGGGAGATCCTCCGACAGATCGGCGTCGCCTGCGGACGCGAGACCGCACGCCACCCGCAAGCTTCCACCGCACGTGGCTCAAAGGTGCGAACCCTCAAACCGGCGCGGGTGCGATCGGTCAAGTAACCCGGCGAACGGATAGGTGCTGGTCGGAGCCCTGCACGCACGGCGATGGAAGGCCAGCTCCCCTCTCCCGCGCCACTTCCGGCGCGGGAGGGGGTTAGGGTGAGGGCCATCGGACGAGGTCGACGCGGCCGCGTTCCGTCATCCCACCGGGATGCAGCAGATCGGGAGCATGCACGGTGAAGAACTCGTCGCACCATAGGCAGTGATTGCCGAGCTCGCGGCTGCGGCGGCTCCCCTCTTCTTCGTGGATCCCCAGATACTCGCCCATCTTCTCCGGGCGCCCCTCATTGAGGGCGCGATAGACCGGGTGCTGCGCGCAGCGGTCGAGGATGTCGGTCAGCGCTTCCGCCAGCAGGCTGCCAATCGGCCGGCAGGTCATCGGACAACAGGGGTAGACGTCGGCGAGCTGGACGTTCACTTCGCTGCCGTTGCTTCGATAATCGAGGAAGCCGGCGGCGCCGCTCCACATGCCGCAGATGTTGGTCTCCGGTCCGGCCTTCGACAGGTTGTTCTTGCGGGCGCGGCCGCGCGGCCAGAGCGGACCGATCCATTGGTCTTCGGTCGCACCCCAAAAGGCGAAGACGACCGGCACGCCGGCACCCGAGTCGTCGCCGGCGCTCGCCGCCAGGCTATTGGCCTCGACCATGCCGCGCGACGCGAACAGGCGCTCGATAAACTCGCGCCGGCGCAGGGTGCTCTTGGGATGGTACTTGTCCATGCCCGAGACATCGATGCGGCGGACGTGCGTCGCCAGAAGACGGTCGAGCGTCGCCTCATCGAGGAGATCGCCATTGGTCTGAACCATCAGCTGCGTCCGTTCTCCGTAGCGCTCATGCAAGCCCGACAGGGCGTGAAACAGCAGCTCGGGCCAGACCAGGATTTCGCCGCCGGACAGAATGATGCGCCCGACGGCGACGTCGTCAGGATGCGGAAGATTGTCGATGCAGATCGTTGCCTGCTCCAGGGTCAACCCCGGGGCGCCGGGCTCGGAGTCGTTGTAGCAATGCCGGCAGCGTTGGTTGCAGTCACGCGAGACGACCCAGTAGATCGATTCCATGCCTTTGCTTTACACCGCCGCTGCGCGGAGCGCAGCACGCGGCATGCTGGGCGCGGGTGACAGAGCAAACCTATCTCGAGCCCGACCGCCGGAGCTCCTCGCGCGCCACCTGCAGACCGTTCACCTGCGGCCGATGGAACATGAGGTTCTCCTCGAGATGGCAGTTCCAGAAACACGCCCGGCATTTGCGGGTCTCGGCCCGGCTGCGGCGATACGCCTCGGATCGCCACAGATCGGGCCACGTGGTTGCGCGGATATTGCCAATCGGCGTGCGCTTCCATTCTTTGAAGGGGACGCACGGAAAGACGTCGCCGTAGGGGTCGATGAAGGTGTTCAGATGGCCGGTTACGCACGGCGTCGGGGACTCGTGGCCGAGAAACGCCAAGGGAACGGCTTCCAGATAGGCGCGAGAATTCTCGAGCGCGATTCCCTTTCCGGCCCGATCTCGATCGAGGAGCCAGTCGATGGTTTCGACCACGGCCTCGACCTGGCGCCGCTTCGCTTCATTGCTCCAGAGCTCGTCGCGCGCCTCGGGATACACCACATTCACGGAAGGAATTTCCTGGATGGGCATGAACCCGAGACTGTCGAACCCAAGCGACTCACAGAGATCGGCGATGGCCGGTACTTGCGGCAGAGTGGCGGGGCTGAGGATGCACACGGCGTTGATCGACAGGGGAATCCTCTGCCGATCCCGGTCGCGGACCAGCTTCTCCACGGCGTGGGGAAAAACCTTCCAGCCTCCCTCGCTGCCGCGCAGTCGCTCGTACGTCTCCGCGTCGGCGCCATCGATGCTGATGTTCACCGCCGTCGGAGCGTGCGCGAGGAAGCGCTCCCGCGTGGCGTCGTGGTTCAGCAGGAGAGCGTTGGTGTTGACCGACGCCGGCAGCCCCTTGGCGCGGATATGAGCCAGGATCTCCGCCAAATCTTGTCGCAGCAGCGGCTCGCCCCCACTGATGTTGAACGTGCCGCCGCCATCGGCGGCGATGTCATCGATGACGCGCAACCACTCGCTGCGGCTCAGCTCCGTACGCTTCTCCCCATTCGGACGAAGCGGCAGATCGCACATCAGGCAGCGCTGGTTGCAGCGATAGGTCACGCAGAGGCTGCACAGCACCGGGCCGGCGCGGGGGGCGAGATTCCACTTGGACGTGAACCAGACGACCGGAAACTTCGCTGCCTGGCGGACGAACCAGCCTACGCGTCCGCGTCGAAGCGTCTCCCGAATGACTCCTTCGAGACCCTTTCTCATCCGATCATCTTCCCTGCGCTCGGCGTGTTTCAGTTCTCTACCAGAAACGCGGATGAAGCAGCAGCGTTTTCGACGCGACGACCGGACCGCTGGCAGGGCGCGCCGCCGCGCGCCCCTACGCCTCGCGGTCTTCCTCGGTTTTCTTGTAGGGGCGCGCGGCGGCGCGCCCTCGTCGGTAGGTCAGACAACCTCTGACGAGCGCGGCTACAGCCCGGATCTCGGCGCCTGAAAACGCGCTTGTCCGACCTTGCTGGTTCTAGTAGGAGTCATGCTTTCGTGAGTACGACCAACTCGAAGCGTGGCAGGCGGCGGCGTCTGGCTGTGGACGCCGTTCGATTCGGCTCAAATTATCTGCGTGGGCTCTACGGTGGTGCGCTGCTGGTCCCCGACGCGCCCGCCTCGCTTCTCATCGGCATCACGAGCAAGTGCAATCTGCGCTGCGACTTCTGCTTTCATGCCGGCAGCGACATCGCCGTAGAAGCCCGCCGTCCCAAGGGGATGATGAGCTACGAGCGCTTCGCCGCAATCGTCGACCAAGCCCGCGGCTGGTGCACGCACCTGCAGTTCAGCTTATTCGGCGAGCCGATGCTGCATCCGCGCTTTCTCGACATGGTGCGTCTTGCGGTGGATGCCGATCTCACCGTGGCGATTTACACCAATGGAACGCTGCTCGATGCGGCGTGTGCCCGCGAGCTCGTGCAAGCCGGCCCGGCAGGCGTCACGGTTTCCATGGAAGGAGCGACGCCGGAGGAATACAACCGCCTGCGGGTGGGTGCACGCTGGGAGCAGGTCGCCGCCAATCTGCGTGAGCTGGTAGCGGCGAAACGCGCTGCCGGCCGGCGTTGCCCATTCATCGTCGTGCGCGGCATCGCCCTAGAGGGACACGCCGAGCAGCGTCGTGCGCATGCGGACCTCTACCGTGACATGGGCGTGGATCAGGTCGTCTGGGTCCAGGCGACGAACTGGTCGGGATCGCTGCGTGCCCCGCAAGCGAGCGTACGCATTCCAGCGCCCGCCGCGCGAACGCAGCTATGCAGCTTCCCCAGGCTTCAGCTCGGCATCGATTGGGACGGCACCGCGGTGCCCTGTTGCGTAGACTTCAACGCCAAGAACGCTCTCGGCAACGTCGATGCGACGCCTCTGCGCGACCTGTGGACCGGCGCAGCGCTGGCGTCGCTGCGCGACTCCCTCGCCAGCTGCGATCGTGACCGCATCGCTGCCAGCACCGGGTGCGCGGGCTGCAGCCACCTGACTCACTCGGCGTTGCCGTTGGGCAAGAAGCTGCAACTGGTGCGCATGGCGCTGGGAGAATTCCGCGCCCGCCTTTCCGACAGGTAGGTGCGATGCCGCTGACGCCAGGATCTGCGTCGCGCCGCCGTCTTGCGGCAGTGCGCCTGCTCGTCGAGGTCGTGGGCTTCGCGGTCGTGCTCTTCGTCACCCGCTTTGTCGCTCGACCCTACCTCCTGGCGCAGTTGGAAGGGGACGAGTGCCACGCCGGGGGCATCGCCGTCGACTGGCTCGCGCATGGATTCCGCTTTCCCTTCCTTGTCTACGGACAAACCGAGTACGACAACGCCTCCTTGTTCGGCGGCGTACTTGCCGCAGGCGCCTTCTCGCTGCTGGGCCGCAATCTTCTCGCCCTCAAGCTCGTTCCGTTCCTGTTCTCGACCGCCTCCGCGGTCGCCACGCTGAGGCTCCTACGCGGTTGCCTGCAGGAGCTCGGGCTGACGAGCCGACGGGTGCGCTGGGTCGCCACGGCCGTGCTTGTGATTGCGATCGCCCTGGCTCCCCTTACGGTGACGTTTTGCTCGGCGCTGGAGATCTTCAGCCACTCGTCCAGCGCGGCCGTCAACACGCTCTTGTTGGCGCTGTTCTCGTGCCACGTGCGTACCCGGTCGGCCATGGGTGCCGCCGGTCGCTGGGCACTGGTGGGCTTGGCGCTCTTCCTGACCAAGGGGACGATCCTCATCGTCCCCGTGCTCGCCGTTGTCGAGATTGTGCTCGCCCGGCGGTCGCCGCGACAGCTTGCCGCCGCGTGCGGCGGCTTCGTCCTGGGCGCGCTCCCGGAGCTGCTGATGGTCGTTCAGCGACATGGCATCGGCTGGGCGGTGTTGATCTTCAGGACCGAAGAGAACTCGCGCAAATTCCCGCAAGCCTTCCTCACCGACCTGTGGACCCTCTCCGAGAATCGCGTCGAGCTGCTCGCCGTGTGGGCGCTAGCGATCGCCGCCGGAGTGGCGATGCTGATTCGATCTCTGCGCCGCCGAGCGTGGAGCGGTGCCCAGCTTAGTCGCGGCAATGTAACCGCTACCGGCTCCCCGCCCGTCACCCTGGCTCTTGTGGTGGGTGTAACCTTGCTCCATCTCGCGATGCTCGCGGTGATGGCGCAGGGCGGCCTCGCCGATGCTTACGCGAGCTATGGCTACCCGACACTTGTCGTGCTCCTCGCCGTGTTGGTGGCGTCGATCTGCGCGCAGGCGGCGGTGCGTTGGGGGGAAGCGGGTGGAACCTGGATCAGCATCGCGGCGATCGCCGTGACCTTGGTGCTCTTCCGCCTCGATACGGCGACGTGGGAGCTGGCGACGCTCAGATCGCTATGGCGGGATCGTCCCAGTGCCGCGTGCTCCTGGAGACTCGCGGAGGGCTTTGGACGCGAGTATCGCGCCGGGCTTGCGCCGCCGGGCCGAAGCCTCGAACAGCACGTGATCGAGCGCTGCCGGTCGCTGGCCGAGGAGGACCAGATCCTCAACTGCATCGGCGGCATCGCCCGCGTGCTGCTGCACCGGGGAGGCATGGTGGCGGAGGCGCAGGTCGCGGAGCTCAGTGAGAGTGAACGTCGGGCGTATGCTTATTACTCCGGTATCCATATGGGTGGAGACACGAGCCCATGCGAGCACTTCACGAGCGCGGATCTCAGAGCGGAGTGCGTCGGCGCGGTCCGACTGGACTGCCTCGCCTTCGCCGACAGTTACATGCGCCTCGTCGCCGCACAGAACATCGGCCGGCCGCGTTGCACCCTCCACGAGCCACCCATGAACGGGTACTGGTCCGTGCTACGCGTCGATCTCCTCGAGCGGCCGGCTGGCAATCCCCCGAGCGCCGCGGTGCGCGCGTTGATGAAGGGTTGCACGTCCGTAGTCGACGAGTGCTACTGAGGTTGTCTCAACACCTCGGCAAGGCGGTACTGGCCAGAGGTGGCCTTGCAGTGTCGGCCCGGACGTCTCTCCACAGAGGCACAGAGACCTATCGCGGGCTTTACCCGCAACCGAAGCAGCGCCGGCGTTTGGAAACACTCCCTCTCCCGCGCCGGAAGTGGCGCGGGCGAGGGGAGCTGGCCTTGCGGCCCTACTTCTCTGTCTCTCTGTGTCTCTGTGGTTCATTCTTCCGGTGACGAAGGCGGGGCTAGTACCGCCGCTTCCAGAAGAGATCTACGCCGCTGCTTCCCTGCGTGTCGGTGGTGGTTTCGAGCGTCCACCGCGGCGTCAGGAAGTACTGGATGCTGAGCTGCTCGACGCTTTGCTGCGCGAACTTGTGAGAGAGGCTGACGAAGACGTCCTCGCTGATGTACTTGCCCACCGAAGCCGACGTGCCGCCGAGACCCGCCGCGCCCGGTTCGACCTCGAGAGTGTCCACGCCGAGCGCATTGGCCACCGACTGGCGTAGCTCCGAGGCCACATAGCCGCTGGCGACGCCCAGGGCGCGCTCGCGCAGACTTTGCGATTCGCCCTGGTTCAGCTTGTCGGCGGGCTTCCCGAACAACAGGACCGAAAGGATGTCGGCCTGCTCCAGCGACGGCTCGCTCTCGAGCTTGATCGTGGGTTTGGTCAGCGTGCCGCCGAGGCGTACACGCACGAGGTACTCGCCGGCCTCGTGGACGGCGATCACATTGAGGAGCGGATCGAAGTTCTGCCCCGTGAGCGTAACCTGTCCCTCGGCCACGGTGAACTTCTTGCCCTGGAACGTATAGCGCCCGCGCACCGTATTGATCTCGCCCGCCACCCGCAGGGGGTCGTCCGGCTTCTTCCAAGTGGTGATCCAACCGCGCAGCTCGATATCGGTGTCGGAGCGCCGCAGCCAGGCGTTGTGGGGAATGTTCACGTCGAGGTGCATTGTGCTGCGATCGGAAGCCTTGGGGCCGGGCTCTGGCTCTTTCTCCCGAGCTTCCCGTTGCGCGACAGAAGGCGCCGATGCTGCAGTCTCAAGACCGATGACCGTGATGGTGGGGTCCGGCGGTCGCGCCTCACCCGGAACCTTCTCCGGGAGACGGAAGACGAGGCGGTCGGTCTGCACCGACCCTTCGATGACTGGCGCCTGTGTGCTGCCACCCACCCAGAGCCATCCACTGGCTCGGCCTCCGCCGTACTCGTTATCGAAGAGCGGAAAGCCGTCGAGCCGAAAGGTCGCGCTTCCCGCGACCCCCCCGTCGCCCAGTTGCGCCGTACCCTCGCCGATCAGGGATCCGTCACCGCTGGCGATGCGCAGGGTGTCGAGATGAAACGAAGAGCCGTCGAGGCGCAGGCGCAGCTCGACAGGTTCGTAGGTGAGACCGAGCGGCCCGACATACGCGCGCGCTTGGGTGATCGAGAGTGGTCCGCGAACCTCCGGCTGGCGCGGCGATCCACCCAGCGACAGGTCGGCGGTCAATATCCCCCGCAGCTCGGACACCGGCTCCAGCAGGGGATCCAGGAATGCCAGGTCGACCTCTGCCGCTCGCAGCGTGCCCGACAGCGAATCCCCCATCTCGAAACGCCACGGAGAGAGCGAAGTGCGAACCGGGAGTCGAGCATTGAGCAGCAGTTGGCTCGCGCCCGATTGCACGACGCTCGTATCGATCGTGGCACCGCCTTGCCCCAGGTGCAGGTCGGCCTTCATGCTCTCGTAGCGAACCGCGTCGATCGTCGGCTGCTCGATGCCAATCTCGGCGTCGAGGCGCGGATCGCGGGCGGTTCCGCCGAGATGGGCGCGCAGCGACAGCCGGCCTTTCACCTCACCGTGCTGACTGGCGACGAAGGGTGCAAGGTCAAGATCGCGGACCGTCACAGTCAGATCCTGGGTGCCGGAGGTGCCTCCTTCACCCTCAAGAGTGATCAGGCCGCGATCGGAGCGAAGATCGAAGCCCGAGATGGCCAGACGTTCCCCGCGCTGGATGATCCGCGGCGACCCGGTCGTCTTCCAAGCCTCGTCACCCAGGTCGAGGGTCAGCGTGTGAAGCAGCACGCGGTTCTCTCCGGGTGCGATCTCGGCATTGGCCCGCAGGGTATGGCTGTGCTTCTCGTCCTCGCGGATCTGCAGATCGACAGTCGCCGCAGCCGCGGTGCCGTCCTTCTGCTTCCAGCTCGCCTGCACGTCCGCGACGGCGAAGCGCCGGCCGGCGGCCTGGACGTCTACCGCATGCGCGCTCAGCTCCGCGGCAGCACGCGCTGTCCCGAGCGCCTGGGCTCTCGCCTGCACGCGCAGCGCATCGACACGCGCGCCCTTGGCGGCGAGACGCGTGCCGACAAGTGTCGACTCGACGTCAAGCGCGCCGACGTCGCCGCTCGCCGTCCCCTTCAGCGTGAGCGACCCTTCCGCTGGCCCACTGTCGGCGAGACGCGCCAGGGGACGGAGGTCGGTGACCTGGACAGCGTACCGCAGCTCTCTGTGGGCGGCCGCCGCAGGCATCTTGGCGCCGACACCCTGGACGCCGATCGATCCCGACGCCTCGGCGGTCGCAACGTTGGAGTCGAGCTCACAGCGTTCAATGGTGAGCAGCGAGTCCGCGACGCGAAGCGTTCCGTCGAGTCTGCGGATCGCGATCGATCCCACCTGGCTCGGAGCGATGGCGAGCCGAGCATTCGCCCGTGCTGTCTTGGGCTCGAAGCCCGTGCCGTTGATGGTTGCGGTGCCGTTGATCCGCGCCGAGAGACCTTTGCGATTCAGAAAGGGCAGGGGATCGACCTGCTCGGCCGCGAGTCGTAGATCGTATTGTTCGCTCGCCATGTTCACCGTTGCCGCGAGGGTGGCATCTCCGGCATGGGTCTTCGCCCGTGCGTCAACGGCGAGCTGCCGTTTCTCAATGGTGCCCTGCGCCGAGAACTGCGCGAATCTCGTCTCACCCACGCTGGAGTCGTCGAGGGCAACCGTGACGGCCGCGGCGGCTTCCTCGAAGGTGATACCCGTTCCCTTCGCTGCCACGGTTCCGCTCAGGTTGGTCTTGGGTTGATCCGGGCCGAGCAGCCCCGCTGCATTGAGGTGCTCCAGCGCGATGCGCAGATCGAAGGCGTACGGCTGGGCGTTCAGATCGACCGTGCCCGCGACATCAACCGCTCCGGCGTCGCTCTTGAGCTCGGTACCGTCGAGGGAGACTTCGCGTGCCGGCCCTCGTGCGTGCAGGCTTCCCGATAGATCCGTGGCCGGCAGCGTGCCGCCGGCAAGACGGTGGACCTCAGCCGCGGATAGCCGCTCGATGTCAACGCGCACGTCGTACTCTTTGCGCTCAGCGCCGATCTGTGCCCGCGCCTGCAGGCTCGAGGCTCCCGTCTTCAACACGACGTCCTCGGCGCTCAGTCGGCCATCTGTGTCGAGCACCACCTGCCCGCCAATCTGTTCGACCTGGACATCGTG
>ORJL010307246.1_pt1 | contig 10421 bp, 10 predicted proteins | sample 1779941 | NCBI WGS metagenome assembly ORJL01 (sample SAMEA104232317, study PRJEB22302) | groundwater metagenome | biome: forest; feature: aquifer; material: groundwater | place: USA | collected 2011-08-07 | depth 5.8 m | reverse complement strand
ATCGAAGTGGTGGAGAGGGTGCTTGAGGGCCGCCCGGCGAAGGTGCTCAAGGTTTGCACAACAAATCCCGCCCACGTCCCTCCCATGCGGGCAGCTTTCCGAAGCATGCGGGCATGGGAGTATGACATCCCATTTGGCCGGCGCTATTTGATGGACGTGGGGCTTGAGCCTTTCACAAAACTTAAGTACGAGAGGGAGGGCAGGAAGCTCGGGCGGATTATTTCAGCACATGATTCGCTCCCCCGCCTGAATGCCATGACTTTTGACATTGAAACCTACAACCCGCACGGCGCGCCAAGAAATGACGTTGACCCGATTATCATGATGAGCTACGCGCACGGCACCATGCTCGAGCCTGCGGACGCGAAAGTGGTGGCGTGGAAAAAAATCGGCAGGGAGTTTGTGGATTTCGCTGCGGGTGAGTTGGGGATGCTCGAGGCATTTTCATCCGCCATAGAAAAAATCGACCCTGACCTGATAATCGGGTATAATTCCACCAATTTCGATTTGCCATACATCAAGGCCAGGGCGGACAAGAATAAAACTGCTGTGAAGTTTGGCCGGGACGGGAGCGGATTTTCCATAAGGCACGCCGGGATGCGCGACATTGCGAAAGTGAGGGGGAGGATTTACGCCGACCTGTTCCCGATTGCAAGGTTCATGGCATTCATCGGGGTTTTCAAGCTTTCAAGGTTCACGCTTGAGAATGTCTACGCCGAATTGACCGGGAAAAGGAAGCAGATGGTGCAGCGCCTCGACATATGGCAGATGTGGGATGACGAATCCAAGCTTGCTGAATTGGCGGATTATTCGCGCATGGATGCAATCGCAACTTATGCCGTCGCACAGAAGATGCTGCCGATGCAGATTGAAATGGCCAAAGTCACGGGCCTGCCGATAAACGACGTTGTCTCGGCCACTTCTTCGCAGCTTGTGGAAGGAAGGCTGATGCACGAAGCCAGCAAGCTCGGGCATGTGGTGCCAAACCGCCCGGGTGATGAGGAGGCAAAGAAGCGGCGCAGGGAGCCCATCAAGGGCGCGTATGTGAAAATCCCGCAGCCCGGGATTTACGAAAACCTGGTGGTGTTCGACTTCCGGGGGCTCTACCCCTCCATAATCACCAGCCACAACATCGACCCGTTCATGCTCAACTGCACCTGCTGCCCGCAGGAGGAAAGTTTCGTCTCGCCTACAGGCGCCCGGTTTTGCCGCAAGCGCGAGGGCATAATACCGCACGTGCTTGGCAAAATAATCAAGGCAAGGGCGGAACTGAAGGACAAACTGAAAAAAATCAGCCCCGACACACAGGAATATGCGGCCCTGTTCGGGCGGGTGCAGTCGCTCAAAATCCTTGCGAATTCTTATTATGGCTATTTGGCATTCGCCCGCTCGAGGTATTATTCCCGGGAAGCCGGGGAGAGCGTCACCGCGTGGGGAAGGAAATTCATCATTGACGTTGGCGAAAGGGCGGAAAAAGCAGGGTTTAGGCTGCTTTATCAGGATACTGATTCACTTTTCCTTTTGCTTGGAGAGAAGAAAAAAGAGGACGCCCTTGCTTTCATGAAAGAAGTGAATGGCTCGCTTCCCAAGGACATGGAGCTTGAACTCGAGGCATTCTACCCGCGCGGGGTGTTTGTGAGCAAAAAAATGCAGGGCAAATCCGATGAGACCGGGGCGAAGAAGAAATACGCGCTGCTAGGCGAGGATGGGCGGGTGAAAATCCGGGGCTTCGAGCTTGTCAGGCGGGACTGGTCTGTTGTAGCCAAGGAAACCCAGAAGAAAGTGCTTGAGGCGATACTGAAGGACGGCTCGAAGGAAAAGGCGGTGAAAATAGTGAAGGAAATAGTTGGGGAGCTCCGGAGCGGCAAGATGCCCCTTGAGAAGCTTGTGATAGAAACGCAGCTTAAGAAAGACCCCGGAAAATATGAAATTTTGTCTCCTGAAAGCGCGGCCGCGCAGAAGGCAAACAAAAGAGGCGGAGTGCAGGGGCAGAAGCTTGGAAGGGGGGCGGTGGTGTCATTCATCATCACGCGCGCAGGCTCGAGCATTTCGGACAAAGCCGAGCTTGTTGATTTTGCCAAGGACTATGATGCCGGTTATTACGTCGACCATCAGGTGCTTCCTGCCGTGCTAAGGATACTGAATGAACTTGGAGTCACTGAAGATGACTTGAAATTGAAAGGCAAGCAGCAGGGCTTGGAAGGCTTCTTTTAGGCTATAGGCCGCCTGCAAGGAAAAGGCCCACCACGTTGCCTGCGAAAAGCACAAGCAACAGGCCTGCGAAGATGTGGGGGATGAACGGCGGAAGCTTGGTGTAGACGGGAAGCTTGGAAAGCTTGGAGGAACGGATCCTCTTTGCCATTTTTTCATCCACAAGCCGGGAAAGCGAAAGCGAGGAAATAACTTTCTTATCCAAAAGCTCGAGGGCAAGCACGTCTTCTGCCTCGACTTTTTTTGCGCCCACCCATTCCACCATGGTGCGGTTGAGGGCATCCTTGAATAGCACGAAGTAAAGCATTACGGCGGCGATTATGGAGACCAGGGTGAAGTAGCTTTCCGGAAGATAGGGCATGGAGCCCGCCACGAACGAGAATGCGCCGAATGCAGCGACTATGAGAATGGCGCCAAGCCATGCCGAGGAGGAAATGCTTTTCGGGGTGGCGATGGATTTGGCGGCGATGGGAAGCGAGCGCAGGAGCATGTAAGCCATGAAGAACAGGCTGGTGGCAAGCAGCAGGTTGAGCGCGAATGGAAGTTCGAGGAATTGCTGAACGGGAAGCTGGAGCAAGAGCGTGGGCTGCACGGGCAGGAGAAGGGCGATGGATGCGAGAATGTAGGGGTCTGCGCCTCCGAGCTGGCCGAATTTGTACAATATGTAGGTGGACGCGAAAAGCACGGCTGCCCAGCCAATGCCATACCATGTCGATGTTGGCTCGTAGGCAGCGAAATTGATTAGAAGCGCAAGGGCAAGAAAGCCGTAGATGAAATAATTGGGAATGTTCTTGTTATTCCAGATATCGAAATAAGCGCCAATTGCGCAACCCGCCACCGCCGCAATAATCCGCAGGGGCTCAAGAGGGAGGCTTGCGGCCGGGGATTGCATGAGATAAAGAATGATGTCCAACCAATCACCATCAGGAAAGGGATTCCACAAATTCATCATGGATGCGGATTACATTTAACTGTTTGCATGCCGCATCAGAGTGGAAGATGGAGGAAAGGCTTGGCACTGTGCGCCCGCCATCCCCGTGCACGAATTCTTTTATATAAGTGCCAGCCTCGGTTTTGAGGTCGAGCACGATTTCGCTTCCCGAATGGCTGGCTACGCAGAGCGTTAGAATTTTCCTCTTGCGCACCAAATCCGACCGCCTCTGCGACACGCGCATGGGCGTGCGCTGGAAAAGCTGCAGGGGAATGGAGTTGCACACCGACTCCAGCTCGGAGCCAGTTACAGAACGGCCTGCATCCACCCATGCGCGGTAGGTTTTCTCGAAATGCGATGTGCACACCGCTTCCACCCAATAAGGCTGGCAAATGCGCAATGAATCAAGCTCGATTGGATGGGAAGATGAAAGCGTGCGGGCTGCGGAAGCCAAATCCGTCCTTCGTATTCTTGGATGCACCAATTCAATGACGCATGGCCTGCCATTGCCTTCCATAATGACGTCAACATCCTCCCTGCCCGAGGCATGCAGCACCGCATCGCTTGCCCCAAATAATGGGGCAAAAACCGAGCGGATTGCACCCTCAACAGACGGGTAGTTTTCTCCTTTCCCGTCGCATGCCTTGCATCCCCGGCCCCGGCATTTCTGGCAGGTCCAGATGTGCTGGCAGTATTGCCGCGACAATTTGCGGTAGCGGGCGAACAAAAACAGCGAAGATGGCACTGCGCTTGACGTGCCATGCCAGAAGTCAAGGCAAAATGCAATGTCAGCTGCCGGGGTGGAGAATTTTTTCCCTGACTTTTGCGAAACATAGCCGGCCACAATGCGGTTGAGCTGGTTTTTTGCGGAAATTGAATCGGCAAGGTCAACGTCGAATAATTCTTCCTCGCGCACGAGCATTTCGCGCTTTATGGTGGAGCGCACGGTGAAGTTCGACCACTCAAACTTTTGCTCTTGCGCAACTGCAAGGGCGGAATCGGCAAGGGAAAAGATTTTTGGGAATGCGCCCTTGCACACAAAACATTCTGAATCGGAATTTGCTTTTTTCGCCCCCGGATGCTTCTGGTGGCGTTCGATGCAAATGCTGCAGAGCGGATATTCCATGCTTGTCGATTTGCTAGGGCATTTTATTAAGCTTGCAAGGGAATTTTGATTTATGGCGGGAAGATTCGTGGTGTTCGAGGGCATAGACGGCTGCGGCAAGCAGACGCAGATAACCATGCTTGCAAAACTGCTTATTGAAAAAGACATAAAATTTGCGCTCTTCAAATTCCCGACAGAAAATGCTGGAAAAATACATGAATACTTGGAGGGAAAGGAAGCCGCGGATTCGGCAACGCTTTTGGAATGGTATGCTGCTGACATCCAAAATTCCCAGCCAGACATAGAGGAAGCGGTGGCTTCGGGATGGGCAGTATCCGACAGATATGTTATTTCCACTGCATCTTATCAGGGGACCGGGGGGAAGCTTGAGGAAACTGCCCGGAAGCTTGATGAAATGACCTGGATTTCGCCTGACGTTGTGATTTGGCTCGACATCCCTGTTGATGAGGCGATGAAACGGAAAAAAATCCAAAAAACACCGGACAGGCATGAGCGCGACTCGGAATTTTTGGAGGAAGTGTCGAAAAACTATGGCATGCTGCATCAGATGCGATTCCTTACCCCAAACTGGCACAAGGTAGACGCCAGTGGAAAGCCTGGCGATGTTTTTTCGCAGGTGCGCCAAGCGCTCGGCTTATAAATTTACGGCGGCAGAATGAAATTTCCCCGGCTCCAATAGTCTAGCCCGGTCAAGGACGCTGGCCTTTCAAGCCGGTAACTCGGGTTCGAATCCCGATTGGAGCAAACAATTATTTTTTTAATTTTACCCGATGCCCTGCTCAACGTGCTCTTTGCATGCGTTGAGCAATGTGTACACGTGCTTGTCTGCAATGGAATAGAGCGACTTTTGCCCCTTTTTCTGCGCCTTGACAAGCCCCATGGATTTGAGCTGCGCAAGGTGGTGCGAAACGTTCGGCTGCGACAGGCCGGTGCGCCTGCAGATTTCGTTCACGTGAAGCTGGCTTTTCCACAATGCGTGCAGCACCGACAGGCGCGACTGGTCGGAAAGCTGCTTGAAGACATCGGACATTTGCGCTACAGGGATGTTCTCTGCCATGGCATATGCTTGTGTTTTTTGCTTTATATCGGTTGCTTCCCGGAATCGCCATGAGGGTGGAGGATGGCGACCTGGATGCCGCTTCGCTTCTCAAGGAGAGCGGCGCGCTTTTCCACAAGCGAGCAGAGTGAAGAATCGGTGTAAAGCACGAAGTCATTGCCAAGCGAGGCCTGCAAAAGCGCGTGCTCAAGGGAGTGGAAGCGGTAGTGCGCGTCAAGCTTTCCCTCCTGCGCCATCCTGCGCGCAAGAGCGCCATAAATTCCGGAATGAAGGTGGGATTTTGACTCGAAGTGGCGGGGCTTGCTTTTTGTCGGCAAATCCGCCATTTGCTCGTTTACGCACACGAGTGAAATCGTGCCCGGCTTTTTGCTTGCAAGCGGGAAGCATTTCGAGGAAAGCTCTGCAAACGTGCGCGGGTGCGGCTTTTCCGGCACACCGTTCCTCCAATGAAGCTGCTCGTTCAGCAAAAACGCCATGGGCGGAGTGAGCCCGAAGTCGTGGATGTCGTTGCGGGAGAAAAATTCATCCGGCGAGCCGGAATAGGCATGCCTGCCTTGGTGCAGCACGATTATGCCATCCGCCCACTCATACGCCGTTTCCACGTCATGCGTGGAAATCGCAACCGTAACGCCCTTGTGGTTGAGCTCGTCGGACAGCTCCAAAAGCTCGTGCACCATTTCCGGGTCAAGCCCCGCAGTAGGCTCGTCCATGAGGAGCATTTTCGGCTTCATGGCAAGCGCGCCTGCAAGCGCCACCCGCTTGCGCTGGCCGAAAGACAGCTGCTGCGTGGGCCGCTCACGGAGCGTTTCCATGCCCACAAGGCAAAGCGCCTCGTCCACCCGCTTTTCGACCTCTTCGGCAGCAAGGCCCATGTTGAGCGGGCCGAATGCAATGTCTTCCTCAACGGTTGCCGAGAATATCTGGTCGTCCGGATTTTGGAAGACAAGCGCAACTTGGGAGCGAAGCGTTAGGAGCGAGCGTGAATCGTATGATATTTTTTTTCCGTTGAAATAAACTTCGCCTGAATCCGGGCGGTTCACGCCGTTGAAATGAAGGAAGAGCGTGGACTTGCCGCTGCCGTTCGGCCCTAAGAAAACTGTTTTCTCGCCTTTTGGGATGTCCAGATTTACGCTGTCGAGGGCTTTCACCCTCCCATCATAGGAGAAGGAAAGCGATTTTGTTGAGATTATGGGGGAAGCCATGGGGGCACCTCACAGCACCAGAAACGTTTGGAAATAATTTCCGACGGACACCAAGGAGATGAAAATGGCAAAAGAGGATGCTACCCAGCGGTAATCAAGCGGTGCGGGCTGGCGGAATGCCGGAAAGCTCCCGTTGAAATTGCGGCAGTAAAGGGCGTTTTGCGCGCGCTCGGCAAAATCCATGGAGCGGCCAAAAAGCGACGCGGTTATTTTAGCGGTTGTGAAAAGCGCGGTTTTCATATCCTTGTAGCCGAGCCTGCAGTCCGCTGCAATGAACATCTGGATGAGCTGCTCAAGCATCATGAAGGAATAGCGGTAGACGAGCACGGCCAGTTCGGCAACGTGCACCGGCACGCGGAGGAGGCGCAGCGCCAAAAAAAGGTGGGGGATTGGCGTGGATGACGCAAAAAATAAAAGCACGCTAAAGCCCGCCAGCGCGCGCAGGAAAACAAGCAGCGCAAGGTTTGCGCCTTCCCTTGTGATGGTGAGCGTGAACTGGGAAATTTTTGCAGAATAGATTTGCTCGCCTGGGAGCATGAGCCCGATTATGCAAACAGACAGGAGGAGGAGGAAAAAGGTGTTGGCATACGCAACTACGAGGATAGCCGGGAAGGAAAACGATGTGGATTTGTAAAGGAGCGCAAGCCCGATGGCAAAGACAATGATTGGCACAAGCGGGGTGGGCGAAAGAAGGGAGGCAATGAGCAATGACAGGCTGAGCATGAGCTTGCCAAGAGGAGGCCAGAAGCGAAGCGGGCTTGAATATGCGAGAGAATCTATTGCAAACAGAAAAAACACCCAAAAAACACTTGCTTTTCACACCATCAAAAATTTTTCGCGCCATCAAAAACTACTCGCTTTCCTTGGCCTTGGCAAATTCTTTCCTTGCTTTTTCATAGCCTATGAAATAGCCGATTATGATTGCGCCTATTGCTGCCTGGAGCGCAAAAAGCATGGATTCGGTTTCCGGTGGAGGCGCCCAGAGCGGCTGCACCCATGGCTTGTAGCCTGGATTGGCTTCTGAAATTGCTTTCGCGCCAGCCATGTCAGCGCCGCCAAAAGATGCGCCGGGGTTGACTACAAAAGCACCTGCAAGTATTACGGCAACGATGCCAAACGCCAGAAGATAGTTTTGCCAGTCTTTCATGTGCAGCACCTAATTTTCCAGAAGCTTTTGGATTTGCTTCGGGCGCGATTTTTGCAAAAAGTCAAAGAAAATCCAAAGCAATATTCCTTCGGCAATTGCAATCGGTATTTGGGTGATGGCAAACACTCCTGCAAAAATCCAGAATGATTTCACCACATCGCCACCAGCCGGATGCGCCAGGGCCAGCTGGAGCGAGGTGACTACGTAAGTTGCCCAATCGGACAGGATGGCGGCTGCAAGGGCGGATGCGCCAAGGCTGATTTTTGCCCTTCGCATGGACTTGAACACGAAATATGCTGCGGCAGGGCCTGCAATGCCCATCGAAAACACGTCCGCCCCCAGCGTTGTTATTCCGCCGTGCGCAAGAAGCAATGCCTGGAAAATGAGCACTATGGTGGCAAGGAGCGAGGTTGTGGCGAAGCCGAAAAGTATGGCAGAAAGGCCCGTGCCGGTAGGGTGCGAAGAGGAGCCTACGACTGATGGCAGCTTGAGCGAGGAAAGCACGAAAATGAACGCGCCTGAAACTGCCAGGATGAGCTTCTGCTCGGGGTGCTGCTTGAAGAGCTTTCCAGTTTCCCTTACGCCCCAGTAGACGAATGGCAGGGAGGCAAGGTACCAGAAAGCAGCCCATTCTATCGGAAGAAAGCCTTCGAGTATGTGCATTGGACAAATCACCTTTTCACAAGCTTCGCAGATAGGATCTGGTCTTCTATTCCAAGGGAAATTTTAGCGCCCGCCCTGACATGCTTTTCCTGAACTTCTTTGGCGCTTTCCCAAAGTGCCAGGTCGCCGGCAGCACGAATTATTCCGCCGAGCAGCCGAAGCCTCAGGGTGAGCTTGTTTTTCCTGCCGCAGATTGCGTGCGCCTGCCGAATGACTTCCGCGGCTGCAGCAGCACTGAAATGCGGGATTTGCCTGTCCCGTTTCACCTCCTGGGCAATGAACTGCCAGAGCTTGCGGTGGTTTTGTCCGTTGTCCTCCATTTCATCCTTCATCAGGATTTCGTAGCCATAGCCGCGTATCCTGTCCCGCAATGCAGGATGAATTGAATGCACCGAGTCAATGTTTCCTGCAGCAACAAGTATGAATTTGCATGGCACCGGGTCGGTGCGCACCCCTGCCCCGGCACTCGTTTCATTCCTTCCGAGCACCGGGAATTCGCCTTCCTGGAGCGCGGTTAAAAGTTCCTGCTGCACGTTGAGCGGAAAAGTGCCAATTTCATCTATGAACAGCACGCCCCCGTGCGCCCGGTGTATCAGGCCTAGCTGCACACGCTTGTGGGGCGGAGTGCCCAAGCCTCCAGTCTGATAGGGGTCGTGCTGGATGTCGCCAAGAAGCGACGCTACCGGGGCACCGGTAGCGTCTATGAATGGCGCAGGCTCGCCTTTTTTCCTTGAAAGCAGGGCAACACACTCGCCTTGCCCTGAAGGCTTCCATGAAATGAAAAGATAGGCAAGGAAAGAGAGGCCGGTGATGGAAAACAGCGCAGTGTAGATTGCGCCTGCAACTTTGCCGTCCAAAGCAGAGAAATATTCCTTTGCCCACCAGATTAAAGCGCCAATGAGAAAAGAGATAAACATCAGGATGAAGAGGCGGGAATTTTGGGGCTTTGATGCTTGCAGTTGCAGTTTTGCACCCCCTGCCATAACAAGCTTGATTTGCGGGCGCGTCGGCTCGTGCTCATTCGGGCATGAAATCATATCGCCAAGGTTGGAGGGTGGAATTAATTGTGAAAGTGCCTGCCCCAGCATGCTTTTTCCGCAGCCAGGCTGCCCAACAAGCAAAAGATGCCGCCCTGATTTGGCGGCAAGCCGCACTATCCTGACCGCGTCTTCCTGCCCGATTATCTGCCCAAGAAGCGTTTGCGGGACTTTGACTTGCTCCGTTGAATTTGGGGTTTCCATTTTATCTACCAAGCGAGGCTAAAGATTCAACTGAGAGAACGCCCCCCTGTGCTTCGGAATTTAATGCAGGGCAAATTTTCTCGGCTCGCTTAATAAGCATGCCCGGGCTGCAGTTTTTGCAGCCGAGGAAAATTGCGATGTTGCCGGAAATCATGGCCAGGATGAATGCTTTTTTAAGGGTTTTTGAGTTGGATTTGAATTCTGGGGAAGAGGAAGCCCGGGATGAAAGGAATTTTGCGCATTTGAGGAATTCCGCTGAGGAACTCACATATAGCCCCTTCCACTTTTTCTTTTGGGAAAAAATTTCCCCATCTTGCGGCGGATTTTGCCTTGCAAGCAAAAAAATGGCGTTAAGGGATGAGTAGCAGTCGAACCATAGTCCGGCTAGGGAAAATGGCGGGAAGAGGGCGGTTGCTGCAAGGGTGCGCAGGTTGTTTTCCAAGCCTTCAAGCAGCTTCGCTTTGGCATAGGAGTGGCGTTCCGGGCTTTGGAATGACTTGGAAAGCGAAAGGCTGGACACTTCGAGGGAACGCAATGCAAAATACACGCTTGGCATTTTAACACCAAAACCTTTCGGCTCAAGATTGCGTTTTAAGCAGGCGCAGAGCCGCTTTTTTGCGAACCGATGTAGCGGCCCAATAGCGCGCCTGTTGCAAAAAATACGGCAAGCGTAATTAACACGCGTGCCTGAAGCTGCAGCCCCGGCTGCTGCGGCACCACCCATAGCTCGTACTTGTTTTGCAGAGCGCCAAAGGCGCCTGCCTCTTTTGGCCGTACGTCGACTTCCAGCCGGTGCGGCGCCCCGTCACTAAACCCGTATGAGAACTGGGCCCCGCCATCTTT
>ORJL010018064.1_pt1 | contig 10421 bp, 13 predicted proteins | sample 1779941 | NCBI WGS metagenome assembly ORJL01 (sample SAMEA104232317, study PRJEB22302) | groundwater metagenome | biome: forest; feature: aquifer; material: groundwater | place: USA | collected 2011-08-07 | depth 5.8 m | reverse complement strand
GGGCGTCGGATTGCTCCTGGGTCGCTTTTGGATGCGTCGTTGAGCGTGTCGCATCGTGCGAAAGCGATCCCATGGCAACTCGCCGATGTCGAACGAAGCGCAAGCGCAGCTCTGGCGAAACGGAGCATCGATCGTCGGACGCAGTTCCGGCGCCCGGAGGGACCAGTGGGCGCGAGAAGAGTCGCATGACGACAGCGGCCGGAGTCAAACTGCTCCTGAAACAGGCGCGAGCGTTGAGGGAGCATCTAGCGACCTATGTCTCCGCGAAGACAGACAGCGCCCAACTGCGCCTGCGGAACGCAGCTCTTTGGATGGCATTGGTTGCGATGGGGTCGGCCACGCTGGTGGGGCTTCTAGTCACCGCGGGCTGGTTTGTGCTTCACGGTGTGGCAGGGGGTCTCGGTGTACTTTTCGGTGATCGATTATGGGTCGGCAACGTCGTGACTGGAGTCTTGGCGTGGGCTGGTTTGGGACTGGGGACATATTGCGTCGTCGCAAGACGTATGATGCTGTCCCGGAAAGCGACGATCCAGAAGTATGAGGAACGGCGCACAAGACGGCAGGAAAAGTTGGGACACAATGTGGGCGACCAAGCCGTCGAGACAACGACAGACGACCAGTGAGGAACGGTTTGTAGCCGATCAGGCGGCAGATGCCAGATCTGCAATGGTTCGGACGGCGCAAGATGCGAAGGAGACGCTTAGAATGATGGCGGATGTTCGTTCATGTGCACGGCTTCATCCGTGGATCGTAGCCGGCTCGGCCGCCGCAGCTGGATTCGTCGCCGGTGTACTGCTGCTGCGGTCTTCGGAGAAACCAAGTGCGAGCGCAAAACCTGGATCAGAGGCGAATGTACCGCCCGGATGCCAGGGATCGAAAACGGCATCCCGTAGGTCGGTCGTGCTCGCAACTGCGGGAAGATCCGTCGTAATGATTCTGCGAACATTGATCCAAGGAGCTATTACCACGATTCTCTTCTCCGAGAAACAACCACAACCCGAGACCCCGCTGCCTCAACGGCGCATGGATTGAGAGACTTTACCGTTGCGAACCGACCGACTATCAAGCACGGACCATTTTGCCAAATCCTCGTGGATGCTGACGTTGGTGTCAGTCTCCGTGGTCGTTGCGGTCCTGCACTTCGCAAAGGGTCTCCTCGTTCCATTGATACTGGCCGTGTTGTTGAGCTTCTTGCTGGTCGGTAGTTGTGACTGGTTGGAGCGGAGAAGGGTGGGCCGGATTCCGGCGGTGCTCATCACCGTCATCCTGGGCTTCTCGCTGCTGGGCGCCGGGGCATGGACGGCGGCGATTCAGATAACCGACCTGGCACCCAAGATACCCGAGTACCAAAGCAACATCAGAACGAAACTACTTTCGATCAATGACTATCTCAACACTGCACTGGGCAGGATAAGAAAATCCGCCGAGGGCATCGGCGATAGCTTCCCGGAGCCCGATACGGCCCAGGGACCGGAGATGCGCGAGGAACGGCCTTCCCCGGTTCGCGTGATCTCTTCGCCATCGAGCCCAGTGCAAGTCATCGGACGAATGTTCGGTTCCATGCTCGTGGTGATGGGTTCGACCGGGGTCGTCATCATTCTCGTGGTGTTCATCCTGCTCCGGCGTGAAGATTTGCGCGATCGCCTCATCCGTTTGGTCGGGCGAAGTCAACTGACCGTGACCACCCAGGCGCTGGAAGACGCCGCCTCGCGCGTGAGCCGCTTTCTCTTGATGCAATTGCTCGTCAACTTCACTTTTGGAGTTCCGATCGGCATCGGTCTTTACTTCATCGGCGTGCCCAACGCGATCTTGTGGGGGATTCTGGCCACATTCTTGCGGTTCATTCCGTACATTGGTGCGTGGAGTGCCGCCGCGGCCCCGGTCGGTCTGTCGTTGGCGATCTCCACGGACTGGATCGCTCCGTTGTTGACGGTTGGACTGTTTGTGGCCCTCGAGCTTTTCGTCACCAACGTCATGGAGCCGTGGATCTATGGCAAGAACACGGGTGTGTCGTCGGTCGCGATCCTGGTGGCTGCTGTCTTCTGGACATGGCTATGGGGGCCGGTGGGGCTGCTTCTCGCTACTCCGTTAACTGTGTGCCTTCTGGTGATCGGCAAGCACGTTCCACAGCTATCCTTCTTGGACGTTCTGTTGGGTAATGAGCAAGTTCTTGATCTGCAAACGCGCGTCTATCAGCGGCTCCTGGCTGGAGATCAAGAAGAGGCGGCCGAATTGGTCCTGAGAGATCTTGAAAGCAGGCCTCTGGTCGAAGTGTATGACGCCGTGCTCGTACCCACACTTGCGCTGGCCCAAACGGATTGGCATCGCAATGAACTGGATGAGGGCAGGCATAAGCGCATTTTGCAGAGTCTTCGGGCTTCGATTGATGAACTGGGAGATCGTCGGCAGGCTATGCAGGCGAAAGCGGCTGCCGGCTTCGTAGGAGCCGGTGGCGAAGATTCCATTCCCGCTGTCTCGACCGACGCGGCAAGGATCTGCGTCCTTTGTTTGCCGGCGCACGACGAGGCAGACGAGATCGCGGGATTGATGCTTGGGCAATTGCTAGACGGAACGGGATGCATTGTGCATGCCGTCTCGATTACCTCCCTGGTCAGCGAAATGGTCGACCTGGTCGAGCAGCGAAGGGTCGACGTGGTCTGCATTTCGTCCACGCCCCCCGCGGCTGTGATGCATGCGCGGTATCTGTGCAAGCGTCTTCACGAGCGTTTTCCGAAGACAAATGTTGTTGTGGGATTATGGAACGCTCGAGGCGATCTTGACAAGGCGAAAGAGCGCATCGGCTGCGACGGAGCAACTCGTGTTGTTGGGACGTTAGCAGACGCAAAGGAACAAATTCAACAGATGATTCAGTCGCGCGTACTTCGACGTGAGAACCCAGAGCGGCAGGAGACCGTTCCGATGGTGATGGCGGAGGCGTGCGTATGAGCCCACTCCGTGTGTTGGATCAGTCTCGTTTTGGAGTGTGCACGTGAGTTCAACGGTTTTACTTGTGATGCTGACTCTGATGGTTCTGGGTGTGGCGTGCACTTGGCCGCACAGCAGGAACTGGACTATTACGCGAGCGGACGGCTCGGACTGTTTGCGTTGATCGTGATCAACTTGCGGCTCATGGGGCGCATTTGATCATCATCACGGGGAGCGTGAGGTGAACCAAAGCAGCGCTGGTGTGCGAGCTTATGCGAACATTGAATGATGTTGGCCCGCAAGCCCATGCCTGATCGGGGTCAGGATTGGCGACGGGCGGTCGAGGTAGTTTTGTGAAAGGAGATCCAGAGATGTGCAAGACAATTGTGGCGGCGTTAATCGCCGCAGTGGCCGTTACGGGCTGCACCAAGAGCAGCGACGAGGGCGGCCGGGCCGGGAACGACACGTTCCGCATAACGGTCCCGGTGATGGCCTCAGGCGTCAAGCAGGGCGAGAAGCAGACTGTCCGGGTCGTTCTGGAACGGGGTGAGGGATTCAAGCAGCGGGTCAAATTGGAAGTGAAGGCACCCGCCGGAGTCGCAGTCGACCCCAAGGAGACCGCAGTGCAGCCGGGCGACAAGGGTGATATCCAGCTCACCATCACGGTTGCGAAGGACGCTGCGATCGGTGAACACAAGATCCTCGTGAAAGGGACTCCGGACAAGGGGGATCCAACCGAGACAGAGTTCAAAGTCACGGTAAGCGCCAGCTGACGGCGTCTGCATCGGAATCTCAGGGCATTTGTGAACGAAGTTATCTGAAAAAAGGAACAAGCGATGAAAACTGCAGTGACTATCATGGTGACGTTGGCGTTGGCGTCTGTGGCCGGTTGTCAATCTTCCGGTCCTCGTGGCGGCGGTGTGTCCAGGGACGAGGGATTCAAGGTTACCGTCCCCGCCTTCGAAACGGAAGTCAAACAGGGCGAGCTTCAAACGGTTGCGGTCTCTATTCAACGTGGCGAGTATTTCAAGCGCGATGTGAAATTGGAGATCAAGGCGTCCAAGGGCATTGGCGTTGCTCCGACCAGCATTGTAATCAAGGCGAGCGACAAACCTGACGCGCAACTCCGGATCACGGCCGCCAAGGATGCGGCTTTGGGCGACTATCGTGTTTACGTGATGGGCACACCGGAGGCCGGGCAGCCAACCTCGGCGGAATTCAAGGTCAAGGTCGTCGCTCCGTAGCATCGTCATAGGCTATGCGTGTGACGGTAGCAAATGGAAGGGGCTGCGTCGGCGAAAAGCCGACGTGCCCCTCCGAGGACACGGACCGCAAAGAGTGAGGGAGCGATGTTGATTTGGCCGGATGCGGACGGAACCGCCTCCATCACGGGCGACGTCAGTTGCGAGACGGGCCGGGACAGCGGCTCCTGGGATTCGTGCTGGGTGCGGCAGTACCTGGGATGGAGCGGAACGTCGGGCAATGGCGGCTCCGACGACCTTCGCCGATTGGCTTCGGTCATGGAACCGAAGATTGGCGCGACGATGCTCGTGGAAGCGGCTCGGATTCTTCGATCCGATGGGCGGAACCCCAGAAGAGTAGAGGCTATCCCCGAAACCCAGATTGGGACGACGGATGCCAGCATGTGACACCCGGGATTCCCCGAGTTTTCGCATTGTCTCCATCGTCGGCAATGAGCCTCTGTCGGGTTTTGGGATAGCCTCTAGCATTCGGACCGCGGCATGTTCGTGGCCAACGGTGAGGGGGCTGAGCCAAGTGGTAGGCTCTGGTACCATCTGTCTCCGGTTTGCGAGCATCGTGCAAGCTCAGGATCCAGTGGAAAATGTCGGTTTATTTTCTTGTCGAAGGAGTGAGATCATGGAGCGGGGACGGTTCTTGATGTTCGGGATGTTTCTGGCGTTGTGTACCGGATGCGATTCGCTCTCGGGCCTGTTGGGGTTCTTGCAACCCAATCGGGTGACCGTTGTTCTGGTGAACAACGGGGCGTTTCCCGTGGAGGGCAACCTCTTTTACGACGACGACCAAGACACCATTGAGGCGGTGCTGACCGAGACTGGGACCGAGCGGGCGTTCACCGTGGCCGCGGGAGGCCGGTCCTCGTTCTCTCTGAGTTGCGACGCCCTGCAGGCGATTATCCTCGACGACGCCAACCTGAGGGTCGTAGGCGGCGTGGGGCCGAACGCCAGCACCGACGTACTCCGCGACGGGTCCGATTTCCGCTGCGGCGACACGATCGTGTTCACCTTTGACCACTCCGACGTGATCCTTGATTTCGACGTCACGGTGACGACCCAGAGCAGCCAGTGAATGCGATTCGAGGCGAGATCTGTTAGGCAAGACTGGACCACTCTGGGTCTACGCACTCAAACGGCGACAATGTAATGGTCAAAGGCAGCCGACCGCCAACCCGATTGCATTACGAGTTTCTGCGCAAGAAGGGCAAGAAGTAGTTCGTCGTGCTGTCGCGCGATGAGCTCCCGTTGAGGAGACCGAATTGCGCGCTGCGTCGTCGGAAACACGGAGCAAGGCGTCGCGTGACCGGGCGAGCGTTGCATGGGAGCCGTCATGACGTCTAGCCGAGAAGTACGCGCATCAATGACCTGGAGCCTCTGTCTCACCTCGTGTCTGTGCGGCGTCATCACCACCGTGTCCGGCTGTGCCAAGTTGCAGTGCGACCCCGTAGAAGATCCGCCGGCGATCGACTGGGCCGACATCGAGCGACGCGCCGAGATTGTTTTCGACGTCACCTGCACCGAGCGTACGAACGACGACCTGACGGCTGCATATCAAGCCAACGGCGTCGAGGTGATCACGCGGGTACTCCCCACGGGCACGCGCTACATGGTGCTCGTCGATCGAACGGGGAGATCGCAAGAGATATTCCTGGCCGGCACGAATTTGGCGAACCTCAGTGAGATCATTAAGGAACTGGACGGGGCGCCCGTTTTCAACAACGAACTCGGCGCCACGTTCCACCGGGGTTTTCTGAGCGCGGCGGATTTGGTGCGGGCCGATGTTGTCCAGGTCCTCGACGTACGTTTCGCCACGCGACTGACGGGCTATTCCCTAGGCGGGGCGACCGCCGCCATCCTTGCGCCGCAGTTGCAGGCCGACGGATTCACCGTTCTTTCAGTTCTCACCTTCGGCCAGCCAAAGGTCACGGACCAAGCCGGAGCCTCGCAGTTTTCCGACCAGCCCCTATTGCGACTCAAGGCCGGGCTCGACGGAATCAGCCATATCCAGGCTCCGACGTACCGTCACTTCGGTGACGGCATTATTCTCCTCGACGGCGATCGGATCGTTTACATGACGCAAAGTGATCGAAACTACGACGCCTCCACCGACCCAGGGCTCCTGGGCGAAGACTACACCGACCACACGACGTACCTCGACCGTATCCCGCTCAAGCTGAACGGCACGACCGCGACGTCATTCTGCGATAGCGCGGGATTCATCACGCCAGCGGCTCAGTTGGTGTGTGAGTAGCCGTGCTGATCCGAGAATCCTTTCTCGAACCTCGTCCGGAACGGATCCTTCCACGCGGACCGGAAGGACACAAGGAAGCGTCTGGCGTCTACGCCGGTGGACCGACGTCGCGCAGCGCGACCGACGAACCGCGCGGTCTACGAACGCATATTTTCGTTATCGCCGATGATTCGTCCGCCGCGGAGGGTGACGGCGCGGTCGCAGCGTGCGGCGACGTCGGGTTCGTGCGTCTCCATGATGATGGTCCTCCCGCGCGAACCGGCGGAGGCCGCGGTAAACGCATGGAATCTCTCCTTCACGCCCGCGAGCGGGGGGACCGCAAGGCGGTCGCGCAAACAACGGCACAGAGACGAGCACCACCGCTTCCAGACGCACCGAGCTCCGGCGCTGAACGAAACGACGTGAAGTTCGCCGGAAAATGACGATGCGTCCGCCGGGCTGGCGAGGTAGCTTCTCTAATCCGCGCGATGCAACGCGCGGAGACCTGGCGAGGTACCTGCAGGATCTAGGCCAACCTGCTCGCCCGTTCGCCGATTCGTGGAGCGAAGCCCCACAATCGGGTGTATCCCGCGTTTCGATGCACATCCCTGCCCGGCTAGCAGCGCCACGTCGACAGCCGGTACGATCGCGACCGGAGACGTGGGAATGGGGGTAGTCCGTGCGGGATGTCCTCACCATCCCACGAAAGGAGTACGCTTCGGCACATTCGTGCCATCCACTGCTCACAGAGCAGTGGCACACGATCCGTGCGCCGTTGGCTTGCGGGATGCGTACTACGCGAACGGTGCGTTGGCGCCGGACAGGGATGTCTGAAGCTCCAGCTCGTCGTCGTCGGGGACATCCTGCGTGGCATCGTTGACCATTTGGACGGGCTGGCCGCTACACTCGACCACGCTTTGCCAGAGGTGGCCGGTGGGATCGAGGCGCTTGGTCTGGGAGACGACCGCGGCGATCGGGACGTGGGTGAACTGGTCGTTCCAATAGCTGACGAACATGCCGGTCTTGCCGGCCATGGCGGCGTGGACGGCCATCTGTCCGAGGATCCCGGCGAAAAGCGAGTCACTTGGCGTGGCGGGGGCGGAGCGTATCAAATAGCTGGGGTCGATGTACTTGAGGGAGAAGGGGAGTCCGACGAGTCGGAGATATTCGGAGATGCGGTCGCGAAGGTAGATCCCGATGTCTTGGGGTCGAACGTTCCCGGATGGGTCTCGTGTTTCGCCGGCGGGATCATCTTCGTCGAAGAGACCCTGACCCGCACCTTCGGCGACCACCACGACGGCGTGTTGGCGACTCTTCAGTCGGCGGGCAAGGTGCGCGAGAAACCCGTTGGCGCCGACGAGTTCAAACTCCACTTCCGGGACGAGGACGAAGTTGGCGTCGTGGCTGGCGAGCGCGGCATGGACGGCGATGAACCCCGCGTGACGCCCCATGAGTTTCACGAGTCCGATCCCGTTGAGGGCGCCGGTGGCTTCCACGTGGGCGCCGCGAATCGCCTCGGAAGCGACGGAGTACGCGGTCTCGAACCCGAAGGTCCGGGCGGTGTAGGGGATGTCGTTGTCGATGGTTTTCGGTACCGCGACGATCCCGATCTTCAAGCCGCGCCGTTCGATTTCTTGGGTGAGTGCGTACGCCCCGCGGAACGTGCCGTCTCCGCCGATGCAGAAGAGCACCTGGAGGTTCAACCGTTCGAGGGCGTCGACCACTTCTTCCGGCGATTGCGGACCGCGCGAGGACGAGAGGACCGATCCGCCCTGACGGTGGATGTGCGTAACGGATTCCGGATCGAGCATGATCGGCCTGTGACCATAGCGGGGCACCAGACCTTGGAACCCGTATCGAAATCCGTAAACGATCTCGACGCCGTAGTGACGGTGGAGTTGTCGTACGATCGCTCGAATGACATCGTTGAGCCCGGGACACAAGCCGCCGCAGGTGACGATGCCGCAGCGCATCTTGGTGGGATCGAAGTAGATGTTCTCGCGCGGGCCGGCCAACTCGAAGCTCAGCCGTGCGTCGTCGTCACGGGGTTCGTCCCCGTTCGCGGCGGACGGAATCGTCTGGCGCAGGGGCGTTCGTGTTTCATCGGACACGTACCGCCGAGTTCGGTATGGGGTCGCGACGCGGCGCGGTCCAAGTTCGCGCACCGAGAAATCGAGCGTCGCGCTGCTAGACATGTGGAGGACTCACTGTTCGGCGATCCGCCGATCCCATGACCCGTTCGGCGCTGACCCTGGCGTGGAACCGGTCGACCGCTCGTTCGGAACCGGAGGCGCGATGATCGCTCCGCGCCCAACGGACCGGCGCCCGGTGTTCCCCGATCTGGGACTTCGATGCTTTCTCATCGGACGGCGGTCACTTCAGGATTAAGGGCGGCCTACACGGCGCGGCGAGACGAACCGGTCTTGGAAGTCCGAGAAGTCTTGCGTTTTTCGATCAGCGTGCAGGTCTTCCGGGGCGCGACACCTCGATCAGAGCCGCGACCGTAAGGGAGTGGCTCCGCTCGTGCGAGAACCGCCGCTCGTGCGAGAATCCCTTCTCGCACGCTCCCTCGCGGGAATCCCTTGCCGCGAACCGCCGCGTCATCCTCCCACTGCCGACGATACACGCGAGCCAAGATGTTCGTCCGCGCACCACCCGTGTCCCGCTATCGTGTTCCCGAGCGGCCTTAGCTCGCCAAGTGTGCAAGCAGGCAGGCGGCGATGACCATCACGATCCCGGCGATGACTTGCGATGCGATGGCAACACCCCACGCGTGCGGCATCCGGATGCAGTGCCGATACGCCAAGGCGATGGACCGAACCACCCATAGCCACGACACCAGCGCCAGCGCTACGAGAGCCTCGTCAAGACCTCGGTACACGAAGGACTCCATGTCCTCCGCGATCCACGAGATCGACCGGAACATGCGGCAGACGTCCTGAACGAACCAAAAGCCGAGGGGAAGAAGCGGCAGGACGATGAGCGGCAAGTAGGCGTACGCGACGGCCCGGAGCGAATGCCGAGGCAGCACGCGACAGGCGCGCATCGACTGCCACAGAACAAGCAACGCCCCCCAACTCGCTCCGACGCCAAGTCCGCCGACAAGAACGGTGTAACGAATGAGCCAATTCGTCAATTCAGGTAGGCAGTCGATTCCCCATGGCCCATAGGTGTACCTGGTGTTCGCGCCGGTCGTACCGAGTGCCCCTGCAAGAGTGACCAACCACCCGCCGACAACGGCCACAAGCACGGGAAAGAACGTTGCAACAGCGAGCCCGGCGAAGCTGAGCAGTCCCAACCCGAAGGGTGACGCGTTATCGTGGAGCCGGGCTTGCCTCCAGAATCGGTTCGGGCGACAAGCGCCCCGGCAGCTCGCCGCGAAAGCACGGAAGGGGTGATGCCGCCACTGAACCTCAAAGTACGGCTGCCGGTTCCTGTGGTAGGCCGCGAGCGCGCCCTCCCACGTGAACGCCTCGCCGCACTCCGGACACCGCTTTTCCTGCAATCCGCAAAGGTGATAGCCGCACTTCGCACACGTCAGCCGCTCGACGGGCACGGCATCCGCCCAGTCGAATTCCAGGCTACATGCCGGGCATTTCGGTTCCGTGAGACCGCGAAGATCGTGACCGCAGCGAGCGCAGCCGACGTCAAAATGGACGAGGTTCCAGTCGATGGATGGCGTAGATGAGGGGGTCGGATCGGGATTCGGTTGCGCGGGGGCGAGGTCGACACTCGATGGATTCAACATGCGGTTCATCACCGGTGCCCGTTAGGCGATCAGATCGATGGTTCGCCGATTCTTAGACCGGAGTCAGCCCAAGTCAAACGGAGGCGCTGGTTTTGCAACGATTTTGCAACGCCCGCTCGCAACTCTTCGCGTCCCAACCGGTATTCAGGGAGCAAATGGGTGCCCCATCCTCGCTACTGCGAGGGTGGGGGACGGACGCCCTCGGTCGATCGGCGGATTCCTGAAAACCTCCGATCACCCCGTGTGCCATTGCATCGGCGGC
>ORJL010966646.1_pt1 | contig 10422 bp, 8 predicted proteins | sample 1779941 | NCBI WGS metagenome assembly ORJL01 (sample SAMEA104232317, study PRJEB22302) | groundwater metagenome | biome: forest; feature: aquifer; material: groundwater | place: USA | collected 2011-08-07 | depth 5.8 m | reverse complement strand
GGGGAGTGGCGACAGGCGACCTGGAACGAGGCTTTGACTCTGGTGGCGGAGAAGGTCAACGAAACCAGGGCCAAAGACCCCAAGCTGGTCCTCTGGCAGAAGGGCAGGAGCAAGCAGGAGGCCATCTATGATGGCGCCTTTGTCAAAGCCATAGGGTCTTCCAAGCTAGGACATGGGAGCTATTGCTCTGACGCGGGCTACCGGGCCGCGGAATACACTATTGGCCCCCATGCCAATGCCAACCCTGACTTCCGTTACACCAAGTACATGCTCTCCTGGGGCTGGAACCTCACCGGCGCTGGCGGCAACAAGCTCTGCCAGATCACATGGCACCAGCAGTTTGTCCAGGCCAGGGAGCGCGGCATGAAGGTGGTGGCCATTGACCCCCGGCTCCGTGGCGTCGGCCCCTTCTCTGATGAGTGGCTACCCATCAAACCGGGCACTGACCTAGCCCTTGCCCTCGCCCTGTGCCATGAGCTTGTCGCCCAGGGGACCATTGACCGCGAATACCTAGCCAAATACACCAACGGCACGTACCTTGTCCAGGGCGATGGCGCATTCCTTCGGAAGGACGGCAAGGAGCAGGTGTGGGATGAAGCCAGCGGCGCTGCCCTGGCATTTGACGCCAAAGGCGTCAAGGCGGCCCTGGAAGGCACGTTCAACACGGATGGAAAGGCTGTCAAGACCGCCTTCCAACTTTTCAATGAGCACCTCACCCCATACACCGCTGAGTGGGCGGCGGACGTCTGCGGGTTGGAGGCTTCGGCCATCAAGAAGGTCGCCCAGGACCTGGCCCAGAACGCCATGATCGGTAGCACCATGATGCTTGAGGGTATATCCATTCCCTACCGGCCTGTGTCCATCATGGCCTACCACGTCAGCCAGCAGGAGTTGGGCTTCCAGTTCTATCGCGCCATGTACATGATCATGATGCTCCTTGGCGCTGTGGAGGCAGTGGGCGGCCTGCGCATTGACTGGACATGGAAAGTCCACGCCGGCTACGACGCCCTGGACAAAATTAAGGTCAAGGACCCTCCCTACGACTTCACCCTGAAGGACAGCAAGTTCTTCCCCATCAACACCGGCAACCCGGGCATCGTCGCCAAGGTCATGCTGGACCCTAAGAGGTACGAAGTTGAGAAGCTTCCCGAAGTCCTCATCATCCATATGGCCAACCCACTGATCTCTTTCACCGATCAGACGCTCTTCATGGAGGCATACAAGAAATTCAAGTTCGTCGCCGCCATTGACCCCTGGCTCTCTCGCACCGCTGACCTCTTTGCGGATGTCATCCTCCCTGCCTCTACGATGGAGAAGTACGAAGGACCCATCAGCGCCACGGACGGGTACGAGGATGCCACGGTGTTTCGCATGCCGATTATGGACCCTATCTTTGACAGCCGGGGTGAGTTGGATATCTACATTGACCTCTGCGATAAGGCTGGCCTTCTGTATGGGAAAGATGGCTTGCTGGACAGGCTCAACGCTGAGTTAGGCCTGAAAGATCCCAACAAGTTGGATCTTAACACCAAGCCCACCGACCGGCAGGTCTATGACCTCTGGGCCAAGTCCCAGGGTTTAGAGGGCGGCCTGAGCTACTTTGAGAAGAACGGCGTTTGGGCTAAAGGGCCAGTCTCCGTCAAGAAATACTATGGCTTGGCCCAGACCCCGCCTTTCAGCGGCAAAGTCCAACGGCTCTACGGAGAGTCTCTGTTGCGGTATCAGGGGGAGATGCGGGCTAAAGGCGCCGACAAGGCCTACTGGCAGGACTATACGCCACTACCGACATGGCGCTCCCCCACCATGTGGTCCTCGCCCCCGGCCTACGACCTTACGCTCATCAGCTATAAGTTGATTGAGTTCAAGCAAGGCAGAGGCTCCCAGATGCCCCTCCTGGCGGAGCTGGCGCCACAACAGCGTCTGGACATCAACGCCGATGCTGCCAAGGCCCGGGGCATTGAGGATGGCGACGAGGTGTGGGTGGAGTCTCACAATGCCATCACGCAGGATCTCCGCAAGATCAAGGTGAAAGCGGCGTTGACCCAGACGATTCGCCCCGACGTCGTCGGATTGCCTCACCACTACGGCGAGGTGGCCAAGCACCCCTGGACGGAAGGCCAGGGCCCAACGGCCAACGCCCTTTTCTTCGCTGGAGAGGGGTATATAACCAACACCGCTGACAACTCCTTTCACGTGAAGGTGAAAGTATACAAGGCATAGGAGGTAGCAGCCATGCCCCGTTTTGGGATGGTGATTGATCTCTCCCGGTGTTACGGGTGCCGGGCCTGCATGGTGGCCTGCAAAGTAGAGAACAACACGCCTGAGGCCCATTTCTGGATGTACGTCTTCCGCCTGGAAGAAGGGGAGTACCCCCAGACCCAGATGCGTTTCCTGCCCAGGCCGTGCCAGCACTGCGACAATGCCCCGTGTGTCAAAGTATGTCCGGTGCAGGCGCGGTACAAGCGGGACGACGGCTTGGTGGTCACCGACTGGGACAGGTGCATCGGGTGCCGCTACTGTGCGGTAGCCTGCCCCTACGGCGTGAACTACTTCAACTGGAACAAGCCGCAGAAGCACCAGTACCTAGACTGGGGATCCCCGGAAGCGGAAGCCTTGCAGCCAGTCACCAACGGCGCATCCCCACCCTATGCAAATCCGGAATTGGACAAGCCCATGAAGGACGGCCGCCGGACGGCGGGAGGCGGGCACCTGAAGAGTGTCATGGAGAAGTGCACCTTCTGCGTCCAGCGCGTGGAAAAGGGACTGAACCCCGCCTGCGCCTCTAACTGTCCCGCCGGGGCGCTCATCTTTGGCGATCTGGACAACCCGGATAGCCAGGCAGCAAAGCTCCTGGCCAAGAACCCCTCCTTCCGTCTCAAGGAAGACCTCAATACCCAACCCAAGGTACACTACATTGGAGGACCGCCCCCTGGACATGATGCTCGGCAACGTGAAGCCGTGAAAGGCAGGGAATGAGCATGGCGACGCAAACGGCGATACGGCGGCCCGCTCCTTTGGCGTGGGGCTTCTATGCTTGGATTGCCCTGCTCTCACTCCTGATCTTGCTCGGGCTCTATGCCTTTTATCGCCAGACCACCGAAGGTCACTACCTCACTGGTTCAACGGACCTGGCGCCTTGGGGTCTTTATGTGGTAGGGGTCGTGTTCTTTGTGGGCGCAAGCGCTGGGGCGACAGTCATAGGCCTCATGGTGCACGGGTTCGGACGCGAGGACTACGCCCCCCTGGCGACGCGCGCCATTGTGCTGGCATTGGTGTCTCTCATCGCCGCTGTCGCATTCATTGCCGTGGATGTTGGGTCAATCCCCAGGATGCTCCGGATACCCTTCATCTGGCAGAATCCCACGTCCCTTTTCATGTACTCCTCCATCACCTACTACCTCTTCGGCTTCTTGCTGCTATGCGAGTTGTACTACACGCTCAAGATCAACCGAGGGGTTGCCACACAGCGAGACCGAACGGTGGCAAAATGGCTGGCCCTGGCCGCCGTGACCTTTGGTCTCGTAACTCTGCAAGCAACGGACGGCGCATTGTTTGCAGTCGTAAAAGCACGGGAGCTTTGGAACACGTCACTGCTGCCCGCTCATTTTACCCTTCTTGCCCTGGTGAGCGGCGCCGCTATCATGATCTGCATAGCTGTCCTAAGCGGCGCCATATACCGAAGGAGAATCGTTGGCCCGCAAACCCTTGCCCACATGGGTAGTCTTCTGGCCTTCTTCATCGCAGGGGCGGCATTCCTTGAATTCTTTGACTTCCTGGTGTACACGTATAGTGATGTAGCCGCCAGTGATGGAGCCCTGCATTTCCTTACTACCACCCACCTTCCCCTGACCATAATCCACGTGGCCGGCTTGGTGCTCGCCTTCGCTATTCTAGTATTCCGAAGGGGACGAGCCACGCCGTGGCTTACCATTGCCGCGGTGCTCACGATCATTGCTGGTGTGGCGTACCGGTACAACCTGGTAAGTGTTGGCATGGGGATTTCCCTTTACCCCTTCCTAGACCATGAACATTACTCCCCCACTGTCATTGAGATACTCACTTCGGTGGGTATTGTTGCTCTCGTCTCGCTGGCCTACGCAGTAATCACCCGCGTGTTGCCCCTGGAGGAGAAAACAGCAACGGCTCACCGGGAGAGCAGCAGTTAAGGAGCTCAAGGAACAGGTGAAGGACGAAGGGCTATCTCTGGCTTGGCGTAGCGGTGCTGCCCCCGCTGGAGGCGCTCCAGTAGCTGCGCTTGCCCGGTTGCGGCAGGGCTGCTACCGGTTGTTAAGCCAGAGCCTGCTCTTCCCGCAGGAAGAGCGTCTGCGAACCCTCGCCCTGGCGGCGCAGGAGCTATCACGGAGGGGACGCCGAAGCCGAGCGGCCAGCTATTATTTGGGGTGGGGAGAGTTCCTTGACGCAGTGGAACACTTCGCGGCCCAGGAACTGGCAACCCTGCGAACTCATTACGCCCGAGGATTCTTCGCCGGCCCAGCGGGGGCGCCATGCCCCCTCTACGAGTCGTCGTATGTCAGCAGCGGCCCGGCGGCTCAAGGCTGGTTCCTCGGGCAACTGGCGAAGGAGTACGCCGAAGCCGGCGTTACTCCTTCGCCGCATAGTGGGGAACCTGGGGATCACGCGGCTGTGGAGCTGGAGTTCATGGGCTATCTCTGCAGCATGGAAGGCGAGGCATGGGAACAAGAAGACCTATCCCAGGCAGTCCAGGCCCTACGCCGTCAAGAGAGATTCCTGCAGGAACATTTGACAGGCTACCTCCCTGGTGTTTCCAGGAGCGTGGGGTGTTGCTCCGCATGCACAAGCTACGCGCACATCCTTGAAGCCGCCTCAGATTTCGTTCTTTGTGACTTTGACTTGGTGAGAGCATTGCACCAGCGATTTCAGGAGTGTCTGAGTCCCAGCGAGGTTGTCGCGAGTGGGCTGCCATGAAGGCCAGGCATCAGCCAAATTGGTCCGTTTTGTCTCCAGAACCGGCGGCGGCTCAGGGCCTTGTCACCGCCGTATTACTCTGCGGTCAATTGGCGACTCGGAACACGGGCCTTGACCTCTGGGATCTCCGCCGATGGCTTGCCGGCGTCGGCCAAAACATAAAGCCCTACGTGCTGCCCGACCTTTGCCACTTCCCCAAGGCGATAGCTCCCGCAGTGCGGGGCGCAGATCGGGTAGTCCTGGCGGTCTGCTCGTCTGACTTTGCAGAACCGGAGGCCAGGCAACAGGTCCAGCAAGCGGGCTTGGACCCTTTGACCGTGGCGTTCATCAACCTGGGGACCTTTGCTACGTTGTCGCCTCACCAGGCGCAGGCCACGCAAAAGGCGAGGGTCCTGCTGGCGGGCGCCATTGCTCGCGCGCAAAGTTCTCCCAAAGTTACTCCTGCTCACAGGCGCCCGATGCTGGCTCCCCTGGGCCAGAAGGTGAGCCGGCGGGCCCTCTTTACCCTGCCCCCGCTGCGCTATCAGGCGGTGGCAACCACCCCCTCGGAGGGATGCCTTGCGGATACTGGGTGTGACCTGTGTATCCGGGCCTGCCCCCGCAATGCGCTGACCAGCGGCGGCGGAAGGGTGCGTGTTGCAAAGGACAGGTGTGATGGCTGCGGTGTTTGCTTGGCTGTTTGCCCCACGGGTGCTATGGAACTGGCGGGAAGCGGCCCCCGTGAGGTAGAGGCTCAGATAGCGGCTCTGCTGAGGTCAGCGTCAGAGGGCCTAGCCAAGGGCCAAGTGGCGTTCCTTTGCCCCCAGGCTGTTCATGCAGTGGAGGCCGCTGGGGCAACTGGGCTAGGCGCATCCCCAGGCGTGCTGCCCGTGGAAGTACCCTGCGCCGGAGCCGTGCCCCCTGGCCTCCTGTTGCAAATCGTCGCCCAAGGCTCCCAGTCCTGCCTGGTGTCCTGCCCGAAGCCGTGTCCATTCGGGCAGATGGAAGCTATCCAAGAGCGGGTGGACTTCTGCCAGAAACTCCTGGCCCATCTGGGTCAATCCCCTGATGGAGTATGTTTCCTAGATTCTCGGCTGCCGCCGGTCAATGGACGCCTGACACTTGGCCCTGACACGACGTTAGAGCCAGGAAAGCCCGTCAAGCCTACTAACGACTTTCGGTTTGGCATGAAAGGCTTGGCCGAAGCGGTGCTCGCCCTGTCGCCCGAAGCTGGGTGGGACCAGAAGGCCGTGTTTAAGCACCCTGCTTCTCCCTTTGGCCTTGTAGCTTTGGACTCCTCCGTGTGCACAGGCTGCGCCGCTTGCGCCGAGGCATGTCCCACAGGAGCCATGAAGCAGGAAACCGAGGAGGAAACCACTGCTATTAGCTTTGACGCACGGTCTTGCATCGCTTGCAGCCGCTGCATGGAAGCATGTCCTGAGACCGCTTCGCGAGCGATACATCTGGTGAGGGGTATTGACCCTGTGCGCCTAGCACAGGGTCGCATCCGCCTCTTTGAAAACTCTGTGGTGCGCTGCCAAGCCTGCGGCCAACCGGTCGCTTCTGCGGCGATGATCAATAAGCTAAAGGCGCTGCTTGGGGAAGACGGTGGCGCCCTGGCTGCGTTCCTGGGCCAGTACTGCACCGACTGCAAGGCCAAAGGGTAGCCAACTCCACTTTAGTCTTAACCACTCTTGACGTCTCAGGTCCGTCCGAGTGCCAGAATTATCTTCCTGCGGGCGATGTTGTAGGGAAAAGGGGAACCTCTGCAAGCGGGAGCTGCCCGACCTGGATTCGAACCAGGGTTAACGGATCCAAAGTCCGCTGTGCTACCACTACACCATCGGGCATCTAGACGCCATGTCCATTAAAAGAGGCGCAAATCCATCCTACCCCCCAGACACGCCCTCGGCAAGGGTAGACGCCCAGCTTCGTCCTCCCGGTGCAGTCCCGACAGGTCGGGACTGCTGGGGGTTTGGGGGTATCCCTCAATGTTTGTTCCCTCTTCCCTTCAGGGAAGGGAGCTAGGGGGTTAGGTGTTTTGCCACCTATGAACGTGCCGCCAAACCATCGGCAGTTTTGCAGGGACCTAACACCTCAGAACGCTAGATGGAGCGCACCAACTCCGCAATGGCAGGAAGGTCTTCCGGCCGGCGGTAAGCGATCATCAACTCGTCAACGCCCAGCCGTTCCAGACGGTCCACCTGGTTCAGCAGGCTGAAGCGGTCGGTGAATACCAGCTCCTCGGCAAGCTCCTCATAGGAGACTTTGCCGACCTCTCGGCCACAAAGCTGCTGAAGGTTGTAGTTCTTCCCGAAGTTGGTCACCCACCACACCCGCACCTCCTCCGGCTCTACATATCCCAGCGTAGTGACAATGGCGAAGTCCCCTTTGCGGGAGGCAGCGGCCCAGCGCTTGGCCCGGGTCAGAAGGTTGGGATTGCTCGTGTACACATGGACGCCATCGGCGCACCTGGCGGCGATCTCCATCCACCGTTCGCTCATGGCGGCAATGTAGATGGGCACGCGCTCTTGCACGGCAGTGGCCCGCAAAGAGACCTCGTCAAACTTGAACACCGCGCCTTTGCAGCTCACCTTCTCGCCCTTAACAAGCTTGCGGACGATGTCTATGGCCCCCTCAAAGCCCGCGTCGTCGCCATCCGCGCCGATGCTCTTCAAGAACTCGCGGCCGCCGCGACCCATGGTAAGGTCAATCCGTCCGCCAGAGAGTTGGTCCAGTGTCGCCGCTGCCTGAGCGATGACTGCTGGGCTCCTCTGGTAGGGCGAAGAAACCCCAATCCCAATGCGCACTCGTTTGGTGTGCGTGGCGGCAAGAGTAGCCACCGACCACATCTCCCACTGAGAGATATTGCTGTCTGGGATCCACACACGATCAAAGCCGTAGGAGTCGTACAGCTTCAGTTGCTCCACCAGCTCGTTCACCGTAGCCTTCACCGCCAGCTCTACACCGATGCGCATAGGACGCTCCTTTTTGCCGACAGGGCCTGCAATGGACGCGAACCCACGTCGCGGCGCCAGTCCCGACATGTCGGGACTCTGTTTCCTGCGGAATGATTCTACAACAAGCAGAGAAAAACGCAAACAAAAACCCAGGGGTCATGCCACGCCTAACAGGATCCCCCTGGCTAACAAGCACAAGGGGGCAACGCAAAGGTTGCCCCCTTGGCGCCAATACCGCTTGTGCTAGGCCAGTTCAACGCTCACTGAAACCGGGTTACGTATGATGTCTAACACCGGCGAGGTCGCCTGGACGTACTCGCACAGCTCCTCCAACGCCTTCCGGGGCGCATCCGCCTCCACCTTATACCATATCCGCATCTGGTTGTAACCAGAACGGACCTTGTCGCTCAGCCCCAGGAAGCCGCGGAGGTCCAGGTCGCCCTCAATCTGGAACTCCAGCCCCCTGATGGCAATGCCTTTGGCCGAGGCATTGTATACGTACCCTACCGCCAGCAGGACGCCAAGGCATAGAGCACAGCCTCCACTGCGTTGGGCCCCTGGTTTGCACCCAGGAGTACGGATGGTTCGTCCCCCTCCAGCAGGAATGGCCTGTTCCGGCTATCGTCTTCTTTGCCGGCCCCATGGAAGCCTTGGATGCTGGTCTGGCTATGGCCGCCGTTCACCCACTTGGTCTTAGAACGGAACTGGAACCTGGCCAGGCTGGGGTCTTTCTTGATGGCCTCAATAGTAGCCACCAGTGCTGCCACGTCCACACCATTGAGTCTCTTGGTCGCCATAGTCATGTTGCCCTCCTCAGTACAAGATGGACTGAAGATACAGGGCGGTACGGTATGCCACGACCACCCAGAGGACACTCGTTGTGTCCGGCAGGCGACAGAAGTTCCCTAAAACATCCGACGTAAGGAGGCAAGATCCCGCACGCGTACCCTTCCTCTGCTACGTTCAATCCATCCTTCCATCTCCCATTCCCCCAGGGTTTGATTTACCCGCTGACGTGTTGCTCCTACCATCCTAGCCAGGGCCTCTTGAGACATGCGCACCTCTGACCCTTGCGACTGAGAGGCCAAGCTGAACACCAAGCGGGCCAAACGGCTGGCCAGAGGGAGAAACAAGACATCGCTGAGGCGTTCGTCGGTACTGCGAAGCCGGCTTGCAAGAGACATACACACGGCCAGCGCTGCTCCTTGCTCCTCTCCAAGGAACTTCAGCACATGGCTGCGTTCCAGGATCACCGCTTCCGTATCTTGTACTGCCTGTACGGAGGCAGATCGTGGGAAACCATCCAATACCCCCAACTCTCCAAACTGCTCGCCCTCTCCAAGGACGGCCAAAGTAGCCTCTCCTCCCTCTTCCGTGGATATGAAGACGCGAACTTGCCCTCTCCGAATGCAATAAAGGGCAGACGGGGCATCACCCTGGTGGAAGATGATTTGGCCTTTAGCGTAACGCCGGAGGCGCGCAGAAGAGGTCAACAGCGCCAGCTTATCGGGAGGCACTTGGCGGAAGAGGCTTATCTGGCGCAGCAGTTCTTCCAAGAGAACCCCTATCCCCTACCCACCCCGAAGACGGTATACAGTCACCGGCTGGTTCCGACCCTCCAACTGGGCTTGCCAAGAAGGCGCATGGGGGTACGTTGCAGCCACTTGGTCGTATACCTCTGCCGTGGCTAACACCTCCCCAGGCCGGGCTAACTCCTGCATGCGGGCCGCGACGTTCACCGTGTCTCCAATAGCCGTGAAATCTTGCACATGCACATCCCCCACATTACCCACCACTGCCTCGCCCGTGTGAATGCCTACGCCCACCCGCAACAAGCCGCCAAGACTTTGGATATTGACCAGAGCGTCTTGGAGTTCCACAGCCGCCTGCACCGCCTGGGCCACATGGTCGGACCGCACAATTGGCGCACCGAACACCGCCATGACACCATCCCCCAGCAGCTTGTCAATGCACCCATCGTGTCTGAGGAGAATAGGCGTGACTACTCCAATGTACTCATTGAGGAACCCCACCACTTCGTGAGGAGCGAAGCGTTCGGCAATGGCAGTAAAACCACGTATGTCCGCAAAGAGGACGGTAATGGGAAGTCGTACCCCTCGGCCCAGGGGCATCATCGCCTCTCAGCGGTTGCAAATGTTGGGGTTCTTCCGAAAAGGAGCAACGCGAAAAAAAGTGCGGAAGGCCCAGCCTGGGATGCCAACAAACGGCACGCCGCATAGCTTACACCGAGGGGAGACATACGCAGAAGGCAAGGCCGCTCCGTTCGCAGCAGAAGGATTGGTGCCGAAGGAGGGAATCGAACCCACACGGGGAGTGGCTACCCCAACGGTTTTTGAGACCGCCGCGTCTACCGTTCCGCCACTTCGGCTCATCCCCTATTGTAGCGGCATCCCTTGCGAAACTCAAACCTCGTTCGGCGCTCCAGCCCGCCCGCCGCCTTGACACTCCCACCATCGCTTAGTAGTATGAGGAGTAGGCCGCGGTAGCTCAGTGGTAGAGCACGGCTCTGAAAAAG
>ORJL010425642.1_pt1 | contig 10422 bp, 11 predicted proteins | sample 1779941 | NCBI WGS metagenome assembly ORJL01 (sample SAMEA104232317, study PRJEB22302) | groundwater metagenome | biome: forest; feature: aquifer; material: groundwater | place: USA | collected 2011-08-07 | depth 5.8 m | reverse complement strand
TGCTGGCCGGGCTTCTCAGCGCAATCACATGGAATCTGATCGCCTGGTATTTTGGGCTGCCGTCCAGTTCCTCCCACGCCTTATTGGGGGGATTAATAGGAGCCTCCGTAGGCAATGCGGGCTTCAGCAGTATCCAAACGTCCGGGTTGATCAAGATAGTCGTATCGTTAGTCGTAACGCCAGTGCTGGTAGGGGCGGCAGGCTTCGTCTTCATGAAGATACTTATGTTTACAGTTGGGAAAGCTTCGCCGCGGATCAACCTCTTTTTCAAGCGAGCGCAGCTTCCGACAGCCTTCATCCTCTCACTGAGCCACGGCACCAACGACGCTCAAAAGACCATGGGAGTGATCATCATGGCGCTGGTCGCCCTTGGATACCAGGAGGATTTCCATGTGCCCCTGTGGACAATTGCCATATCCGCCGCAGCGATAAGCCTGGGAGCGGCTACGGGAGGCTGGCGAATCATAAGGACTGTTGGAGGCAAATTCTACAAGGTACGCCCAGTCCACGCCTTCTCGTCCCAGGTCTGCTCTGCGATAATAATCTTATCGGCGTCTTTGCTTGGAGGCCCCGTGAGCGGTACGCAGGTGATAAACTCCTCCGTAGTGGCAGTGGGAGCCGGCGAGCGGTTCACCAAGATAAGGTGGGACGTGGCAGGGAACATTCTCTTGACATGGATAATCACCCTTCCGGTCACCGCTATCCTCGCCATGCTGTTTCGCCTCATGACGATTCATCTTCTGCCGAGATAAGAGACGATGGACTTAAAGCGCCTGTTCAAAGCCAGGGAAAGCAAGCTCACCACGATTCTCACTCAGCAGTCTAAGAAGACTGTGGAGGCTCTCCGCGCTCTGGAAACGTACATGAACGCCGGCAATGAGCAGACCGCCAAGGACATTCGTCGCATGGAGAACGAGGCTGACGAGATCAGGCGTGTCTTGGTAGAAGAACTGAACCGCTCTTTCGTGACTCCGTTCGACCGTGAAGACCTCTTCACTCTCTCAAGGACTTTGGACGATGTGCTCGACTACGCCTATAGCACCGTGGGGGAGATGGAGATACTGCAGATCAAGCCCAATTCCTACCTGCAGCGTATGGCTTCCATCTTGAGAGAGGCGGTGGAGGAACTGGACCTTGGCATCACATATCTTGTGAGCTACCCACATTTGGCGCTGCAACATGCCAGCAAAGCCAAGAGCCTGGAAAACCAGATGGAAAAGGTCTACCGAGAGGCTTTGGCAGACCTTTTCAAAGGCCCGAAAGACTTAGACCATGTGATGGAAATTCTCAAGATGCGGGAAATCTATCGCCACATGAGCAACGCCGCCGATCGATGCGACGAAACGGCCAACATCATTGGCGATATCGTCGTCAAAATGACCTGAACGGCGGCTGTGTTTACTTATGGAGGGGGAGCCGTTCGTGGTTCGACAAGCTCACCACGAACGGCAATTAGAAACACTACTTGATCTTGTCCCTGCGCGACATGTAGTCCTCCCACCAGTCCTCGCGCCATTTGGGGTCTTCACGTGGAGCCCTGAGAATGTGCTTCATCTCCTCTACGACAAACCCCACGTAGTCGCCGCAGCGATAGGCCCGCGCAGGGCTGCCGAAGTCGACGAACTGCGCCGTCAGCCCGCTGCACTGCAGGTTCCCAAACTGTTCCTTGAATACGTCCATGATGGCTTTGGTCCTGGCATACGCGGGCCCCGGCGCTTTGCCAGTCGGGTCAAGGCTGCCGTACTTGAGGCCAACAGCTAAAGCCGCCGCCGTCAGCGTTCCACAGATGTTCTTCGTCAAACCCATCCCACCGCCCAGCGAAGTCGATGCCTTTACCAGAATATCGGGTACGTCCAGTACCCCTTCCTTCTTAAGACCAAGAAGGACTGACTGCGCTCAGTTGTACTTGCCCGTGATGAATATCTCCTGGGCATGTGAACGACGAGGCCCTTCTGATGTCATGAAACCCTCCGTAAAAGAATTATCTAAAAGCCTTCGCCAATAACGGCTCAGCCCTGAGACCTATCGCCTTCCAGCCAGTTGGGCAGCGCCTTTCAGCGACCGAATATACTGCTTGGCCTGCTCCAGGGAGACCACGTCGGCGTACTTGGCGTGCATATCGTGGAGGCTCGCCTTGTGGCTGGTCTGCGCCCGGTCGAAGGAACACTCCTCGACCACGCCCACACGGTAGTTGTAGGAAAAGGCGTCCACCACGCTGGCGCGCACGCAGCCGCTGGTGGTACAGCCCGTGCACAGCACCGTGTCGATGTCGAAATTCCTCAGATGCTGCACCAGTGAGGTGCCGAAGAAGGCGCTGGGCGCAGACTTGTATATCACGATGTCGTTCGGCTCCGGCGCTATCTGGTCCGCAATAATGTCGCGCGATTCTAGCTTCAGGCTATCGCCGTGACGCGACCCGGTGGAAAACTCCTTCAGCCCGCCTGTGGTGTAGATGATGGGAATGTTATTCTCTCTACCCACCTTGATCAGCGATGCAATGCACCGCACCGACTCGAAGCCTTCGACGCCGGAGGCGTACGGATACTTCTTCATGGCATCAAGAATATCCTCGTTGGGGTCGTCCCCCACGAAGGCCACGTTCACGTCTATGACCAGGATCGCCGGCCTCTTGCCAAACCCTCGTTTCGGCCCGCAGCCCAACTCACCGTAGAGCTTGAAGACCTTTTTATCCCGCTCTGAAAGAATATCGTTCCAATTAGGCATTTGCCCGCTCCTTTCTGCGTTGGCTCAGGGAATATAGAATCATATGCACGTGTATAATCCAAACTGCGTCCCTTGTCAATACGCGTTTTTCGTAGCGCTATCGTTGTACGTTGCCGATGCTGCACCACTCGCAACAAGCTCCGACAAGAGCCGAGAGTCCTACTGAAGCCTGTCAGACTTCCAAGCACTCAAAACGCAATCCTTGTGCTATCATTTTAGTGAAAAGTATCACATCTGAGTGAAAGGCGGGTAAGCTGAACATGGTATCCCCTTCCAAGTCCAACGTACGCATCGAAAAAGACTCCCTGGGCGACAAAGAGGTCCCAGCCAACGCCTACTGGGGCGTCCAATCCCAGCGCGCCATCGAGAACTTCCCCATCAGCGGCCTGAAGCAGTACGACGACTACATCAAGGCTCCTGTCCTAGTCAAACGCGCTGCCGCCGAGGTTAATATGCAGCTTGGCCAGTTAGACAAGAAGAAGGGGCAGGCTATCGTGGAGGCTGCCCAGGAGATAATTGACGGCAAGTTTCGCGACCAGTTCGTCGTGGACGTGTTCCAGGCCGGCGCAGGCACGTCTCACAACATGAATGCCAATGAGGTCATCGCCAACCGCGCCATCGAACTTCTCGGCGGCAAAAAGGGAGATTACTCTATCATCAATCCCAACGACCACGTGAACATGGCCCAGTCCACCAACGACACCATTCCTACCAACATCCGCCTCTCCGCCCTGATGATGGTGCGAAAACTCCTCCCAACGATCAAAGAGTATCATCTGGCCCTTTACGATAAGTCCATTGAGTTCGACAACGTGGTGAAGTCCGTGCGCACCCTCCTGCAAGACGCAGTGCCAATACGTTTGGGCCAGGAGTTTGGCGGTTACGCACGACCCATTCAAAACGATATTCGCCGAATCGAGCAGGCTGCAGAAGACCTGAAGCGCCTGGGCATAGGCGGCACCGCTGCCGGCACCGGCCTAAACGCCCACCCGGACTACCATCTGCTTATGGTCAAGCGCCTGTCTGAACTTACCGGCTTCCACCTGCGAAGCTCCGGCAACCTGGTGGAGTCCATGCAGAACACCGCCGACTTTTTGCAGATGTCTGCCTCTCTCCGTACCCTGGCCGTGACCAACTGCCGCATCGCCAACGACTTCCGATTGCTGGCCAGCGGCCCGATGACAGGCCTCAACGAGATTATCCTGCCCACCGTTCAGCCCGGTTCATCCATAATGCCGGGCAAGATCAACCCCTCCATGGCAGAGATGTTGAACATGGTCTGCTTCCATGTGATGGGTAATGACACCACCATCGCCCACGCCTGCCAGGCCGGCCAGCTTGAGCTGAACGTGATGATGCCCATTATCGCTTATGATCTGCTCCAGGAAATGGACATCCTAAACAACGGCATAAAGGCCTTCACCAAGTTCTGCGTCAACGGCATCAAGGCCAACGAGGAGTATTGCGCACGCTGGCTGGAGGGCAGCATGGGCATCGCCACTGCTCTGAACCCGTACATCGGCTACTCCCAGGCGGCCAAGGTCGTGCAGGAGTCCCTTGCCACTAAGAAGCCCATCCGACAGATCGTTTTGGAAAGAGGCATACTTACCAAAGAGGAGCTTGAGGACATCCTATCGCCCCAGGCCATGACCGAGCCCCGCATTCCGAAATCTCACAGGTAGGACAGTTGGAACAAGAAAGATATATCGTGGCGCACCAAAACAAGAACGTTGTAGAGGTGGACGGCCTCTGGAAGAAGTTCGGCGACAAGGATGTCGTCCGCGAGGTTTCTTTTTCGCTGGGCCCAGGGCAGATAATGGCCCTCATAGGCCCCAACGGAGCCGGGAAAACCACAACAATACGCATGATCCTGGACATCATTCGCCCGGACAAAGGCTCGATAACCGTCCTGGGCAGACGGATGTCTGAAGAGGTAAAATCCCACATAGGCTATCTGCCGGAAGAGCGCGGCCTCTACAAGAACCTGCGCATCATACCAACTCTTGAATACCTGGCTGTCCTTAAGGGAATGACGAGACAGGACGCAAACAGGCGCGCTCTTCAGCTTTTGGACAGGCTTGGCATGACTCAGCACAAAGATAAGAAGATCGGCGAACTCAGCCGCGGCATGGCCCAGTTGATACAGTTCGCAGGCACGATAGTGCATAACCCGTCGCTGGTTATCCTTGACGAGCCTTTTGCTTCTCTGGACCCGGTAAATACCCAGTTGATAAAGGACGTGATAGCGGAACAGAGACAGCAGGGTGTGGCTGTGATTATGTGCACCCACCAGATGCACCAGGTGGAGGAGACCTGCGACCGCGTGGTCATGATAAACCAGGGGACTTTAGTCCTGAACGGACTCCTTCACGACATCAAACGCCAGTACCGCAGCGACAACCTGGAAATTGAATGCGAACCCTGGCCAGACAATGTTCCCGGGGTCTCGGTTCTCCAGAACCGAGACCATGCAAAAGTAGTGAAAATGAACCCAGGCGCCACGACGGAGAAGGTGTTGCACAGCCTTCTGGAAATGGGCTGCCACATCAGCCGATTTGAAGTGCAGACGCCGAGCATGGAGGAAATTTTCGTGACGGTGGTGAAGGCGCGGAATGAATAAGATACTGATCATTGCCCGCCACGAGTTCCGGTCACTGTGGTCCAGACTCAGCTTTCTTATCTTAACGGCCATTTTCCCAATTCTTGCCGTAGGAGTATTGCTGGGCGTTTTTATTTACCAGGCGGCATTCAAGAAGGAAACCATACCTGTTCAAACCACCTTCGGATACGTGGACAACGCGGGATTCCTCACGGGATTCCAGAAGCAGGGCAACGTCACATTCAAGCCGTACCAGGACCAGCAGGAGGCTGTGCAGGCTCTACTGGACAACAAGATCAAAGCCCTGTTCGTTGTGCCATCCAACTACCTGAACAGTGGGGTAGTGACGCAGGTTAAGGAACAAAGACCCGGAATACCTATGACTTCGGAAAGCAACGCTGCCCTGGAGAATTTCCTTGTTGATAACCTGCTAGCCAACAAACTTCCGGCTAACATCATAGCCAGAGCCAGAAGCCCCCTCACCCTGTCAGTGCAGGAAATCAGCTCCTCCGGTGAGCCTGTGCAGATACCGTTCGACTACAGCCGGTTCGTATTCTTCATGGTTCTGGGAGTACTGGTGATAATGTCCGCCTTCTCGGTCTCAAGTTATCTGCTGCAGAGCCTCAGTGATGAGAAGGAAAACCGCGTGATGGAGATTCTGCTTTCATCCGTTACTCCAGACCAGCTTATGCTTGGCAAGCTTCTTGGTATAGGAGCCGCCGGGCTCGCTCAATTCAGCATATGGGTGGCCAGCGGAATAGTAGTTGCGTTGTTGTTCAGGAGCGCCGGACTCAATTTGCCTTCGATATCTCTTCCAACACCGGGGCTCGTCATGATAGGAGTGCTGTACTTCATCCTCAGCTACTCCTTTTTTGCTGCCCTGATGGGCGCGCTTGCAGCCGTGAGCAACACTCAGAAGGAGGCCAACCAGATCACGGTGTTGGTTACTATGCCAGGGATTGTTCCCTTCTGGCTGCTGACGCCTATCCTGGAGCATCCCGACCAATTGCTGGCCAGAGCGTTGAGCTTCATTCCCTTCACAGCGCCCGTTACTTCTATGGCAAGGCTGGGCATGAAAGCTATGGGCCCCGCTGACCTTTTAATTAGCATGGGGATTTTGCTGCTCAGCACGGCGTTGGTGATTCTACTCAGCCTGAGAATCTTCCGGGCCTATCTGCTGATGTACGGACGCAGGCCAAACGTCAGAGAGATTCTTGTTACTTTGTTCAAAGGCTGAGCAGGCTCGCAAAAAGAAGAAGGCCAACCTCCAACCGGTTCAGAAGGAGGCTGGCCGCTTATACAACGCAGTCTTCGTATTAGCATGGGTGATGCACCATTTGCATCACGATGTTGGTTCAGAACCCTCGCATGGCCTTAGGCGTGAAGAGAATAGGCACGCTGTAGGCGTCTTTGAACCCTTGCTCGGTCTTCCCAATGTCCTTGATTCCCTGCTTGTACTTCCTCAAGAATGTCTGCATTCTGCCGGGCTGCGGCAGTTTCTCCAGAACCTCGGCCTCGCAATGGATAACGGCCACGTCGCCGCCGTGCTCATCGCAGTTGAGGTTGAACACGACTCTTGGGTTGCGGGCTATGTTTTGCAGCTTGGGCTTGTTCCTTTCGCTGAAGACAAGGATTGTCTTGCCGTCCCAGTGAAACCAGATTGGCACAGGCTGCGGCACGCCCTTGGAGTCAACCGTGGTCAGCCAGATAATCCTCTCCTGGCGAAGGCGACGATTGACACGCCGGCCAAACTTTGTGGTGAAATCAAGCATGGCCCACCTACCTATTGCTCTTTGATTGTGATCTTGTTTATCTTGTCTCCCAGGAACCTTGCCGTTGCTGGGTCTCTGGGCGTGATATTCTGCAGTACGTCCATACCCTGTGTCACCTTGCCGAAGACTGCGTGGCAGGAAACGCCAGGCTGGCCGCAGTTCTTCAGTTTATCGCCGTCGTAGCCATTGAGGTAAGGCGTCGGAACGTACGTGATGAAAAATTGGCTGCCGTTGGTGTTCGCCCCGGCGTTGGCCATACCAATCACACCTGGGGAGTCGAAGGTCAGGTTGGGGCTGAACTCGTCGGCGAAGCTATACCCTGGCCCGCCCGAACCTGTGCCAGTCGGATCGCCGCTCTGGGCCATGAATCCGGGTATGACCCTGTGGAACGTAACGCCATCGTAGTACCCCTGTTTGGCCAAGAACACGAAGTTGTTCACGGTCTTCGGAGCTTCTTTGGCGTAAAGCTCCAGCACAATGTTCCCCTTCGCCATCTCAATTGTCGCCGTGTACTTCTTGTTAGGGTCTATAGTCATCGGCGGCGGCGAGCTAAACGTTTTCCTCGTAGGCGAGGTCTGTGACCCTGAAGAGTCTGACTTAGAACAGCCAATTCCCACAATAATTCCTCCTATTGCGAATAACCAAAGGCTAGCTAGTACCAATCTTCTGATCATACATTCTCTCCTCTCAAGGGAAACTCGACAACCAATGCGCCTATTTTACCTTGGCAGCGATCTATCGACCAGCACAGGTCATCAATCTTTCAGAATAAGTCCTTACTGAGAGCTTCGATTGGACTTTTGCCAGGTTGCATTTATAATACAGCCAGTCACAGCAAAAGCAACTATGTCGCTGCCTAAGCACGTCCGCGCACGCATCAGGAGGTGCATCGCATGGATGGTAAGCATTCCCAAGGGGCCGCCAGCACAAAATCAGCCCCCGCATATAAAGACCTGGGTCTCACCAAGGAAGACCTGCTGGAGATGTATCGCAAGATGGTCCTCTCCCGCACCCTGGATGAACGCATCTGGATGATGAACCGACAGGGCAAAGTCCCCATATTCGCCTCTTGCCAGGGCCATGAGGCTGCCCAGGCAGCCGTTGCGCGCGCTCTTCGCACCGGCCAGGACATCTACTACATCTACTATCGCGACCTCCCACTGGTGGTAGCCCTGGGCATAACGCCCAAAGAGCTTATGATCGGATACCTGGCCAAGGCCGGCGACACTTTCAACGGCGCTCGTCAGTTCCCTCTCCACGGCACATATGCCAAGCTCAACGTTATCTCGCTGTCCAATGTCGTTGCGCCCCACGTCCTGCAGGCGACGGGGGCAGCCCTGGCGTGCAAGATACGCCATGAGAACAGGGTGGTTTTCACCACCTTCGGCGACGGCGCCTCCAGCCAGGGCGACGTCCACGAGGCGCTGAACTTCGCCGCCATCCACAAGCTGCCCATTATCTTCTTCTGTGAGAACAACCATTACGCCACATCCACGCCTCTGCACAAGCAGATGGCCGTGGAGAGCGTGGCCGACCGCGCCTCCGGCTACGGCATGCCTGGAATTGCCGTAGACGGCATGGACATTTTGAGGGTCTATCAGGTAATGAAGGAAGCGGCAGAAAGAGCACGCACAGGCAAAGGCCCCACGCTTATCGAAGTCGACGTCGAACGGCTGATGCCCCACACCAGCGACGACGACGACACCCGATACCGTACCAAGGAAGACCTAGAGCACGCCCGTGCTCGCGACCCGCTCAAAGTCACTCACCAGTTCCTTATGTCCGAAGGCATCCTCACCGAGGCTGTAGAAAAACAGTTTGCGGACGCAGCCAAGAAAGAGGTCAACGAGGCCACCGAGTTCGCCGACAAGGCCCCTTACCCAGGTACGTCCGACTTCTACGACCACCTGTATGCCTCCAAAGGAGACGCCTGATGCCTATCAAGACCGTCATTGAAGCCGTTCGTGAGGCCATGCACGAGGAGATGAAGCGGGACGAGCGCGTATTCGTCCTGGGTGAAGACGTGGGCGTTCGCGGCGGCGTTTTCCTCGCCACGCAGGGCTTCCTACAGGAGTTCGGCGAAAGCCGCGTAATAGACACGCCGCTGGCCGAGTCCGCCATAGTGGGCATAGCCCTGGGCGCAGCTATGAGCGGCCTGCACCCCATCGCTGAGATACAGTTCGCTGACTTCATCTGGCCCGCCATGAACCAGCTAGTGGGCGAAGCTGCCCGCGTCAGGTACGGCTCCAAGGGACAGCTCACTGCACCTATGGTAGTGCGCATGCCTTACGGCGGCGGCGTTAAGGGCGGCCTCTACCATTCGCAAAGTGTGGACGCCTATGTCGCTCACACGCCAGGCCTGATTGTGATATGTCCAGCCACTCCCTACGATGCCAAGGGACTGTTGAAGGCTGCCATCCGCTGCGGCGACCCTGTCGTCTTTTTCGAGCACAAGCGCACCTACCGTCAGGTGCGCGGCGAGGTGCCAGAGGGCGACTACACCCTGCCCATTGGCAAGGCCGACGTCAAACGCCAGGGCAAGGACATGACAGTCATTACATACGGCCTCATGGTTCATTTCTGCCTGGAGGCCGCCGAAAAGGCGGCCGGCGAAGGCATTGACGTGGAGATGGTTGACCTGCGCACCGTGCGCCCGCTGGACAAGGAGGCCATCCTTGAGTCGGTTGGCAAGACAGGAAAGGCTCTTATCGTCCACGAGGATAACAAGACGCTGGGCGTAGGAGCGGAGGTGGCTGCTATCATCGCCGAGGAGGCGTTCGATTACCTGGACGGCCCTGTTACACGGCTGGCCGGCCCGGATGTCCCTGCCATGCCGTTCAGCCCGCCACTGGAGGCCATGTTCATGCTGGACACCGACAAGATCGTCACGGCCATCCGCAAGCTGGCCGCATACTAGCGCTTGCTATGACGGTAAGACCCTCGTGAAGCCAGGGAACGGAACAACGTTACAGGTTCGTTCAGGACAAATGACTTGAGACCGCCTTGGGTACGCCAACGTTGTATAATCCATCTGACACAAATCCATGAGGAGATAAGACTTTGGCAGCCCTAGCACGTTTGATCCTAATTGCAGCCGCGGCCGCACTGGTGTATTACGTCATAATCAGGCCCATCGTAGCCAGAGGAAGACAACGGCAGCGTACTGCTCCGCTTTGCCAGAGGTGCGAAAGGGGTCGTAGTGTCATTGCGAACACCGGAGCCGATCCCAAGTTTCCCAAGCATGAATATGCCTGGTACTGCAAAGATTGTCGCGAAGGATTCTAGACCCGGCAGGTGTTTGAACCCAATGCAGCGAATCAGGACGGA
>ORJL010675449.1_pt1 | contig 10426 bp, 13 predicted proteins | sample 1779941 | NCBI WGS metagenome assembly ORJL01 (sample SAMEA104232317, study PRJEB22302) | groundwater metagenome | biome: forest; feature: aquifer; material: groundwater | place: USA | collected 2011-08-07 | depth 5.8 m | reverse complement strand
GTTCGCCGACACCGTCGGCGTGGAGTCTATGACGGTGATTGGCGAGTCAACGTTGGAGCTGACCGTCGCCGCGAAGTTGACGCCCGCCAAACCACCAACGTCCCGGACGCGGAACACGAGGGAGTTGATGCCGGCCACCAGCAGCGAATCAATGTTGATGGGGCCGGAAGCGTAGGGCGCCGCCGGGGGCGGGTTGCCCGTGAACTCGCCGCCGCCGACCGGCGCGATCTGCGTGCCGTTCAGGAACACGCTGCCGAAGTTGTCCTGCATCATGCCGATATCGATCTTGCTGCGGAAGAAGCCTGCCGACACGTTGAACTGGACTCGGTAGTCCACTGTCTGGTTCAAGCAACCGGAATATAGATTGCTGTCGCAGGTCGCCCACTTATTCGTCGCGCTCACGGTGTTCCACGGGTGGCCGGTCGCAACGTAGGCGTGCTTCCAGGTGACGCCGCCGTCCTTGGAGACCTCAACGAATGGATCCTGCGAACCGGCCGCCGCCGTGCCGCTGATCATGGTCAGATCGTACAGCGGCAGCACCGCCACGTTGTCCAGCGCCGGACCGCAGGCGGCCGGGGGGTTGGTGCACGAACCCTGGTTGGTGACGGTGCTCGCGAACGTGAGCGTCGTCGAGGTGGACGTCGCTGTGAAGTCGTAGAGGTGCTGTGTCCAGCCCATGCTGGTTTCAGAGCGGCCAGCACCGTTGAAGCTGTAGCCAACCGTGTTGCCGGCAACCGTCATGTTCATCGTCACGGTGCCGTTGTAACCCGGGTTACTGGCCATGGCGAAGGAGAGCGTGTACTTCTGCCCGACCACCGTCGTGAACGTCTGGCTGATGGTGCCAGGATTGAAACCGTTCAGATCCACGCTGTACAAGCCTTCGGCCGAGTCCCAGCCGCTTGTTGGCGTGTTGTCCTTCACCACGTCTATTCCAGTGATACCGCTGACGGTCCAGCCTGTGGGAGGGTTATTCCCTGACTCAAACCCGCCGTTGGTCAATACGTTGGTCGCGGCAGTCACACCCCTGACCACTCCAAGAGAGAGGAATATCACTACGGCTAATGCCGCCAGTATAGAAAATGACCTAATCGTTTTAGGGAACGAATTCATCTTACGCCTCCAATATTTTCCGTTAATCGCTCGCAAGGGATGATTGTTCCGACTTCCATACAATGTGAGAACCAGATATACGAGATACGAATTGCTCGACTTAGACTCATAGCGCCCCTTTCCCTCATGGCCTGAGGGTATGCCGCTCCATAGATAATGCCGCCTATACTTACTCTTCTCTTGGACGCTCAGTTCAATAAAATGCCGACAGGGATCCGTTACTCATCAATGAACCGACCTGCCTACACGTCTAGGATTGCTCGTATGGTGCGTCCTCTCCCGTACAAGCGTCCTATACGGTCACATCATCTCTGTACTTGGCTCTAGGCCGCCCCCCAACGTCCCACATCCGCACAAATTGACTAGCTCTTTTGTACTAGCGCTTGGTACTCTGATCACATCCGGTATGGCAGCGAATATCTTGTAAGAAGCACATAATAATAACGTAAGAAATATGTAAGAAGGAGCTAATATACCAGATGATGGTGCGAGTTGCAAGGGGTCGTAATGTTGCGGGGGGTGGCCGTTCAGGTGGTCTGTTGCCACCAGCATTTAGGCACACCAATGCTAGTGCGGGAATGGAGTACTCTACTGACTGGTCTGGAGTATGCCTACAAACTATGCCTGGCACTGGGTCTGTGTTTGAAATCACCACACATGGAATCGCGCTGCGCCAAGGGCTCCTGGCGGCCAAGGCCGCCCTGGTTCATGAGCCTGTACTGGCGCAGCAGGCCTTCTACCAGCCTGGGCAACCCTGCAGGGGGGGCGCAATAGCTCCGGCCAGTACCTGGGGCAGTCGCTTGGGCCTGACGCTCTTGATTGGACAGGAGACTGCATACCGGCACAGGTCCGCGTAGCAGACGATGGTGGGGCCATCGGTGCGTATAGTTGTCCGGCGTGACTTATGAATCCACTGGGCAACGGGAACGGTATAGTTGGGACCTTCTGCGTCTGGCATTGTTGGTACAATATCCATGGTATGTGTGGCAGATACTCGCTGACAACTGATTACGATGCCCTGAATAACAGGTTTTCCTTCCGGGGCCACGTCCAACTACCCCTGTCCCTCAAGCCCCGCTACAACATTGCGCCCACACAAGAAGTGCTCACGGTAGTCAATCCCAACTGTGAAGGTAACGAGCCACGCATGATGACGTGGGGCCTGATACCCTTTTGGGCCAAGGACCCGTCCGTCGGCAACCGGATGATCAACGCCAGGGTTGAGACCATCATGGAGCGGCCAGCCTTCAAGAACGCCTTCCAGCGGCGCAGATGCCTGGTGGTGGCCGACGGGTTCTACGAGTGGCGAAAGGAAGGCAAACACAGGATTCCCCTGCGGATCATCCTGAAGACAGGAGAGCCTTTTGGGTTTGCTGGACTTTGGGAAACGTGGAAGTCACCGGATGGGAAGACCGTAGAGTCCTGCACCATCATCACCACTTCACCCAATGCGGTGATGGAGCCTATTCACAACCGGATGCCTGTGATCCTACCCAGGGAGGCAGAGGCGGCATGGCTGGACACCAGGTCAACGAACCTGGCAGGACTTCGCGAACTTCTGGTGCCATATCCGGCCTCAGAGATGGATGCCTATGAAGTGTCAACCCTGGTGAACGCACCACAGAACGATGTGCCGGATGTGCTGGCGCGGGTTCTGTAGGGCTTCATATCCCTGCTCAACTGCGAAACATCCACAAGAAGGCAAATGATCAACGGTACCCGGGCATAGGGAGCAGTTCCATGTGGTGCCATTCCTGGGTAGCAAGCGGTTCATTTTTCCGCTTTCCTGGCGTGTTCGGGATTACGGTCTGTGGGTTTCATCGCTTGATCTTTGGCAGTGTCTAGGGTTTTCTCTCCCACCAAGAGAGGACACGCAATGCGCGAAGGGTGTTCCACCGGCTCGGCTTTCCGGGTGTCTCCATCTCAAAGAAGACCTCTCCTCTGTGTCCCGAAGGAAGGAGCCACCGGCCATCCTTGCCGCGCCTCCTGACGACCATATCTATGGCATCGCGGAGCCTCTCATCACGCAGCGCGCCAGCCAATTGAAAGTAGTCGAGAGTGCGGAGCACGTCGTGACGCCAACGCGGTGGAAAGTAGAAACGAGTCATCTTTTGATCAACAATTTCTCCGGTGGTTGAGGACCTGTAAAGGCTATGCTGTAGAAAGAACTCACGGCCGCGTGCTTCGGCTTCCATTACTTTCGAGGTCTTGGAACCTTCGGATCGGACATACTCCCTCAATCCCTCCAGAACGCAGATCGTAGTATGAAAAGAGGAGTGAGTTGCACCTTCAGGTCGTTCGCAGTTCCAGCCACCATCTGGCATCTGTTCACTCAGTAGGTAGTCGACGATCCTATCGATAGCTTTTTCCCCAGGATCAAAGTAGGCAAGCTGAGACAGTACCATGCCGGAAACGCAGGTTTCACTTGTCTTTCTCCGCGGATGCCAGAAGTTGATGCCGCCGTCTTGAAAGATGCTTTCTTCTACATAGAGACGGCATGCTCGCATTGCAGATTGGTGCCTCGGTGGAATACCTATACTGCGCAGAACCTGCATAGTGTAAGTCGTACATGTCCACTTGGGTCTATAGAAACCTCTCCCCCAGTGCCCGTCGGCGTTTTGTTTGCCAAGGAATTCGTGTCCCCATCCTTTTTCTGCAACAAGCTCTCGCTCTGCTGACCATTCCTCGGTGGAACAACGCAGGATGTCGCGCATGGTCTGCCAACGAATGGCTGGATCGCCTTCCAAAAGCCAGGCCACTACTGTACTTTGGTCTTTCTCTGAAGGCATATCTGAGCCAACCTGGTATTTCTTCTCTGCCTACTTGATGGCTTCTGCCACAAAGACCGGTATGACGCGTTTGGTTCTTTCTTGATACTCCTGATACGGAGGGTATGCTGCTACTGCGATGTCCCAGAGCCTGTGTCTCTCTGGGGAATCTACTACCTCTCTAACCCGCATCGAGTACACTTTTGCCTCGTCGCGGATTTCTACATTCGGTTCCGCCTTCAAATTGTGATACCACTTCGGGTGCTTTGGCGCTCCACCTTGAGATGCCACAAGTATGTAGTTGTTGCCGTCCACGACTTTCATCAACGGAGTCTTGCGGATCGCGCCAGTTTTCCGCCCTCGATTGGTCACGATAATCACTGGTAAGCCGGTGTCCCTCAAGGTTAAACCTTTGGTGCCTCCGCTTCCTTCATACAGTTCTACCTGCTCTGCCACCCATCCCCTGGGACTAGGTATGTATTTGCTCACGGTTACCTCTCTCACTGAAAGTCTTCTCGATCCCAGATAGCGGATCGGTCAATTCAGCCGCTACAAGGACTTCTGTCGTAGTTTTGCCGAATCGCACGCTTTAGAAAAGCGTACCATCGTGTAAGGAGTACCTTCTGGCACGCGTGCTGCGGGTCGAATCCTTACGGTGACGCTCCTGTGAACGTTGTGTGACCTGAATCATTGAGGCGTGTACTCGCGCTCCCACTTCAGAAACTCGTCAGTCCGGACCACTTCCCTCATGAGCTCTGGGCTGGCTTGACGATCTTTCAAATCCGCTGCCGCACCTCCATCCTTCAAGTACTTTAGGGCGTCGTATATGGCTTTGACCGCCATGGCTATTGGGGGCTGGCCTAGGCCAGTGCCTAGATAACGGATCTTGACCCCTTGAGCCAGCAGGAAGTGAGAGTCCCTTGCGATGTCCTCGGGGAGGCCTAGAATGATAAGAGGCAGTGACGTGGTTCGGTGGATAGCTTCAATGTCGGCGCGGCCTCCGGGAACTCCAGGAATCATAATAGCCTCTACTCCTGTCTGGGAGTACGCCCTGATGCGCGCCAAGGCTTCCTCCATGGGAAACTCGCGCAGGCCGCTGATCCGGGCCGTAATAACCGTAGTAGGATCGGTGCGTGCGGCTACCGCAGCCCTGAGTTTCCCAACTTGCTCCTCTCTAGAGATCACCAGCGAGTGCCGGCCTGCTGCCGTGTCCAGCCGCGTGGGGACCATGTTGTCTTCTATCTCAATGGATGACACCCCGGCGGCCTCCAGCTCTCGAACGGTACGAAAGACGTTCACCGGGGTGGCGCCACCGTCGTCGGCATCAACTGACAACGGCAGGCTGGCGGTGCGGGTGATGCGACGGCACACGTCTACCAGGTCTGTCATGTTTGTATACGGTACGCTGTCTGGGACAGCCAGGTTGGCCGCTTTCCCCACGGACCCGGCCATTTTGCAGACCTCCCATCCCATCATGTCGGCGATACGGGCGGACAGAGGGTCAAAGATGGGGGCGGCAGGGGTGCAGGCGTTCCTAGAGAGAATGGCCCTATATCGTTCTCGCGCTTGGCTCATGTTACTTACCTCCGTAGTTGAATTCTAGCGACTGCCGACAAGGCGGATGTCACTTCCTCCTGTCATCCAACGAAATAATAGACCTCCTTCAGGCGAAGGGCCAGCCGTCGTCTGTGCCCTTTTGGCAAGTAGCGATCCCTAATATCGCCACTGAACCTACTTAGCTAGCTTCGATGTTCTGCCGAATCGCAACCCCAGGTGCGATTCGGCAGATGAGCAGATCAGCAGGCTCATGGAAGCCATCGTTCTCCCCGAGTCCAGGATGGACAGAGTCCTCGCCTGGGTCCATATGAAAGACGAGGTGGAGAGGGTAAGGAAGAAAAGGGCGCAGACCGAGCAGCGTCTCAAGCGTCTGTGGCGAGCCTACGTTGACGGATTGCTGGCTGAGACAGACTACCTCAGAGAGAAGCAGGCCTTGCAGGACAGGATGGCCAGCCTGGTTGTGCAGGGTCTCAGCGAGACCGAGGCCGCGGGAAGGTTGCTTGAAGACCTGCCACGGCTATGGCAAGGTGCCAGCCTGAACGAAAAGAGGAAGATACTCCTGGCTCTACTAGCTGCGGTCTACGTGGATACCTTGGAAGAGAAGGGGGTCGTCGCCATCAAGTCCCAACCTGCGTTCAGGCCATTACTGGAGATACTGACGCTGAGACCCGAATGCGGCATCATCTTGGTTGTTCAACCCCAACTCGGCTTCGAAACGCCTGGCGCAGATACGCCGTGTTTCTGGTGGAGACGGAGGGGGGAGTTGAACGATACCGCAAACACGCGCTATTGAGGTGGAGTTCGGGGTGGTTTGACACCTCGCTGAATAGCGACTCACTCATGGCGGCGGCGTAGGTATGGTGCCCACGTCTAGTTCCTATTTGGAGCCAGTACGTCGTCGGCGCTTGCATTCAAGATCAGGTACTACGAAACACTCAGCGAGCAACGGCTGAATCTTCGGACATGCGTGGAAAGGCGAGCAAGAGAGCACTTCCGCTACCTAACGTACGCGCACGAACTTCTGCACGCGATGGCCGACGGTAGTCTCTCCGATGTAGAGGTCGCCCTGGGAATCTATTCCGACGGCGTGTGCCGCCAGGAGGTCACCCGGGGTATCGGTGTTCATGCCCCATCCTCCGAGCCACTGGCCCATAAGGTTCATGATCTTGATGCCCGCGGGAGGTGATACTGGAGTGCCCGCATTTTGAGGGGCGTTCGGGCCGGGATCAGCGCCATGGTGGAAGCCGCTCTCAGGGATAAAAAAGTTGCCGTCCGGGGCAAGCAGCAGGTCGTTGGGCCGATTCAAGCCACGCCACTGCCGGATGTACTGGCCATCGGCGGTAAACACCTGGACGCGGTTGTTCCCTCGATCGACCACATACACCTGCCCGGTGGCGTCTACGCAGACACCATGGGGAATATTGAACTGTCCTGGCCCAATGCCCGGTTCGCCCCAGGATCTGATATGTCTACCGTCAGGGCTGTACTGGTGCACACGAGCGTTGCCGTAGCCGTCGCTTATGTAGATGCTGCCGTCCAGTCCCAAGGCCACATCGGTGGGGCGGTTAAAGGGTTTGCCGCTCAAAGGCTCCGCTGGCTTGCCAGGGGTGCCAAGCATCATGATTTGCTTGCCTTCCGGGGTCCACTTACGGACGGTGTGGTCTCCGACATCGGTGGTGTAGAGGCTGTCATCGGGGCCAATAAATACACAGTGGGCTGATCCGAATATCCCCTCGCCCCAGGAGGAGATGAGATTGCCTTCGGTATCGAAGACCATCATAGGATGGGCGCCGCGATTGTACACGTATATTCTGTCCTTGCTGTCTATGGCAAGGCCCACGGCCTGGTTCCATTCCCAACCTCTGGGAAGCTTTCCCCAGCCTGGCACGTGCTCGTACACATATTCACCATGGCCAAACCGTAGACCCTTTGCCGCGGTATCCATGTGTTCCCTCCCAAGGCCTGTTGAAGCTAGACATCCATAGATCCCTGGTGGCAAGACGCCAGCCCAGTGGTACGTCAAACACAACTATAAGACCAGAGGATGGTGAGGGCAAGAGACTGTAATCGTCGGTACCGTTCCGCTTTGGATGATATGGCCATCTGATTTTGTGCCTTTCCCAACCATACGGAACGGAACCTTCTAGCCACACCCACTTGGCGTATCCTGCTGCAATGGCTCGGGCCTATCCCATTTGCCAGCACCTCTTCCACAAGGATTACCTGTTGGAGCGGCAGCGGAGTGGCCGCACTTTTCCTATCCGTGGCTCTCGCCGTTGATCCGTATGTTAGGGTCGGGGAAACTTTGCTGAACCTTGGCCAGATTCTCGTAAAGAGCAAACCACACCCAGGGCGACCTGCCACTAGCCGAGAGTCCCCCTAGATTCAATGGAGGAAGTACGATGGCCCCGCCTTGAAGGTCTCCGACTGCGACGTATTCCAGTCTCGCCACGTATAGAGCGGTCAGAGTGCAGACAAAAGCTGCAAACTTCTCGTGGTCTCTAATGTCCTCCAGAGACGTAGCCAACTTCCGATCTGGCAGCAGCGGAGGCGCAGGCAACGTCTTTTCTGGGGAACACTCTAGGCCGATGGGCATCTGTCCTTAGCCGCCGCCTAGCGGGCCTGAATATGGTGCCGGTCAGACATGCCTGTTTCCTTGGTCGGCGTAGCGAGGTACAATGGCGTCGCTGTCGGGGTGCCGTTGGAGGCACCGATGCTGGAAGAGGGAGACATATCGGGTCTATTGAGCTCCGGGAGGTTGTTAAGATGAATCTGCCGTTGGATATTCCGATCATGGACTTCCATGTCAGAGCTTACCCTGCCGAGGTCGGACGCAGGACCCAGATGGCGATGGGGCGCAAAAATCCTCCCTACGATGGAACACCTGAGGAGTATTTGGATCTCCTGGCTCAGGTAAGCACCAACAAGGCCAGTGGAGCAGTGTTGAAAAACGTGACACCCACAGGCGAGATGGCCAAGGCCGCATGGGATCGCGTTGACCGGCGCCTTACGCCCGAAGAAGAGCATGAAATGTACGGCAGCGTGCAGGAAATGATAGCCGGGCGTATCAGGCGTCGAAACGCTTGGGGCAACGATGTGACCAGGCAATACCCAACATTGCTGAACTTCATTGGAGTGGACCCCAACTTTCTCAGTCCTCAAGAGAATGTGGAAGAGTTGGAGGTGAGAGTCAAGGAAGGGGCCAGAGGCATCTCTCTTCACCCCACCCGCAATTTGCACCAGCCCGCTGACCGCCGTCTATGGCCTTTGTATGAAAGGGCTCAGGAAATGGGCGTTCCCTTCATCGCTCATAGCGGGACAGAGGGTTTCCATCTTGCGTATACGGGGCTCAATTCCCGACCTGTGGACTTTGTCGAGGTCCTGGACAGCTTTCCTCGTTTGCGTATTGTCCTGGGCCATATGGGTAGAGGATACTTCGATGACGCCATTGAGATAGCTCATCGCTATCCAAACGTCTACTTCGACATCTCCGGATTTGACGAGGCTAGCTCTCACAACTACTCGGATGAAGAATTTGTGCAGCTTATAAGACGCTTCGGCAGCGAAAACCTCGTTTTCGCAAGCGGTTGGGTTTTTGGAGATTTCCTAGAGCGCGTCAAGCATCTCGCCTCGCTACCTATGACAGACAATGAGAAGGAGCGAATCTTTTACCGTAACGCGCAGGAGTTTCTTGGTACATAGGGATTGAACCACATCTTTTAGATCATCCAGAGTCGAACTCCCCCTGAAACGCGGGATCTCAGACTGCTGATGGCGGCGTAGGTGTTGGGACACGGATCAACGTCGGTTTCTCCTCCGAAACTCTGGGAGCGGATCACGACCATGGCTAGTTGTCCTGTCTTCCGGGTTCACCTCGCCCATGCTTGCAAAGCCTGTAGGGATATTATCTTTTTATGCCAGCCAGACCATTCTGGACTCCTTGTATCGCCCATCTAGCCCAGGGCATGGTGAAGAACTTGAATCCCTTATCCACGAAGAAATTAGGATCCATATCAGGCGGGATGAAATACATACCTGGAACCACTCTGTGTCTTTTGCAGGCAGCAGCAATTTTATTCAACCCTTGTTGGTACGTATCGCACGCATAATCGAGCGGTACACCAAGTTCGATGGAGAGGTCTGATGGGCCAACTAAGAGGACGTCTATCCCTGGAACACTGAGTATCTCGTCTATATTGTCGATAGCTTGTTGTGTCTCAATCATCGGGATGATTAAAAGCTCATTATTAACCATATCTAGATAGCTGCGGTAGTCTTTAGTCTCGCCCCATTCACCGCGGACGCCTGCGTTGCTGCGATCACCAAGCGGAGAGTATTTGCAGGCCCTCACCATAGCTATGGCCTCTTCTTTTGTGTTGACCATGGGCACGATGATGCCTCTAGCACCGGCATCCAGAGCGAAGCAGATTAGATCTGCACGGTTTGAACTGACACGGATGATCGGGGCTGCCTTCTTTCCGCGCATGGATTGAATGGCCGGGATTAACTGTTTGACCTCCACGGGTGAATGTTGGGTATCAAAAAGTAGGAAATCAAAACCGGCGTCAGCCAACATGGCCATATCGCCAGACGCAGACCCGGCCGTTCCGATAACGGTCTTCCCAGATTTCACAAGATCTTTCACAACGTTCATTTGATAAAACCTCCCATTTACACAATGAATAAGTGTGGTAGGGCTCTGTGGATATCTTTGCACGCGAGGATGGTGAATACAAGACTCACGACCAAGGTCAGATCGACTCGGGTTGAACGACTCACAGACGGACATAGTTGAGACGTCAGCCTGACAACAGTCTCAGAACGGCGAGACATTGTGCAGGTCTCCAGCCTGGCCTCATGGATGAACAACCAGGGGTTCAGAACCAGGAACACCAAGCACTTGAGTGATGGCAGGGGCGGGGAGATGGGAGGTCCAAGACTCTTTACCACGTCATCGGTACGGGGCATCCTTCACAACCCCTTCTACGCCG
>ORJL011228403.1_pt1 | contig 10429 bp, 17 predicted proteins | sample 1779941 | NCBI WGS metagenome assembly ORJL01 (sample SAMEA104232317, study PRJEB22302) | groundwater metagenome | biome: forest; feature: aquifer; material: groundwater | place: USA | collected 2011-08-07 | depth 5.8 m | reverse complement strand
TTTAACTAATTTATGTGCATCTTTACCCTTTGTTGCTAATAAACATAATTCTATTCCACTTTTCATAGTATACGCGCCCATGAAACAAACAGTACTTCCCAATTTATTTTTCTTTAACCATACAAATCCAATAGTTTTGTATTCAAATCCCCATGCTTTAATTACTTGTAAACATTTATCTAAATGATAATCAGTTGTCCAAATAAATAAAATACTATTTTCATCTGCAATGTTTCTAATTGGCAATTTCATTATTTCAAATGAACCCATTACTTCATATGGAGGCCGCCTCATACCTTTTACTGTTGTACAATCAGGTTTGGCATTATTATCATTATAATAGCTCCAAGGTGGATCAGCGTAAATAATTTGATATTTTTTATTTTCAGTTTGAATCAAATATCTACTTTTAATTTAATGAAAAAAATTGATTTTTAACTAATAGATGCATATCTTTTCCACAGGATGCTATAATAAGTTCTCTAATTGCTTTTCCTGTTGTTTTTGCTAAATCTTCTTTTTCATTTTGTGATAAATATTTATTTTGTGTATAAATCATATCCATAAGAAAGTGAGAAAATATCAATGTTGCATTTATTAAATCTTCATCGGTATATTTATGATATGTTTCTGCATTTTCAAGACATTGTTCAGCAAGATTCTTTGTTAATGTTTCTATTTTAATTTGAGTCATTTTATTCTATTATTCCAATGCTCAACAAGAATATCATGTACATCATCTTTAATTGGAAACATTACACTCGTAGAAGCCAAACATTTTGTACATTCAATATATTCGCCACCTTCATTTTCTCTTTCAGAAATTTCAACATATTGCGACTTACCACCACAAAATGGGCAACGTTTCAATTTTTCTTTTTTATTCATTCTTCTCTCCAATTCAATGGAACAAATAATCGATTCCAACTATCAAATTGCTGAATCTGTTTATTAATTACATCTTGCATCATTAACAATCTTAATTGAAATGGTTTAAATTCTGGTTTTTGATTAAGAGCATCTTTAACCGTTTGAATTCCATCTACAGAAAAATTATGCTCTAATAACTGCATTACTTGCCAATTCTTTTCTACATTATTTTTATTTTCCAAAATAGATTTATAGAATCTATGTTCATTAACATTTTTTTGACAATGATCTAAAATATCACTAACAGAAAATTTCTTTTCTTCTAATAAGAATGGAAATAATTTATTGATTGTTTTAATTCCTAATCCTTTAACTATTTTAGGAACTCCATCTGATACATCTCCAGTTAATGTTTTGATAATAATCCAGTTTGAAGGAAATACTTTATATTCTTCAAGCATCGTTTGTTTATGAATCAATTCTCTCTTTACTGGACGAAACACACTCACATTATTTGTAATTAGTTGAAAATAATCTTTATCAGAACTAACAATAATTTTTTCTTTATCTAACCAAAGATAATTACAAACATAAGCAATCACATCATCTGCTTCCATAAAATCAACTTCAACTTGATATACTGGAAGAGTTTCTAAATATTCTTTAACTCGATATAATTGTTTTTGAAACGATTCTTGTTCTTCTTCAAAACTACCCCATTGAAAAGTTCTATTAAGAGACTTCTTAACTTTTCTATTTTCTTTATATTCTGCTAAAACTTCTCTACGTTTTTTAGAAGCATTTTTTCCTTCATAACAAAATACTATTTTTGTTGGTCTAAAAAGCTCAGTAACCATTCGCAAAGATTGAAGAACACCAATTATTGCACCAGCGTGTTCTCCTGTATTCTCATTTGCTAAGTTTAAAGCAGCAAAACTTCGAATATACATGTTAAAAAAATCCACAAGAAGAATTTTTCCATATTCAGACTGAAATTCAGAATAATCAGTTTCAGAATGTTGTAATTTTTGTAATTTCTGCTCTATTGAACTAAGAGACACTATTTTCTACCTCATTACCCCACCTATCCCAATTTGGAAATTCTTTTCTTGCAAATAATTCAATATATGGTGAATACGATACTTTTTCAATCATTTGTCTCATTTCTTCCGGTTTTTCTGTGGAGGATCTGCATAAATAGTTTTATATTTTTTCGAAATATCCACTTGGCATTTCTTCTTTTCTAATAAATTTGAAATAATTATTATTTGCATAATACATTAATTCAACATTTTCTTTATTCATTTCAGATAGAACATTTATGACTTGAAAAGAAAAACTCATCGTGCCAATTGTAATCACGTGTTTTTCATGATCAAGAATTACATCATAATCAAATTGGTCAAAATTACACCTACAATTATGATAACCACATTTGTGACATTTAATCATATTTGTGTTACAAATCTGAAATGTGTAATAGTATTATTGTTGTTAATTTCGATCTTATGTTTATATTCTTCATTTTTATAAAACTCTTTGAATTTTTCTATAAAATTTGTAATCTCTTTTAATAACCAATTATCATGAAGAATAATAAATTCACATTTTAAGTATTCCATAATATTAAGCTGACGAATAAGATCTTTTTTAATTTTTTTAAGGTGAGCTCGCTCATAAACTTCATATATAGCATTAGTTTTTAAACAATAACCATCAGAAACATAACCTATTCCAGTGTAAAATTGTCTGATAATTTTACAATTAATTTGTTCTTGAAAATCAAGTAAATTCTTCTCATTGTTACCAAACTTAAATCCTTTACTTTTTACTCTATTTATAGCAGCAATTCTCTGCTTCATTCTAGTTTCAGCAGATACTACTTTATTTAAATGAGATAGTCTGTTTTTTAATTTTGATTCCTCGCTCTTCGGAGTTCCTTTTAATTTTTGACTGTACTTTGCAATACGAAAATCAGTATCTTTTATAAATTTCTTATTCCATGGCTGACTTCCTTTTTTTGCTAAAGAAATAGCTATTTTGTGAATATCAGATTTTGGTTTTAATAAATTTATACATCTTACAGAGCAATATTTATTTTGTTTTTGAGTCAACTTTTTATTACAACACTGACAAAATTCATAACTATTGTGATATTTTCTATTACACTCATTCGAACAAAATCTAACACCCACATTTGAACTCAAAAATGAATTTTTACAATTTCTACATTGTCTCATTCTCGAAAATACTCAACAGCAAGCTTTGTAAAAATTAGTGATATACACGGAAGAATTCCACCAGTTAAAAATGAGACTAATCGTATAGACCATCCGTCTTTTTGTAAACTTAATAATTCTAATATTTTTAATAATGAATCATCTGAAATAATAGTAAAGGAATGCCACATATTCCCAAGAATTTGTATTATACATAAAATCAAAAACAACGACCACAATGTAGATTTATTAAGTTTATTGAGAACTGCTAAACCAACTAGAGCCATAATTGAAGATAATTCAATTGCAATTGCCAAAAATAATGCCATTGCATAATTATCAACTTGTATAAAAAAACTAACTAAATGAAACATTGAAATAGTAGAAATAACAAATGGTGGTGTAATAAAAGCAAAAAATATCCATTTTTCTTTTGTTGATTTGAAAAAAGACTTTGATTGTAATGAAGATATTTTGATATTAGAAGAATTTGAATCTCCAATTTGTTCTTCTTTAGTTCCTAAATTGATCGGAATTTTTATTTCTTGCTGCATTGATTTCTATGTATCTATTTCTTCTTCACTTACTACACTAGTTTTTTCTTCACTTTCAGATTCATCAATCATAAGAAGACTTGGAGTTAAATTTGAATAATCTATTATATTTGCTTTAATAACTTCTTGTTTTACCCATTCTCTTTTCTTCAAATCAGAAATTATTGATTTCCATTCTGATGACTTAAATTCAACTAAACCACCTAAATTTTCTGGAAACTCTAAAGAATATCTAATTTTAGTGGGTCTTCCAATTATTTCTTTTTCAACAAGATTATCAAACCAACTTGATTCGTCATCAATACCTCGATCAAAATAAATATCAAATTTACACTTACGTGCAGGGGGAGCAATCTTATTTTTTCTAACTTGAGCTTGAAAAGTTCCACCGATAACAGCATCACCACGTTTGATATCAGAAATTTTAGTAAGTCGAATTTTAATTGAAGAATGAAAATTTGAAGCTGTTGAAGCTGGTTCTATTGTTTTATCTCCCCAACTTGCTCCAATATTTGTCCTTAATTGATTTGTAAAAAGTAAAAGAACATCTTCATGACCAATAAATTGAGTAATTTTCCTCATTGCTTTTGACATTGCTTTTGCCTTGCCCATTCCATAGCCTTCAGATTCAAATGACCCTTCTACTTCTTCTTTAGATGGAGTTGCAGCAATACTATCCCAAACAATAGTAATAAAATCTTTATTCCCAACTTCTCGTATTTTTTTGATTGTTGATTCAATTGCATCAAATACTGCTTCTACACTTCCAGTTGATAAATATACAAGTTTATGAACTTTAGCTTTTTCAGCTTCCTTACCAACAAGCAATCCCATTCTAACAAGAAGAGAAATATCTGTAGAATTTTCTTCATCAAATAAAATCGGAATTCCACCTGCCTTTTGGGTATTGACAAGTACAGTATTTGCAAGAAGAGATTTTCCTGATGATGTATTGCCTGCCACTGTGCATAATCTGCGCACAGGCAATCCAGATTTTTCACCCCATTTACCATTTGTTAAAATTGTATCTAATACAGTACTTCCAGTAGAAATTAATCGTGTAATATCTGTTGGTGTTTCTTGCTCACCCAAAATATAAGCTTTATCACCAATTTTTTTATTTAGATCTTGAACAAGAATATCAGAAAGAGAATTTTTATCTCCAAGTTGTGATAATGATTCTTCTGCTGTTGTAATAAGTTTTTTTCTACCCATAATTTTATCTTTAGAAAAATAAGAGCTAGTTACTCTTTCTCACAATAAATAACATCATTACAATATATTTTGAGAAATGATACTTTCACTAGCTCTATATTTCTTTTAGTTCTTTCCTATGAGCTCGTCCATTAAAGCATCTATACTATTTGTTCCATCATCACTAGTTTGCTCAGTTGTTGCTGTTAATATTTCAGTACCATTATTTTTAAGCTCCTGTTGATCATCAGCTCCAGCAATAAACTGTTCTAGTGCAGCTTTAATTTCATCATGATTCATCTTATCAAAAGCATCAAATACATTTGGACATTCTTTAATTAAACTCATTGCAAGTTCATTATTTATACATAATTTTGAGGGATTTGCTGCTGGCATAATATTCACTTGTCCATAGATATATTGCGGAGATGGTTCAATTGCTTTCACTTTAATATCTCTACCTCTAAGTGGATCAGAAAGATCTCCATAATCTGGAGCAATAAAAAAATTAGCAATTGTTGTATATGTAGATTTTCCAATGCCCCAGAATTTGATTCCAGCATCTTCTTCTCCTCTAACAAGAACTGGAACATAAACTCTGAGTCTTGATTTTAGTCTCTTATATAGTGCATAATTTTTATCATTTCTTTCTTTTAATAAGAATTTAGCATATTCGCATATTGAACACTCTTGTTTGTCTGGATAATTATTAGAATTAGAACAAAGAATTGTTTTAACTGAACCAATATCATAATGAAAATAAAGTTCATTAAATGGATCAGGACCATGACGATACGGAATAATCCTAACTGCCATTTCTTGTCCTCGAGTTGGTCTCCAAATAAGAGATCTTTTATTAACTTGATTAGTAAGTGCATCAAGTTTTGCTTTAACTGAACTTATTGTTTTTTCTGATGTTGCCATGTTTTCCTTTGAGTAAATATGATTATGTTTACTAAGTTATTAAAAATAGTAATTATTTGATAGATTGATTTAGAAGAGAAACTAATTGAAGAAACTATTTGAAGATGGATAAATATAATTTATTGGAAATGTAATGTAAACAATGTTTTTATTAGCAATACGTTCTATATTTTTCAACTTTCATTTGTCTTTTTTTTAATGCAAATAATACAGCTACGTTTTTCTTATTATTTTTCTAATTAAGCTTAATTTGTAAATTCTGTTGTTCGTCTCATATTTTTTGAAATTTTCCATGACATAATTTAGTTAAGACTGCATATACCCATTGATAATGATTTTGGAAAATAAAATCCACCGTGTCGAATTTCAGTATTTGTATGTTTGTGTGTCATTTTACCAGTTTGTATATTGAATCTGCGTTCATAATTTAAACATTTTGAGCATGTAAATACTATTTCAGTTTTATCTGCTGAAATATATGATTCACATTGATGTTCAGCATCATCAAAATGTATATTTATTGTTGTGTTATCCATTTATTTTTTCCATTGATATATAATGCTTCTGATTGTGTTTTAGAACTACCTTCTAGTTCTCTTAAATTTAATAAGTTAAAATTATGTGATTTCATTAATTCATTAAATTCATTAAATAATTTTACTTCATCGTATAATTTTATATTATTTACTTCAGCAAATACAATATCAAAATTTTGGATATTTTTTGAACACCCAAGAATTACTTTATATTCATTTCCTTGTGTATCTATATATAACAAATTAAAATTATAAATATCAGGAACAAATTCATTAATTATACTATCTAATTTCTTAACTTCTACTTGTCGTTTTTCAGCTTCCTGTAAAGTTAACCCATATTGGATTGCTTCTTTAGCAAATGGTAATAAACTACTTGAACAAAAACTTCCAGTTGAAATGTGAAAATCACTGATACCATTATAATCAGAAATTGCTAAATTAAAACATTGAACTTTGGGATTGTGTTGTTGTTGAGAAGCTTTCTGTTGTAGAATTGAAAATAATTCTTGAATAGGTTCAATATAAATTTGATTAGGTATTTTTAATTCTGAAAAATATGGAATTTCTTCTCCAATAGAAGCACCGACAATTATTACTCCGCGAATTTTTGAACAGAGTTTCTTATTATTAAAAAGTGCATTCATTATAAGAGTTTGTCTAATTCTTCTGTATATGGATCTTCTAAATACCCAGCATCTCTTTCTCTTTGAAGAGCAATTTCATGTGCTTCAAAATATTCAGCAGTGTCATTTTGCATTTCAAAAAATTCTGTTATTTCGTGTAAAATTGTACTGTCAATATATTTTTGTGATAATAGTTGACCTTCTTTTACATTTTTACATATACACTCACTATGAACATTACTAATCCAGATTTCATGTAATGGGATAAATTCATAAACATATCCATGTCCTCCATGACAAAAGTTAGTATTGAGGTTATTACGAACCCAGTGAACGTCAACAATATATATTTCCATACTAGTATCATATTTCAAAAACGTCTTCCATTTTCCATCAAGTATAAAATTAGGATCTTTGAACGGTACTGTTTTTTGAACTGCTAATTCTATTTCTCTCCAAGTTTCATTGTGTTTTATCATAACATTTCTTTGATTAAAGGAAGTCCTTTTAATTTTTCATTTAATTCATTAAAATAACGGTCTAAAAAAATGAAGCAAGAATTCTTACCGTGAAAATTAAAATATTTGGAATAATAAATAACATCAGTTCGATCTTTTATCAGATGCCGAATCATATCAGTAGAATAGATGTCTTTGTAATAACCCGGAACAGCCCAATCATCAATCGAAATAATTGGTTTATTTTGTAATCTCTTTAATTGAATAATTTCATCACATAATGGTTCTGGATTTTGGCTGGAATGTTGGTGACTATCTAAATAAAAAAAACAAGAATCTTCTATTGTAAATAAATTATTAGTAATTGAATTTTTTAACCACTCAACTGAATCACTAACAGCTATATTGACATTAAGTTGAGATTGAATATTTGGAATAAGATAATCATCTACATACTTCTGATTACATTCAATTTCATAAATTTGATATTTTCCTTTAACACCCTGATTCCATGGTCCAACATTAAACGACTCACCAAAAATTTCAATAAACCAATCTTGGATAATCATCGGTGTTATAGCAGTAAACACTCCCGTTTCAATAAATTTGTTACATTGAAATCTTTGAATAATATCTTTACTTACATGATTAATCATTTATTAATCACACATTTTCATATTCTAGCATTCCACAATTATTTCTTAAATACTCAGTATGTCGTATGTGAGCCTGTTTTATTAGTGAGTATAATAGTTCAATATCAATAACAGTTTTATTTTTAAGATTAGGTTCTTCAGAATTAAAATTCAGATCTTCTGATAAAATTTCTTCAAGAAAATCAAATTGTGTTTTCATTTCAATCTTTCTATTAATTCTCTAGCCAATTTTTCCAAATTCTTATATGCATACCCAACAACACCAGCATCTTCAGTTGATTCTATTGTATCTATTAGTTCTCCAACAGGAATTGAATCTCTCATAAGTAAATAAAATATTAAAACAATTCTTTCTTCACTTATTCTTTTTCTCAAATCTTCTTTTTTCAATTTTTTCCTCAATTAATTTTATTGTTTTTATTTTAGGATCCGCCCTATCTTGATGAGGACTAAATAAGCATATCACTTTAATTCCTTTATTTTTGTAACTTTATATCTACCATCTTCTAACAATTTAACAACAGTATTAAAAGAAATTTCTAAAGCACAATATTTTATTTCAATTTGTTTGTTTAAACTTTTTATTACATTTAGAACAAATCATATTTCTAATATTTTACGTCGAGGTTTTCCAAGTGATAACATCAATTTAACTTCATCCAATGCTTTTTGTCCAAATTTCTTTAAAATCATTTCTTGATATTCTATTCTTGAAAAATAATTCATATGAGCATTATCTCTAAACGATAAAATTTCTTTATTTGAACAATACTCATTACTAGAAGGAAAACATTCATAACTATGCTGAGAATATCCATTCCATAATGGTGGAAGTTGTTTATTATTCTTTATTGCATCATAATATAATGGACTACCAACATAATACATTGCAGAATAAAAATTAGCGAACTCACAGTTTAGTTCATATGCCAAATCATAAGTTCTCTGCATTGAAGCTAAATCATCATCAGGGAGACCAAAAATATAATTAGCTATGATATTAACCCCGTGAGATTGTATTCTTTTAACAACATTTCTAATATCATCATCTGAATAAACTTTATCTGCACCATCTCTAACATGTTCAGAGCCCGATTCAATTCCCAAACACAACCAATTGAATCCTGCTTTCCTTAGTGGCTCAAGAAATTCATTTTTGCATGTATCAACTCGACCATACGCCCAAATATTTATTTTTTCTCCGAGTCCAGATTGAATAAGTAAATCACAAAGCTCCAAAACATGTTTCTTATTTAGGACGAACATTTCATCTACAAATTTTATATTTGTAATTCCATATTTTTCATATAAATGTTTGATCTGATTAAAAGTAACTCTAGGAGATATAAGTCTATATGGTCTTGATCCACTTAACATATCTCCAAATGGAGAGTTAATGCAACAAAAACTACATTTAAAAGCGCATCCAAAACTACTATACAAACTTGCATAGGGAGAAGAATTCTCTTGACCAAATGAATGCCAATTATGACATTTGTAGTGATCTAATTTACTATTTATTTCTACTAAATCCCATGCTGGCGTTCCAATTTCATCAAGTTGTCCAGCATCAAGAAGATTTCCTCTTTTTGTAAATCGTATATTTAGAACTGATTCTGTTGTACGACTTTTATACCATAGATCTGGAATATCATCAATATTTATACTATCTTTTAAATATGATATAAGAAGAAATGAAGTTTTAAATCCTTCTCTATCACAAACATAGTCAACACAGTTAGAAAATTCCTGTAATATTTTTTCTGGAATAGCAGCTGGAGTAGTTCCAGACCACATGATTTTTCTAGTTGGATTTAAATTTTTAACTGCTTCAGAAGTTTTTTGAGCTGCAGGGATACACTGAGATGAAGAACTTGGTTGTGCTCCCATTACAACTATATGAATTAATGTTGGGGCTAATTCTTCAGTTTTCTTAGATATTTCTTCATATGAATAGAATTGACCATCTATAACACCAACAGATAATCCTTTTTGTCGACAATATTGTGCTAAAAGTAATAACCATGTTGGTTCTTCTTTTGATGCTAATGTTTCTAAATTTTGAAATATTTCTTTTTTTGATTGTGGAGCTATAAACAAAATATCAATCATTTCTATTCACTTTCAAATCTTTTTACAATTGCTTTTTGCTAAACGATAAAGTTTTTGACCAGACAATGTACCAAGATAGTCTGGATTCCCAAACCGTAAATATGTTAATTTTCCAAATAACCAACTACCAATTTTAAATTCTGAATTCTCATATCTATCTGGTCTTGTACGAATTTTTTGTGATTTTTCAGATTTCATTTTCTCCTTCTTTTACCACCAAAGTGATCTAAAATATTTGCTGAATAAGCTTAAACCTTCTTGAATTTCTTTTTGTAATTTT
>ORJL011889816.1_pt1 | contig 10430 bp, 4 predicted proteins | sample 1779941 | NCBI WGS metagenome assembly ORJL01 (sample SAMEA104232317, study PRJEB22302) | groundwater metagenome | biome: forest; feature: aquifer; material: groundwater | place: USA | collected 2011-08-07 | depth 5.8 m | reverse complement strand
TGACCCAGCGTTGCGCTGATTGCTGGATGAGTCCGATCGGTGAAAGCTGCTCGCCTTCAAACCATCCGTTCTCGAACCCCACCGCGACGCAGTTATAGAGGATGTGCGAGTAGAGCAGGCGTTTCATCAGGCTGAGACTGGTTCCTCGTGTGGGACCGAAATCATACCCATCGCTCCGTCCGGCACCGCTGTAGGTCTTGTATCCCCAGCGATTGTAGATGGAGGCGTTACCGAACCAGGGCACGCCGTATTGCTTGCCGGCGCCACGGATGAACGCGTAGTACACTTGGTTGTTAGGCAGCCCCTGCGCCGTCTCGGCGCCAATCAATGTGAACGTGCCCTGCTTCAGCAAGTAGTGCCCGAAGTTGAGCGATACCAGCGTGGCGTGCTTGCCTCCCAGGTCCTGGCTCATCCGGTCAAAGTGGCGGTCGAAATTGAGGTATTGCTCGAAGCGGGATGCGGAGGCCGGGGTCATTTGATTGGCGTAACCGCCCACGTAGCGGCCGTCCTGCTCGCCGATGTCGGTGCCCAGCCAGCGCTCGCCCAATTTGGCCTCCAGCAGCGCGAAGGCATCGGCTGGCGGCTTGAATTGCTGCCAGTAGCCGCCCGGACCGGAACCCGGCACGTAACCCCAGATGTCGAATAGGAAAAGGTCTCGCCGTTTGATCTCATCCGCCAACTGGTCGAGATTCGTCGCGAAAAGGATGGGGTAGGATGGCCAAATCACTCGGCCCAGCTCGTGCTTCGTCGTAAATTTGTCGAGTTCCTCCACGAAACCGATGATGCGGTCATCCTGCACGCCGAAACCGCGCAGGCAGGTAAAGGCGGTTTGATTCTTGAAGGTTTCCCAGGATGGGGGTTTCACGGGCCGGCGGCCATAGTCGGGGTGTTCCCGAGGTTCGAGTTGGTGGCTATAGACGCGCACAGCGCGGACGGAAGAGGGTGAGGCTTCGTCCTGCGCCGCTCCTGAAGAGGCAAATTGGGAGCACAACCCAAAGGCGGCAATCCAACCTGCAAAGAGGAACGTTCGAGCGAGTTGCATGCTTAAGTTCGGTTCAGTATTACGAAAAGTCTCGACATCATCCAACCTTTTCCCAGGCCGGGAAGACAGAGAGTCGATTACGACTGGATCGCTACGCTGTTTTCCCCAGCTCGCGCGCATACTGCGCGTTGGCGCCGACTTCATCGAAGAACCACGGGAACATGCCGACGATGACGCCGTCGGTGGGCTTGATGTTTTCGAAGGCGAACTGGTGGGTCGTGATGCCCGCGCGCTCGCAGTTCTGGAGGAACTCCACCGTGCGCTCGGGCGTGTAATAATCCTTCATATGCCGGTCGGCGTGCTGGCCGGAGTAGGAGTAACCGAGGATCGGGTTGGAGCCGGCGACAAGGCGGCTGATGCGGTGTTTGCCGATTTGAATCGCGGGCAACGGCCCCGAAGGCGACGACGTTTCTGCTGCCTCGAGGGCTCGCGTTGGTTTCAACGCGGTGGCTGCGGCCAGTCCCGCCAGTTGCCCCAGAAAGCCGCGCCGATCGTTCATTCTGATTCCCTCTTCATGCGGTTTGTCAGTTTGCATTGTTCGTTATTCCTTCCAAATTCTCTTGTCATTCTGGCGAGGCTTCGCCTCAGACCGTTTCTCGATTTGCACTCGCGGGAAAACTTGACTCATCTGCAACATGTTTTGAAGTTCAAGGACTCTAGCCGGAAACGCGGAGCAGCCGGGTCGAACCGAACGGCGCCGTGATTCCGAACTCAATCCCGTCTCGGGTGGGGCGGAACGGTACTGGCTCGCCGGATTCGATGTCCACTACGCGCCTGATCCGGAAACCGAGGCCGGCCAGTTGAACGGCAGCCTGCTGCTCGGTTGCCTCGTGATTGATGATGAAGACGTAACCCTCCGCTGAATTGGCTCTTACGGATGCTTCGATATCCGGGTTGGAGGAGCGGATATGCGCCCGGACATTCGCCGCGCGGAAGAGATCATTGATAAGGCTGTATAGTTGGCCGCGGGCGGGCAAATCCGCATCCCGGTACGTCTGAAAATAACTCTCCTGCAGGCAGAAGCCGAGGAGGTAAGCGCAGCCTTGGCCAGTCCGATGACTGACCAGGGCAGGTTGGCCCGACTTCAGCCTCAGCCTCACCTTGGCCTCGGCGAGCTCACAAGCTCGTGGGCCGGCCACCTTGAACTCATAAGAGTGGCCGAAGGCTTTGCCGACGGCGATGGCGAGGACAGGCGAGGAGTTTTTCGCATCCGCAGGGGCTGCATTTGCCATGACTGGCGCACGGGTCGTATAGGGGATCCAGTGACCTTCTTGAACCGACCGCTCGGTACCCGCGCGGCGCACGCCGAAAAGCGAGGTCAGCGTGTTGAGGGGCTTTCTGTACTCGTTCAGTTGGGGCACGCAATCGGCAATGACAACGCCTCCACGGCGGACAAACTGGTCGATGTTTTTGGCCGCCTCCTCAGCGAGGAGTTTCACATCACAGAGCACGAGCACCTGGTAGCCGGCGAGCTGGTTAGCTTTGATTTGGTCTTCATGCAGGATGTCGAGCTCACCGAAGGCTCGCAAGAATAGCTCGAAGGCGAGGCCAACGTTGAAACACTCCTCCTGGAGCTGCAAATACTGGCTGCGAGGGAAGACAAAGCCGGCCTTGGCCTTCACTTTGGGTGCCTGCAGCAACCCGGGGCCGGCCTTCTGGATAACCCGCATGCCTTTGCCAAAGTCCTCCCAGTGCCGCGCATCCTCCGGAACATCCAGACCCGTAACCAGAAAATTGGCGCCCTGGGCAACCGCCGTATAGGCCAGCTCGCGCTCGCCCCAGTACTCCTGCTGTTTCGCCGGGCTCAGGAAATCCTTGAACCACGCCTTGTTGTACGTGCCGACCCAAAACGCCAGCTCTTTGCCGTAGGTGGTCGTCACGTTGCGCAACTGCGAGATCGTGTAATGCATCTGGCTGATCCGCGGCTTTGGCAGTTTGCCGAACTCCCCGTAGCGGTAATCAAACATCGTGTAGGGGTAGATGTCATAGATGAACATATCCGCAAAATCGCCGCCCCAATGAAAGACATCATCAATCGCTACGCGCGAATCGGATTTAACTCCAGCGCCAAACGTGCCGTGGCTATCGTGGGTGAGGACGATCTTTGGGCGTGGATCGAAAGCCTTCACGATTCGATAGACCTGACGCCAGCCATCCCGAAAGGTCTCGGACTGAAAGTTGAGGAGATCCAGCCATTGCTTTGGGTCGCTCCGCACGGAATCGAGGCTGGCCGGCATGGCATAGCCATACCGGCGGCTGAACTCCGCCTTGGCGTCGGTGCTGTAATCGAATGAGCCGGGACCAGCATGAAACGGCTCATCCTGGAAAGGGAATACGCTATAAATCCGCCGGATCGCCTTCATCGGCGCCAGGCCTGTCTGGACGCGCTTGCCGACCTCCTCCGCGTACCGAGGTGAGTACACGCTCATCGCGGGAGGATGCTCCCGATCAAACATTTCGAAGCCACCAGTCATGTAGTTGACTTTCATGCCGAGGGCCTGCGCCGAGGCCAGGACCTCTTGATTCTCTGTTTCGGACAGCCCCCCCACCGGGTAGTACAGGACGCTAAAACCGTGGTCCACCAGGTTCACCAACGTATCCTGCCGCACCTCGGCGGAAAGGGGCGGTTTCTCGTCCTTCCACCCTTTGCCCGCCGGAACCGGTGAAAACTGGATGCAGGCCGGAAACGCGTTGTCCGGGACCGCCGGGGCGGGGCCAGTTTCCTCGGCTGCAGCAGGAGGAATCACGGTAGTCGTGAAAACAAGCATGACCAAAACCAACCCGGTGCGCTGGAGTATTCTCAGCAACGGAAAAGTCCCAATGCTGCGGGAAATATTCATCCTGCGATAGTGTGTGTTCAAGGCCAGCGAGTAAAGCCTGGGAAAAGGCGACTGCGGGGCGCCCTGTTCGTTGACGGTTCCGCTGCTTTGGCGAGAGACGCGCCGAGTTGCAACACTGGGAGGTGGACGTGGCGGCTGGCTCAGCGCGTCTGGTAGCGAGAGGGTGCCGACTACTTTACGATATGCCATCTGCCCCTGGAAACGCCGCTGTTGGCATGGTGGTTGTGCCAGCACACGACGGTGATGCGGCGCTGGGTCGGTGAGCGCTTGGCTATGGGGCACGCCTCGTAGGTGACGCAAGCGGTACCGGCGGTGGCGCGAGTCGGGAGGTGCGTACAGTTCAGCGGAGAAACAAACTCTGCGAGATCATTTCTTGTATTATGGGACCGACCCTTTCACGACCCTTTCACGTGGCCCACCCCCACTGGCCGGCCTTGATGGATGCTGCCAGAAACAAACCATAACCGAGCGTGAACATCGTCTTCTTCATGGTTGGACTCCGCAGCAAGGGAATTTATCGGCTTCTTGCAGGGCGGGCCCAGTCGGTCCAGTTTCCTCTCGACGCGGGGCGTGGCGGCTCTATCATGGCGGTAGCGATGGTAAAAGATGACCCAGATCAATAACCAACTCCCCCTTACCCGCGCACCGTCAAAAAGGCAAACTCCTGCCAGACAAATTCCTGCCAATTGCACGATCGTCGTAAGGTCGGGCGACCGATCCGCCGCCATTAGTCGGCGCAGGGTTCTTCTGCTCCTCAGAGACCGCGCACGATGCGTGATTCCGAAGGCCAGCCAGCTCGGGCTGAGACAACCACGATGGGTGACCGACGGCCTGATCGGGATTGTTTCGTCCTACCTCCTCGCCGTGACGAACTGGTCGGTTTCTGCGCTTCAGCGGGGGATGCATCCGGTCCGAGCCCTCGCGATTGCCGCGGCTATGCTGGCCAGTGCGGGCGCTCTCGGAGAGACTGCCACGCCGGTGGCGGGATTGGCTATGAAGCTCCTACCGAAGCCGCGCGAGTTGGTTACCGGAGACGGTGTGCTGCTCCTGGCCGGGCGCACGCTAACCGTTACGCTGCCTCCCGGCGCGGAACACGATGCCTGCCGCACGACCGTTCGATCGGCATTGCGGCTGGTAGGCGCGCGCTCGACAGCGGGCGCCTCAGTTTCCGGATGCTCGTTCCGCGTGGGCGGTGGGGCGCCATTGCCGCCCCTGCCGATGGAGGGCATCGCGCGGGAGGGCTATTCACTGGCCGTGGGACCGATGGGCGTCTCGGCCGAGGCGGCCTCGCCCGTCGGGCTCCTCTATGCCGCCGAGACGTTCCTTCAGTTGGCTCGCGTAACCGCCCAAGAGGGGTGTATGCCGGCACTCGCCGTTCGCGACTCGCCCGAGTTCCGCATGCGCGGCATCTACATCGAGGGTGGCCAGGAGCGCTTTGGACGCATCGTGAGCCCGAACTACCTGAAGGCCGAAATACGGCGGCTGGCGCAGCTCAAGATGAACACGCTGGTGGTGGAGGCCTACAACCTCTTCCCCTACGCCTCGTTCCCCGCGTGCGCCGACGCCGGCACGCTCTCGCGGCAGGACTGCGAGGCCGTCTTCGCGGAGGCGCAGCGCTGGCATGTCACGCTCGTACCTTCGCTGCAGACGCTCGCCCAGGCTTACGAACTGGTGTGGAGCAACGAGGCCGGCGCGCCGTACCGGGAAGTCACGGCGCCTGGACTCATGTGCCCCTCCAACCCCGATCTGTACCCGTTCATCAAGGGGCTCTACCGCGACCTGTTGAACTGGTTCTCCGACACCCCGATCATTGGGATCGGGTGCAGCGAGATCGACATGCAGTGGCAGGCGCGCTACTGCCCAAAGTGCAAAGCGCGGATCGAGAAAGGCGAGACTGTCCGCGACCTGCTGCTGGGCCACGCCGAACGGTGCATCCGGGCGGTGGACGAACTGTCGCGCGAGATGGGCCGCCCGGTGCGGCCGCTCATGTGGGGCGACGAGTTCTACATGTACGGCCCGGGCCGCGACTGGGTGGGCATCGAGCGCATCCCTCGCAGCGTGGTCATGGGCTTCTGGAAATACTGGCCAGACTACGCGGGCATCGGCGGCCTCATGGACCGCGGCTACGACGTGCTGGGCATCTCGGCCATCTACAACCACTGCTTCTACCTGGCCGATCTCTCTCCCGAGAATCCGCACAAGTCCTGGCCCTCCATGGAGCAGACGGGCCTGGCGAACATCGCCGGCATGGCCAACGACGCCGACGCAGCCCGGCGCGCCCACCCGGCGCGGGAATTCCTGGGCGTGGCCACCGCATCCTTCTCCAAACACCGTCTCCGCGCCTTCGATTCCCTCTGGGTCGGCTTCGCGCTGAACGCTCAGTGCCTGTGGAGCAAGCCTAAACAGCCGCTGGCCGACTACCGCCATGAGTTCCTGCGGGCCTTCGCGCGGCATGCATACGGCGCGCGCACCGATGAAAGCGCCGAGGCACTGGCCGCGGCCTATGAGCGGTTGGACGGCTGCAAGTCGCGGCTGGAACTGGCCAACCAGACCCTCCACGACGTGGTGGGCGTGGTGGACACCCAGGAGGCGGGCTACATCGGCAATACCCTCCGCGGCGCTTGGCAGCGGTGCGGCGAACTGTTGGACCCGTCGGGCGAACCCGGAGCGGCGCTCGCGGCCATTCATCAGTCCGCCCAACAGATCATGGGTGAGACGGCTGCAATCACTGCCCGGCTGGACGCGGAGAAGCCCCACGTGGCCGAGGTTGCCTGGCTCGCCGATCTGCGTTTCGCCGCAGAGAAGATTGGGAATCACGCCGAGCGGCAGATGCTGCTCATCGACACTCGCGTAGCGCTGGCCCGTGCGGCCTCACAGCCCCTCGCCGCAGCCCGGCGACAGATGGCGAAGTACGCCTCGCGCTGGGAAACCCATCATGAAGCAGTGGCGTCGATCCTAAGACGGGTCTCGCCACTGAGCGCGCAAGGGGATCCGTCCGGCTACGGCTCTGTGCTGGGCGACGTGGCGGCCACCGAGGCGCACCTGAACCGACTCGCATCGCGGGGTCCGGCCGGCACCGCGACCTCAGACCGCGAGATTTTGGTCGATGAGCAGTTGACTTCGCCGGACGTTATTGTCTGGGAGGTGCTCGGCCACCCCCAGTTCGAGCGCGGTCACATGGAGACTGCAGCGCCGGGCGGCTGGGGCAAGCTATGCGGCCTCCTGAGCCGCCGCTCGTTCGCTCTCGACGCCAAGCACCCGCTGGTGATCCAGTTCGAATTGGTGCCGGTCAAGATGGGCGTTGACAGCCAACTCGTGGCCGCCGCGACCCAACCCAACGACATCTCCTTCCGCTTCGCGCTAGCCTGCTCGGGCGGGCGGTTCTCTGTCCACACTCAGTCCCGTGTGAAGCTCGGCGGCGGCTGGGCAGACCCCAGCCCGGGCTGGCACCAGAGATCGGTGAGTCCCGAAGTAGCGGCTGGCGCCGGGTATCACGTTCGCGCCGAAATCACGCGACGCTCCTGGCGGGTGATCTTCAAACGCCCCGGCGAGAGCCCCTGGGAAATGCCCTTCTGGGACTCGGGGCAGGTACCCATGGACGACCTTGCCGACACCCGCGTACTGTTCGCCGACGTGGAGCCGGAAGGCGGCACAGGCGCCACGCGGTGGGGACCGATACAGATCAGCCGGGGAAAGTGAACGGACGGCGGCAACCTCGTCTTCCCTAAGCCCTATCCCGAATTCCTAAACGGCATTGGCGCTAAGCCCTTCTCCAAGACTCACTTCCCGGCCGGCTCAGGCGTGCCGACGACAAATTGGCGGGCAACCGGGTAGCTCCAGCGGGTGCCGTCAGTGGCCCGACAAATCACGGTTGTGGTGTCATTGAGCACAATACTCGAATGGTAGGGCTTGGCGGCATGGGAAATGGCGCCCCCCGGGGCCCGGGGGTCGGACCCGTCCAGAGTGAAATAGAGCCTTCCCATTTGCACGCGCACTTCGAGTTTGGCGCCACGGTTGACAGTTCCTCCCTGCGCTAAAAAAACCGGCGGGAGCATCAATGCTCCATCCATCCATTCGATACGCTGCCGCGTCCATTGCTTGAGAAAGCTGATTTCCTCCTCGAAGCTCTCGCCGACAAAGGCATTCGGCGAAATGCTCCTGCCCAGAACATGCCATCGCCGAAAATTCCTCACCTGGGCTTCGCTGAGCAGAGCAGCCAACTCGTCGATTCGGGCCAGGATGGTTCCAGTCGCAAACTGGTTGGTGCGCAGTTCGCCCCACCGGTCCACCAGGCGTTGAGCAAAATCAGGATCCTCAAGAAGCCGCCGGAACCAGGAGTACTGCCTATCGTCGAGCTGGGACCAATACCATCCCGCGGGGTTGAACCCCTGGCGCGGTTTCGCATTGCCAAAGCTCAAGTTCCAGTCCCAGATCGGGCCCATCTTAAGCCTGCCGCCGCGATCCTTGTGGTAAAAGGTGCTGAAGCGAAACCCATCGATATTCTTGGAGAGCTCGACCAGGAGGTGGTGGTCGATGAATGAATCGGGATCGATGTAGGCCGCGTAACCGGTCTTGGGATCCTTGAAATCACCGCTGTAAAGGACCTTTTCGAATTGGTCAATGTATTGCCTTAACCATCTCTCTTGCCCCGCGGTAATCCCGTCACCTTTCGGCTCGACGTAGTAGAATTGGCTGCCGTGACTCGAACGAAACGAGGGTTCCTTCCGGCGCGCCGAAGCTCTCATCGGGATGCTCTCATCAGGATCGGAAACCTGATCGGAATGATCCTTCATGATGATGTACCCCCCGGAGATCTTGGGTTCGGTCACATCCCCCGGAGTGAGCTTCTCGATATCCACGCGGTTCTTGCCACGCTTTACCTTCTCTTCAAAAACGTAAACTCCGATGTAATGGGCCAGGGTCAAACTCCCGCGAGTCTCGTTGAGAAAGACCTCAACAAACCGGGTTCGGGCGGCATATCGGCCGATCTGGTTGCTAAGTTCATATCCAAGCACGTCCCGCATCAGCGACTTGTCACAGTAAGGACCGTACAGGACCCAATCAGATTCCTTGGGCAACCCGAGTAGGGCAACTTGGCGCGAACCGATTCCCTCCTGTTTGGTTTGAAGATGATAAGAGTGCTTGGGATAGCGCAGAGACGTATGGCCTCTCACGTTGATTTCGCCCAAACCCTCAAAATCCGCCGAACCAAGCAGACTGCTCCGGCCGGTCTTGGTATCCACGAACCGTGCCGCGACCGGGCTCCTCTGTCCGTACGCCACACGCGCGCCAAAGGTATCCAGGACAACGAGAGGCAGATTCGAGGTGAACGCTACAAGGCCGGGCTCCATGAAATAGTACGCCTCCATTGCGGTTGCGCTACGGGTAGAGCCGGGACCGAACACCCTGGCCTTGATCAGCGTCGATTCACGAAGCCGGATTGGCGAGGCATATTCGGTGGACGCCCTCGTCGGCTCCAAACCGTTGAGAGTGTAGCGAACGACCGCGGACGGCGACTTGGCGGCAAGGGTCACGAAAACGGCATTCGTGTAGAGCCCGCCCCGAATCGAGAATTCCGGGTCGGCAAGTTCTGGAGGAGACTCGGCTGGCGGCTCCACTCTCCACGCGTAGCGATACAAGACACCAGCCACGAGGACCAGGCCGAGAGTCAAGAGCGCTATGCCGAGTTTCCGTCGCCCCAACAGCTTCCTCAGCAGAAAGTGGCGAACTCTGCCGATCAGCGACAAACGTGCGGGTCCATTCTTCAAGTCAGGGGCCGGTTCCTACCGTCACACTGCCCAAGTGCTGGCCAGAGCTCACGTCCGCGGCGCGGCCCACTCAACAGCGTTGGCCATGATTCTCAACACCGGCTCCATGGCGGCGTAATGCTAATACTGGGTGAGATCATAGCCCTATAGTCTGTCGGCGCCCTCAGGCAGGCAAGCATGAAAGAAGGAGAGCAAGTAGGACGCTGAGACGCACTCGCGGCCGCGTGGGGGGCAGACCTATACATAGTGCGCTTGCCTGCATCTTTTGACCGGGCTTTTGGTTAGAGCATGCACTCGGACTCGGGCGCTTTGCACGTTGCCCAGGTGCAGTCGGGCGGCTATCCACTTCGTCGTGAGCGTCGTCTCCCGGCGCAACCGCGCCGCCAAGGCCAGCTTGGCCGGATCACCCTTGTGCCGCCGCTTCAATTCCGCTTTTGTCCAGCCCAACCCCTTCAACTCCTTGGCGATGATCCCTTCGGCTTGGTTTTCCGCCGCCTCCCGCCGGATTCCACCCTCGTGGTTCTCCCCCACCCGCCCCGCGATCCGGGCCAGCATCCGCTGCCGAAACTCCTCGCTGCCCAAACACCACCCCCGCCGCACCGGCGCCCATTCCGTGCCATCACTCTTCTGCCGCCGACGCGCCTCCATCCGCCGCTGGAATTCCTCCCGTCCCGCCGCAGTGTCCATCCTAATGCCGTGCTCCCCCAAGAGCCGATCCGCCCGCAGCCAACCGGGCCGATGCGCCGGCACCTTTTCCCCTTTTTCTGGCCAAGGCGAGTG
>ORJL011379718.1_pt1 | contig 10430 bp, 9 predicted proteins | sample 1779941 | NCBI WGS metagenome assembly ORJL01 (sample SAMEA104232317, study PRJEB22302) | groundwater metagenome | biome: forest; feature: aquifer; material: groundwater | place: USA | collected 2011-08-07 | depth 5.8 m | reverse complement strand
TAGCCGGTGAGCGACAGTTCGGGGAAGCACAGCAGTTGCGCCCCCTGCGCCGCGGCCTGATCAATGCAGGCCAGGTGCTTGTCGAGGTTGGCTTGCACGTCGCCGAGTTTGGTTTTGATTTGCGCGAGGCCGAGGGTTAGGGTTGTCATAGAGTTTGTTCACCGCGAAGACGCCAAGATCGCAAAGTTTTCTTTTTTACGAAGTCTTCGCGTCCTTCGCGTCTTCGCGGTTCGTCTCTTTTTCTTTGCCCGGTTCGATTGCCCACAGGGCCACCAGCGCCACCACGCCCAGCAGGGCCATCACCGCGTCGGTCACGGTGTCCAGCCGCAGGCCCAGCATCGGCGGCACGTCGTCGCCGCGCACTAAGCTCACTGCCAGCGACACCACGGCAATGAACGCCGCCGCCGCGGCAAAGCGAAACCCGCGCGGCCATTTGCGATCCCTCTGCGAAAACAAATACCCGAACGCAATTGCGCTCAGGCCCAGCCCGATGATCTGCGTGGGCCAGCGCGGCAGCACCACGCCATACAGGTCGGGCCAGTTCACGGCAAACGGCAGTGTGCCCGGCGGCACGGCGGCCCCGGCGGCGCACCCGGCAGCGGCGCACCCGCCCCAAGCCAGCGCGGCCAGCGCCAGCGCGGGCAGGGCCAATTCGTCCAGCATCAGCAGGGCGGGTTCGCGTTTGGGAATGGCATACGCCAGCAACCCGGCTGCGCCGCCGAGCAATGCGCCCGGCCAGGCGTAGCCGCCATCCCACAACCGCAAAATCTCGGCCACGTGGGTCTGAAAATACACCCAGTTGCCCAGCGCAAACGCCAGCCGCCCGCCGATGAACGCGCCCGCCGCGGCGCACAGCCCGGCATCCAGCCAGCGGCCCGGCTCGCGCCCGTGCGCCGGAGCGCGCCGCCAAAGCCAGATTAGCGCGGCGACCATGCCGGCATCAATGAGAAGGGTGTACGTGTGAATGGTGAGCGGCCCAATCGCCAGCGTAGGGAGCATGGCGGTAATCATACTATAATCATCGCGGGTTATGAACAAAGTCCATCGCCATCTGCTTGTCCTCCTGCCTGCGCTGCTTGCCGCGTGCGTCCCCGGCCCGGCGCCGGCCACCAGCGGAGCGCCCACGCCGCCCGTCACGGCTGCTGCGAGTCAACCGGCCACGCCGCTCCCTGGCGGAACGGTGAGGCCCACCGACACCGCGCTCATCGAACTGGCCCCGCCCACGGCCACCTTTGGCTCGGCGGCGTCACCGGAGGGGCAGGGCACGGCTGCGGCCAGCCCCACCGGCACGCCCAGCAGCACCCCGCTTCCCGGCGGGCCGATGGTGTTTGGCAAAGTGCAATTCATCTCCGCCGTGCGCGATCCTACCCGCGCTCCCAATGGCTCCATTGACACCCTGACGGTGGAGTTTTCCGGCAGCCGCCCGCCCTACGAAGTGCGGCACGATGGCGTGGTGGTCGTGGCCGCCTCCAACGGCGACGGCACGTTTGAACGGGATGGACTGATACACACTTTCATCCACTTCACCATCAACAGAACGTGCGGCGGCAACATCGTCGGAACCGTGAGCGTCACCGGCGGCGACAACCAAACCGTGACACACGATTACTACATTGCCGACGCGCCCTGCACGTAAAGCAAACCTGCCCCATGCGAATTGACCGTCGACTCACCAGCGGCCCCCCACCCGTCCGCCCGCGCCGCCCCCCCGTCCGTTTGCCACTCGGCGGCCTTGGCCTGTGGCTTGCCGTCTCGGGCGCAAGCCTCGCCGCCGCCCTGTTGGTGCTGACGCTGCACGTTGTGTTGTTTGCCACCGGCCGCGCCGGCCTGCCTCGCGGGGTGGTGGTGGCCGGCGTGCCCGTGGGCGGCCTCAGCCGCGCCGAGGCCGAGCGCCGGTTGGATCGCGTCTATGGCTCGCCGGTGACTCTCGACTACGGCGGCAGCTTCATCCAGCTCGACCCGGCCCAGCTCAATTTTCATTTGGATAAAGACGGCATGATGGCGGCGGTGACGGCCTCGCCGTCCACCGGATCGGCGCTAGCCGCCTTTTGGGATTATCTGTGGGGGCGCGTGCCACTGCCCCCGGCTCCGGTGCCATTGCAAGCCGATTACGACCAATCGCTGCTGGACGCTTTTGTGGCCGATGTGGCGGCCCGCTACGACGAGCCCGGCACGCCTGCCCGCGCCGACCCCGACACCCTCAGCTTCATCCCCGGCTCCGCCGGATACAAATTGGATCGGGACGCGGCGTATGCGCAGATCAACACCGCCCTGCGCTCGCCCACGCAGCGCTCGGTGGCGCTCACCATCAACCACTTTGAGCAAGCGTCGCCCACCTACGACACGCTGGCCGACCTGCTCCGCACCGACGTGCAGTTGTTCCAGTTCGGCGGCACGGTCAGCATTTTCGTGGCCGACTTGCACAGCGGCGATACGATCAACATGGCGCTGCGCGACGGCCGGCCCGTGGACGTGGGGCAGGGCATTTCGTATTCGGGCATGAGCACCATCAAAATCCCGGTGATGGTCACCTTCTTCCGCTATCAGGATGGCCCGCCCACGCCCGATGAGCAACTGCTGCTCGACGGCATCTTCGGCGAGTCGGCCAACGCCTACACCGATCTGCTGTTGGGCGTTATGGGGCAGGGCAGCGGACTCATCGGCGCCAACACGGTCAGCGACACTATGGCCGAATTGGGGTTGCCCAACACCTACCTGGCCGGGCTGCTCGACACGCTGGGAGCCATCACCACCCCGCGCAACACCCCCGGCAACACCCGCGCCGACATTAACCTCAGCCCCGACCGCTACAACCAGACCGCCGCGCCCGACATGGGCAGGCTGCTGGTGATGATCTACGATTGCTCGCAGGGCGGCGGCAAGCTCATGGAAATCCTCCCCGGCCAATTCACCGCCGAGGAATGCCAAAAGATGATTGACCTGCTGAAAGAAAACGCCGTGGGGCCGATCTTCATCGCCGGCGGCTCGCCGGGGGCGGTGGTGGCCCACAAGCATGGTTGGGATTTGCTGCCGCTAAATAACGTGGGCGATGCCGCGCTGGTATTCTCGCAGGGCGGCGACTACGCCATGACGGTGTACATCCACCGCGACGACCCCGTTCCCTTCGACGAGGCCAACCGGCTCATCATCTCACTGGCGACGGGGGTGTTTAATTATTACAACCGGCGGTAGGGTGATACAATTCGCGGCGATGAAGACGTTATCTGATAGCCTGCTCAACGAGATTACGCGCCGATTGGTGGCCGCCTTTCAGCCGGAAACCATCATTCTGTTTGGGTCACATGCCTGGGGCAAGCCGACTGAAGACAGCGATGTAGACTTGCTGGTGGTGGTCGGGCGGAGCGATTTGAAACCAACCGAGCGGGCCACGTTGGCGTATCGCGCGCTGCGCGGTGTGCGCGTGCCGCTGGATATCTTGGTCAAAACCCGCGCGGAGGCGGATCGATATCGCACGGTCCCGGCCTCTCTGGAAAGCCGGATATTCGAAAAAGGGAAAGTGGTCTATGGACGAGGCCAAACGCGAGTTGGTACGGAGTTGGCTGGTCAAAGCGCAGCATGACCTGGCCACGGCGCGCAAATTGGCCGCCGACCCTGAACCCTAGATCAGCTATCCGTTTCCAACACCCCTCTCATCTGCCACGTGACCCACAGGGCGTTGGGGTAGGCAAACCCCAGAAAGGCAACAGCGCCGTAACCCAAAAAGGCGAGCGTAGGCAGGCCAAACGCCAGTGCGGTGAACACGATGCCGAGCGCCAAGTTGACCAGCGTGTACAGCCACAGGCGCGGCAGGTAGTCGGCGCGGGTGTGGGCGCGACGGGCGAGCCAGCCCAGGCTGGCGAGGTAAGCGGCACAGGCATAGAAATTCCCGGCCCCCAGCAGTTTACCGGTCACCTCCGGCACATGGACTCCGGCCCACAGGTTCACTTCCCAAATGGGCCACAGCACGCCCACGCCGTCGAACCACGTCAACACATCCACTGCCGTGTGCAGCAGGGCAACGCCCAGCGCCAGCCCTGCGCCAAAGGTGCGCAGCCCATCGCCGCCCCGCACCCACGAGGCGGCATAGCAGGCGGCCCACAGCGCCAGCGCAAAAAACAGCGAATGGGTGAACGTGCGGTGGAAGAGGCGGTCGGCAGTGGCGGGGGCCATGCCACGGGCCACAAAGGCAAAGGCCTGCGCGTACAGGTCGGCATCGGGGATGAGGCTGCCGAAGGCCAGCCCCAAGGCAAACCAGCGGCGGGGGGAAAACGTCTTTCGCGTGGCAACGGCCAGCAGCGCGTGCAATCCGGGTTGAGCCATGGCGGGGGTCTCCTCGTTGCCCCGAAGGCGGATCGTCGATGAACCAAGCTGAACCCCGCTCGGCGCGCAGCGCGCCCGCGCTGCGCATCGCCGTCACGGCGGTGGTGGTGCTCTCGGAATACTTCTCGCTGCCTTACAGCCGGAACGCGGTGAACTATCTGCAAAGCCAGCACTGGCTGGTGTCTGCCGTGCTGCTGACCGACTTGGCCGTGGCCGCCGGGCTTGCCTGGCTCACTGTATTCTATTTGAAAATCCGCAGCGGCGCAGCTTATGCAATGCTGGGCGCCGTGGCGCTGGTGTTCGGCCTGTTCGCGCGCGGCCTCAAAGCGCCGGAGGAAGTGACGCATTTCATCCAATGGGGCGTGGCCGCCATGTTGGTGTCGTTTTCAGTGGAGCCTTTCATGAATGCGCTGCGGCCGCTGGTTGCCTGGGCAACCGTTGTGTCGTTTGCGTTGGGCGCGCTGGACGAGATCATCCAACTTTTTTTGCCGAACCGCTATTTTCAGTGGCGCGATATGGGCATGAATGTGATCGGGGCGGCGCTGGGGCTGGTGGTGTATTTTATACTGCGGGCTTATCGTAATAGGGCAAACTAACGAAAACGCGGCTGGGATGTCTGCTCCCAGCCGCGTTGTGAGTCGCGTGTCGCTGCGTTTTACGCTTCGGTGAATTCGCCTTCCACCACGTCGCCTTCGCCGTCGCGGCTGCCCGCGCCGCGCTCGGTCGCACCACCGTTGCCGCCCGACTGTGCTCCACTCGCTCCGCTCGCGTACATCTGCTGGCTGAGCGCATACGTGGCTTGCTGCAACTGCTCGCTCAGATTGCGGAGGCCTTGCAGGTCCTCGCCCTTGAGGGCCTCGCGCAGATCGGCGATTTGCTTTTCGATGCGCTGGCGGTCGTGGCCGGGCACTTTGTCGCCCAGGTCGCGCAGGGCCTTTTCGGCGGTGTAGGCCAGTGTGTCGCCGTTGTTGCGGGCCTCCACCAGTTCCTTGCGCTTGCGGTCTTCGGCCTCGTTCTTCTTGGCTTCGTTCACCATCCGCTCGATGTCACTCTTGTTCAAGTTGGTGCTGGCAGTGATAGTGATCTTCTGCTCGCGGCCTGTGGCCTTGTCGCGGGCGCTCACGTTCAGGATGCCGTTGGCGTCAATGTCGTAGGTCACTTCCACCTGCGGCACGCCGCGCGGCGCGGGCGGCAGGCCTTCCAGCCGGAACTTACCCAGGGACATGTTGTCGGCAGCCAGGGGGCGCTCGCCCTGCATAATGTGAATGTCCACCGCCGTCTGGTTGTCTTCGGCGGTCGAGAACGTCTGGCTCTTCTTCACCGGGATGGTGGTGTTGCGCTCGATGAGCGCGGTGGCTACGCCGCCCAGCGTTTCGATGCCGAGGGTGAGCGGGGTCACGTCCAGCAACAGCACGTCGCGCACTTCGCCGCCCAGCACCCCGCTCTGAATGGCCGCCCATACGGCGACCACGTCGTCCGGGCTGCATCCCATGTGCGGCTCCTTGCCGCTCGAAAGCTGGCGCACCAGTTCCTGCGTCATGGGCATGCGCGTCGAGCCGCCCACCAGCACCACGTTATTGATCTGGCCGGCGGTGAGGCCGGCGTCTTTGAGCGCCTGTTCAAACGGCCTGCGGCAGCGGTTCAGCAAATCCACCGTGAGCTGCTCGAACTTGGCGCGGCTGAGGCGCAAGATGAGATGCTTGGGGCCGTTGGCATCGGCGGTAATGAACGGCAGGTTGACCTCCGTCTCCATCACCGACGACAGCTCGATCTTGGCTTTCTCTGCCGCCTCGCGCAGGCGTTGCAGGGCCTGCCGATCCTTGCGCAGGTCAATGCCTTCCAGCCTTTGGAACTCGTCGGCCAGCCACGTCACCACGGCCTGATCCCAGTCGTCGCCGCCGAGGTGCGTATCGCCGTTGGTGGCTTTCACTTCCACCACGCCGTCGCCCACTTCCAGCACGCTCACGTCGAACGTGCCGCCGCCCAGATCGAACACGAGAATCGTCTCGTTCTTCTTTTTGTCCAGCCCGTAGGCCAGCGCCGCCGCCGTCGGCTCGTTGATGATGCGCAGGACTTCCAACCCGGCGATGCGGCCCGCATCCTTGGTGGCCTGCCGCTGCGAGTCGTTGAAGTACGCCGGCACGGTAATCACCGCCTGCGTCACCGGCTCGCCCAGATACGCTTCGGCGTCGCTCTTTAGCTTGCCGAGGATCATTGCCGCGATCTCCTGCGGCGTGTAGGTCTTGCCGGTCTGCGGCAGGCGCACGCGCGCATCGCCGCCGGGGCCGTTCACCACTTCGTAGCTCACCATCTTGCGCTCGGCGGCCACTTCGTCGAAGCGCCGCCCCATAAAGCGTTTAATAGAATAGACGGTGTTTTCCGAATTGACGACGGCCTGCCGCTTGGCCGTGAAGCCCGTCAGGCGCTCGCCGTTTTTGTTGAAGGCGACCACCGAAGGCAGAATCCGCTGCCCCTCGCTGGTGCTGATCACGGCGGGGGCGCCGCCTTCCATCACGGCAACAACCGAGTTGGTTGTGCCGAGGTCAATGCCGATTATTTTGCTCATGGTTTCCTCCGCAATGAGTCATCAAACAGGCGAGTCGTGGCAATAACCGCCATCAGTCTGCTGTTTGGATCTTTCTCATGCTGTTGCCATAAGGGTACGCGGAGTCGGTTTGATCGGTGTTAGCGGATTGTTGGAAAAACATTAGCGGCCACGTGCGTAGCCTGCCACCGCTCGCACGCCACGGACGGCAGCGCCACCATCGCCTTTTTACAGGAAGCCTCCGCTGTGGCTGTGCGCGATCGCTGCCACGCCGTTTCCGGCGGCGGATAACCGCTCTCTTTCCTGCTGCCTCGCCCTTGTCCGTAGAGCTGTTGCATGCAACGGCTCTACGCCGTCCTCCGTTATGATAGAATGTCACGACGGAGTCATTCATGCTTCTCGACACACTCGACCGCCCCCTGCGCGACCTGCGAATTTCGGTCACCGACCGCTGCAACTTCCGCTGCGTCTACTGCATGCCGAAGGAGGTCTTCGGCGGCGACTTTCAGTTCCTCGACCGCAAGGAACTACTCACCTTTGAGGAGATCACACGCCTGGCCCGCGTGTTCGTGGCGCAGGGCGTGCAAAAGATTCGCATCACCGGCGGCGAGCCGCTGGTGCGCCGCGACCTCGAACGCCTCATCGCCATGCTTTCGCCAATCCCCGGCGTTGATCTGACCCTGACTACCAACGGTTCACTGCTCGCCAAAAAGGCGCGGGCGCTCAAAGATGCCGGATTGCAGCGCGTCACCGTGAGTCTGGACTCGTTGGACGATGCGGTGTTCAAAGCGATGAACGATGTGGACTTTCCGGTGGCGAAGGTATTGGAGGGGATCGAGGCTGCCGCCGCCGTGGGGCTGGCGCCCGTCAAAATCAACATGGTCGTCAAGCGCGGGGTGAACGAGCACAGCATTGTGCCCATGGCCCGCCACTTCAAAGGCACCGGCCACATTCTGCGATTCATCGAATATATGGACGTGGGGCACACCAACGGTTGGCGGCTGGATGACGTGGTTCCGGCGGCGGAGATCATCTCTACGCTCAATGCCGAACTGCCGCTCGAGCCGCTGGACCCGAACTATCGCGGCGAGGTGGCCAACCGTTGGCGCTACCGCGAGGGCTCGGGCGAGGTGGGCGTGATTGCCTCGGTGACGCAGGCGTTTTGCCGCGACTGCACCCGCGCCCGCCTGTCGGCAGAAGGTTCGCTCTATACCTGCCTGTTCGGAATCAAGGGGTTCGATTTGCGGGCGATGGTGCGCGGCGGGGCCTCGGACAAGGAGATGGCCCAGGCTATTGGCCGCGTGTGGCGCGTGCGCTCCGACCGCTACTCCGAGATTCGCTCGGAAGCCACGGTGGGCCTGCCCAAAGTGGAAATGTCGCACATCGGCGGCTGAGGCGGCTAAAGGGCCGATGCCCCTAGCGTGTGAGCATCGCCCGGGCGACCCAATCGCCGGGCAGCCACTTCCACCAGTGGCTCGAGCGCGGCGCACAGGGCGGACGTAATCACCACGGCGAGCAGCCGGTCTGTGCCGGTGAAGGCTCGCAGGTCAGCGCGCATGGTCAGCAATGGCAAGGCCAGCACGGCGTAGCCCACACTGAACGCCGCAGCCTCGGCCAGCCCGCGCCACCCGGCGGGCAGCTTCACTTGCGGCAGCCGGATGAGGTCCATGAGCATTGCGCCCAACAAAAACCACAATGGCAGGTATGGAATTACATTGCCGGCGAGAGACAACCCGGCCATGGTGAGCAGGCGAAGGGCGTAAAAAGCCAGCGCCGTGGCGGTGGCCGCCCAGCGAAAAGAGGTCAGCCGCGCGGCGAGGGCCAGGGGAATGAAAGCGGCCACGGCGGCGGCCACGGGATATTCCCAGAGGGGCCGGGCCAATACGTGCGGATTGCCGGCTCCGGGCAATTCCCATTCAATCACGGCCAGCAGATAACCAAAACTCAATACCATGGTCAACAGGCCGATAGTTGCAATGCCATACCACGCGGACCGATTTCCAGCGGGGCGCGAGGAGTGCAGCAGGCCGAGTGCGCTGATCAGCACGGCGCAACTGGCTACGCCCAGCAGCACGTGCGGCGGACTCCACGCGGTCAGGTCAATGCCATACAATGCGTGCCAGAGGGCGTCGCCGGGGATGGTGAACATGGCATAGATGGAAGCCAGCGCCACCGCGCCCAAAAAGGGATTGCCGCGAACCCACAGGCGCGGGTCGCGCCGGCCGGCCCGAATCTCGGGCCGGGCCACCAACCCCAGGCTGATGCCGGCCACGATGAACGAAAGCATGAACGAGCTATAAATCATGATGTGCGGCGGCCAGAGAAAATCTGCGCCGGCGGGCACCTGGCCCGTTTGAATGTGCTTGCTGGCATCCCACCATGCGCCGGTCACCAGTTGCAGCATTGAAAAACCCAGCAGCCCCACCAGCCAGGCGGCAAGGCGCGGCGAGGGCCGGCTTAGGCTGCCGATGGGCGTCTTAACTTTGGAGAGGTACAGCCACCACGCGGATACCACCACAAACAACATAGCCGCGCCCGAGAAAATCAGCGCGCGCCAGAAATCTACGCTGATAGGAAGCATTTAGGCCCCCTTGGGTTCTCCCGATTTTTGTGGAACAATCGGCCACGAATTTCTCTCTGGGCTTACGCAAATCCAGAGAACTGCTTACCACGAAGGCTCGAAGGCACAAAGTTCACGAAGAAATCCTGTTGTTTTCTTTGTGTTTCTTCGTGTCTCTGTGCCTTAGTGGTCAAGAGTTTCCAGCGTGCAACGGCCTGTGCGTAAGTCCAGTCACTATATCCACGTCGGCTCTGCGTATTTGCCGAACACCCCGCGCATTACATCGACAATCTCGCCCAGCGTGGCATAGGCGCGCACCGCGTCCAAAATGAAGGGCATGGTGTTTTCGGTTCCCTGGCACGCAATCCGCAAGCGGTCCAACGTCTGCCCCACGTGCCCGCTGTCGCGCTCCTGCCGCAGCGCTCGCAGCCGCGCCACCTGCCGCTCATATCCGCGCGGGTCCATTTGCAGAATGGGGATGCCAAAGGGCTTGCTGTCGGTGTAATTGTTCACGCCCACAATGGTGCGCACGCCCTCGTCAATTTCGCGCTGGTAGCGGTAGGCCGCCTCGGAAATCTCGCGCTGGAAGAAGCCCTTGTCAATGGCGGGCAGGGCGCCGCCCAAATCGGCAATGCGGGCAAAGTAGTCGCGGGCTTGCGCTTCCATTTTGTCGGTGAGCGCTTCCATAAAAAACGATCCACCCAACGGGTCCACGGTGTTGGTCACGCCGGATTCTTCGGCGATGATCTGCTGCGTGCGCAGGGCCACCGTCACCGCATGTTCCGAGGGCAGGGCCAGCGCCTCGTCCATCGAATTGGTGTGCAGGCTTTGCGTCCCGCCCAGCACGGCGGCCAGGGCTTGCAGCGCCACGCGCACCACGTTGTTTTCGGGTTGCTGCGCGGTGAGCGACACCCCGGCGGTCTGGGTGTGAAAGCGCATCAGCCACGAGCGCGGGTCTTTCGCCCCAAAGGTCTCGCGCAGTTCGCGCGCCCAAATGCGGCGGGC
>ORJL011584325.1_pt1 | contig 10435 bp, 17 predicted proteins | sample 1779941 | NCBI WGS metagenome assembly ORJL01 (sample SAMEA104232317, study PRJEB22302) | groundwater metagenome | biome: forest; feature: aquifer; material: groundwater | place: USA | collected 2011-08-07 | depth 5.8 m | reverse complement strand
TGCCCATCGGCGGCCACGTCCTGGCCCACACGTCCACGTACCGCATGTACGTGCGCCGCAGCAAGGAAGACCGCCGCATCATCAAGCTGGTCGACTCGCCCAACCTGCCGGACGGCGAAGTCGTTTTCCGCGTCACCCCGGAAGGAATCATGGACTGAAAAGCGACGGGAAAAAGCGGTCGGGATTGAAGAAAACCAAAAACCGGGTTGTTTGTGCACGCAAGCACCGTGTCGTTGATTTGACCTTCCCCCGGCGGCTCCGTCCCCATTTCCTCTCACGGGGATTCCCTTTTCTTTTTTCCAGTAAGGTATTTATGTGCTGGCACATATTTTCCTTATTGGTGGTTTTTGATGGTGAACATGACGCTTTCCATTCCGGATGATTTGTACGCGGCCATGCGCAAGCATTCCGAAATCAAATGGAGCGAAGTGGCCCGCAAGGCCTTCGAACGGCAAGTAAAGGCGTTGGACGTCATGGATGACCTATTGTCCAAAAGTGAATTGACTGAAAAAGACGCAGAACGCATCGGGCACCAAATCAAGAGCGGCATACGGAAGCGATTCAAATGAAACTCGTCGTGGATACGAATCGTCTGATTGCCGCACTGGTCAAGGACTCGTATTCTCGACGCATTCTTTTCTCCCCCCGTTTTGATTTGCTTTCTATTGCCATAACTCGACGGGACATTTACAATCATGAGGCCGAATTGATGCGGAAGTCCAAACTTGGAAAAGACCAGTTCGAGCAGTTGATTGACCTGCTCTTTGGATCCATCACGCTCATTGATGACTCGGTCCTTCTTCCTTTCATGCCGCAAGCCCGTGCCGTCATGGATTCAATCGATCCGGACGACACGCCGTTCGTTGCCGCCGCCTTGGCCACGAATGCCGACGCCGTTTGGACCGAAGACCCTCATTTTGAGGGTCAGACTTTAGTCCCAGTCATCCACACCAAACAGCTGACTCCTCTGCTATAGCCTCGCTTGCGATATGCTTTAAATGCCGCTTTGGCCCAAACGACTCATGGTCGAAAAACCACTCCTCTTCACGGGTAACGCCAACCGTCCGTTGGCCGACGCCGTCGCCAAAATCCTCAAAGCTTCTGTCCTTCCGGCCAACGTGACGCGCTTCAACGACGGCGAAACCCGCGTCCAAATCCAGCACACCGTGCGCGGCAAGACCGTTTTTCTCATCCAGTCCACCTGCGCGCCGGTCAACGACAGCATCATGGAACTGCTCTTCATGGCGGATGCCATGCGTCGCTCGTCCGCCGAAAAAATCGTCGCCGTCATTCCCTACTACGGTTACAGCCGCCAAGACTACCAGATGGCGCCGCGCGAACCCGTGTCGGCCCGCGTGGTGGCCGACTTGCTGCAAGCCGTCGGCGTCACCAACGTCGTCACCATCGACATCCACTCCGTCAAGGCCCAAGGCTTCTTCGGCATTCCTTTTGACAACCTCAACACCACGCGCATCGCGTCGGAATTCCTGCAGGAAAACCTCGACTTGGATCCGGCATCCACCATCGTGGTTTCTCCGGACGCCGGAGGCGTCAAGCGCGCGCACGACTTTGCCGCCAAACTCAACACGCCGTTGGCCATCATCCACAAACGCCGCCCCAAACCCGGCGAAAGCCAAGTCACCCACGTCGTCGGCGACGTGTCCGGCAAGACCTGCGTCATGATCGACGACATGGTCGACACCGGCGGATCCCTGCTGAACGGTGCCCAAGCCCTCAAAGACGCCGGTGCGAAATCCGTATACGCTTACGCCACCCACGCCGTCCTTTCCGGCGACGCGATTGAACGCATCGAAAAATCCCCGGCCCTAGAACGCCTCTTCACTACCGACACAATCCCTCACATCAAAAGCAAGAAAATCACGGTCTGCCCCATCGCACCCGTATTGGCCAAAGTCATCCACGCCATCCAAACCAACGAATCCATATCCCCCTTCGTCGATTGAAACGGCAACGCCCATTGCCTGATTGTAAAATAAAGAAAAAATTTTCCGCCGCGTCAAAAAAAGAAGAAAAGCAAAAAATGAAACCAATCGGTTTGCCTTCCCTTTCTTTTTTTCCCCAAGCTCTCTGTTCCCTTTTTTCATCCAGATGAGTTGAATTTGCTTCCATGGTACTTCCTTTCTTCCTCTCGGCCTTCTCCGGCTTCCTGACCAAGACGGCCGACGAACTCAAGACGCCGTTGGGCATGGCCGCCGGCGTCGCCTACGGCGTCTCTCTGGCCGTCGCCGCCTCGTTGGACCCGCTGGCCGCCACGGTGTTCGTCCCCTCCATCTTGGCCAACCTGCTGGCCGGAAAAATCGACTCTAAAACCCACGCTCTGGGCTTGGCCGGCTTCATCCTCGGCTTGCTGGCCTTCGGTTTTCCGACCATCGCCCTGCCGTTGGCGTTCATTGCCTTTGCCGCGGCCCTCGCCGACGAAAAAATTGACCTGAAGTGGCACTACCCGCGACCCTTCCTTCCCGTCGCTGCCGCTTTGATCAGCGTCCTGACGCACTCTGTGACGCCTTTGTTGGCCGTGCTGTTATTCGACGCGGGATACTGGGTGGCCGAACACGTCTGGCAAAAGCAACCACAAAAAGAACAGGCGCTAGCCGTGACGCTAAAATCCAAAAACAAGAAAACAACGAAAACCGTTACGCGCTAAGCCGCCTTGTCGACCCACTTGACGACTTCTGCTTCCTTGATGCTGGGCCAACCGTTCTGTTTGCACTCGCGTTTGAGCGCGGGCCCGGCGTTGAGAGCGACGGGGTGTCCAACGGCGCGGAACATTTCTTCATCCAACACCATGTCGCCGAATGCCCAACACTGCTTCAAAACCCCGTTTCGGGCGTGGGCGTAGGCCTCCACGATCTTGCGTTTCTGGTGCGGCTGCGTCAAATCCAGTTCAAGCCGACCCGTGAATTTGCCCTTTTTGACTTCCAAACGGCTGCCGAAGCCTTCGCTTAAACCCAGCTTTTGCACGGCCGGTTTGACGACGTCTTCAAACGCGCCCGAAACGGCCACCAAGGCGTATCCTTTGCGTTTCAACTCGGAGATGAGTTTCGTCGTATACGGGTAAACCGGCAGCTTCTCATCCGCTAGAAACCGTCGGTTGGCCACGTCAAACCTCCGCTTGGAAACGCCTTTGAGCGCGTGCACCAACTCGCGCAGAATCCGTTGGCTCGTCTGCAACTCCGTCAAATGATGCTTTTTGTGCTCGGCATGAATCTTCTCCAAATGCGCTAAGGCTTTACCGTCCAAAAAACCGGATTTGGCTAAGAACCGGATGTATTGCGGAATGGATGATTCCCGCAGCAACGTGCCCGTTAAATCGAAAAACGCGGCCTTCATCGAGCAAACCACTCCTTTGGCCCTTAAAGATGTTTTGGCCCGTTTGGCTTTGGTCTTTTTGTTCCGGGCCGGTTGATTTTTTGCTTCTGCTCCAGTTGATTTCCGTTCTACTCAAAGGTTATAAATATGTCAAATATCACGATTTGACGTATGCCGCACATTACGCTGAGCATACCGCAGGACGTGTATGACTTGATGAAAAAACACCCGGAAGTCAAATGGACCCAGATTGTCCGCGAACGTATTCACAGCTACGTCGAAGAATTGGAAGGCGAAACGACCATGGAGCGCATCCGCCAGAAGATAGATCCCAAGGTCCTGGCCGCCATTCCCGATGTTTCTAAGGAAGACGCTAAGGCCTGGGTCCGCAAGATGAGGGAAAAAGAATGGAAGAAGCGCTCCTCCTGGACACGAACGCGTTCATAGACGGCCACCGCGGCAAGATTACGGCCTGTACGCTGTTGGAACATGCTCCGGCACTGCGTTCCAACCCGCTGGTCATCTATCCGAAAGAGCGCGACTTCATCAAAGCCGCCGAAATCGGCTCAAAACTCTTCGCCCAAGGCACTCCAGTGGGCGGCATGGATCTTTTGATCGCTAGCGTTGCCGTCAACCGCGGCTTGACCTTGGCCACGCGCGATAAGGACTTTCATCTGATTCAAAAAGTTGAGTCCAAGCTTCGCATCCAGTGGCTCGGATGACGTCGTGGACCCCTGATTAACCCGGCGTCGCGTTGATTTTTTTATCCGCTTCGGTTGATTTCCGTTCTACTCAAGGTCTAAATCCTCTTCTTTTGACGCGTTCAATGGAGCGGCGGGAACTGTTTCCGAAAAGGAGCCTGGACTTATTTTGGGAACGGATTTGCCTTCCTCCCTACCAACTCCCCGTTCGGAGGCGTTTCCGCCGTTTCCCCCCACCTTCGTGACTTCTCCAACCAAAACCCTTTAAGCCGCCGCTTGCGTTCTAAAACACCATATGGTCGAACGCGCCACCACCGGCATCCACGGCTTAGACGACCTCATCGAAGGCGGCTTTCCCCGCAACCGCACCATCCTAGTCGCCGGCGCCTGCGGCACCGGCAAAAGCATTTTCTCCATGCAATACTTGTTCCACGGCATCACGCAGTGCAACGAACCCGGCGTCTTTGTCACGTTCGACGAATCCCCCGAAAACATCCGCTCCGACATGCTCCGCTTCGGATGGAACCTACGCGAACACGAAGCCCACAACACGTTCGCTTTGATCGACGGCGCTTCGGCCCGTGCCGGCACGCCCTCCACCGAACAAAACGCACTCCAATCCAACCAACTCGACATCAACCGCGTCTTGACCGAAGTCCTCACCGTCTGCCGCCGCATCGGCGCCAAACGCCTCGTCATCGACTCCATCCCCGCCTTGGGCTTCCAGCTGGACAACGAACACGAAATCCGAAAAATCATCCTCCGGTTAAGCCAAGTGCTCAGCAAGTCGGGCATGACGGCCATCATCACCACGGAACTTCCGGAACAACCCGCCGGTCAAGGACAAATGATATTCTCGAAATACGGCGTCGAAGAATACATCGCGGATGGCGTTCTTTTGCTGGGTCTAATCGGCACCAGTTCGAAGGCAGACCGCACCCTCTACATCCGAAAAATGCGCGGAACCGCACACAGTGGTGCCATCCATCCCTGCACCATTACTGAAAATGGTATGATTGTTAAAAAAGTCGAAGACGTGTTTAGGTAATTTCTGTGACTGAGCGCATTACCACTGGCGTTCCTGGCTTTGATGAACTAGTTGAGGGTGGGCTGCCTAAAGGTTCAGTAATCTTACTTTCGGGGTCTCCCGGTACGGGTAAAACTATTTTTTGCCTAGAAACTCTTTACCGCGGCTGTGAATTAGGCGAATATGGGATATTTTTATCTTTTGAGCAGAGCGACCAAGATATTTTGTCTCAAGTGGATGGCTTTTCTTGGGACTTAAAAAAACATCTTAAGTCAGGAAAACTGATTGTAAAACATGTCGATATTTTAGCAGAACAGAACATTTTTGATTTAATTAAGGAAATCGTTCCAAAAAACGCAAACTCCGTACGTCTTGTAATTGACTCATTAACTGCTCTACAAAATTATCCGGCAATGCTTAGAAATGCAGATCGTCTAGTAGGTCTGATTACTCAAAAGCAACCAACCACGAGTATTTCCGAAGATTCAATTCGTAGAATGCTTATTCACTATTTTATTAGTGCGCTAAAAAATCTGAATAATACTACCAGTTTACTGATTACTGATGTTCCCGATGAATCAAATCTTTTGAGCAGCGACGGTATTAGCGAATTTATGTGCGATGGGATTATCTCTATGTATTTTCTTGGCTTGGGTGGAGAAAACTCAAGAAATCTTCAAGTACGAAAAATGCGCTGGACCAATCAAAAGAAAGGTTTTTTTCCATTTGCAATTTCCAAAGATGGTGTCTCAATTAACGCTGACGGATCTTCAGTATTGATGAAGTGAGTGCTATGATTGGACTTTACGGATTCGTGACAAAACTTTTGGTCTCGGGCAACCTTCAATTTAAGCAAGGTGAAATTGATCTGTTGGGCTCTCCGATGGCCATTTTATCCATGCGAACTCTGAAGCAGATGAATGACGATGCCATTCGGCATGGGCCCGAATCCGTCAACGATCTTTACTTTGAAGGTTGGGTTTTTGGCTACACGTTTACTAAACGTTTAGCTGACGCGTTTAACTTGAAAAAATTTGAAGAGCGCTATAAAATTGTTATGGAAACAGCTGCAATGATCGGGTTTGGCGACTTTAAAACTATTGAATTTTATCCTGGATTTGCAAAGTACAATGTCTTTTCGAATCCGTTCGCTATGCAATATTCAAAAGAATCCGGACTAGTTGACAATTTGCTACGGGGAATGAATGCGGGAGGCAGTACGGTTGTCCATGAACGAATTATGAATTGTTTAGAGTTTGAATGCTGTGCTGAAACGCGAACACGGTGCCAGTTTATCAGTGCGTCTCAGGAGAATCTTTTCAAGATGGTAAAGCCCGAGTTTATACGCTCTCAAATTGATTTGGAATATGTACTTCCTAAGCAAATGACACTACTGAACGAGCTTGGTATTGATGCTGACTGGTATCTGAAACTTAGTAATAACTCCGCTTTATCTGTTCCCGAAAAAACCCCCGCCTAATTTAGGGAACATCATGCTTTCTTTTAATGAAACATTAGGCTTTCCCTTTTTTTTTGTTTCATTACTATTGTTAATGATTTTCGCGTTTTTTTTCGGATTATTATTTAGAAAGTTTGGGCTTCCCAGTGTTTTTGGGGAAATCTTCGGCGGTTTGATTCTTGGCTCCAGCTTGTTTCGTCAATTTTTTCCAGAGTTTTTTGAGTCGTCATTTTTACCTGCTAACGACTTTCTTTTTTTGTTTTACTGGATTGGTTTGATTTTTCTTATTTTTGTCTCAGGTACTGAAATAAGGAACAATTTTTCAAAAGACGACCACGTTCCGGTTTTGGTACTTGTAGTTACTTCCACCTTATTGCCTCTAATTATCGGGTGGATTGGTCTGAGTCTCATTGACGTTTCTGAATTAATTGGTTCAAATGCTAGTTTAGATGCATTTAAAATTGTCGTTGCCGCCGCAATCGCAATTACCTCTATCCCCGTAATTTCAAAAATTTTCTTTGATTTGGGAATAATGAAAACAAGGTTCTCTAGTGTTGTGTTGAGTGTAGCTTCGGTTCACGATATTTTAGTTTGGGTTTTGTTGGCGATTGCTACCCAACTCACAAATTCGGCTACTCTGGCTTCCAACTCGATTTACCTTCAGTTTGTTCTTACTGTCGTTCTACTAGGGGTAGTTATTTTTTCTTCGACAAAATTAAACGAGTTCGCACGAAACCTTTCGTCAAAAGACTTTTCACATACCTTAACTCTGAACTTTGTTTTGATTTTTGTTCTTTTTTTTGTTGTTGTGACTTACTATTTGGGAATCAATCTTATCTTCGGGGCAATGCTTGCAGGAATTTTTTTGGGCACTTTTAATTTACCTGTACTTTCAAGCGCGATCCGGCATGTCCAGGAATTTTCATTTGCTTTTTTTGTCCCAATTTACTTTGCAATAGTTGGTCTAAAAATTGATTTGATTGCCAGCTTGGATTTTCCTTTATTCTTTTATTTTTTTGTTGCATCTTCTCTAATTCAGGGCCTTTCGGTTTTACTAACTTCTAGGCTACTTGGCTACTCTTGGTTTTCATCCTTCAATTTATCCGTTGCTTTGAATGCGCGAGGAGCATTAGGGATTGTTGTTGCAACTATTGCTTTCGAGTCGGGTATTATCAGCGAAAAGTTCTTTGTCGCAATTGTTTTATCTGCACTCGTTACTGTGCTACTTGCGGGCTGGTGGCTAAGACATGTTTTATCAAATGGCTATCCGTTGTTAGTTAAAGAGAAACTTTAACTCAGATTATATGCTGCAGCCCTAGAAAAATCAAAGTGATGTAGGCTAGCAGCAGTAATCTGGCTTGCCCAAACATTTTTTCCGGGTGCTTGATGATTTCGTTTTCTGTTAATATTGTTCCGGCGAGTACGGCTATGCTTGCCCCTAAAAATATTGTAGAGTTAATTTTCTGATTAAACATAATGATGCTTGCCAAAAAGAAAATCGCCGTCCCAACGACCGTGATTTTTTTTGTTAGCTCTGGACCCATAATCAGTGCAACTGTTCTCTTGTTTCCTTTTGAATCTCCTTCTAGGTCTTTGAAGTCTTTCAGGAGGAATATGAATGCGAACAAAGCCGAGAATGTTAGTATTTGTAGAATAACGCTTGTTGGAAGCTCAATTGTGCCAGCTGCGATTGATGCTCCTGCGTAAATTGGTATTACCGATGTGATTAGTGCTAAGCTAATTTGGGCGAGGGCTCCTCGTCGCACGAAATAAATTGGGGGCATCGAGTAACCCAAACTTAACAGAAGAAAGAGGACTGTGAAGCCGAACAATTTGATGTCAGTAATGTATGCTATGGTGAGGCTAAGAATATGTAGGATTGCTGAAACAATGCTTGCTTCTTTCAATGTAACTCTGCCTTGCATTATTGGCCTATACGGCATGTTCACTCTGTCGACGTCCGTATCAAATATGTCGTTGACAATTGCCCCGCCTAGATATGCAGTTAAGAATGTTAAGAAAATCAAAATAGTCTGGTCAATTGATAGAGTTCCGCCTACAATTAGCACTGCGCCTAAAACGCCTAGTAATCCTGTTACGATTCCGTTCCAGGGCCGACCTATCTCTATCAAGCTCAGAAGTTTGCTTGCCTTCAAATGAGTGGAAAAGAATCGTTCCATAGCGGTTTCAATCTACTTTTTGAATAATAAATACGTCGTGTGTCGGACTTTACTCGTTTTTTTTTATTGGTATGAACCAGTCTTTCATCTGAATTGCTCTGTTTTTGCCCGTTCATTAGTCCGGTATATTTGTGGCTAATCTCTTTGGCATACAAGCTGGCGTGTAAGACGCCGACGGCGTGCCGCATGGTGGTGACGCGGAATGGAGAATTCGCCGACCAGTTGCGGCTCAAGGCGCGTTCGTTGTATGAGGCCAGGGTGGAGACGGCGTGAGGGGGGTGTTGTTGAAATGGAGGTTGTGGAATCGTTGGATTTGAAGGGTTTTACGGGCGTTAATTCAGCTCGATTTTTGTCGCGTCGGGTTGGGCGTGGTATGGTCAAGCGGCGGCTGGAAGGCCGGGAGTGTTTTGCAGGGTTGGTTCAGTTTGTCGAGCCGCGGCATTGGTGGGCTTTGTTGAATCCGTTTTTGAAAGTCCGGGATGAAAAAGGAAACCGGTTTTTCGTGCGGGGTTTGTTGGGTCACGTGATTGCACTGGCGTCGGCCAAGCGGCGGCAACCGGCGGGCGTGGTGTGCGTCAAGCGAGCGGAAAAAGTGTTTGAAGTGGTGCGGTGGTTTTGATGGCGTTTATGCGGAGGGATTGGGGTTTTTGTCAGGGGTGCGGCGTGGCGTTGGAGTCGTGCGCGTGTTGCTTGTCATTGTAGGTGGTTATGGTGCCGGAGAATTTGCGGGTGTCGTCGGCAGGCCGCATGCGTTCACCGTGACCGGTGTCAGAGTCTGCCGCGTGGCGCTGTCGTTGATTGGCTTTCTTATCTTGGCCGTGGCGTTGGTGTGGCGAGGTTCGTCTAAAATCTGATTACGTTTTGTAGATATGGTCGTGGTGGTCGAAGTTGACGAAAAGGATGAGTTTTTTGGCTTTGTCGTAGCGGAAGGTGAGCACGAAGTTGGAATCGATGTGGACTCGTTTGAGGTGTTGCAACGGGCTTCTGAGATTCTTGTAGTGTTCGATGGTGACTTCGTCGCTTTGGACGATTTGGACTATCTTATTCTGTAGAATCGTGCTGCGTTTGGGATCTCTTTGACGTAGTTTGGCGACGATCGCCCGTAGCTTGTCTGAATAGTCGAATTCGAACGGCACGAAATCACTTTCCGAATAATTTGTCCATTTCTTTCATGGTCATCCTGCGGTTGGGGTGCTTTTGGTCGTGTTCTTTTTCAATAGCCAATATTTTCTTGACGTATTCTTCGGAGAGTTCTTTTTCGACGTAGTCGTCGCCGTAGGTGTGAGCCAGTTTGTTGAGGGCCGCGCCTAAGTCGTTGAGCCCGTATTTTTCTTTGATGACGCCGAGGACTTTCCGGGTGTAGGCATCCACCTTTAGGTTTAACGCGATGCTATTTTGCATAATCTCACCTAATTTTAGGTGAGCTCCCATCATTTTAAGGATTTTTGCACCATCGCTTTCCATTTTCGACAACTCCTTTACCGTTTCAAGCGTGCGCTGGACTGCTTAAAAAGAATCGGAGGGCTGCTGGCCGGTGAGCGTCCGGCTCTGGGCGTCGTTCTATTCTTTCTTGTGCTCGTGTCCGCCGTGTTGGGGTCCGGATTCGAAGACGGTTTCTTCGATGACGGCGGCGTAGGCGGGCCGCGTGATGATGATGCCCACTACCACGCTCAGCAAAGCGGCGACGGCGAAGCCGGCGATTTCGACGATGCCGGAGAAGAGGAGGGGCAGCATCGAG
>ORJL010259595.1_pt1 | contig 10435 bp, 12 predicted proteins | sample 1779941 | NCBI WGS metagenome assembly ORJL01 (sample SAMEA104232317, study PRJEB22302) | groundwater metagenome | biome: forest; feature: aquifer; material: groundwater | place: USA | collected 2011-08-07 | depth 5.8 m | reverse complement strand
GTTGTTTGTTATTTTATTGAACGAGGGAATGTTGGTCACAATTGGAGTAACGCCACAAGCGATTGCTTCTAGCAAGGCAAATCCGCTACCTTCGTGGTGACTTCCAAGTACAAAATAATCAGCCGCGTTGTAGTATTGTTCTATTTCTTCGTGTTCAATTTTTCCAATGAGGTGAATACGGTTTTGTATGTTAAGGGAAGAAATGAGTTCTGTTACATTCTTTCGTAAATCACCATCATGAAAGATCATGTATAGATGCGGGTTTACTAAATCTTTGATAGCCGAGTGAAATCCTTTGATGACGGTTAACGGATCTTTGTTGCTATCCAAGCGGCCCACCCAAAGGAATATTTCATCGCCTTGTAATTGTAAGCTGTTTCGTGCACTCGATTGGTCTTTGAGTGTAAATGTTGAAGAACTTTCCAACACCTCATATATATCGTGCCTATGTGTTATTAAAGAGCAATTTTGCCAAGGCTGTGCAATTTCTTTTGTTGAGAATAAGAATGAGTCAACTGCTTGAAAACCGCTTTTGTAAAGAGGTTGTGAATACCACCGTGGGAATCCGCCGCCGTGATGTTGCCATATAATTGCAGTAGTTTTAGGGAGCGAATTTCTAAGTTTAATTAACGGGTACGGAAAACCGTTTGCATGAATGACATCAGGATTTATTTTTATTATTTTCTCGATGATTCGGGGGAATGAATCGAGGGGTGTAATGATGTTTGATAAACCATCTGAGACGAAATAATAATGTATGTTATCGATTATGCATTCAGCATCGTAATGAAATCGCTGGACGATTGTGACGGAATTAGCACCGGCTTGAAGTACTGCCTTACACCAATTGTGCGTGCTTCTAAACCGATGAATTAGTTCTGATTCAGAACGGAGATCAGTATCGAAATGATAATTTAGGAATACGAGATTCATGCTTCGTAACATAAATAATCTGTGATGATTATACAATTGTTGGGGAGGGGGTGGATTTTGTTGGAGTGTCTTTGGGAGGTTTGTGCCTAAAGTCAATAACTATCTTCCCAAATGCAGTCAGGCTGAGGATAAATCCCGCATGACCATAAATGGTCACGCTACTTCTAACAAAGCCCGATAAATCGGACTGGATACATAGTCCCGTTTTATCGGAATTTATTTGATATAACGTCCCGATTTATAAGGGATGCTATAATCGGGAATCTTCCCCAACACGAATTAGGATTCCCGTTTAAATCCTGTGGGAATGATTGTGGTGAAAATCGGAGGTTTGCATTTTTGCATCACCTCAAAAAAGTTTGCAATATTGAAAGGTACAAAGTCCAAAGTACCGAATATGAGCTGAATATGAAGATTATTATAAAATATTAACACCACTAACGGAGTTGTCCGTGAACACCCGGAGAAAAATTGCAAAGTTCCCCTTAGGTGATGCCACGAAAATCAGCTGTTTTTGAAGGTTTAAAATATTGTAAAATGCACTTTGCAAAGTGTTGAGAGATAGAGGTGGGATGAAATATCATTAATTTTGACAATATGATTATGTTTCATTTCTGATAATATGAAATTCTACTCGTTTTAACTTCGTATAAATCGCAAATTTGCTTTTTTCATTTCTGACTATTATATTTTAGCACTCTCATACAGAGAGTGCTAAAAAATGAAATATTAAAAATTAACAATAAATGGTATTAAACCCCAGAGCAAGCTCTGGACTTTTTTTCCGAAGCAAGCTTCGGGGTATTAACCCAGAAGAGAATAAAAAGGCGGACGCAATGAGCGACAATAAAAAAATAACTGATATAAGAGACAGATCAAGAATTAATACGAATGAGCCGTATGAAGTCGAATATTGGACAAAAAAATGGGACATTTCAACTCAACAACTAATTGGAGCGAAAAAAGCTACAGATAGTACGAGCGTTAAGAAAATTGAAAAATATCTTAAAGATAATGGAAAGATATAGTTTATTATTATTTTAATGATTGACCTCGTCTTTTAAGATTTTTTATTCACAACTTCAAAATTCAATAAGGACTAACTTTATGACAATATTAGAAGCAACAGTTGAAGTGGTTAAAGCAGCGGTATCACCAGGTGATAATTCAAGCACTCGTTTACTTGTAAATCAAGATTATAGAAAAGAATTTTTACTTTCAATTGAAATGATCTATAAGAAATTTCAAGATTTGGAAAACGGTAAATTACCTTGACAACAATGGTCTATTTCTAAATTTAATATTGACCCAACATACCTATTCTCAAACCAAATTCTATTAAAAGATGCAACCATTTGATTTTGCACAGAAGCATTATTTCTTTGAATTAGAAAGAAAAAATCAAATTAATAGTTCGCTGTCTATGCCAACAGGAGTTTTAGCCCTCCTGATAGGAACAATAACTTTTTTTATTCCGAAATTATCATTTGATTTAAGTTTTAGCTCTATACTATTTATAGAGTATCTTATTTTTTCAACTATTTCAACAATATTCACAGTCATTTTTCTCATTCGTGCGTATTGGAGTTATGAATACCAATATTTGGCTTCACCAAACAAATATATTCAATTGTATGATGATTTGATAGTGTACTATCAGGGGAAAAGTGATAATAATGTTTCTCTTTCATCCTATAATAAATTTCAGGAAAAGTTAGCTGTTAAGTATTCTGAAGCCGCAACTTATAATCAAGAAAGAAATAATCAAAAAACAGAAATTTTGCACAATGCAAATAATAGCCTTGTTTGGGTATTAGTTTTTGTTTTCATTGATGCAATTATATTTTATTCCAAACATTACATAAACTATTAATACATTATTAATGGAGAGAATCATGCCAAACAATAACAATTCAAATAAAACCGATTCTGAAGAGAAACCTTCACCAAATCAAAAGCCCGAAATGCCTGAGGCACCAGCAAATGTTATACTCAGAGAGGGCGATGAAGGTACAACAAAAAAAGGAAAACTGATACAAGAATAAAGATTCTTCTCATTCCCACGCTCTTTATCCCTTATCAGCGTAGGAACGTAATAACGGACGCTCCCACGCCCAACATTTTACAATTAAGCCACCAAAGCCCATAATTTAAACTATGGGCTTTGTGTTAAAATTAGGCAAATCGCTATCAAATTATTATCATATTACCATGAAATGTATCATTTGCCATGGAGACAATATTAAAGTCGTAGAAGTGAACGAGGAAATTGTTCACAATAATGATATTATTTATGTGCCTGTGAAAATTCCGGTTTGCCAAACTTGCGGTGAGAGGTATTATGATAGAACAACTATGCAATACTTGGAACGTACTCAAAAGAGTATCAGGGAGAATCAGGTATCTCTTAAAGAGACAGGGAAAGTATTGGTTCTTGGGTAAGGAAAAAACGTATGGAAGCTAAAAAATCAAAAGCACAGCTTGAAGTATGGGAACAGAAGGAAGCCTTACACAAAGAACTTCAGCCTTTTCCTGAGTTAGACCGACTGCTAAATATACCAGATCATCAACAATATTATTTTTTTACATTCTGTACGGAGAATTTTTTCCACAGGTAGTACACCGGGATGCCGAGAAGAACAATGCCGACACCAGGCCATGTAAATGTTGGTTTGAAGATTAATAAATCGATGCAAAGGAGAGAGGCTAATAAAATATAGAGACCCGGAATGACAGGATAGCCTAACGCTTTATACGGTCGTTCTGCATTAGGTCGTTTTTGACGGAGGATGAAAATGCCTGCCATTGTGAGGATATAGAAAATTAAAACGGCAAAAATTACATAGTCTAATAAATCGCCGTACGTGCCGGAAAGGCAAAGCATTGATGCCCATACCGCTTGAACCACTAAAGCTACTGCCGGGACAGATTTGTTGTTAAGCGTGCCCACATTTTTGAAAAAGAGACCATCTTTCGCCATTGCATAATAGACGCGTGCGCCTGCAAGAATCAATCCGTTGTTGCACCCAAATGTTGAGATCATAATCATGATAGCCATGATGAGGACGGCAGGGTCTCCGAAAATAACTGATGCGGCGGCAGTTGCAACGCGATCGCTTGTTGCGTATTGGATACCCCGTTCAGCTACGGTGGCGGCTCCTGAGATACCTTCTACCGGAAGGACGAGCATATAGGATATATTTGCAAGGATATAAATTAATGTCACAATGCCAACGCCAATGCCGAGACTTAATGGAATATTTTTCTTTGGATTGATTACTTCACCCGCAGTAAATGTGATGTTGTTCCACGCATCACTTGAGAATAGCGAGCCTACCATTGCAACACCGATTGCGGCTAATAAGCCCAGACCGGAAAGTGTTTCGATACTCATTGAAGGAGTCCCTGCATCGTGTATCCAGACAGCATTCCAGAAGTTTGAAAGATTGGCAGTTATTGCTTCAGGATTTTTACCAACAAAGATGCCAAGTAAAATCAAGCCAAGGATGGCAACAATTTTAGTAATTGTGAAAAAATCTTGAATGATTTTTCCTTCACGTACTCCTCGCGAGTTAATATAGGTAAGGATGACAATACTCACAATGGCAAAGATTTGTGCCGCACTTATATCCAATCCCGCAAGAGAAAAGAGGATATTCTTTTCGCTGAGTGCCGGGATGAGAACGGCTGTGTATTTAGCAAAGGCAACGGCAACTGCGGCAATAGTTCCTGTTTGGATGACAAGGAAGAGAGTCCAACCGTAAAGAAAACCAACCAGAGGGTTATAGGCTTCACGTAAGTAGACATATTGTCCGCCGGCCTGAGGCATCATGCTTGCGAGTTCACCGTAGCTGAGAGCGGCGATAAGTGTAATTAAGCCTGTGATGAGCCATACAACGAGAAGCATGCCTCCTGAGCCTACTGTGCGCGCAATATCGGCACTTACAATGAATATCCCGGATCCAATCATGGAGCCGATGACGATCATCGTTGATGAGAGGAGTCCCAGTTCTCGTTTGAACTCGTGTTGTTGTGATGGTGTATTCATAACGGTTTTTATCCTTTACTTTCAGTAAAGATGGTCGGGGTGACGTTATCGAAGAAAGTTTTTTAGCGACTCCGATTGAGATGTCACACACCCCTACCCCTCTCAAGAGGGGATTTAATTTAGTTATTCCATTGCATTTAAAATAAAAATGCCGTTGCATTGGTATGCAACGGCATGAGAAAATATTTTTACTTGTTACCTTGTTTTGCTCTCATTTTTGCAAGGACACTGTGTCTTCTGCCATAGGCGAAATAGATGATAAAGCCAATGCCAAGCCACACAAAGAGACGCCACCAATTTGCTACGGGTAACGAGAACATTAGGAGAAGGCAAGAAAGAATGCCTGCTATTGGTACAAACGGGAAAAATGGAGATTTGAAGGGACGCTCGACATGTGGATGTGTTCTGCGCATAATAAGAACAGCCGCGCAAACGATAACAAATGCAAGGAGCGTACCGATGTTTGTTAAGTGAAGCAATGCATCAATAGGGAGGAATCCTGTTAACACCGAGACAAATATTCCGATAAGAATTGTGCTCTTGTATGGTGTTCTGAATTTTGGATGTACTGCTGAAAAGAAACTCTGTGGAACCATACCATCGCGAGCCATTGCAAGAAATACACGGGGACCTGAAAGCATCATAACAAGAAGCACGGAGGTAATACCGGCAACACCAGCCGAGGCAATAATGACTTCAGCCCAGGGGAGACCTGCGTGTTTGAATGCTTCCGAAACGCCTGCATCAACGCTGATTTCTGTATAAGGAACCATTCCTGTTAACACTGCAACAACTGCGATATAAAGCACAGTGCAGATAAGTAATGAAGCGATGATTCCGATAGGAACATCGCGTTTTGGATTTTTTGCTTCTTCAGCATGAGTGGAAACCGAATCGAATCCGATATAGGCAAAAAAGATAATTGCCGCTCCTGCTAACATTCCGACGGGTTGACCTCCTGCATCAACCTGACCAGCGACATGATACCCGAAGAAACTAAGACCGGACATACCGTAAGGTGCAAATGGTGTCCAATTTTCCGGGTTGATATAGAATGAACCGACAAGGATAACAAAGATTACAGCCGCCAATTTAACAAATACCATAGCCGCGTTAAAACTTGCACTTTCCTGAATACCTTTAACAAGAATAAACGTCATAATGGCGACGATGATGATTGCGGGTAAGTTCACAATTCCGCCGGTTGCCATAAATCCGCCTGTCACGGCATCATACCTCATCGGGGGACCTGCAAGGGCTTCCGGTAAGACAATACCAAGTTTGGCGATCACACTCTGGAAGTATCCTGACCATCCATTCGCAACAGTAGCAGAACCGACGGCATATTCAAGCACCAAATCCCATCCGATTATCCAAGCGAATAATTCGCCAAGTGTGGCATAAGCATAGGTGTATGCAGATCCTGCAACGGGAACCATAGAGGCAAATTCCGCGTAGCATAGAGCGGCAAAAATACAGGTGATACCAGCAACTGCATACGAAACCATAAGTGCGGGACCTGCAACGTTATGAGCGGCAGATCCTGTTGCAACAAAAATACCGGCACCAATGACTGCGCCTACACCGAGGGCAGTTAACTGTACCGGTCCAAGAACACGCCGAAGTCTATTTTCACTCTTCATTTCTTCCATCAAGAGTTCAAACGACTTCGTAGCAAAAAGGTTATTCATTCAAATCGTTCCTTTTATGATTGTTAATTCCGTACAGATGTACGGCGTGGTTCTGAAAATAAAAATGAATTGTAAGTAAATTTGTGCATTTAAGCAAAAGAAATGAAGGTTTTTTGTAAAATATTTTTGTTTTTGAGATTAAAACTAGAATCCGGACAAGACCTTCAGTTATGGTTAGTTAATCTATGTACTCTAAAACACAGCAAAGTTACGGAACATTTATTATATTCAATGCATTATGAATTTGAAATGGATAAATCAAATAAAATTTGATATGAAGAACAAGAGCAGGCTAATAAAAAAAATAATTCCGTGGTTGGTATTGTTAGTGGTGGTAAATGTAACATCAATGAAGGCGGGTGAGCATCCTGATGATGGGAAACGAAAACCCATTTCTTTTGGAACAGTTACTCCCGAACCTGAACCTAAGCTTATGCTTGGTGCATGTATCGGCTCGCCAACAGGAGTTTCAGCATTAGGAAGTTTGAATTTAGGACAGTATGGTGTTCGGTTATCAACGGGGGTTGGTTCGTATGGTTGGCAGGGGGGACAGCTTGATTTGACGTATCTTGTTTCACGGTGGGGAGGATTACGGCATGATGTATCGCTCTCAACTGGTGTATTCAGGTTTGATAACTCCGATACAACTACTTATACTCAGGTTGAAAATGAATTTTATGTAGGAGCGGCATACACAATTTTATATCAGGGATTTCATTTCCAACTTGGTTTTGCTTACGGAGCGGGAGATTATTCACATACTGTTGCGTTGTTTGAGGTGGGGTATTTGTTTAAGGTATTGTGAGTTGCATTATCTTAAAACTCATAGTCAAAAGGGCAATGCTGTTGTGTTAACGATTCACCCCGCATGACCATAAATGGTCACGCTACTACAAACAAAGCCCGATAAATCGGACTAAATTAGTAGAGGCTGTCTCATAAGTTCTAAAAAGGTGTAGGCGCAGGCTTCATGCCTGCGTTTTTGATCTGGAAACGCACCCATAAAGGGTGCGGCTACAGTTTTATTTGGCTTTTAAGACAACCCCTTATTCGATATAGCGTCCCAGTTTATCGGGATGTGATGCTGATCTATCCATTTGCTTCAGCGGGTCTAAATTCACCTTCCCAACGGGCAACAACTGCGCTTGCAAGGCAATTCCCGATAACATTTACAGATGTTCTTGCCATATCCATTAAACTATCAATACCTAATAACACAGCTACACCTTCTAACGGAAGATTATATGCGGCAAGAGTTCCGGCAAGGATAACGAGGGATGCTCTCGGCACCCCCGCAACTCCTTTGCTTGTCAGCATGAGAGTCAACATCATTAAAACTTGTTGTGTTAAGGTGAGCTCTATTCCTGCCGCTTGTGCCACAAAAACTGAAGCTAACGATAAATATAGCGTGCTCCCATCGAGATTGAAACTGTATCCAGTTGGGATCACGAAGGCTACTATGCGGCGAGGAACACCAAATTTTTCCATAGCCTCCATTGCTTTGGGTAACGCCGCCTCGGAGCTTGTGGTTGAGAATGCAATGAGAGCAGGCTCTTTTACTGCGCTTAGAAATTGTTTGAATGGGATCCGGGCGACCATTGCAACCGCGCCGAGCACACCGAAAAGAAAAATAAATAAGGCGATGTAAAGGGTTATTATTAAAATTCCGAGGTTATAGAGGATTTCCACACCATTACTGCCAACCGTAACTGCTATTGCCGCACCTACACCGATAGGTGCTAACTTCATAACAATGCCTGTAAACTTGAACATAGTCTCGGCGAGGGAGTCGCAGAAGGCGAGCATTGTTTTTCGTTTTTCTTCCGGTACCATTGCTACGGCAAGAGCAAAGAGAATTGTAAACACTACTATTTGAAGTGTTTCCCCTTCGGCAACGGCTTGAATAAAGTTTTGCGGGAAGATGTGTGTGAGGACATCACTGAGAGATTGTGTCTTTGCTTGAATCTCGCCGACATGCTCGGTAACTTGCAAACTTACACCGACTCCGGGCTTGACAATGTTTACAGCAAATAATCCGATGAAGAGCGCAATTGTAGTCACTATCTCGAAATAGACGATAGCCTTAATGCCCATTCTACCTACTTGCTTGAGATTTCCGTGCCCGGCAATGCCGACTACCAGCGTACCGAAAATGAGCGGCGCAATGATACACTTAATCAGGCGAATGAAAATGCTTGATACGGGTTTAAGATTTACCGCGATATCAGGGTATAGCCAGCCAACGAGCAAGCCGATTGCCATACCAATGAAGATGCCTTGTGTAAGTGTAAGTTTGAATTTCATACGACTGAATTGTATACGTTATTTCTTCATTTTATGTTGAATAAACTTAATAACGATAGGCAGGACGGAAATAATGATGATTGCAAAAATCACAAGTGTGAAGTTGTTTTTAACACTGGGTATATTCCCGAAGAAGAATCCTGCATAAATAAAAAGCGCCACCCAGATGATTCCACCAACAATGTTGTAGCTTATAAACCGCACATAGGTCATTTTACCAATGCCTGCAACGAATGGGGCAAACGTTCTAATTATGGGTATAAATCGGGCGAAAATGATTGTTTTACCACCATGTTTCTCATAGAAATTATGTGCGGCAATGAGATATTCCTTATTAAGAAAACGAACTTTTTCTTTATGGAAAACCTTTGGACCGACATACATACCGATGGAATAATTTACAGTATCACCAAGAAATGCCGCTATTGAAAGGAGTAAAAACAACACATTAGGATCTAAGACACCTGTGGCGGCAAATGCTCCTGCGGCAAACAATAAGGAATCGCCGGGCAGAAATGGGGTTACAACTAAGCCGGTTTCACAAAACACGATAAGGAAGAGGATTACATAAGTCCACGTACCGTATAATTGAATCAATTGGTTCAGATGCACATCGATGTGGATGATGAAATCGATAAGTTCTTTAATAAACTCCATTACGTACTACTACTCTAAAGGTTATTGAAATAAAAATGAAAATTAAGATACGAAAGAACGGGGGAAAAAGAAAGAGTTTTTTAGGCGTTGATGAAGTTATTGGTTAGATGTTATACGTGAGTATTGTTTTTTAAAATTAAGGGAGAGGAGCGGAGGAGCATGGGAAAAACTGTCATTGCGAGAATTATATCAATAACAATATGGTCTGTATTTGAAATCTCAAACTTTTATTCAGACTTAAATCGTAAAAATGCAAAATAATATTTTAAATAATTACCTATAACCGTATGTATTTATAAAAAGTGAAAATATATCGTATATCTCATAACAACATACAATAATTAAATAATTATTAAGAAATATTATGAGTCAATATTTAGATGCGATTGGATATTTAGATGAACTGCGAAATGAGATCAATAATAACTGGTTCACAAAAATCTGTGAATTAGCAATTTCAGCCAAAAATAGCAGTTTGAATCAAATAGAACAAGAATCCTTACTTGAAATATTTGAAGGTCGAATTCCGATTCCAAAGTCAGGAATAACATCACATAACATAAATTTTACTGTGTCAGGTTTAATATCCACATCACAACCTGGTTTTCTTAAATCAATTGCTGAATTCAAGAACTTTAAAAAATTATCAGATACTTTATCAATGTCGTTAACCCAGCCAATAACAATTATCTTTGGTACAAATGGTTCTGGTAAATCAAGCCTGTGTGAAGCATTAAAAATTTTAGCTTCACCGGATCGACCTGTGAATCCCACAGCAAACGTGGGAACACTGAGTATGGTT
>ORJL011250236.1_pt1 | contig 10439 bp, 16 predicted proteins | sample 1779941 | NCBI WGS metagenome assembly ORJL01 (sample SAMEA104232317, study PRJEB22302) | groundwater metagenome | biome: forest; feature: aquifer; material: groundwater | place: USA | collected 2011-08-07 | depth 5.8 m | reverse complement strand
ATATTAAGGGGACGCCTGCTAATTTCGCGCTTTCTGTATAGTCCTTAGTTGCGTCATCTTGTCTAACTAAAGCATCCAACGAATCAATTATAAAACAATATCTTTTATTTTTTTCATTATTCTGGACTAGCTCTCTTATGATACCAAACACCGTTTCTGCTGTATTACAATGAATCATTCTGAACTTATCATGACTCAAATTCAAATCTGATCTATGCATAATAGTATCATTCAACCTCCCCTCCGCGTTAAAACAAACAACAAAGAAATTCTCCCCTAAATCCTGAAAGTTCTTAGCTAAACCAAGACAGAAGCTTGTTTTACCCGTCCCTTCATCTCCTGTGATTTTTAATATTTGCGACCCTAATCCCATGCTACCGTCATGACTTAAAACATAATCCAACATAATTGAACCGGTACTAACTAACCAGCGCGGAGTTTCTATATTGTTATAATGGGTGTCCTTAAATCTTTTATCATTATTGAGAAGTGAATCTATTTGATCAAATTCTTTTTCTTTTTCGGTGTTTTCTTGATTATTTGGGTTTTTAGGTCTTGCCATATTTTTATAGTTGGTTTTTATATTTATTTAATAAATCTATTATGTTTTTGCGACCGACGGGGTTCATGGATTGGGAATAGTATGTTGGTAATTTCAATTTGTTCTTTTGACAATATTTAATCAAATACCGTACGGCGTCTAATCCAGTCTTCTCACCGTTTAATCTTGAATAATCAAAACTTGTATATTTCGCCCTAACGCCTTCCTGCATAGCTAATAATCCTAAATCGTGATCAATAAAGACCGCTTCTGGTAATCCACGACTTTCTATAATTTGAATAAATTCATCGTAAGTTTTAACAAGAATCTTTTCGTGATAATCGTATTTAGCGGGGATTTTAACACTTACAGAACTTTTAACCAAACCACCCTCAAAGCCCCGTTGATCATCCAGCATTAAAACCCAATTATTCATATTTTTAATTATGGAGAAATCCCGCAATTGATTTGATTTCTTGTTTATATTCTCTAATATCATCGGTTTTAGCAACGACGGGGATAGTATCGCCGATTGGCACAGAAAAGTCAATTTGTTTAATTTGAGCGACCGGCGAATTTAGGTCTAGGTTTTTGAGTTTTTGGTCCAACAAGTAACGCTTTCTAGCTTTTATGAGAAATTCGCGACCTTCCTTTGTAAGAAACCAGCGCAAACTATTTAACTTAAACGACAAATCCGCTTCCTTTAACTCTATCAGTGGAATATATTTACTGATATCCCTAATTATCTTAATTGTTTCGGGAGCTTTATAAGGAATTTCAAACTTACAAAAACGATCATGTAGAAACCGCGCTAAGATAAATTCTTCGCCTGCAACTTTTTGCTTTTCAGAAATTGTCCTTTCTGATTTTTCGCAACTCTTCAATTGGTTTGAGTTCTTCATACTTAATTTGATAGTTGAAATGTCGCCCTATTCTGGCGGGGACAATATCACATTTTTCAATACTTTCTTTTTCCAACCACCCTTTTAGTACGACAACAGCCGTTTGCTCATCACGATTTTCCGCTTCCAAATACGCAAATACATAAACATCAGATTTTAATTCAATTACAGTTAAGTTTGGGGTTTTTGCTCGAATTAAACCGCAGCCGTAATTTTTGGCGGCAGTCTTGATATCAATTGTAAGGTTATTTAAGGAAAAGTCAAATGGATTTCCGCCCTCCTTGTATTTGTAATCTACTTTACGGTTAATGAATTGAGCAAGCGCAGCCTCTCCAAGTAACCCAACCCGTTCCGCCCTGCATGGGTCATCAGAATTATTTATCAAACCGCGCCCAAATTGACCTTTTTTGCTATTGGACCAACGATTTTTTGAACATTCTTCGCATTTTTCATAAAGGTCGGATGGAATTGGGATTTTCAAAACGTTACTTTTAATCTACTAATTACGGAAACATCTCAAAAACATTCGGTCTCGTTGGTGTTTGACCGGATTCTAATTCATAGTCATGTTTGCACATTAGTTCTATATGTGTTTTGAACGGAATTCTATTGGGCTTCCAACCTATTGTCTTTGTAGCTAATGAAGAGTCTACCTCTAGTTTTACTACTTCGTTTTTTCTCAGAAATTGTGGGTCGAAGGTCAAATGTTTTTCAACGCTCAAATTGAAATAATTAAAGACCAAGTCAATATATTCTTGCCCCCATCTTGTGTTTCCGTTGCCAATAATAGTATCTTGCGGTTTCTCTAATTGTAGTAATTTCCAAGCCGCTTCCATGCCAAAATCACTCCAAAATTCGTCCCTAGCCCAATTTAGATGTCCAACAGCTAACTTATCCATTTTTCCCATTGCTATTCTAGCGGCAGTTTGCGTTACCTTTCGAACGAAAAAGGATGGCGTACGATATATATTGGAATGGTTCGCCAAAATTCCTGAGAGGCAGAATAATCCATAAGTTTCCCTGAAATATCTGGTTAAATCAAATCCTAACACTTTTGAACAACCATAAACTGTTTTTGGATAAAATTTACTTTGCTCGGTGTATTTTTCATCATTGACATTACCTGAGAACATTTCTGTCGACGCCGCAAAATAGAATTTAGTTTTTGGAGTTAACTGCCTAATCGCATCAAGAAAATGAAGAACGGAAATACCATTCGTTTGAATATTCAATAAGGGCGCGTCATAAGAATAAGATACTAAGCTTGAGGCGGCTAGATGATAAACTTCGTCCAATTGAGGCGTTTCTTTCAATACGTTTTCTATACATGCCCTTACCGAACCACCATCACCTATATCTACATATAATACTGAAAGTTTGGATTCTGGAAATTGCACCAAATCTTTAGTAAAGAAATTTTTAACATTTTCTAATTCCAGTATAGTATTCCTTCTCGTCGCTAAGAAAACGTGGTAATTTTTAGACAGAAGAAAGTGTGTTAGCGTTTTTGAGTCCATTCCGAACCCACTTATAAGTGCTGTTTTACTCATTCAGTATTTTTATCCCTTCTATTATTTTATCGTATTCTATAGTATTAATATTTGTAGGATGGAACAAATTTATTGCGCGGTTTTTCCAATTTACCGGAATGAGTGCATCAGGATTTTGATAATGACCATTTCTCCAAAAAGTAGTTAATAATATTTGATTTCCACCTAAAGCGCCAACGGCATGCATTGATCCTGAGTCCGTCCCAATACTGGTACATCCAACCGAAAGTTTTACGGCTTCAAACAAAGATAAATGACGCAAATCTATGGCGTTATCATTTATAGGTTCGTGATATAATGTTCCTAACTGAGCTACTTTATACCCTTCTTTTATAAGTCTATTAACTAAACCGCTCCAATATTCTCTACTAGGATTTCGTTTTTGGTTCGCTGGGTCGGCGCAGTATCCAGAATTCGCCCAAATTGCAATATAATCATCATTTCTTTCTACATCAAACCACTGTGTCAAACGCGGCATTCTTTCTAATCTATCTAATTTCTCCCATTCGGCGGGATTTATCCTACCCTTTCCTTTTAACCAATTCATTTTGAAGGTCGCCTCAATCAAATTCATTTCATTAAACCAATTTTCTTTGACTATCGGCGCGAACGGCTCAAATACCAAATCAAATTTTTTGAAATAATTCTCATCGTTTTGGGTGATTTGGTCGGGCTTTTCAGTTATTCTCACTCCATCAATACAAGGAGTGTTAAAGAGCAATGGCGCTAATTGTCCGCACTTTTTATCAAGTAGTGCTATTTTGATAGAATTTGGAAAGCATTTTTCAAGATAAACGGCAAACGGCAGGCTGGCAATATTATCGCCCAGCATTGATAGTCTAGTGACATTTGCGATTTTAATCATTCCTTGACTTTTCGCATTTTCTTAGGTTTTATACCTTTAATATCATAACCATCCTCTTTATTCATCGCCTTATTTAGCATATCAACAAAATGTTTCTTTACGTCTTTTTCCGTGACCTTTTTCTTCTTCAAATCCTTCTTTACTAATTCGACCCAATCTTTATCATATTCAATATCTACATTGAGGGAACCATCGGGGTTTTCATGAGTTCCTAAGATTTGTATGGTTGGAAGTTTTGGTGATTTTGTCATAGTTTTTATTCTCTTTCGAGTCCTTTAGCGGCGCGGTATTGATTAAATAAGCCGATATATTCCCCATTTTTAGGTTGATTTATTTCCCCTGTAGCTTTCCAAATGAAGTACGACCAGTCGAACCTGACATCCGCCAACGCACGCCAATCTTGCTTCAATACAAATAATCTGAACGCATCCTTAATGTTTACTTCATCTTCGATCATCTTTTCAAACCAGTCGGGATAATTTCCAACATTATTCTGCATATAGCTTTTAAGACCTTCTACTGTTAAGTCTATTCCTAATTGGCGCTTGCAGGAAAGGCGGAATTTGATTCTATTTATTTCATGTTTTTTATGGATTTCTTCGGAAAACTGAAGATACAATAATTGGAAATGGTTGCTAAAAGCGGGATATTCGAATGTATATTTGATAGGTGACAGGAACCCAGATTTCAGAGTATCTCTAGTATTTAATACATAAGATTCTTTACGAAAACCGTTAATAGCTGATAGGTTAATTGATTGACCTATAATGTTTATCGCTGTCCAGTGAGGCGACCCAACAAAGCGAACGCCATCGTGGTATCTAATAACTAAAGGGTGATCTATCCAAACTGCGCCAACATCGTTTTTATGCCAATATTCAATATTTTGCCTTAATTCTTTAGTAAAAGTTTCATTTAATCTATCACTTTGATCAATCCAAACGAAATAATCTGGAAAATCCATAACACTAGAAAATAAAACTTCGTTAGAGGAATGAGAGTGGTCATTGACCCACTTTTTGACAATTATTCTTCCTTCTTTTTTAATGCTATTTAACCATTCTATATCCTCATTTTTCGCTCTCGAATCCACGACGAAAATTAAACCATCAAAATAATCAATGATATGAAGAATTGAGTTTTCTAACATTTTTCTATCGCCCGTTACGATCCCGCATAACCATAATTTACTTTTTCTCATATTTATACATATTTCCACATAAACCCTTTATGTGTTGTTGGTGTATATTTTTCACCATTATATTTATATTTAAATCCACCGCAACAAACTACTCTAATACTTTCTACCCACGAATCGACAGATTTTGCCGCTTCTTTTATGTTTACCCATATTTTTATAGTTTCTTGTGTGATGGGGTTAATTTGAGCTACCATTTTCTCCCTTGGGATTTTATTAGTTTTTAATAGATGTAAATATTTACTAAATTTTCTATCTAACTGAATAGAACTATCTTTGTATATCCAATCAAGTACAGTTTGTACTTGTAAATTTCCTCCATATATCAATTGTCTAATATTGTGATTTCTTTCTGGATGTCGAGTGTTCATGTATCCGTTAATATTAAATTTATTTTGGATAATTAATCTTAATTTATTACAAAAATTTTCTGTTCCTACGAAACTTATTTGAAATACTTCCCGTTTAGATCGTTTGGTATAACGATATTGGATACAACCATCTCCGTCGAAATATCCTCGAATGAAATGTTGTATTAAATTATCTGGCACTTGATCGGTTGTTGGAAATTTTATTTTAAATGTTTTAGCTTGCATACATCCTAATTCAGCGAGTTTTTTGCTGAACCACTTATTAGTTAAGTTTATCCCAAACTGATTGCGCGTTCTATTGCTTAAATGTTTTATAGGGTGATTGGATATAAGAATTTTCTTTATTTTTTCGATATGATTGATATCTTTAACATTTAAATGCAAACAAACTGTATTCCTACCCTCCATATTATATCCATCCGCATATAATAACCCCAGAAGATAAGATTTTTCTTCAGTGTCTATAATATCAAAGAATTTAATATCGAATCTGTATTTTGATTGCTTATCGGTAATCTCTATCCCAAATTCATTGAAGATTTTATAAATTTGTGGGTAATGCAAGTTATATTTCTTTAATAGTTCTACAATTCTTAACCCGTTTTGGTAATCTTGAATTATTTCTTGTTTTTCATACAGTATATTACACGTAAACAAAATAATCAGGAAAATCCATTTTGCCAGTAAACAATAATTCGTTCATTGTATGGCTATGATCATTAACCCACTTTTTAACAATTATCTCACCGTCGCCTTTTATTAAGTTTAACCACTCGATATCTTCTGGTTTAGCACGAGAATCAACAATAAAAATTATACCGTCAAAATAATTATAGATTGGGAGTAATGTCTTTTCTAAAATTCTTTTGTTGCCACTTATCATGCCACATAACCAAAGTTTTTGTTTTTTATCCATTTTGGTTAAGAATTTCAGGTAAGTTAGTACAAATTATGTTTGCGTTAGCGTTATTATAAACTCCATCGGGTGAACGAGAGTCCCTGTGCCCGAACGGATAATTCATATTTTTAACATCAAAATCTTGAACCCATTCATTCTCCCAACTCACTCTTTTCATTAAAACACGCGGAATATTGCTTTCCTTTACATAAGCATCTAAGAATTCATTGTAACAACAAGGAAACGTTATTAAATAATTGTTTGATTCCTTGATTATTTTATTTAATAATATAATCGAATCTTCGTCACTTCCATTATTATACTCTCTTTTCATTAAATGTTCTAACGTACTAAGGCAAAGAACATTGTATTTATCATATTCGCAATCCAGGGCGTTAACGCGATGAACTTTAGGATGGGGGTCGGTTAAATCAATAATAATATGTGCGTCCCATCCATAATTCATCATTACAGAACCAACTTCGACCGTTTCATTTCCGAATTTGTTTAAGAAATATTCTCCAAGAGAAACCTCAATTGTCCTTTCGTTGGTCCAGCATTTATTATTTGTAGCTCTACAATAACCTAATTCTAATTGTCCGATTTTGAATGTGTTACTCATATTTTTGTATTATTTAGGAAGTAGCATCAAAGTCCCTTGCGCTTCGTATATAATTTTTGGCACATGAGTTTCTCTGAATAGTTCAATGAATTTGGGCAAATAATCTCGTTGTTCTTCCGGGACAACGTTTTCCCCCAACCTTTCGACATTATCATCGAAAATATTATCTCTTGAATAGAGAAATATATCATCACATATAATGACATCTCTAGCGCCACGATCAGTACGTAATGATTTCCAAACTTTTAATTCATCCCATAAAGGAAGTCTGGTTGAGACATCACCATCCGAATGCCTGTTTAATTGACGATTATCTAGATGATAATCAGAAGATAAGAAATGAGCGTCTAGAAAAGCCAAGATGGGATGATTTAATCGTATCCTCGGTAAGATATCTTTTAGCCCATCGACGCTGTGCTTATTAATGATAAGAATTCGAGAATCAAATCTAAAAGTTTTGGTTGCATGATCTACCAATTCTTTGTCGAGATCAATGGAAATAATCCCATTCATACCGAATTCCGGTTGCATTATCCTCATAATACCCGTTGACAACCCTAATCCGGTTTCAACAAATATTTTAGTATTATATTTATGAATAATTGGTAGAATATTTAAATCTTTTAATGCTCCCATAATATTTTGTTAGATAATTTTTTCTAAATATACCGTACTAGTTTCTAAACCAAATAATGCAAGTTCATGATTAGAGTCTCTCCATTTGTAAAGTCGAAAATTTGGATGTTTTTCACGTAATAGAGTCCCCTTACTAGAGAAATCATCACACAAAATATATTTTGCTTTACAAGCTTCGTATTCATCAAGCATTTCTTGGGGATCATCATCACCATCAAGATATACGATATCCCATTCGGTATTTAATTTTTTGACAACATTGATTCCAGTGTCAAGATGGAAGGTCGCTTTATCGTAGAATTCTTTTAACGCGTTTCTACTAAAACTTAACGACACCGAACTTAAATCACAAATATGTAATTCTCCACCAAATTCTTTTATATATTCCGCCCAAAAGAATGTGGAAGCGCCGCCACTAGACCTTTCGTGGATTGATCGCATAGTTCCAATCTCTAGAATTTTGGCTGGCGTGGGTTTGATTAAATTTAGGACATCCATGAAGATTGGGTCTCTATTTCCAAGATTTTCTTTGAACCATTTGTAATAATTGTAAATCATATTTCGTGTTTATTAAACTAATTTCAGTAATTTCTGATATTTTACTGGAAAATCCGTACAAATTCCAAAACATTCTAATTTATTTATACTAACAGAATTTGACATAATAATACAATTTTTATTTATTTTATTATTTTTATGCGTCCAAATTTGACCTTTTGAGGTTAAAGCGTAATTATCGTTTTCGTGCCAGAAACAATTAATTTTCTTATTTAATAATAATCTTTCTAAAGCACTTAAATTCTTAACGTGACACCACATTCTTTCATCGGTAAGAAATCTTTCATTTATTTCATATAGAGGTTTATCGTGACCTAAAAGTAACTTGCCTTCAACAAACCAAACATCAACTTCGACATTAAATCCAGCTTTTAAAGCGTTTCTTAAGTATTCAGGATGATTTTCTTCATTTGCTTTACGTCCATTAAGATTCCCCCGATGCGATATGATTTTCACGTTGTTCTTAAATATTCATTTAAATCTTCCGGAGTTCCGACACCATTCATTTTTTCGCAATCGAAAGTGTAAATAGCTTTACCAGATAAAATAAGCTCATTAAACACCGGGCAAACATAGAATTCATTATTTACACGGATATTTTTAGATATCATATTGCTCGCAGCTTTGACAAAACTCTTTCCGGTTTTAAACCAATAAATTCCAGTTGTAGCCTTGTTACTAATAGGCGCTTTTTCAGCCACTTCTATAACTTGATTGGATTCATCTGTTTTTGCATAAGACCACTTAGGATGCGAGCTTTCAAACGTTAAAATTCCACCATCGGCATTTTTCGAATCTAAGTAGTAAAAGAAACGGTGGGGATTCCATTCAATAATTTGATCAGAATTAGCGATTATTAATTCTTTTTCGTTATCTATTACATCAGCCGCAAGAAGGCAAGTACGCGCCGCTCCATCCGTTACGTTTTTAACTCTAATAATTTCACAGTTTGGAGTGATTAAATTTAACAAATATTTAAGATTATATGTTTGATAATGTTCGTCTTGAACTAAATAGATATAATGAGCATCTATTTTTAGACTTTCTACTACCCTTTGAATTTTAGGTTTAGAATTAAGAAAAGCGCAAGTGGAAATCCCCGCTCTAACTCCAAATTCGGTAATATGGTTCACTTTTTCGCCGAATTTTAATAAAGTTGTCAAATATTCATGAATATCAGAATATTTTTGCAACGAATCTAAATATCTTTCTTTTAAAGAAGAAAAACTCATTTTTTAATTATCCATTTTGTTTAGAGTCATGATTACGTTTTTTTATGACAATATTAGACCGTAACGTTTTTTATTATTTTCTTTATTATACAAACAATCGTAGCACACTTTTTTATCGTTATCTATTTTAAGCCGATGTTTAACTTTTTCACATTTTTCACATTTCTGTGGAAGTTTTTTATCTATACGTTCGAATGTATTTAAATATTGGTTGGTTTCTTCTGTCGTGGCGTATCTCCACGCATAACCTTTATATACAGTAGACGTACGACGATTACTCACTAAACCAGATAGAGTAGTTCTTTTTATTCCAGTAAATCTAGATGCCTGTGTACAGCCTAAATATATTTCTATGATATTTTTAGTTAATGGATCGGTTTTAACTATAGGATTAGTTTTATTTGTATAGATTCTATCTATAACACCTTTTGGTGCTAGGATTAAAACCTTTTTCATAAGCATGTTTTTGATTTAAGGAGTGTGTGGTCCATTCTAAATTTTCTATATTATTATTCAGTTTATTGCCGTCTTTGTGATTAACGACTGGATAATTATATGGATTCGAAATGAAATGTTCAGCGACTAATCTATGAACAAGTTTACTTACTTGTTTACTGTTTTTAGAAAATCTTACGCGACAATATCCAAATTGATTTATAGATAGAAATAATATTTTTTCATAATAATTAAACTTTCTTCCCATACTGTCTATGATAGTTCTTTGCAACGATTTAACGCGTCCAAAATTTGATATTTGATAGTTACCATTATATTTATTAATATCTTTCCAAATTTCATTCATAATATTATTTGTCAATACGATGGTATCCAAAACAAGGTTTTTCCCGTCTATTATATTCTTCAAAAGTTATCGGTTCCTTAGAGAAAGAATCGGCATATTCTTTACTCACCGACTCAAACAAGCCCGATCCAAATCCAAAGTAAGAAAAGTATAAATCTTCCGCCAAAAACGATCCCGCTTGCTGTCTGGGCGGATTTTCATTTATTTGTAAACCTTTAACAATTTTTTGCTGACCACCGTATTTTTGCACTAATTCATTAACTT
>ORJL011038380.1_pt1 | contig 10441 bp, 6 predicted proteins | sample 1779941 | NCBI WGS metagenome assembly ORJL01 (sample SAMEA104232317, study PRJEB22302) | groundwater metagenome | biome: forest; feature: aquifer; material: groundwater | place: USA | collected 2011-08-07 | depth 5.8 m | reverse complement strand
TCGTCCTGGAGGATCCGCCGCGCGAGCAGCACCTCGTTCATGATCGACGGCGCCTCCACGAACGGCATCGCGGGACGCGTGTTGACGTAGCGCTGGTGGCGCTGCGCCGTCAGGAAATGGCCCGCATGGCCGAGCTCGTGCGCCAGGACGAACGCATCGCGCATCGAGTCGGTCCACGTCACCAGGATGTACGGGTGCGCGCCGTACGGCGACGCGCAGAACGCACCGGACGACTTGCCCACGTTGCTGGCCCGGTCGATCCAGCGCCGCTGGAACGCGGTGCGCAGCAACTCCACGTACTCCGGCCCCATGGGTGCAACGGCCTGCACGATCAGCTCGCCGGCCTGCTCGAACGTGATGCGCGGCGCGTACTGCGGATCGAGCGGTGCCTTCACGTCGCAGTACAGCAGCTGGTCCAGGCCGAGCACGCGCCGGCGCAGGCGCGCGTAGCGCTGCATGTGCGGCGCGAGCTCCGCCTGGATGGTGTCGAGCACGTTGGTGTACAGCTCGAACGGCACCTTGTGCTGGTGCAGCAGGTAGTGCTCCGCGCCGCGGTACCCGCGGGCCTTGGCCAGCACGATGTTCTTGGTGACCTCCGTCGCGAAGGTTGCGGCCAGGGTGTTCTGGTAGGGCGCCAGCCCCTGGCAGAACGAGGCCCAGGCGGCGCGCCGCACCTGGGCGTCGGCGTCGCCTTCGTACGTCCATTCGTACAGGTTGAACGAGTTGGGCTGCTCGCGCCCGCCCGCGGTGAACGGCGCGAACTGCATGTCGCCCGTCTTGCTGCGCTGGTAGACCATGTAGGGGGCGTCCAGCACCTCGCCCAGGCTGGCGAGCACGCGTTCGGTCTGCGCCGACAGCATGTGCGGCTGCAGGCGGGCCAGGTCGTCCAGGTCGGTGCGGTGGACCGCCAGCGTGGGCTGTTCCGCGAGGAAGCGCTGCACGGTGCCGACGGGCAAGGCGAGGATCTCCGTGTCGACGAATTTCAGCGCCGCCTTCACGCGCGCGGACACACCGGCGCCATGCGCCGCGTCGGACTGACGCGCGGCATCCCCGCCGTCCTCGGCGTTGCGCAGGCCGGCGTAGATGACGGCTTTCTGCATCCGGGCCATGAGCGCGTCGCGCGCGTCCAGGCACGCCAGCAGCGTCCCCGCGCCCTCGCCCAACCGGCCCTGGTGGACAGTCACGGTCTCCAGCGCCTGTTCGATGGCCGCCAGCTCCGCCAGCCACGCGTCGCGGGTGGCGAAGAGGTCGTCGAGGTTCCAGGTCTGCTCGGGCGCGACTTCCGCGCGGGTCAGTGGCTTGTTCATCCGCCGGAGTATCGCCGCACGGCGGCGCGCGCGCCGGCGGCCCCGCGCGGGGGCGCCGCGGCGCTACACCCGCGGTTCGCCTTCGCTGTTGACCGTGATCGTCGCAATGGCGCACGTCCTGGGTCTGCGCTGGCTGCCCGCCGCCGGCAATTTGGTGGCCCAGGATGCCGCGATCACGGCGCCGGCCAGCGCGGCGGAGGCAGGCGTTGGCATTGTTCGGGCTGATCTGTTCGCGATCCACCCAGCAGCGCTGCTGCGGGCGTCCCGAATCGACCGGGCCCGGAACGACCAGAAGTCACTTCTGCGCAGCGCCCTTCAGATCGGCCACGGCTACCTTCAGCTCGCCAACGCCCTTCCGAACCTTGCCGGCGATGTCCTCGGTCGCTGGCGAGCGCCGCCGCACTTCGTCCGCGACGATGGCGCACGACCCCGCAGGGCTTCCATCCGATGCCAAGTGTCGTGTCATGAGCGCTACTGCTTCACGTTCGGCAACATGTCCAGGTAACCGTACAGACGCAGCAGTTCCGCTTCGAAGCTGCCCATCGCGATGCCGAGGTCGGCTGCGTCGCGGCCCGCGCAGGCTCCCTCGATGCGCGCGCAGACGCCGGCGAGCAGGGTGGCGCCGAGCATCATGCAGGACCCCCTGATGCGGTGCGAGAACTGGGCGATCCGGCCGAAGTCTGTCAGCGCGACGGCTTGGCGCAGCGCCGACGCGTCGCTGCTGGTCGCGCGCTGGAAGTCCATCAGCATTTCCGCCTGTGCCAGCTGGTCGTCGCCGGAGACCTCGGCCAGCAGAACCAGATCGATCAATCCCTGGCCGCCGGCGGCAGGCGGCGCGGCCGCAACTTCGCGCGCCGGTGACTCTGCCGCGAGGGGGACCCAGCGGTCCAACACGGCGCTGAGGTCCGCCAGGCTCGCCGGCTTCACCAGGCGGGCATCCATGCCCGCGTCGGCACAGGCCGCTACCGCCGACGACAGGGCGTCCGCCGTGCAGGCGATGATCGGAATACGCCCGCCCACGCCTTGCGACTCGGCTTCACGGATCGCGCGCGCGAGCTGATAGCCATCCATGACCGGCATGCTGCAGTCGGTCAGGACGGCGGCGAAGCGGCCGCTGCGCCACCTGTCCAGTGCTTGCGCACCGTCGTCCACCGTCTCGGCTGCGTAGCCCAGAGAAGCGACCTGCCTCAGCAGCACCATCCGATTGGTCGGGTGGTCGTCAACGATCAGCAACAGGCTCCCATCGGCCCGCGCCGCTTCGACCGAAGGCGCGGGCCGGCGGCCGGCCACGAGCGTCTTGAGCCCTTCGTGGTCATCATGCTCGGACGACACGGGCCCGGTGGCCCTGCAGATCTCGAAGGGGAGTTGCAGCACGATGCTGGTGCCAACGCCGAGTTCGCTCTGCACCTCCACCGTGCCCCCCATCAGTTCGGCCAGCCGTTTTGAGATCACCAGCCCCAGTCCGGTGCCACCGAACTGGGCGCTGGTTTCGGCGGCGGCCTGCACGAATGGCTGGAACAGGCGTCCGACTTGGGCTGGCGTCATGCCGATGCCGGTGTCGCGGACGACGAAGCGCAAGTGCTCCATTTCGCGGCGCCGTCCCACCAGTTCCACCGATACATCGACATGGCCGGCGGCAGTGAACTTGATGGCATTGTTGAGGAAGTTGTTCAGGATTTGGCCGAGCCGCAAGGGATCGAACGACAGCCAAGGACTGATCTGCGTCGAGATGTCGTTGCGCAGCGCCAGGTTCCTGGTCGCAGCCACCGGTGCGTGGAGCCGGCAGGCGTTGGTGACGACCGATGCCACCGAGCCGGCCACCAGGTGCAGCGTCAGGCTGTCGGCCTCGATCTTGGAGAAGTCCAGGATGTCGTCGATGATGCGCATCAGCGCCTTGCCCGAGTCGCGGGCCACGGAGAGCTTCGAGCGTTGCTCCGCGTCCAGGCTGCCGAGCTCGAGCAGCTCGAGAAGGCCCAGCATTCCGCTCATCGGCGTGCGGATCTCGTGACTCATGATTGCCAGAAATTCGGATTTGGCCCGGTTCGCGCTTTCGGCCTCGCTGCGCGCCAGGTCGAGTTCCGCGGTCCGCGACCGCACCCGGTCCTCGAGGCCGGCATTGAGTTCGCGCAGGGCCTGGTGGTGGCGCGTGCGCTCGGTGATGTCCACGCCCATGACGACGATGCCGACCACCTCGCCGCGTTCATCGTGGAACGGCACCTTGTCCCGCTGCATCCACAGGTCGCTGCCATCGCTGGCGACGTGCCGCTCCACGACGCCGAAAACGGGCTTGCCGGTGCGAATCACTTCCAGATCGGAGTCGCGGTAGCGCGCTGCGTCTGCCGGGGGATACATCTGCTCGATGGTCGCCCCTTCCATCTCCGCGACCGTCCGCCCGAGGATTCTCGCGCCCCTTTCGTTGATCCGCAGGATCGTGCCCCTGGTGTCCTTGAACAGGATCATGGCGGGCACCAGGTCGAGCACGATGCGCAGCTCCGCGCGCTGCCGCTGCAATTCGCGGTTGGTGCGCAGGACCTCGATCTCGGCCCGCTTCAGGTCGTCGATGTCGGTGCTGGTTCCGATCCACTTCAGCAGCGCGCCGGTCTCGTCAGCGACGGCGACGGCTCGCATCAGCCACCAGCGATAGACGCCGTCCGCCCGGCGCAGCCGCGCCTCGTAGGAACAGGTTCCGTCCGAGGCGTTCTCGAACGCCTGCGCGACCCGCGGCAGGTCATCTGGGTGGACAACCCGGAGCCGGCCGTGCCCCAGTCCTTCGCCAAGACTCAGTCCGGTGTAGTCCATCCATTGCTGGTTCAGGTAGATCGTTTCGAGCAGCGGCGTCGTCACCCAGACGATCTGCGGCATCGCGGCTGCCAGGGTGCGGAACTCCGCCACGCTTTCCTGCAGCGCCAGCTCGGAGCGCTTGCGCTGTGTGACTTCGCTGGAGCAGCCGACGACGAAGTCGACGCTGCCGTCCGGGGCAAACGCGGCCGAGAACTCGTACTCGTAGATACCGGTCGCGCCGGCCGGGTTGACATAGGCCAGCTCGCCCTTGACGGTGTTGCCGGTGGCGACGACCGACTGGACCTGGGCCTGGATTCGCTGCGCGGATTCGATCGGATAGCCCAGTTCGAACACGTCCTTGCCAATCGCCTGATCCAGGCTGACGCCCCAGAGCAGGAGCGACTTCTGATTGGCGTACAACAAGCGGCAACGCGCGTCGAAGATGTAGCTGTAGTCGCCGATCGACGACAGCGCGGTGTTGAGCATCCGCTCGCGCCGCTCGGTTTCCAGAGACAGGCGGGCAAGGTCGCGTGCGGCCTGGATCCGCTGCGTGATGTCGTGGTGCATGACGACTGCGCCTGGCCGCGAGCCGTTGCCCAGCGCGGAAGCGCACAGCAGGAACCAGCGTTCCTGCGCCGGCGAGTGGCACGGGTATTCAAGCTGGAAGATGCCGGGCCGGCCGCCGAGCACCTCACGGATGCCCTGCGCCGCCTGGGCAGCAATCGAGCCATCAAGGCCGATACCGCCAACGCAGGCGTCCGGGTAGCTGGCGCCCACTCCGTGCCGCGGCGTCAGCAGGTCGTTGTCATCGGCGAACTGCTTCCAGGCCGCATTGACGCGGACGATGATGCCGTCCCCATCGAGCACTGCGACGTGGGCGGGCAGCGCCGCCAGGATTGCTTCCTGGTGTCCCACGTCGCTGCGAAGGCGGTCCTGGGCCCGCTGCAACAGGAAGGTCTTGCCGTTGCTGGCGGTCATGCTGTCCGCCGCGCCGCCCAGCAGGGCATCCAGGCGCTCGTCGGCCTGTCGCAGTGCCTCCACCGCCTGGTCGATCTCTGCGGCCCGCATGGGTCCGGACCATGACGCAACGGAATTCACGCCGCGGTGGGACCCGGAACCGGTGCCGTCATTGGGCGGACCGGGATGGTCCGATCCGGCTGCGTCATTGCCCGTGCCCTGCGTCATTGACGGTGCGGCGCGTCCGACGCCGGCCGTTGGATTTGCCGGTGCTGGGCCAGCAGCGGGGCCAGCTTGGCCGCCGTCAGGGGCTTGCTGACGGCCCCGAGGACGGTGGCCCCATATCCCCGGGCCGTCTGGAGCGGCCAGCGCAAATGGTCTTCGCCGAGGGCGCTGTTCACGATCACCGACAAGGGCAGCCGTTCCTGCCCGGCGATCTGCATCACGTCCATCCCGCCCAGGGCCGGCATCGCCAGGTCGAGGACCATGATCGCCCGCGAGCGGACCTGTCGCGCTGCCGCCAGCGCGCTGGCCCCGTCGGCGAAGCCATGGACCTCCAGCGCGCCCAGCTGCCGCAGCAGCCGCATGATCATCCCGCGCTGGAATTCGTGGTCCTCCACCACCAGGAACTCGAGGCCCGCGCAGATAGCATTCGCATCGCCGCCCGCCTCCGCCCGCGGCTGCCTCGGATGCAGCTGGTTCAGGCAGGCGTACAGCGCCTGCTTGCGCTCGAGAAAGACATCGATCGCCGAACGAAGTGCCTCCGGGTCGGGGGACCGCAGACCCTGCGCAATGAGGCAACAAGCCTGGCCCATCGGTCCCGCGCCGATGACCTTGCTGGCCCCTTCCATGCGGTGCACCAGCCGGTCCGCCCAAGCCAGATCGCCCGATTCACACGCGGCAAGAAGATGTCGGGTATCGGCATCGGTCGAACGCCGGAATTCGGCCACGAACGCTGGGGCCGACCAATCGCTGCCCCGCAGAACGTCTGCCAGGCGCGCCAGATCGAGAGGCTCCGGCGGGGGGGCATCCCGGCCCCGCGGATCGGGCGAGTGGGTATTCATGTGGTTGACTCGAGGAAACCGAACGGCTGGTGTCTGTGGGAGAAGCTTGAAAGCGCTGCAGGGAATGTCACGTCACCACCGGTGCCGCTGGATCCAACGCCAAGGCCCGACGCGTGAGGACATTGGCGCGCTGAGCCCGCATTGGCCCCAACTCAGGCGATCATGCGTTGCCGGCTATGCCAACGAGCCACCCAGTGCGCCACGCCAGCACCTGGCAATGGCGGGGCGATGAACGGGCCCTCGCCGAAGCGGCACCCCCACGCGTGCAGGAGGCTCCACTCGTCCTTGGCGCCGATCCCGGTGGCAACGGCTTGCACTTCCAGGCGATGGGCAGTCTCCAGCGCCACCGCCAGCCCGACCCGTGCCGACTCGTCGCAATCGGCGCCCGACACGAAGGAACTTCTGATCCGCAGTTCGGTGAAGGCCGCCAGCGACAGCTTGTCCACTTCCATGGTCCCCTTGCCGAAGTCGTCGATTGCCAAGCCGAAGCCAAGCAGGCGCAGGCGCGCCAGGTTTTCCAGCACCTTGCCCATGCCGGGGCCGGCCAGCGCCGATTCGTCGACGTTGAAGACCATCGAGCGTGGATCCACGGCTTCACACTGCAGGATGTGATGAAGGCGAGACGCCAGATTGACGTCGACCAGCAACTGGAATGACAGGGGCACGGACACCAGCAAGCCAGGGCCCTCGCTTTGCCAGCGCCGCGACTGCGCAGTGGCGTGCTGCACCAGCAGCCAGGCGAAGTCGTCGTCCAGGCCGCGCGCCTGCACCGCCGGCATGAAGCGGTCGGGCCCCAGCATGCCTTTGGTCGGATGGCGCCAGCGGGGCACGGCGCACATGCTCCTCGGAGCGCCATTGACCAGGTTGACCTGCGGCTCGAACCAGCACTCGAATTCGTCGCCGGTCCAAACCTGGGTGAGCTCCTGGAACGAGAAACCACCACCCGCCGCCGGCAGCGACGACTGCGAACGGTGCAGTTCCACCAGGGGAGTGATCTTGGCGGCGGTGGCCGGCTTGGCGGCGACGCCGAGCAGCCTGACCTTGTAGGCCACCGCCATGTTGGCAACCGTGGCCAGCACGTCGGGTTCGATCGCGCTCATCAGGATCAGCGAGGTCGGATCACCCCGCTCGCTCCACCGGCGGATGAACTCCATTCCGTCCATGCCGGGCATCGTCACGTCACAGATCACGATGTCGACGGGGTGCTCGCATTCGGAGATGAGCTTGAGTGCCGCCTGGCCGTCCTCTGCGCAGAGAACGGTTGCCGCGCCCAGGCTGGTCAGCAGCTGTGCAAGGCAGCGTCGCTGAAATTCATGGTCTTCGACGACCAGGAAACTGAGGTTTCTGCAGGGCACTGTCTGCCTCCTTGGTATGGATCCCGCCCGGCGTGCCCCTGGCGGGGCCGCTTCTCCTGACTTCACGCTGTTGCTGGACCGGACCGAGGATACGCCGCGCCGCCGCTCGCGGAGAATGAGAACACATGGGAGCGCTTTGACAGTAGGGAAATGAAACCAGAGCTCTAGGTGAATCCCGATCATCCGGGGAGAGAGCCGACGTAACCCAATAGCACACTTTCCGATCGAAAAACCGTGATACTGGACGGATGAGGGCGACTTTCGCGCATCATGAATCGGTTCGGATCGTTTTGGCAGACGACCAGGACCTCGTCCGCTCGGGCATCAAGGCGCTGCTGACGCAGATCCCGGGCGTGACAGTGGTGGCTGAGGCACGTGACGGCGACGAGCTGATTGCGGCGGTCGAACGTTGGCAGCCCGACATCGTCATGACCGACATCAGCATGCCGGGTATGGACGGCCTGAGCGCGGTCGCGAAACTGCATGTGCACTCCCCCCGGACGCGATTCGTCATCGTGTCCGCCCACAACACGGTGGACTTCATCAAGCGCGCGGTGGCAGACGGTGCCTGCGGGTACCTGACGAAGGACGCGCCACCGTCCGAACTGGAGCGGGCGGTGAAGAACGTGATGGCCAATGGCAGTTACTTCACCAGCCCGGTCGCTTATCGGCTGCTGCAGCCTGCCGAACCGCCCGTCCACGAGCCCCTGACCGCGCGGCAAATCGAAATCCTGACGCTGATCGCGCAGGGGCAGACATCCAAGGAAATCGCGTTCAAGCTCGGGTTGTCTTCCAAGACCGTCGATGTCCACCGCGGCCGCCTGATGGAACGGCTCGACCTGCACGACGTCTCCAGCTTGACGCGCTATGCCATCCGCAAGAATCTGATCCAGGCTTGAGCGGCCTCTCACGTGAGCGCTGGCGCGACCGGCTGACCGACGTCCTCACACCACGGACCCGGTGGCGCCAGGATCAAAGCCCACTCGTTGCTCCCTTCGAAACCGAGGAGATGCGCGTTGCGCGACCTACTGCTGCCGCGCGAGCGCCTGCGCCTCTTGCACCAGCCGCTTCGCATCGCGCAGGTCGCGCTCGACCTTCTTGCTCTCCACTTGCGCCGATCGTTTCTCTTGTGCCGACACCCCTACGCGGCTCAAGACGGCGACCACCGCGTCGTGACGATCGGTGGCGGTCTTCAATCGGGCCAGGGCCTCCTGCAGATTTGTTTCGGCATCGGCTTCCTTCGAAGCCTTTCCCGGCGTGGGCTTGGTGACCATGTGCTGCGCTCCTATGAGGCTGTGAATGAATGCGGAGCGAAGTCGGCAGGCACTTGCAGCTCTCGTTTGATTAGAGCACGAGCCCCAGTTGGCGGCGTCAAGCAGTGCGCCCTGCAGTGCGCGCGACTCCCGCGCATTGCTTGGTCGATACTTCGTGGTGACCCTGTAAGGTGATGGCAAATGTTTGGGTAGCAGCGTTGATCACAGACAGGGAAATCGAAAAGAGGTGACAGCGGGCCCTGGACTGTCTGCATTGGCTGGATAGCTCCTACAACTCAGCAGGCAAATAGTTGTGACTGGTGAGTGAACCGCCAAGGGACTCGGGGAAACGCCCCGGAGAAAAGTGATGCGTGCTTGCTCACCGTGGGGACACCATAGAACGAACTGAGCCGTCTTGCTCCAGTACGACCGACCTGACCACTGCGAGTCCAAAACGTAGACCGTCAACCCTGCCCGCCGAGTGCTCATCGGGCTCGGCACGATGGTCGTTCCTGAAATTGTCAATGAAGAGTACGTACCAGCGACCGGGCCCGTTAGCCAACGCGGGAGTCCAAACCTCATATCACCTGGAAATCGGTCTCGTACATGAATGACGGTAGAAATATTGGGGTCTTTGGGACTCTGTTCCGTGACCCCCCGGCGGGGCGGTACTGCTGGGCTGTTCACCTCGCTCGTAGTGGTGCCTCTTCAGTTGTCTGGACGCATGCTGTCGGAAGGCGCACAGTCGTCGTCCGACCAAGGCAGGCCTGCAGGTGGCCTTCGTTGGATTTTTCCTCCCCTCCGTGAGAGGAGTTGCGCCATGAATAACGCGACTCGCACGCAGGCGTCCGTAGTCGAGGCGCTGTGCCGGGCGCTCGATACTTACGCGAGCTGGGTCTCCGGCGTGGCGAGGCCCGCAGACTCCTCTTCCGGCGATGCCAGCATCGGCCAAATCGCGCTGCAGGAAGTACTCACCATCAGAAGCAATTGGTTTCCGCACCTGACCCGCGAGGCCACAGAAGTGCTGGTCGGACATATCGAAATCACGGCCATCCTCTATGAGTGCCAACTGCACCGCTTGCGCGCGGGCACGACGGGAGCGGCCGGCGACGTTGACCGATGGGATGTCCTCGTTCAACGGCAGCTCACAGCAATAGAAATGCTGCGAAGCCGCGTCGGACCCGGACGATAGATTACTGCCGGCCGAAGACCAGAAATCGCGAAATGCTCCGGATTTGGCGTCTCCCGATCCCTTCCGAGATTCGCATCCAAGCAGGTAGTTGGGCAGTTACTTGGTCGACACGCCGCGCGGGCCGTAGCGCACTGGAATCGACTTGGCAGTGACGCCGAGCACCTTGGCGGCGCCGCGGAACGCGCCGCTGCCTCCGGCGCACAGGGGTATGCCGGGCTCCCACAGCCTCCAGGGAGTTGGAGTGGGCCCGCGCCCGCCCATGAAAGAGCCGGCGCGCGGCCGGCTCTTCCTGGACATTGGGCCCGTCACATGCCAGAGGGCGTCGGTCTCGCCGCGAGCGGTTGCCCGCCGGGGCCGGCCTCGAACGTCAGCGGGCTCGCCGGGTCGACCTGACCGACGCCGGGCCCGCTCCAGTCGCAGACGCCGCCCGTGAACACCGCCTGTAGCCGTGACCACTGCGTGGCGCTGAACGCGACCGGCGCATGGTCGCTCTGCGCCAGCGGCTTGCGCTGGCACTTCGGGACGTTCTCTG
>ORJL011921994.1_pt1 | contig 10442 bp, 7 predicted proteins | sample 1779941 | NCBI WGS metagenome assembly ORJL01 (sample SAMEA104232317, study PRJEB22302) | groundwater metagenome | biome: forest; feature: aquifer; material: groundwater | place: USA | collected 2011-08-07 | depth 5.8 m | reverse complement strand
TGCTTTCCCGGCTCGAAAAGGGGGATTCAATACCATGACCAGAGTTCTCAAGACCACAGTGGCTTCTAGTTTTTCCATCTTGTGCGCGGTGATCCTGGGGGCTGCGAAAGCAGAGGCTGGAAAATTGCCCGCGGCAGGAAACCTCACGCCCAGGGTCATGGCGAAGGGCGAAAACGAACCGTTATTCCAAGCCGTGAATGAATCGCTCGACCTTCGTTCCTCTTCGGTCCAGACGCTTGGATTCGCCAAACGCTCCGAGTCCAGCCTGACCACCGCCGTCGTCGTGGACGGCAACACGTGGACACTGGAGCTTCAGAAGCACTCCGTCCGTTCACCGGATTTCCAAGTCTGGGTGCAGGATGCCTCAGGCCAACTGACACTCGTCGAGCCCCCTCCGGTGCAAACCTACGTGGGCACGGTATTGGAATTGCCTGGATCGGAGGTTCGCGCATCGTATCGCGACGGCGAGATGGAAGCTGTCGTGTACACCCAAGACGGCATGTTCGGAATCCAGCCGCTCGCCGGAGCCGCCATCGCGGCTCAAAACGGCGAACACGCCGTCTTTCGCAACTCCGACTGGGTGAACCGGCGCGGTTACGCGTGCGCAGCGGACGTCGGCCAACATGTGTTCAACGCAGTGACCGACCTCGAATTGCCGCCGGCGGACGCGCCGAACACCGCAGCGGTGGCCTACAAAGTCGCTCAAATTGCGCTGGATGCCGATTTCGAGTACTTCCAGCTCAACGCCAGCAACGTGAACGCCACGATCCTGGATATGGAAAACGTCATCAACGGTTTGGAGACCATTTATGAAACCCAACTGAACATCACCTACGAAATCTCGTCGATGATCGTGCGGATCGACACTGCAGACCCGTATTCTTCGACCAGCCCCTCGGGGTTGCTGGCGGAACTCGTGAGCAGTTGGAACGCGTCGCCACAGTCGTCGGTCCCGCGCGATCTGCTTCACCTGTTCACCGGAAAGGATCTCGACGGTTCGGTCATCGGCATTGCCTACATTGGCGCCGTTTGCAATCAAACCTGGGCGTATGGCCTCTCTCAGTCGCGCTTCACCGCCACAATGTCGGCCCGAGTTGCGCTCAGTGCCCACGAGCTTGGCCACAATTGGAACGCCCAACACTGCAACGGATGCACGACATGCACCAACTGCTGCCAGATCATGTGCTCGGGAATCGGCGGTTGTTCCGGGATTCTCACCAGCTTCGGCTGCCAGGAGGTATCCCAAATGGCGGCGTTTCGCGATACCCGCACATGCCTCAGCACCGTTTCCCTCGGTTGCACGACAAACGCAGATTGTAACGACGGACTGTATTGCAATGGAACCGAGACCTGCGTGAGCGGCTCCTGCGCCGGCGGTTCGCCGCCCAACTGCGCCGACGCCTTTGCCTGCACCACCGACTCCTGCAACGAATCAACGGACCTCTGCATTCACACAGCGAACAACGCGGCTTGCAACGACGGTCTATTCTGCAACGGCACGGAAACCTGCAACCTAACGTTGGGTTGCCAGGCAGGGACCGCACCAAACTGTGCGGACGCCGTCTCCTGTACCGCCGACACATGCAACGAAGCCACGGACCAGTGTGTTCACACGCCTAACGACACACTTTGCAATGACGGACTGTTCTGCAACGGCACGGAAACCTGCAACCTAACGTTGGGTTGCCAAGCAGGGACCGCACCAAACTGTGCGGACGCAGTCTCCTGCACGGCCGACACGTGCAACGAAGCCACGGATCAGTGTGTTCACACGCCTAACAGCACTCTCTGCAACGACGGCTTGTTCTGCAACGGCACAGAGACGTGCAGCCTAACGTTGGGTTGTCAGGCAGGAACTGCACCAAACTGTGCGGACGCCGTCCCCTGCACCACCGATTCCTGCAATGAAGCAACAGACCTCTGCGTTCACACGCCCAACAACACGCTTTGCAACGACGCCCTTTTCTGCAACGGCATCGAGACGTGCAACGCGTTGACCGGCTGCACCACGGGCTCGACGCCCTGCGGCACGGGTACATGTGATGAGACCGCCGACCAATGCGTGACCGCCGGGGGTTCCGGAGAGATCTGGCTGGTCTTCGTGAATACGACCAACGTCCCAGGTATCGGCGCGGCGGCAAACGAAGATATCGTCGCCTACGACCTAGACGCAGGAACTTGGTCGTTGGTGTTTGATGGCAGCGACGTGGGGCTTGCAAATCTCGTGATCGACGGCATGGCCGTCCTCCCGTCCGGCGATATCCTCCTATCGTTCACAGACGCCACGAGCATCCCCGGCCTAACCGGGGGTTCCGCCGGAACCTGGGTTGACGATTCCGACATCGTTCGTTTCGTCCCCACGTCCCTCGGCACCGTCACGGCCGGATCGTTTGCCTATTACTTTGACGGCAGCGACGTAGGCCTGGCGACCGCCGACGAAGACGTCGACGCCATCACCCTGACCAGCACCGGAGACTTGGTCCTTTCAACACTCGGACCTTACTCCGTAACCGGACTCACCGGCGACGGTGCAGACCTAATCGTCTTGAACGCACAGAGCCTAGGCTCGGTCACCACCGGCTCGTTCGCCATGCACTTCGATGGCGGCGACGTCGGACTGACCAGCACCAGCGAAGCCGTTGACGGTGCGGGTTTGACCTCCGACGGAACGGTCCTGCTCTCCACCATCGGATCGAACTCGGTCCCGGGGGTCTTCGGGGCAAAAGAAGACGTGTTGGAGTTCACCCCGGCCTCACTGGGTCCGGCGACATCGGGTACTTATTCGATGTTCCTCGACGTCAGTACCCTCGGGATCTCGACTTTCGCGAACGTCAACGCGCTGGAGGCCGTGGACTAATCGACATCGCAAACGGCTCGCGGCCCCACCCCTCCCATCAACGAGGGGTGGGGCTCAAATTTTCCACGCCCGCGACCAATCCGTATGCTCCTTCCCCCCTTGCGAAGGGGGGATCGAGAGGTCGAAGGGTGGCATGTCCGCCCTTGAGGCGGACATGTTTTTGGCCGTGGTCGCGTCCGCCAAAGTCTACGACTGCTCCATCTTCCGCCTCAGCGAACTCTGGGCTCACGATGATCCCTGGTCGAAGTGCCCCCGCCGCTTCGTCGGCACGCCCGCTCGATTTTGAAATCACCTCGATTTCGTTACGATGACGCCCGTGAAAACGGTGAGCATGAAGAATGGACGAACCCGACGCGGGCGTTCGCCGAACACACAAAGGAGACGCGGAATGAAACGGTTCCTTTGGGCCGCACTTTCGACCGCTTGCATCGCTATCTTGGCGCCCGGTTGCGCCAACAGCGACCGGACATCTCCTGCGCCTGTGACGACCACTAACCGAGAGGGCTGCCCGTGGCCTCCGTCCATGGACGCCGTAGCGGCTGCACCGGGCAACCATCGTGTCTTGCTCGAGAACGATCGCGTGCGTGTCCTTGATGTCACTGTGGCGCCTGGAGAGCGCGAGCCCGTCCATGCTCACTGTCTGCCGAGCGTGATGTATCTGATGTATGAGGGCCGGTCTCGAGACTACGACGCCCAGGGCAAACTGTTGTCAGAAATCACCGAGTCGCCGCCGGAGTCGCAGTTTCCGGTGACGCTCTGGCTGGAACCGCAGGCGCCTCACTCCGTGGAGAATCTCGATGCAAAGCCGCTCCGACTGTTGCGCATCGAGCTCAAACCGTAGCGGGGTGTCTAACGGCGCGTCAGAGTGGTGCCTCTCCTTGGTAAGCCAGGGTTGTGGATACGCTGAACGGATAACATCGGGCAAACGCTCGCCAACGTTCGCGAAAAACAAGAAGGAACCAAGAATGAAACGCGTCTTCCGCATCGCGCTCTCTATCCCCTGCATCGCCGTCTTTTCTCCCGGCTGCGTCTTCGTTCACAAATGCGATCGCCACCACGACCCCGCCGAGGTCGAATCCGCCCGACGCGTCGCCGCCGCCGAATCCGCCATCCGCGCCGCCGACGAAGCATGGGCCAAGGCAGCCGAAACCAAGGGTCTCGAAGGCTTCATGTCCTTCTACGCCCCGGACGCACGCGCCCTCCCGCCCAACGAACCCATCGCCGTAGGTCTCGACGCCATCCGTAAATCCGTGAAACCCATGTTCGACGCCAGCAGCCGCGTGACCTGGCGCCCCACCCAAGTCGTCGCCGCCCGCTCCGGCGAAATCGGCTACGCCCAAGGCACCTACGAAATCACCATGAAAGACCCGAGCGCCAAACCCCCCATCGAACGCGGCAAGTACCTCGAAATCTGGAAGAAACAGCCCGACAACACCTGGAAATGCACCGAGGACATGTTCAGCCCCGACGCGCCGCCCGCCGCCGGAAAATGAGCCACGACGCCGGGCAGAGAGGCGGCCTCGAATCCGCTGGGGCGAGAGTGAAGGAAATCCACGACGGCGAACCCAGCCCCCCTGGCGGGATGCAAACTCTGCGTCTCAAACAAGCGGTTTTGCCGCGGAATCTGCGCGTATGAAGAGATGGGCTTGACTTATCCCCGCCACCTAGCTAGCTTGGACCCTCAGTTTCGTGGATCAGCCGGTCGGGAGAGGGGCTCGACGCCCGCCTAAACCCACGTCGAGTCTGGGCCGGTCACCAGTCGCGGATCCCTGATTTATCAACGGAAGAGTTCTGCCTTGACCGCGCTCATCGCGGTCGTAGTCGGTGTTCGTCCCAGGTGGACCAACGCCGCGTTCTCGATTTGGAGTCCGTCCGGTCAATCGGTGGTTGTACGCGGGGTCTGCGTGGGGGCGCCGGCGACGGTCGCGTGGTGCCGCTCACGTAGAAACCCCTGCGTCAGTGGGTTTCAGGGAGAATCCGTATGCAAACACGTGTCGCAGTCATTGGTAGCGCGTTTCTGCTCGTCTCGGCGTCCAGTGTGCGGGCCCAGCATTATGTCGAATACGGCGTGAACCTGTCGCTCGGACCGACTCATTACATTGAGCATTACGAGCAGGGCCCGTCGCCGGTCGGGCCGATCATCGAGGAGGACGTCATCGAAGGATACGGTCGCGTGGCCGGCGTGGCGAATGTCGGATTCGGCGTGAACAAGGCCCGTGTGGACCTCGCCGGCACCAACCCGGACAACCCCTTTTTCTTCGAATACGGCTTTGCGACCTCGCGGTATTTTGACATGTTCCAGTTCGACGACCCGCAGCTCGACGGCACCCACGGCTTCTTCGACGTCACGCTCTACGTAGCCGGTTCCGGCTCCGTCAATCTGAGCGACGGATACCTTCTCTCTCCCGACACCATGTTGGATGCGTTCTGGCACGCCGTGATCAACGTGGCCGTGGATGGGGTTCTGGATCCCAACGGCAGCACGATCCAATCTGTCTACTACGCGGGCCAGTGGTACAAAGACCTCGACATGACGTCGCTCGACTACTACGGCGATCCGCTCAACACCTATCAGCAGACCGCCACCCTCGAGTTTATCTACGGGCAGCCGATCTTCATGGACACGTTCCTTCAGGTCGACACATACTTCGACAACCAGACTTCGTCGGTGGCGGGCACCTTGGACTCTGTGCTCGATCTGGGGAACTCGAGCTACTGGGGCGGCATCAAGAATCTTCGTGATTCGCAAGGCGATCCCGTGAACAATGCGGGCTACTCATCCAGCTCGGGCTTCGACTATCGCCAGTCCGCGCTTCCAGCCGTATTGCCTGCGCTTTCGCAAGCCGACGGCGGTGTCCCGCGGAATCGATATCTCTCGATGTCCGCGCCCGCTCAGGTCGGACCGACCGCGCTCCGCGTCGTGCTCACATCGCTGATGCACCCCGAACCACCGAACTCCTCGTCGCCGGATTTCACCGCGTTCGAGAATCAGGTTCGCTGGATCGGCCCCCCCAAGAATTGCTTCGCAGAAGAGGCAACGACCTCCAAGTGCGCGGCGCTTCAATGCTCGCCGTATTACACCGACTGGTTCGCCGCACTCGGCGGACGTACGCTCCAAGTGATCGGCCCCGAGGTCGTATCCAGTTCCGCTTATGACGTGCAGCACGTGAGCGCCGCCTGTCAAGGCAATGAGGCCAACTGCGCTTCGGTTTCGACGCCGCTTCACGTGAACACCGCGCTTTGGGGCGACGTGACCGCGCCGATCAACTTAGTCAGCTTCGTGGACGTTTCCGCTATTGTGCGTTGCTTCAGCGGTTCACCCACCGCCCCGCCGAAGTCGGCCTGCGACCTGTACCCCGCCATCCCCGACCAGCAGATCAACTTCTTGGACGTGTCCAGTTGTGTCAACGCGTTCCAGGGCAAACCCTACCCCTTCGGCGGTCCGGTCGCCTGCCCCTGACGATCCAGGGAAGCGACGTGAGAACGTGTGTCCATCAGGGTCGACGAAGCCCGCCGTACGGGACTGCCCGTTTGTGGATTCGGTGGCCAAAGCAAAGGGAAAAAAAGAAAGAGGAAAAGGACAGGGAAAAAAAGGTGAAAGGACAAGGAAATGGGAAGAACGGCGGGAGAGTGCAGTGCTCTTGGGGAGGAAATGGCACGGGCGGACCACGCGGGGCGGCCCATGCCCTGCCGAGGGATTCCGACATGAGTCACGACATGACATTCGACGAAGCGGCCAATCTTCCTGGGAGAGGTAGCGGGTTCCGTCGAACCTACTTTCGACCGTACTTTGCTTTGGTCCGGTCGCGGCCCGACCATCCGCCGTGTGGCGTCGTCAACGACGTCGACCGTCGCAACGCTCGATGTTCAAGTGTCACAGCCTGCGATCGGTTCAGTCGAACCCGCGGTATGCCGCTCAATTTATGAAGGAGCTACGATGCCATCACACTACGATCCAAAGAAAAAGTGCCGCGTCGGCACCATGGACGAAGCGCAATTCGAAACCGAGTCCGACAAGAAGAATGCCGCGTACTTTCACGGGCTGATGACGGTTTGGTCGAAGGCTGGCGGGGTCTTCAAATGGGGTGCAGGGGGCGTCAGCCTGCGCGGCAATGTCCGGGGCAAGGAGGTCAGCATCTGCTTTCTCGCACCGAAATTCGCCGCCAAACCCGACCGGATCGAACTGGCCTGCACCACGCTCACGAAACAAATCGGTCGTGACCGCGCGGGAGAGCTGGAAACGGCCTTGCGCGCCGCCGCCGGCGAACAGGTTCTCGGTAAGACCATGATTAGCATCGTGGAGCCAGGAACATTATCCCCCGCCAAGCAGAAAGCGCTGACCCAAGCGTTCCTGGATCTCATCTGAAAATGCGCGGCGTGATTCCCGTGCGATGGTAACATCGAACCAGGCGTTTCAGCAGACCGGCACGCACGGAACGGGAGGTTGGCTCGTTCTGCACGTTCGGCGTCACGAAGCACGGAATCCTCGCCTAATACGGACCCCGTTGAAGAACTGCGCCCCCGTTGTGTGCCACGGCTCTGTGGACAGTCGATGGAACTCGCCACCCAGTTGCAATGCGGCAACGGGAGCGCCGCCCGTGACAAGGCGTTTGGACAGGAATGACGCCGAACCAACGCAGTGGACCAACAAGCTGACCGACCCGGACAAACAAGTGCGTCCCTAAGCCTTGTGGGCAATGGAGCTCCTCGGCCACGCCGCCGCCGACGCAGGGCCGGTGCTCGCTGCAAGCCTACAAGGCGATGTCGATCCGTCCGTACGCGGCAAGAGGAGACCGCCGAATGGCCAGGCGTGACAGCGAACGCGGGCCTCTGCCGGACGTTCGCGTTCACGAATGTTGGAAACGGGTTTGCAAGGAGAGCCGGTGACTCGATCGCGAAAGGCGACGTGCCGACCGAGCTTCCGCCATACACCCGCGGTTCGCAGGTGCGCGGCGGCGCGCATGGCGTTGATCGTTCGATGCCGGACATCTTGTGACCCCAAGGTGCTCATCGCTCGCTTTCGCAGTCGGCCCCACTCGGCGGTGGATGGCCGTGCGCTATTCCTGATGTAAACTCGGGATGTCGACCGGAACTGTGGGCGAGGCGGTACGCGCCTCGCCCGGGTTTCGTCTACGTGCGAGGACGTGCGTCACGGAGCCTCTCATGGCGGCCAGACTGGAAACCTCCAAGAGTGCGAGCTGGGGACAGCAGCGGCGCCTCGTTCGATCGTCTGGGTCGACGAACCTTGCCGACGGGCGGCGAAGGAACACCGGCGCTGGTGAGCAAATAGGAGGGTGACGATGTCAACGACGATCGAACGGAACGTCAAACGCCGGGACGAACGAAGCCTGCGGGACCGCCTCTCCCGTCTCACCTTCCCTGAAGCGTGCAAGCTGCTTGGCGCCGACGGAGCGAAGCTGATTCGCACCGGCGGCGCGTACGAAATCGACATCCACGAGGACGTACGCTGGGCCGAAGATTTGTTCCGATTGCGCCTGAACGACGCCGTAGTCACGATCACGGTGCAGGCGGAAGCGAGGAACCGACTCCGCTGGAATTGCACGCGATGTTCGACCGCGTGTGAACACGTCGGTGCCGCCTTTTCGCTGATTCTCGAGGAAAAGACCTCGCTGGGACTGGCCGCTCCCCCGACGGAGCGCAAACCAATGGAGTCACTGACCGAGGAGGAATTGGTTCGTGCCGCCGTCGATGAACGACGGAAGCGTGCCCGCGAGGAGCGAATGTCGGTTCGGTCCGTCGACGCCGATCGACTGTGGACGGACTACGTCGTCACGAACACGGAATCCGGCAAGACCCACCGCGTCGCCCTTCGTGGCTGGGAAGCGGGCGAATCGTTTTGCTCTTGTCCCGATTTTCGCAAGAACACGCTCGGTGTCTGCAAGCACATTCTGAACGTGCAACACAAGGCGAAGGCCCGATTCCCCAAGACTGTCCGGCAACGACCTCACCGTCAATCCGAATTTGCAGTCCACCTGCGATATGGATCCGAGCTTGAATTGCGACTCTTGACGCCCGACAGGATGGAGTCGGCCGCCGAAGAATTGATCCGACCGATCCGCGCACGGGTCATCACCGACGTACGGGATCTGCTGAAACGGGTCACGAAACTCACGTCGCTGGGCCAGGAGGTAACGGTTTACCCCGATGCCGAGGAGTACATCAAACGGAGGCTGTTCCAAACCGGCATCAACTCGAAGGTCACTGAGATTCGCCGCGACCCGCGAACCCACCCTCTGCGAAAGGGACTCCTGAAAGTCGAGCTCCTGCCCTATCAGTTGGACGGCATCGCGTTCGCGGTCGGCGTCGCCCGGGCGGTCCTCGCTGACGAAATGGGACTAGGGAAAACGATCCAGGCGATCGGTGTGGCCGAGCTGCTGACACGAGAAGCGGGGATTACCAGAGTGCTGATCGTCTGTCCGGCGTCGTTGAAATCCCAATGGCGAAGTGAAATCCATCGATTTGCGGACCGCGACTGCCAGCTCGTCGCGGGAAGCGCCGAGGAGCGCGTCCGCCAATACAAGAACGAGTGCTTCTTCACTGTTTGCAACTATGAACAGGTTCTGCGCGACATCCTGGCAATCGAACAAGCCTCGTGGGATCTCATTATTCTGGACGAGGGGCAGCGAATCAAGAATTGGGAGGCGAAGACCAGCCGCGTCATCAAAGGACTGAAATCGTCGTTCGCGCTGGTTCTCACCGGCACGCCGTTGGAGAACCGCCTCGACGACCTCTTTTCCATTGTCGAGTTCATTGACGATCGTCGCTTAGGTCCCGCCTTTCGATTCTTCAATCGACATCGCATCGTTGATGAGAAAGGCAAGGTGCTGGGGTACAAGAACCTCCAAGAGCTTCGGGAGCGACTGAAACCGGTTCTGCTTCGTCGAACGCGCGCATCCGTGGCGCTGGATCTGCCGCCCCGTACAACGGAAATCATCCGCATTGCCCCGACGGCGGAACAGCTCGAAATCCATCGGGCCAACATGATGATCGTCAGCCAGATCGTTCGGAAGAAGTTCATCTCTGAGATGGATCTGCTTCGGCTTCGCAAGGCTCTGCTGATGTGCCGGATGGCCGCGGACAGCACGTTCCTTGTCGACAAACAGAAGCCGGGGCACTCCAGTAAGCTCGAGGCGTTGGACGATTTGTTTGAGACTCTGTTTCAGAACGAGAAGTGCAAGGTCGTCCTGTTTTCAGAGTGGACGACCATGCTGGACTTGATCGAACCGTTGATCAAGGAGCGCGAACTGGCCTTCGTCCGCCTCGATGGGTCAGTGCCTCAGAAGCAGCGACAGGCGCTCGTACACCGCTTCCAAACCGATCCCGAATGCCGGCTGTTCATCACCACCAACGCCGGTTCAACCGGGCTCAACCTCCAGGCGGCCAACACGGTAATCAATGTCGATCTCCCCTGGAACCCGGCGGTCCTCGAACAGCGCATCGCCAGCGCACACCGCATGGGCCAACGTCAACCCGTTCAGGCGTACGTCCTGGTCGCCGAGCAGACGATCGAGGAGAGCTTGTTGAGTACGTTGTTGGCCAAGCGCGATCTGGCCATCGCGGCGCT
>ORJL010738186.1_pt1 | contig 10442 bp, 10 predicted proteins | sample 1779941 | NCBI WGS metagenome assembly ORJL01 (sample SAMEA104232317, study PRJEB22302) | groundwater metagenome | biome: forest; feature: aquifer; material: groundwater | place: USA | collected 2011-08-07 | depth 5.8 m | reverse complement strand
GGGCGTTGCGATACCGAACCCGATGCCGATCGGCAGGCGCGTCATTTCCCGCAAGCGCGCCACCGCATCGCCAACTTCCTGGATGGGGATCGGACGCACCCCGGTAACCCCAGTGACCGACACGTAATACACGAATCCACTGGCGTGCTTGAGAATCCGCCGCGCCCGCTCGGTCCCGGTCGTCGGCGCCAGCAAGAATATGAAATGCAGCCCTACTTTCCGTGTCCACTTCAGCAGCTCTTCGGCTTCTTCGGGCGGGAGATCCACGACCAGCAGACCATCCACTCCCGCTTGCTTGGCGTCGGCAGCGAAGCGCTCGCAGCCGTAATGGAACATCGGGTTGAAGTATCCGTAAAGCACGATCGGGACCTCGGACTCACGGCGAAACTCGGTCACCAGCTCCAAGATACGTCCGAGCGAGGCACCTTTGCACAGGCCGATTTCGAGAGACCTCTGCAGCGTCGGCCCGTCCGCGGTCGGGTCGGAAAACGGCACGCCGATTTCGAGCAGATCCGCACCGTTCGCCACTGCGGCCCGCATGAGCTCGCGTGTGGTATCCATGTCGGGATCGCCCGCGGTAAGAAACGGAATCAAGGCCGCCTTGCCTTCGCGGCGCAGCGCCCGCAATGTCCGATCAATACGATTCACGCGCTCACGAGTTACAGGGTCACGCCCAGGTAATGGGCCACCGTGTTCATATCCTTGTCGCCGCGCCCCGAAACGTTGATCACCACGATCTGCTCGCGCCCCATCTGCGACGCCAGCTTCGCCGCATAGGCAATCGCATGTGCGCTCTCCAGCGCGGGAATGATGCCCTCCGTATGCGTCAGCAACTGCAGGCCTTCGAGGGCCTCGTCGTCGGTCACGGCGACGTAACTTGCGCGGCCGCTCTTGTGCAAGTAGGCGTGTTCAGGTCCCACCCCGGGATAGTCCAGGCCCGCGGAAATCGAATGCGCCGGGCGCACCTGCCCGAGCTCGTCCTGAAGGATGTACGTCTTCTTTCCGTGCAGCACTCCGATCGAGCCGGCGCTGATCGAAGCCGAATGCCGCCCCGTGTGGATGCCCTCCCCGGCCGCTTCCACTCCAAAGAGGCGAACGCCGGCATCTTCGAGAAACGCATAGAACATTCCCATCGCGTTGCTGCCGCCGCCGACACAAGCCACCAGCGCATCGGGAAGGCGACCTTCCTTCTTGAGGATCTGCTTGCGGGTCTCGCGACCGATCACGGCCTGGAAGTCGCGCACGATCATCGGATACGGGTGCGCCGACATCGTCGATCCCACTAGGTAGTATGTGGAGTCCACGTTCGTGACCCAATCGCGCAGCGCCTCGTTGATCGCGTCCTTGAGCGTCTGGCTTCCCGATTCGACCGAGCGCACGGTGGCGCCGAGCAACTTCATGCGAAAGACGTTGAGGGATTGGCGATGCACATCCTCTTTGCCCATGAACACTTCGCATTCGATGCCGAACAGTGCGGTCACCGTCGCGGTGGCGACGCCGTGTTGGCCGGCCCCGGTCTCGGCGATGATACGCCTCTTGCCCATGCGCCGCGCCAGCAGCGCTTGGCCGAGCGCGTTGTTGATCTTATGCGACCCGGTGTGACAGAGGTCCTCGCGCTTGAGGTACACCTTCGCCCCACCAAGCTTCTCCGTCAGTCGCGCCGCGTAGTAGAGCGGCGTTTCGCGACCGGCATAGTCATGCAGGTAGTCCGCCAGCTCGGCCTTGAAGGCCTTGTCGTGACGCAGGCGCCGGTAGGCTTCGTCCAATTCGATTACGGCCGGCATCAGCGTCTCGGCGACATAGCGCCCGCCGAACTCACCGAAGTGGCCGTAGCGATCAGGCAGCGCGTGCATTCTCGATAAATCTCCGCATCCGTTCTCGATCCTTCTTCCCCGGCGCGGATTCGATCCCGCTGGCGACGTCGACCCCGAAAGGACCGACCAGGCGAACGCTTTCAGCAACGTTTTCGGCGGTCAACCCCCCGGCAAGAATCAAACGTCGACGCTCCAACTCGCCAACATATTCGACCGCGATGCGCTTCCCGGTACCGCCAAACCGGCCCTCCACATAGGCGTCAGCCAGGACGAAATCAACGCGATATTGCGACGCCCGTTGAGCGCTGGCGCGATCGCGCAGGCGGATAGCCTTGATCGTTTTCTGAGCCCAACCCTCACAAAGCTCGGGTGTCTCGTCGCCGTGAAACTGGATAGCGCCGAGGCCGACCGCCGCCGCGATGGCCTCGATCTCGGCCCGCATCGCGTCGACGAAGACGCCGACTACGAGCACGGTGACCGGCAGGCTCGCGACTATGCTCTGGGCCACCTGCGGAGATACGTAGCGCGGGCTCGGCGCATAGAAGTTCAGTCCGATCGCATCGGCGCCGAGCTCTACCGCTGCGCTTGCGTCCGCCGCATCGGTGATGCCACAGATCTTCACGAACAGGCGCGACATAGCGTCGGGCTAGCGCCCTTCCTGTAGCTCCGCCAGCTTCGAACCGGGATCAGCGCAGCGCATCAGCGTCTCGCCGATCAGAAAGCAGTGCACGCCGGCGCGCTCGAGTCGTCGGATATCCTCGATGCGCTCGATCCCACTTTCACCAATGACCACGACACCGTCCGGAATCCGCGGCAGCAGACGTTCGGTCGTCTCCAGCGTGGTGTGAAACGTGCGCAAGTCGCGGTTGTTGATGCCGATCAGACCGGCGCCGACGTGCAGGGCGCGATCGAGATCGGCCTCGTCATGCACCTCGACCAGCGCCGCGAGGTCGAGCTCTGCAGCGAGCGCCAAGAGCTCGCGGAGCTGGGTCTCCTCGAGCATCGCCACGATGAGCAGGATGGCATCGCCGCCGTATGCCCTCGCCTCGTACAATTGGTAGGGGTCGAACAGGAAGTCCTTGCGCAGCAAGGGAATCCCGACCGTAGACCGAATGGCGGTGAGATAGTCGAGGGAGCCGAGAAAATAGCGCTCTTCGGTCAGCACCGAGATCGCCGCCGCGCCCGCTTCCGCGTAGCGGCGCGCGATCCACACCGGATCGAAGTCGGCGCGAATCACGCCTTTCGAAGGTGAGGCCTTCTTTACCTCGGCGACGATGGCGCGCGTCTTCGCCGTCAAGGCTGCCGTAAAGTTCCGCCGCCCTTCCTGAAACAGAGACCGATCCTGCAGCTCAGCCAATCCCACTTGCCGCTTGCGTGCTTGCAGATCCGTGCGCTTGTCACGCACGATGTCGTCGAGGATCATTGGTTGGTGAGCTCCACCATGCGCTCGAGCTTCTGCCGCGCGCGGCCGCTGCGTATCGATTCGCGGGCGCGGTCGATACCGGCGGCCACCGAGGTCGCCAGGCCGCCGACGTAAATCGCCGCGGCCGCGTTGAAGATCGCGATCTGTGCGCGCGGGCCCTGCGCTCCGGCGAGAATGGCACTGATCATTTCGGCACCGCTCTCCTTCGTCGTGCTCACCAGATCGTCGAGAGAGCACAGCTCGAAGCCGTGCTCCTGCGGTGTGATCCGGTAGGTACGCAAATGCCCCCGATCGAACTCGCTGACTTGTGTCGGCGCGGTCAACGAGATCTCATCGAGCCCGTCCTCCCCATGCACGACGAGTACATGCTCGGCCCCCAGCTGACCCAACGCCGCTGCCAGAGGTTCTGTCCACGCAGCTGAAAACACACCCACTAGCTGACGCGTCGCGCCGGCCGGATTCGACAGCGGCCCCAGCAAGTTGAATAGCGTGCGTACGCCAAGCTCGCGGCGCGGTCCCGCCACGTGCCGCATGGCGGGGTGAAAGATGGGCGCGAACAGGAAGCCAATGCCGACGCTGTCGATGCACGCCTCGACCCGCTGCGGCGGCAGGTCGATCTTGACGCCCAGTGCCTCGAGCACATCCGCCCCTCCGACGGCTCCGGACATCGCGCGGTTGCCGTGCTTCGCGATCGTGACGCCGGCACCCGCCGCGATAAACGCGGCCGCAGTCGACACATTGAAAGTGTGGAGCAGATCGCCCCCGGTGCCGCAGGTGTCGACGAGAACCTTGGCGCGCGGCCGAATTGTCGTCGCCTGCGCACGCATGGCTCGCGCCGCGCCGGCAATCTCCTCTGCCGTCTCTCCTTTCATGCGCAGCGCCGTCAGGAGTGCACCGATCTGCGCCGCGGTAACCGTCCCCTCCATGATCTGACGCATTACCGACTCCATGTCACTCGCGCAGAGACTGTTGCGGTCAATCAGTTGAGCGATTGCGGATCGAATCTCCATCATGGCTCCATCGCTTAGCAGGCCGCTGCGCTGCGTTGCAGAAAATTGTGCAGCAGTGCCTTTCCTTCCAGCGTCAGAATCGATTCCGGGTGAAACTGCACACCTTCGACAAGTAGACGGCCGTGGCGTACACCCATGATCTCGCCGTCCTCCGTCCAAGCCGATACCTCAAGGCAGTCTGGAAGACCCGCCCGGTCGAGGGCCAAGGAATGGTAGCGCATGGCGTCGAAGGGTTGCGCGATGCCGGCGAAGATCGTGCGACCGTCATGGTGAATAGGCGACGTCTTTCCGTGCATCAAGCGCTGCGCGCGCCGCACTCCTGCACCGAAGGCAACCCCGATGGCCTGGTGTCCCAAACACACGCCGAGAATCGGCACGCTGGCGGCGAAGCGACGGATCAGGGGCACCGACTGGCCCGCCTCCGCCGGGGTGCGTGGTCCGGGGGATACGACGATCTGTCGCGGTCGTAAACGCTCGACGTCGGCGATGCTCACAGCATCGTTGCGCCGCACCTGCACCTCGGCGCCGAGCTCGCCCAGGTACTGCACGAGGTTGTAGGTGAACGAGTCGTAGTTATCGATCAGGAGCAACACCGGCCGAAAGCTCCGGAAACACCTCGACAGGCGCGGGCGTGGACGCCGCGCTCACTGCGGTGTGATGTAGGCGGCGTCCATTCCTTCCGAACGACGCAAGCGCTCTTCAAGATCCTTGGCCTGCTCGCGCGTCGGCAAGCGCCCGACGCGCACTCGGTACCAAGTCTGGCCGCGCAGCGGCGCCTGGACCACATACGCATCGAAGCCACGGCTGCGCAGCCGAGCCGCGAGACCGCGTGCTTCGTCCTGGTCGGTGGTCGCATTCACTTGAACCGTCCATCCTGCGTCCGCCCACTCGCCGTCGACCGGACGCCGCGCCATGGTTGGCAAGCGCGGCTGCGTCGGTCGCGGTGTCGGCTTGCTCGTGACCGCCGTCGCGGTCGCGGCCGCGAGCGTCCCACGCTGCGCCGGCACCACGACCGTCGGCGTGGGCGAGATCGCGGCGGTAGCGATCTGCGTTTGATGGATGCGCTGCTCGGCCTTCTGCTTGAGCTGTTCGTAGAACGCGGCGTCGACTTCTTCGCGCGTCTCCGTCGGTCGTGCCGCGATCACGCCGCGTACGGCACGATCTTCTTTGGCGAGGCGACGCTCGACAATGTCGCGTCCGACCCAGATGCCGAACAAGAAGATCAACGCCGAGGTAATCAGAAATCCCAGGATGATGACGAAGGTCTGGCCGTAACCCAGGCCGGATGAGCCGATCCGTTTCATGGTCGCCTACATAGTTTCGGGGGCGCTGACACCCAGAATCTCAAGACCGTTGCGAATGACGGTACGCACCGCGCCCGCCAAATACAGACGCGCCAGAGTCCGCTCTCGATCTTCGCTGACGATACGGTGGCGATTGTAGAAGCGGTGGAACTCACTGGCGAGGTCGATCAGGTAAAAGACGATGCGATGCGGCTCGAGGGTGCGGGCCGCGTCTTCGACCGTGTCCGTGTACTGGGCCAGCAGCTTGACGACCGTTGCTTCCTCCGGCGCCGTCAACGTGTGCAGATACGCCGCGGCCGCGGCAGGAGGCTCAATTCCGACTGCCGCCGCCTGCCGAAAGAGGCTGCACACTCGCGCGTGGGCGTATTGCACGTAGAACACCGGATTGTCGGCCGATTGCTTCTTGGCCAGGTCCAAATCGAATTCGAGATGCGTATCCGCCTTGCGCGTGAGGAAGAAGAATCGCACCGCGTCCGTCCCCACTTCATCAAGGAGCTCATCGACGGTGACATACTCGGCGCGCCGCGTCGACATCTTCACTTGCTCGCCACCGCGCGTCAGGGTGACGAACTGATAGATGAGGACGCGGATCCTGCTGTCGTCGTAGCCCAGCCCCTTGAGCGCCGCGCGCACCTCCTCGTGCTCGTCGATGTGATCGGCACCGAGGACATCGATGATCTGCTCGAAGCCGCGCCCGAGCTTGTCGATGTGGTAGGCAATGTCGGGTAGACGATAGGCCGGTTCGCCGCTCGACTTCACCAGCACGCGGTCCTTCTGCAGACCGACCGCCTCACCACGCAGCCACACCGCACCTTCGGAATCGAATGCCAGCTGGCGCGCCCGCAGCTGCGCCAGGACGGATTCGATCTGGCCACTCTTGTAGAGAGAATCCTCGTTGAAGAAGACGTCGAAGTGCACCTTCATCCGCGTCAGGGTGCGCTTGATGTCGGCGAAGATGGCGCTTTCCGCGGCGTGCTTGAAAGCTCCGTTTGCCGCTTCGTTGCGTAGAGCAGCACCGTGGTGCTCTTTGAGCTCCTCGGCGATCGCCGTGATGTAGGCGCCTTGATAGCCGCCTTCCGGCAGCTGCGCCGGCTCTCCCAGCAACTGCAGATAGCGTGCCTGCACGGACTCACCGAGCATGGTCATCTGGCGGCCGGCGTTATTGAAGTAGTACTCGCGCGTGACCGCATACCCCGTCGCCTCCAGGAGACGCGCCAGGGCATCGCCCAAGACGGCGTTTCGGCCGTGCCCGATGGTGAGCGGGCCGGTGGGGTTGGCGCTGACGAACTCGACCTGGACCTTGTCGTTCTGGCCGAGCGCTTGCGGTCCAAACTGCGGCGACTCGATGGCAGCAAGACAGCCTTCCCAGAATTTCGGCGACAGGCGAAGGTTGATGTAACCGGGACCGGCGATATCGGTGCCGGCAAGAATTCCGTCCGCATCGTTGATGTGGCGCACGATGGTTTCGGCAATCACGCGCGGCGCGACTTTCTCTTGCCGCGCCAGGCCCAGGGCCACCGTGCACGCCAGGTCGCCGAAGCTCGCATCTCTTGGGACTTCCAAGGTCAGAGGCGGGAGGCTCTGACTCTTCAGCGCTCCCCCCTCGATGGCTGCCTTCAATGCTTGCTGCAGGAGCTTCTCAAGCGGTTTCTTCATCCACCGATCGCCCGCACGCGCCCCTCGACCCGTCCTTGAGCTACATGAATCATTCTGAAAAACGTGCCGGTCGTGTACCGCGCACCACCGAGCGAGTCAAGGACGCGAGCGACAGCAGCTGAAGGCATAGAACCCCAGACGAGAGGGCCTCAGGGTCTGTTCTTACGAGCTCGACGCCGGCGTGTGCGCCGAGTCCAATGACCCAAGCATGTCGAAGTGAGCGTCGGCGTGCTCGATCTCGGCGCCGTGATGCCGGGCACAAGCATAGATCAGGATGTCGGAAGGTGGGATGGTCTTTCCGGCGCGCCGGGCGCGGCTCGCAAGGTCGAACGCCGCCTGCCATACCTCGTCATCGATCGCGAGGGTTGGAAGCACGGCCTCATACTCGCGCAAGACACTGCGTTCCCTCGCGGTGCCGACACCCGCCCATATCTCCAAGCGAACCATGGCACACCACGCCGCGTCACCCGCTTGCAGAAGGGCCTCCACGCGCCCACGAACCAGTGCGTCGCCCCTTGATCGCATTTGATGAATCCACGCCGACGTATCGACAAGCTTCATCTGCGGGCGTTCCCGTGAGGCTCCCGGGTCTCCAACGCCTCGATCTCGTCGTTTGTGCGCAACGTGCGGAAGGTTCCGGAGTGCTTGATTAGCGCGGCCATGCGGCGGCGCTGGTTGAAATCCTCGATGGCCGTGACGATGGCTACCCGTTTGGTCTTCGCCCGCGTAAATCGAACCAAGTCGCGCAGCTCGTCGTCCGGAATCTCGACGGTCGTCTTCACGATTCCAAACTACCAACCATCGGATTCCCAATCAACGCTCAATGTAATCTCGAATCAACATGTCCGACCCGTGGAATGTAGGAGCGTGACGCTCCGCTCGGGATGACATCGGGGAAAACATCAAACTGACCCACCACCCAACGCGCTCGCTCGTCGTGGGTCACCCGATTGCTGGCAGCACCTGGTCGTGGTAGGTGGGGGGCGTTCGCGTAAGTTGAATGCGAGCATCTCGGACTGGGGGCAACGCCACGAATCGCGACGAGGCCGATGCGTTTGGATGCACCATGGCAAGCCGCTAACGAGCGCCCGGATCGCCTTCCCGGTCCGAGCGTACGTGCGATCTACACCGCCAAAGCGGCGGCGATCGTTGCCATCCTGCTCCTCATGTGGCTGATCCGGCTGTTCGTCTTCGACGACATACCCGCCGAGCGCTACTCGATCGTCATCGTTGCGGTGCTGCTGGTGACGCTGACCCTCGTTGTGTGGCGCGGCGAGGCGCTGGTCTGGCTTCTGGACCTGAGCTTCGCCGGAGACATCCTTGCGGTCACGGTCGGAACCCACTTCGGCGGCGGTGCCGACAGCATTAGCGGCCCGATGCTGTATGCCCTGATCGTCGTGTTGGTGGGATTGGTCCTCTCCGAACGCGCCGCCTACGCCAGCGCGGCCGCGAGCTCAATCCTCTACGGGCTTCTGGTCTGGGCGGAGCATCGGCAACTGCTGGCGCACTATGTCCCCTACGCGAAGCCGGCCGATGATGCCGCCGCCACGGTCATCGCGGTGAGCGTGTACTTGTTCTTGACGGCATGGGTGGTGTCGTACGCGGCGAAGCAGATTCGTAGCATCTACCAGCGCGCCGAGAACATGCGCAGCGAGGCGATTGGGGCTCTATCGCATGATCTCATAAACCCGCTCGGTGTCATTCACGGCTATGCGGAGATGGCCGACGGCGCCACGCCGGCGGACCAGGCCGACTACCTGCGACGCATCCAGCATGCGGCGCGACAGGCACTCGATCTGGTCCACAACGTCCTCGACGCCACCGCCATCGCGGAGCGATCGGTGGTACCGAAGGTCGCTCCGGTGCGCTTGAACGATCTCGTGCGGCAGGTCGTCGACCTCTACCGTTTCCCGGCTGAGGGGAAGGAGATCAACCTCAGCGCCGCCCTGGCGCCAGACCTACCCGTCCTCAGCGCCGACCCGCAGCTGCTGAGCCGTGCCGTCGGAAACTTGCTCTCCAACGCAATCAAGTACACGCAGCCCGGCGGGACGGTAACGATCGCCACCTCCATGAACGAGCACGACGTCACCATTGCCGTACAGGACAATGGGTACGGGATCCGCTCCGAGGACCTCGCACGTATCTTCCAGAAATACAGCCGGAGCGGCTCGGGTCGAGTCGAGGGGATCGGCCTCGGCCTCTACATCGTGCAGTTGATCGCCGCCGCTCATGCTGGTTCGGTGCGCGTCACCAGCGAGATCGGGAGGGGCAGTACGTTCAGCCTGGCCTTGCCCATCCTCCCCGCCCGAAGCTGAAGCACGGCATGCCGTGCTTCTACGACTCTTCTCGCTTGCCAGCGGCGAGCTTCAGCACGCTCAGGTAGCCAGTCTCGACGCAGGCCTCGCGCAAGACACCACGGGCACGCAGGATCTCGTGTAGACGCGGCAGGTTGTAGTGCGGGATCGTCATGATGAGGTGGTGCTCGAGATGGTAGTTCACGTAATTCGGCGCGATCAGCAGCCGCTCCCACCAATGCGCCAGGGTGGTGCGAGTATTGCGGAGGGGATCGTCACGGTCCGGGATCATGGCGTGCTCCGCGATCGAGCGCAGGCGGACGACGAGATGGTGGGTGGTGAACCAGGCGCCGACCCACAGCAGGTACAGAGCCGGGTACCCGAACGCGGTCAGGAGCACCAGCAGGGCAAGATTCGTGATCGCCACACCGCGTAGATTGCGCCAGCTGCCGCTGCCGCCGAACTGCGCGAGGTTGGAGCCGCGGCCGAGGTCGCGGCGGATGACATACTTCACGCGCTTCCACGCGGTTTGGCCGCTGAGGTCGCGCCAGATCTTGCGTCGCAGGCTCGCCCAGGTGACCGGGAACGGAGCCGCCAGTCCGAGATCAGGGTCCTCCCACGTCCAATTCTTGGCGTGATGCTGGAGGTGATAGCGCCGATACGGAACCAGATCGCTCCACACCGGATAGCCGCAGAGCCAGTTGCCGACCGCGTCGTTCACCGTCCGATTCCTGAACAGCGTACGATGCGCGGCCTCGTGCATGAGGACGGCACAGCCGAGCTGCCGCGTCCCGATCACGATCAGGGCCAGGACGATGGTCAGCGGATTGGGGAAACTTGCCACCAACACAAACGCGGCGGCCACCAACCCCCAGTTGGTCAGCACCGATACCCACGAACGCCAGTCGTCCATCTGACGCAGCTCCTGGATCTCGGCGCGG
>ORJL010611344.1_pt1 | contig 10444 bp, 8 predicted proteins | sample 1779941 | NCBI WGS metagenome assembly ORJL01 (sample SAMEA104232317, study PRJEB22302) | groundwater metagenome | biome: forest; feature: aquifer; material: groundwater | place: USA | collected 2011-08-07 | depth 5.8 m | reverse complement strand
GGTCCCAAGATTTCGACAAGTTTTTCCAGTACACTTGTATCGATCGCAATAATGCCGTCAATGTCCTTGGCGCTTTCGCCCGGCAATTTTGAGTAGTACGACCAAAAAACGTCCATGGAGTTTTTAAAGTCTGGCGACAGATTCATGTCACGAAGATTCCATCGTGTTTCGGTGGTCAAATATTTTTTAAGAATCGGCGGGATTTCCGGTTTGTTCTTGAATTTTTGATCAAGCTGATAGATATCATCCGACCTCTCCGGTGTCACCCGACCATCCTCAACCAATAACGTGGCAAAGGCCGTCATAAAGCCACCAGTTGGGCGCAACTCGTTATCGTTCTCAAACAAGATAAAATAGCGTTTGCGCTTGCCATCTGCACCTGCAATTGACGGCAAAACTTGCAACACCGGCTTTGCTTGCTCCAAGGCTTGGGAAGCGCCAGCACTGACTTCCTTTGCCGTTACGATTTTCTGTCGGATTGCTGTTCCGCGGAAGTTTTCAGGATATCGTTTCTCATCAATCTGCGCCAACTCTTTACCTACAATATCCAGCTTTGCTCCCAGTTCATCCACTACTGGAGTAACTTTAGAAAGTGTTCCCAATATGAGCTTTAACCGATTATCAATCGAACCGCCGGTAAAACTGCCTTTCCCGTTAAACCCAAGGACATCTGCATATGGCTCTACAGCCTGAACCGCAATCTTTACTGCGTTCATCCCCGCTACACTGGCATTTAAGGCGTGTTCGCCATCGCGATAGTAGGCACCGGCAAACGGCACGGGTTTCAACCAAGCCAAGCGACTATATCTCTGTTGAAAGTCTGCTACCTTTTGTTCAACTTCTTTAATATGCTCACCTGTTTTGATTAAGTCTTGAGATTTTAATGCCTCATATGCTGCTTGTGCGGGTTGTTGTACGTCGCGTGCTGCTGTCACAACGCCGAGAATCTCCCCATATGTCTTCCATCCAACAACTGCGAGAATACCACCAATGATCAAGAAAATGAGCAAAAATGTTCCAAGGGTTTTCCAGATCTTCCCACCACTTTTTTTCTTTGGATCAGATTGAGATATGGAAATAGCAGAAGACTCGGAAGAAGACGCTGGAGAAAGTTCGGAAGATTGGGAGTCTAATGAATCCGAAACTAAAGAGCTCGAATCTACAGATCCCGAAGCGTGATTCATCTCGATTTTGGTTAACTCATCCATGGGCAGATTTTTCATCCTCTCGTGCTTACCATTCCTTACCATTTCGAGATCATCGCCTTTGGCGTTCTCACAAGAATTAGCATATCATTCCAGATCGACCGTTGTCTAGCGTACTGTGCATCCATGTGAGCACGCATATTAAAAGGAATCTCGTTTCGTCCGGACGTTTGCCAAGGACCGGTGATTCCCGGCTTGGCAACAAGAATTGCTGAAATCAATTTCTTTGTCTCTGGATACTTGCGTTGCTGTTCCTCAAGCTCTTGCTCGACGTATGCTCGAGGACCAACCATACTCATCTCGCCGCGAAATACGTTGTAGAGCTGTGGAAATTCATCAATCGTTAGTGAGCGCAGAATCTTGCCCAAACGCGTGACACGAGGGTCGTTTTTGAGCTTCCAGTCACCTTTTTTGAACTCTGCTAAAAGCCTGTGATCTTTTTGATGCAAAATCTCGTCCGCATCCTCTACCATCGAACGAAACTTATATAAGTAAATTGTTTTACCATACTGACCAACACGCCGATGTGTGAAAATAATGGGACCTTCCGAATCGAGCATGATCAAGATTGGAACAATAATCCAAACCGGCAAAAAAGCTACTGTGAGAATACTCGCAATAACAAGATCCATGATACGTTTCTGTGCTTCGTATTGCATACGGTTTAGAGATAGGTTTTTCTGTTTTCTTTCTTGAGTTTCTCAACAATCTTTTTCACGTCTTGCGAACGATCTTTTGGCGCGATCATAAGGATTTCTGGTGTATCTATAATAATCATGTTTTCAACGTCCACAAGTGCGATCAATCGGCCATTTACGTTAATCAGATTGTGATGTGATCCATGCTGAATGAGCTCACCATTTTTTTCTTCCTTGAGTATGACATTTCCTTGTCCATCTTTTGCAGACAAGTCATACACAACCTTCCAATCCCCAATATCGTTCCATCCAAAGTCCCCAGGAATGAGTACAAGATTCTCCGCTTTCTCACTGATGGCATAGTCTATGGAAATACTCTCCACAGAGTCATACGCTTTTTCTAGTGCACTTTTCCAGGTGTCTATACCGATATGTTTGCGCAACTTGTCAAGAACATCTGCAGTTTTTGGCGCATGTTTCAGAAAGGCAGCTTCAATCGCTTTGCATGACCACACATAGTTATTGGCGTTCCAAAAGTATTTTCCAGTTTTCAAAAATGCTTTTGCAGTTTCTTCATTTGGTTTCTCGGTAAAATTATCCACTTGGAACACCGGAAGATTTCGCGTTTGACGAAGCTCTTTGCCGCTCTTAATGTACCCTAAACCGGTATGCGGAAATGTCGGTGAAATACCAACGGTCACCATAATATTCGGATCTATCGCATTTTCAGCGGCGGCCAACATGACCCGCTTAAATTCCTTAATGTTCGTGACAATATGATCCGACGCAAAATTCATCACAACCGCGTCCGGATCTCGCTCTTGAATGACCAAGGCTCCCACAGCCAGCGCCATTGCGGTTTCGCGTTTTTTTGGCTCGCACAAAATGTGATCTTTTGAAACTTCTGGGAGTTCGCGTTCAACATCCTGTAGTTGGGTTATATTGGTAATCACATAGACATGATCCCAGTCGATAAGTGTGCAATCCCGTTCCGCTGTTGAACGCAATAATGTTTTGTCTCTACCGAGTTTCAAAAACTGTTTGGGTGTTTTCTCACGCGATTTCGGCCACAATCGAGTTCCGCCTCCTCCCGCCAAAATGAGGGCATAGACATGTTTGTTATTGTTCATACTAGGTTCCTCCATTGGTGTTTCCAATGCGCTTGATCAAACTGTTGTGCATACTGCTGAATAGTTTCTAAATTCCATGCCTGCTGCTCAAGCCGAACAATTGCTTGGACTACGGCATCAACACGCTGGTCTGTAAAAACGACTCCTGTTACGTTGGGAAGGACGAGCTCTGTATGTCCACTGCCAGAGAAGGTGACTACGGGTTTCCCCATTGCCATCGCTTCCAGAACCGTAAGACCGAAGTCCTCCTCCCCTGGGAACAAAAGTCCGGTGCATTGCTGATAGTACTCAACAAGGTGTTCATCTGTCAAATTTCCTACAAAGGCGATATGTTGTGAATTATTTGCTAGCTGGCGCAAACGACCCCCGTCCGAACCAGTTCCAATAATCACCAAGTTTCTTTTGAGTTTTTTACACGCCGCAATTGCCAACTCAATTCTTTTGTATGGAACAAGTCTTCCTACACACAAATAGAACGATGAAAATGGGAAAGTATGCTGATGAAGGTGCGAATTTTTATTGAAAAGTTTTATATGAAGTGGTGGGTAAATTACAGGACCAATCTCCCTTTTATAATATCGTTCCGCTCGTTGTTTCACTGTTTGTGATATAGGAATGATGAGGTCTGGCCTCTGTGCTGCCGCAACATCCCACCATCGCAAATAGTGTATAGCAACTCGATGCAGTGTAAGGAATATCCGTTTCCATCCAACATAAAAATCCTGTTCATATTCACGTGACTTGTTCCACAGATAGCGCGTTGGTGTTAATAAATAGCAAACGTGTTTTGTTCCGGATTTCGTGATAATGCCTTTTGCCGCTTCGCTTGTTACCGAGATCACCAAATCGTATTGTGAAAAATCGAATGACTCAAAAGCCAGAGGCATAAGTAGACCTAGATACTGGTGGCGAGTACGTAGCCACGAGAAGCGCTGTAAGAAAGAGGGGATAACTTTCCACCCTTTTAGCCACGAAGCTCCCTTGGGATCAAAGACCGAAGTATAGAGCGGCGCATCGGGATAGAGTTCGTGAAGGCATAATAACACACGCTCGGCTCCACCAAAGGTATTGACGCGATCATAGACAATTGCAACACGAGGGATATTCATAGGTTATCGCAACTCTTCCAACGACTCATATGTTTTGAGCGTTTTTTTAGCCATATCTTGCCAGCTATAGTTTTTCACCATATGTAGAGCGGCTTCTCTCAACTGCGTTTGGACCTCTTTATGATTGAGTATTGTTGTGATTGCACGAATCGCGGTTGCCGGATCATGGGGATTGATGTACGTTGCGGCGTTATCATAGACTTCATGAAACACTGGAATGTCTGATGCAAATACCAACGCACCACACGCCAGGGCCTCGAGTCCTGGCAATCCAAATCCTTCCGAGAATGAAGGCGTTATAAACGCTACTGCTCCACGATACAACTCAGCAATCTTTTTATCCTCTAGCATTGATTCTACATGCACCCGATTCTGCAAAGAACGTTTATTCACCTCTTTCATAAACGCGTCGTGAAACACCGACCGGCCAGAAACGACCACCAAGTGGAGCTGTTGCATTCCGACCAATACGTCCAAAATATACGGCACGTTTTTGTGTGGGTATAAACTTCCGGTATACATAAGATATTGATACGATCGCTTCGCTTTAGATCCTTTCATGGCATACCCTTCGGAAACACCTTCCGGCGTCACTATCACACGCTGTTTCTTTGCATGTCTGAGCACAATACTTTTAACATGTTCTGTTGGCACAAACACCGCTCTCGCTTTACGAATTGCTATCTCAGAAATAAACTTATATGCGTGATACTTTAGAAGATGCATGCCTGGGGACAGTGTTGTTGCGTTCTTTTCTCGGCGCTCATGCCATAACAAGTCATGAATCGTCATCACATACGGTTTGTCATAGGCAAGAGGAATATTAAAATGTGGTACATGCAAGAGATCCAGGTTAGCTGCATCAAAAATTTGCGGCAGTTTCAGTTGTTCGGCAAAGGTATAGTGCTGTATAGGCGCATACACAATCTTGACGTTGCCCGCACGCTCAAGCCAAGGCAACTGCCCTTTTTCATACAGAAACATCACCCATTGATGACTCGTTTTTTCACGCGTGAGATGCCGCAACAACTCTTCGGTATACCGCCCAATACCGCCGTGCTTGAGACCTGCTAGGCGCGCATCAATACCGATTCGCATGGGTTATTTTTGCGCGACGTCGAGCTGACGCTCGAGTCGCATGAGTTTCTGCCAACGCATGATATTGCCAATTGCGGCAAACACAAAAAATAATACTGCAACTGCGTATGACCCCGTTGGAATCCAACTCAAAATCTCTGGATTCAAACCCGATGTTCCGTTGCCATACACTGTTCGAAACAAAATTTCTGGCAAAAACACCGCGGTCAATACGGCGATGAACGAAACTTGAATTGACTCAATTGGAAAGATCATTTTGTCCTGACGCAGCTGTTCAATCTTGAACTGAAGATCAGCCTTTGTGAGCGTCATTGTTTTTATTGCTGGCATGGTGAACTCCTTTCATATGTTGTATGACGTGTATACCCATAAACACCACTCGTCGAATCCAACGAGGATATCGAACAAGATAGTGCTTCTCATAGAATTGTATCATGGTCTGGAAAAAATGCGTATGTGCGCGATGTTTTATTGTGTGACCATGTTTTTCTCCGCCTTCCTCGCCTTCTTCCGATGTTTTTTTGTGAATTCCAGACTTATGTTTATGATGGAGAACATGAGTTATTGGGTTGTATACCACGCGCCATCCTGCTTCTTTAAATCGTAAACACCAGTCGAGATCCTCTGCATACATAAAGAATCGATTATCAAGCAGCCCAACTTTTTTGAGTGCGGTAGATCGCACAACCACCGCTGCACAACTGCACGCATCTATATCGTGAATTGTTGAAAGATCTTTCCATGTTTGGTGATATCCGCCAAAAATTCTATTGATCAATGGCAGACTGCCAAACATCTTTTCGCACCCAGAAAAATAGGTAAGCGCATTCCACGGTGTCGGAAGGCCACGGTGACTCGCCATGTCTATCGAGCCATCTGGTAGCATCAGACGTGGCGTAACCATAGCCACACTCGCGTGTGTGTCCATATATTCGAGCAATGGCTCAAGCGAGTTGTTCGCCGATAATTCTGCATCCGAGTTCAACAACATCACATACTGCCCTTTAGCCCTTTGTATACCAATATTATTCCCGCTGGCAAACCCAAGGTTGTGTGTATTTCGAATAAGAATAGCAGACGGGAATTCTTGTTTAACCATTTCCGGTGAACCATCGGTTGAAGCGTTATCCACCACAATGATTTCCCAATCCTTTTTTGCTCCCAAACTCACCGACTGAAGTGCTTTTAACAAATAGTCTTTGGTGTTATAGCTGAGAATAACGATGCTAAGTTTTGTCATATCGTTATTGGATTATTAGTCATATGCAAATGAATGCCTTCCAATCTAATGATTGTTTATTGACTTTCCCACTTCAGAATAAATTCTGTCGAGTTTTGCCGAGATATTTTTCCAATTGTACTCTTTGAACACAAGTTCCATCCCATTTTTTCCTAATCGTTTTTGTAAAGCTGGATCTTGAAGTACGCGCACGGTATTCTCGGCAAGTTCTTCTGCCGAGTTGGCAATAATCACATGTTTTCCCTGCTCAATATCGAGTCCTTCCACCGCCAAATGTGTTGCAACAACCGGTGTGCTGGTTGCCAATGCCTCTAAAACCTTGAAGCGTGTTCCTTTCCCACTGAAAATGGGTGCTAGTAAAACGTGTGCTGTTGCATAGGCCTCACGAATGTCCTCAACGCGCCCGCTCACCACAATGCGATCGTCTTGTTTTGCGAGTCGGTAAATCTCATCGGTAGGTGAACTTCCCACAATGTGTAGTCGCGCAGTTGGAAGCTTGGAAGAAATGAGCGGCCATACTTTTTGAATAAGATACCTCACAGCCTCAACATTAGGAAGCCATTTAAATGTTCCAACAAACAGCACTGTTGGGTGTTTGGGAAGTTTCTTTTTGGTTTGTTGAAAATACTCAACATCTACCCCATTTTCAACCACGTCGATTTTTTTAATTCTCAAGCTTTTTGCGGTTTTTTCCAGGAATGTTTTGTCCTCCGTACTCATGACCACGAGACGTGAACAATTACGCCAAAAAAATTCTTCCCATGAACGAATTTTATGGATATCGATATAAAAAAATGGCTTAAGGAACCAAAACTTTGATGAATGCGCATAACTCAAATAGCCAAGATACTCGATTGTTTGTTCAACCAGCAACACCGGAATTGAGGTCACTGGAATGTTGGGCATCATGTAAAACGTTTCAGCATGGATAAGATCATATTGGCCTGACTGAAGCTCCTTTTTCACCGCATCACGCACCTCGCTTACCAGGTTGCGAATCACCAAAAATGGAAAGGAAGAGAATCCTGTCGTAATAATATTTTTTACGGTAAATGGCTTTTCACTGCGCTTAAACACCATAACTTTGGTGCAGTATTTTTCTAGTTCAGTAATATACGCTTGTTCACTCTCTTCTTTAATCAGTGCAAACAACGTAATATCGTGTTTTTTGCTCAAATTTTTGAGCAAGTTATAGGTACGAATCTGTCCACCAGAGAGAAGCGGATACGGAAGATATGGCGTGAGCATTAAGACGCGCATCACTTCCTCTTTTTCTGCAGATCTATGATGGTGTATTTTGGAGTTGCTTCTAGGACAACGTACTGTTTCATTAACGTACGCGTTTCATCGTCCATGGTTGTACTCACGTAATATTGCGCGCCTTTATCGATCTTGTCTTGAATATCAAAGCCAAGCGGCCAACCACGACGATTGGTTTGGAAAAGGAAAGCAGTGTCGCCGTTATATGGAGCGATCACCTTTGCGTCTGGCGGTAAAATCTTATCCACAGCTTGACCGGCCTCAACAATTTCCCAATGATTCACATTGAAGTACCCGCGTATCGTATACCAGGAAACAAACATTGAAAACACTGCCAGAACAATAAGACCTAGTATGGTTGCAGGTCGATAAAGATATTTTGGCTGTAAGAACATTAAACCGGCAACTCCGCGGCCAACCAACGCACATAAAAATGGAAGAAACACAATTTGGTAGTAATCATGCTGGACATTGCCGCCTGCAATCACCACAGTGTACGCAACAAGACATGCTCCCCAAATCCAGTAGAACATAAGATCTTTTCCGCGCTTCATCAGTGCAAAGACAACCGGAACAACCAAACCGATTCCTAAAATTAGGGTTGCAATACGAACTTCAAATATCCAGTGAAAAAACGCACCGGTTAAGCGAATATTGTCTTTGTTAAACAGCCAATCGCTTGCGGGAATACCCTCCGGAAACTGCTGGATCCAGTTTCGCCACAACACCAGCGGCGTTAAAGAAACCAGTGCCAACACATACGGCTGCCACATACGAAATGTTTTCCGCCCCCATTTCTGCAAAAAGATATATGCAAACAACGGAATGAGAAAAAGACCGTACGGTTTGTGCAGCAACGATTCGGCAAATGATAATGCGGCAACCCAAAAAAGCACCGACTTCTTGTTTTGAACCCAATAACTTGCGGCGGCCAACGCAACGGTTAAACACGCAATAAATGGTATATCCGGCAGAATTGTTCGTGAATAGTAAATCGAGTACGGGAGAAACGCAAAAGCCAGGGACGCTGCAACCGCTGCGGTTTTCCCGCTCCACAACCGAACCAACACATACAGCGCAAGCAACGCAATTAACGAGTACGCCACACTCACCAATCGTCCAACGATTACTTCATTACGTTGCAACTGAAAAACTTGAATGAGTACTGCAGTAAGTGCGTTCATGAGTGGAAACTCCACCATACGATAGCCCTTGGGGTTATCCTTGCCAGATTGAATGTTGGAAAGATCCTGATAGGTAGGAACAAGAAGATTGATACCGTTCTTGACAAATTCGCGTGTGACCGAGGCTGTATCGGCTTGGCGAAAAGAGTGCCAATCTGCGATTGGGTTGGTAATTCGGTACATACGAACCGTCACCGCAAGAACAAGAATCACTGCAAGGATGAAAGTTTCAATACGTTTTGTGCGTGTTCTCATAGCAGGGTCAAGGTGCGCTTCTTGGGCTTTGCAACCGGTTTTAGAACAGGTTTTGTAAAAGCATCTCTAAGAGCTATTGCGCCTTGTTTTGGTAATGCGATTTTTGCATAAGCGAGCAAAACTCCAACCAATAACCAATAGGTGAGAATAACTTTCGATGACACGAACACATCGATGTATACAGCGTTCACCATGAGACCAGCCGTGATTGCGGTAAGTACTGCCGAAAAAAGATAGAGAAAACCGTCTTTTGTATCGCTATATCGCTTCCAAAGATAGACCACTGCTATAACCATGGTTCCATAGAACGTGATAAAACCAAGTGCTCCGGTTTCACCCAAAGTGCGAAGGAAATCGTTGTCTGTGGACTCTGCTTCGGTGAACTGGTCATTGGTGTATTTGGTAAGCGTTGAGTAGCCGGACCCAAGCCACGGGTTGCGTAAAAAGCCGCGAATGGCGAATGGCCACAACGTATCGAGGCGAATGGCTGCGGAGAGACCAAGTCTATGCGCATTTTCGGAGAAGACACGAGGTATTATGATCGTAATCTCTTTCCCCTCGGCCGATGTTGTTGCAATCACCATAGCCGGAATGTTGTCATACACATCGGATGGCAGATCTCGTACAGGTTGTGTATCAGACTTATCGATCACGGCTGCAGCTGCTTTGGCAACATCATCAATAGAAATCCCATTCTCTGGTTTCTTAACAATAGGCCTCTGTGCTGTTTGCTTTGCTTGATCCAAACTTTGTTGAAAGGCGAGATATGCAGAGTTGTCTTGAAAAATCTGACCAAAGCGTAGTAATAAATCTCCAAAAAACACGAGAAAAATCGCCGTGACTCCGTACAACACAATCGAGCGAGTAATCAGCCATATCCATCCTTTTCGTATTGCAAAAATGACCAAAAGAATAGTGAGTGCCATGATATATGCCAGAAAAGATGATCGAGAGGAGGTCATCATAAGACCCCATAGGGAAACCAAGAATGTGGCACAAAGAGCGATAAAGGTTAATCTTTTGCGAACAACTGTTGCCAACGCCACAATAATTGGGATCACCATGGTTAAATAGGCCGCATAGTCATAGTGCCCGCCAAACGTTGACTGCACTCGAGCGTGCTCGGTGAGATACAATCGCACACCCTTACTAAACTCGCGATTCATGGTGGAGTACACCGGCCAGTAGAGATATTTTTGGCCGACACCATATAAAGAAACCAGTGCCGCGGTCACACAAAACACAATCAATAACTTGCGGACGTGCTCTTTTTTCTTGAGCGCAGAGTAGGCGATAAAGAACAGCGAAAAATACTCAATTCTTCT
>ORJL011644225.1_pt1 | contig 10445 bp, 10 predicted proteins | sample 1779941 | NCBI WGS metagenome assembly ORJL01 (sample SAMEA104232317, study PRJEB22302) | groundwater metagenome | biome: forest; feature: aquifer; material: groundwater | place: USA | collected 2011-08-07 | depth 5.8 m | reverse complement strand
GGTTTTTGAAACCGAAAATTTTCCGGTTAAAATAAAGGCAACAGCTCTTACTATTATAAATAATTTTATAAAGAAACTTAAAACTAAACTCGGCAGCAATCCTAAATGCTTTTTATAAAGATACTCCAGCCCTTTAAACTCACCTATCCATTGTACCAAGTTTGGGTTTTTTGAGCTGCCCCCTCCCAAGTGGACAATTTCAGCTTTATCAGTCCAGCCGACCTTAAAACCGGCCTTTTTTGCCCGGATACAATAATCCGTATCCTCACAATACATAAATATTTTTTCATCCAGCCCTCCAATCTTTTTGTATACCTCATCTTTTATAATCATTATCGAACCGGAAACCCACCCTACCTCCTTCTCCCCGTTATAAAAAGACTTAAATTTTCTGTGGAAGGAAGGAAGCGTTTCTTTAACTTTGGGGAGGATATCATCCCATCCGGAAAGCCAAAAAAAGAGGGGAAGGCCAAACGGCAGGTCACCGGCATTAGGCTGAAAGCTTCCATCCTTGTTTAGCAACTTACACGAACCAACCGAAAATTCCGACCCTTCCATAAAATCTACCAGAGCCTTGAGCGCTTTGTCCGGTACAATTGTATCCGAATTTAAAAGCAAGTAATACTTCGCCTCACCGGCTTTTATCCCTAAGTTGTTTCCTTTTGAAAATCCCAGATTTTTATCACTTTTTACAACCTTAACATCGGGAAATTTATTTTCCACCATCTCCGCCGACCCGTCAGAAGATCCATTATCCACAACTACAACCCTAAACTTAAAATTTAAATTCTGCTTAAAAATGCTTTCCAAACAGTCTGCTAGCAGATGCCTGGTATTAAAATTGACAATGATAATACTTAAATCCACAATTACAAAGCCTTCCGGTAAAGCCTAAAAAGGGCAACAGCTGCTGCCCATATTCCCAGATATATCATTACCCGGCTTACAGGATTTGAGGGATAAAAACGTAGGGTTGTCTTTGAATTGTAAGGCACTTCATCGTACCAGACATGACTGCCCACAAAGTTACTTGGTTTTTTAAACATTATATTTTCCACTTCGGGTTCGTAACCGTTTACATATAAAGATTCCCTAAACGGATAGATGTACTCCTCTAAAAATGTGCTTTCCTGCTGGTCTCTAATATATGTATAGGCAGCCTCGGGTGGATGGTTTAACCTGATTGGCGCAATTAACCCGCCAAAGAAATATTTCCCGGAAAGCTGGTTTTTATAAAAATTTGTTATCTCCTCTCTTTTAAAATCTGAAAAATATGCAACCAGGTTGGGGTTCTGCCAGGTGTCACCATCTAAATTAGACTTTGTTGAATCAGGTATTGGAGCAAAGTCCTCAATTTTCCCCGGACCCGGAAGGATAAGATAAATTAAACCTAAGGTAAAAACCACCCACAAAAGTATTTTCTTCATTGGAAAAGCCTGGCCCTGCCTAAACGGTAATGTAAATCTTTTAATTTTCTCTCTCCGATTACCTGCGCCGGGACCCCTCCGACAACCGCAAACTCTAAAACATCTTTTGTAACGACTGCACCTGCCGCAATAACAACGCCTCGTCCGATTTTTACCCCAGGCAAAATAACTGCCCTGGGCCCGATAAATACATAGTCACCGATTTCAACAGGTGCAGAAGTCGCCTGAAAGTCCGAATCATTTATATCGTGTTCGCTGTTGTAGATCATTACATCTGAGGCTATATCTACATTATCCCCGATTTTTAACTTATTTCTGCCGTCTAAAAAAACACCTTGGCCGATTATAGTCCCCCTGCCGATTTCTACCCCGGTAGGATAAAAAAACTGTGCCCCCATATGAATATATGATTTTCTGCCGATTTTAACTCCGGCACACCTGTAGATAAATTTCCTTACAATATGGCTTGGGATAAATCCTGCCAAACGGACAATAAAAAGCTCTATATCAAGTAGATAGTTAAACATCCTATTAAATCCCTTACTGAAAACTTGCCCTAGGGTAAGTTTTCTTCCCATTCTATCTTTAAACATATATTAATTATATCTAATCCGCCCTAAAAAGGCTAAATACTTCTTCATCTGAAAGCTTCGACTCTTTTTTTTCTACCTCTCTTTTTTTTCTGATCTCCAACAATTTGCTCAAAGCTGCTAAGAATGTTACCCAATATTTCGGGTGTTGGATCAACATCTTAACCAGGGTTTTTTTATGCTCCTTAAACAAATTCTCACTGGTTATATTTTTCCAGATAAAAATTAGCTGGTTTCTCTCAGCCGTTTTTTTAACCTTACTTTTGGCAAAGTTTAAAGAGATTACTCCCGGCTCTTTATAGTGTTCAACTTTAGCCTTTGGTTCCCAAATATTAATGTAACCTCTTTTGGTTGCCCGGTAACCTAAATCCACATCTTCTTCATAGAACGGGTTAAATAGTTCGTCTAACCCTCCCAGCTCTTCCCATATACTTTTTCTAAAAATTCCGCTCCCACCTGACGCCCAAAGCGTCCTGTGTGTTTGAGCACCTTCACCTTGACTATGCCAAAAAAACCCGTTTTTAAACTCACCTCTGGCAAAGGATCCCCCAACGTTACAACCAACGCTAAAAACATTGGGATTTTCAAAATGGGGAAGGGCATATTTAAATACGTCTTTTTCCAAACCGGCATCCGTGTTAAGCAGAAAGACTAAATCACCGCTTGCCTTCTTCACTCCTGTATTAACATTAGAAGAAAATCCGCCGTTTTTCTTCCTTTCTACCAAAACTACCTCCGGAAACTGAGATTTTAATAGCTGCACACTCCCGTCAGTTGAGGCATCATCAGAAACTATTACCTCATGCACTCCGTTTGCCTTAGCAATTTCCAACACGCCGGGCAAATGTTTTTTTAACTTTTCTTCCCCGTTCCAGTTAGGGATAACAATTGAAACTTTCATTTTTTCCCTAACCCCCCTACCTCTTCCAATACCTTTAAAACAGTTCTCCCCATTTTCCCCCAGGAAAATTTCCTTGCCTGTACTAAACTTTCTTTCGATTTTCTAGCCCGAAGATTGCCATCAAAACAAACAGCCCTTATTGCTCCCTCAATTTGCTCAACCGACTTCGGGTCAACTACTATCCCCGCATCCCCTACGACTTCCGGAAGCGATGAAACATTGGAAACTATAGCCGGAGTTCCACAAGCCATCGCTTCAAGCGGAGGCATACCGAATCCTTCCCAAAGTGATGGCCAAACAAATACTTTTGCACCGGTCATTAAAGCAGGCAAGTCCTCCGTCGGGACAAAGCCGGTAAAAATGACCCTTTCTTCAATACCTAGCTCCTTCGGCTTCTTTAAAATTTCTTCAAACATCCAGGCTTGCCTGCCCAACCCCTTTGTTTTTCCGACAATCACCAGTTTTAAATTATCAATTTTTTGAAATGCCTCTATAAGCCTAATCAAATTTTTTCTGGGCTGCAGAGTCCCTACGTATAATGCATACTCCCCGCGAATTTCGTACTTCTCTTTAACTTTACTTATCTCCCCTATATCTTTTACCGGCTTTAAGATTTCTTCATCATAACCAGGACACGCAACAGTAAATTTCTTTTTATCCAAGCCGTAATATTCGATAACATCTTTTTTTGAGGCTTCAGAAATAGTAATGATTGCAGCAACACTTTTTACTGAAAGCTTAGTCCAAAGCTTCATCTGCCAAAGGTCACGGGGTTTAAACATCTGAGGAAACCGCAAAAAAGCCAGGTCAAAAATCATACTTACCTTCTTCACCGGTGAAAAACCGGGGGCATAATGGGTCGGTGAAAAAAATACATCCGGTTTATTTCTGGAGGTATATAATGCAAAAGGTAAAGCCAGCCAGGTTTTAAAACTGTTTACTTTTATTATTCGATAATGCCAACCGGGTCTTTCCTTAGGTAAATCATCCAGAGGCTGATGAGGCAAAAAAACAGTATATTCATTCTTATTGTCAATTTTCTCCAAGCTCTTTAAGAGCCCATACGCTATTTGTGAAGAACCCAGCCGCTGTGGGACATTTGCCTCATAACCGTCAATCCAGATTTTCATACGCTTAACATTTCCTTGTATACCTTAACAGTTTCCTGGGCGCATTTCTCCCAGGAAAACTTTTTAGCTTGCTGTAAACCTCTTTTTATCATCTCTTCCCGTAACCCTTTATCCCCAATAACCCTATCTACAGCTTTTTTTATCTCTTCTGCTTTCTCAGGGTTAACATATTCCGGCGCCTCTCCCCCTACCTCCGGCATTGATGAGATATTAGATGTTATAACCGGCGTGCCGCAAGCCATCGCCTCGAGAATAGGCAAGCCAAACCCCTCATAAAACGAAGGATAAAGTAGAACTTCCGCTGCATTATAAAGAAGTGGCATTTCTTCTGCAGGGATCCGGGGGATATTTTCTCCGGTAATGACCAGATTATAATTCTCAGCCGCCTCCTTAACTTTTTCCAAATTCCTTCTCTTTCCAACACCTCCAATTGCCAAAATAAAGTCTTTTGACAAATTATATTTTCTTCTAAATTCCTCCACATCACTGCTGCTTTTTTGTTTAAACTCTTCCCCTACCCCTTCATAAACCACCCTAATTTTTTCCGCCGGTATCCGGGAAATGTCCATTAAGTCTTTCTTTGTTGCGTCAGATACCGCAATAACCATATCAATTTCTTTTTCCACCAACTTAAGTCTATTTTTATGGACCTCTACAATCTTAGGGTGGGACCACTCAGGGAATTTCAAGGCTACCAGGTCATGGTAAGTAGTTACCTTCTTTGCCCTTGACTTTGGCTGGGTCCAGTCTGAGGAATGGAAAATATCAACTTTCCCGATAAACTTCTCCATCGGTATAATCCGCATTTTATTAAATAAAATCTCAAGTACTGTCGGGGGGATTTTAAAGTTTTTTACATTGGGTAAATTTCCTGTGTAGGGCTTGCGGAGTGAGGAATAAAAAAAGACTGTCTGTAAGTCGGGAATTTTAATAAGCTCCTCAGCTAATTTTTGTGTATAAACACCGACTCCCCCGCCGTGTGCTATTTGTGAAATATCCAAACCCACCTTCATATCTCAAGTATATCAAAGGCGGCTGTATAATGTTACAAAACCAACTCCTGTAAAATCATAGACTTGGGATTTTTCGAAGCCATCATTTTCCAATTCTTTTTCCAAAAACCTCCCGGGATCAGTTATATCCGCCAGATATTCAAACAGGAAAACTTCCTTCACCTCTTTTTTAGGTAATTTAACGTCTTCAATAGATTGGGCAGGAATTCTTGCAAGCCCCGGTGAAATATTTTCAGTGCTTTTAGTATAAAAAAGATATGGGGAGAAAGCAGTGTTGCTTTCAAATAAAACTTGAGAGCTAGGCTTAATTTTACTCTCTACAAAAACTACTGCCCCCCTCCAGTCCTCCCTTTGAAACTTTGGGGTGGTGTAGTAGATACCCAAAAAAGTAAGGCTTAAAAAAATAGCTAAAGCTGCCCCCGTGCGGAAAATGTGTTTTGGTAGTTGCAAAAATCCGAAAGCTAAAAGTAAATAAAATGCCGGTAAAATAAAAACCATCCTAAAGTAGGAAAGTACCGGAATAAAAAAGGAGATTAAAAAAGCCAGCAGCAAAGGAACAGCTGCCCAGAGAACCAAAAGTATATATTCTTTTTTAAGATTCTTAATTTTCCTGATTATTCCCAAGCCTGCCAGTCCATAAAGAATACTTACTCCTGCCACTATCCCACCATAAATAATTTTATTTTCAAAACTGATTCTGCCGATTAAAGTTTTAACCCATACTAAACCCAGGCTTTGTAAATCGGCTCCACCCGCAACCTTCTTCCACCCGGGAAGGGCTAAAGAAGCTTCCCGGCCTACCAAAAATTGCTGAGGTAAAACAGCAAGCCACGGCAAAAAGGCAATAAAGGCTAGCAACCAGGAGAGAATTAGTTTTTTCCAAATTTTTTGTCTCAAAGCAGGACATATAAAAGATGGGCCGGCAAAATTAAATATGCTACATAGTCAGAGTAAAAAACCAGGGCAACCCCAAAGGCATAACATAGGGTTGGCCACTTTTTCCCTTCCGTAAGCCGGAGCAGAAAGTATGAAGACAGCGTTACGCTAAAAGCCGAGAGTGAATACATCCTGGCCTCTTGTGAGTAGAAAACATGTAAAGGGCCGACGGTAAGAAAAAGGGCCGCCAAACTTGCAACTTTTTTGTCAAATAATTTCTTTCCTAAAAGATAGGTAATGTAAACTGTCCCGACCCCCAAAAGCAGGGACGGCATCCGTACAGCTATTTCTGAAAATCCAAAAATCCGGCTCCATGGCCAGATCAGTGCAAAATACCCGGGAGGATGAAAATCACCTATCGGGTATTTGGTAACATACTCAAACCAGTTTAAATTTTTAGCAGCTAAAACATTTATCGCCTCATCCAGCCAAAGAGATTGGTCGAGAGTTACCAGACGCAGCAGAAAAGCCAGAATTAATATTCCCCAAATCATCGGTATTTTTGCTCGCCAAAAAAAGATTTTATCAAAGAAACTTCCACCCCAAAATCATAAACCAGCTTGAAAATTAAAAATTGGGGCAAGCCAAAACGGATACTTTTAAAAAGGCCGTTTATTAACGATAACGGCAGACTATAGCGAACCAGTGTTGCAAGCCTCATTAAATTTTCATTTTTTACTTTACGCCTTTTAAACTCACTTTTCCCAATCCATCTTGCCTGGTGATAAATTTCAGGCAGGTTATCGGGATTCCGGTGGTAAAAGACAGCCCCTGGGGCCGCAACAGCCATGACACCGAGTTTATCTGATAAAGTATGGTCATCAATATACCCAATTGTCGAAAAACCCCCAACTTTTTCAAACTCTTTTTTTAAGATAGCCCTAAAAACGGGCTGCTTATCAGGGTAGCCAGGGGGATGCATCCGGTTTTGCGGCAGGTTTCTGTTGATATTCCAGCATTTACTGAAAACTTTTGTCTTGTTTAAAACATATTCTTCTTTACTAAATGTCCCAATTGTTTCTCCTGATACAATGGGCGAAACTAATTTCTCGATAAAATCCGGCTCAAACTCCATATCCGTATCAACAAAAACAAGTATTTCACCTTTAGCATGTTTTGACCCCAAATTTCTTGCCGCCCCCGCCCCAAGATGATCTTGCCTTAAAATTTGAAATTTTGAATTTTGAATTTTTACTTTCGATAAGACATCCATTGTTTTGTCATCTGATCCGTCATCCACCACAATAATCTCCAGATCCTTAAAAGTTTGCTTTTCTAAAGATTCAAGACAATTGCTAATTACACTTTCTTCGTTGTAGGTAGGGACAACAACTGAAACCATCATCTGCAAGCCTCCTTAATCACCTCTTCATATTTTTTAGAAACTTTATCCCAGGAAAAGTTTTCCGCCTGCATCCTTGGTTTGTTTTGCCAGTTTAGATTGATCGCCTCTTTTATAGCTTTTGCATATTTAACCGGATCACTTACATCAGTTAATATTCCTGCATCCCCGACTATTTCCCGGCGGGGGCTATCATTAGGTGCCACTACCGGTAAATTGGAAGCCATCGCCTCCACATAAACGATTCCGAACGCTTCCCTGTCCCAGGAAGGCAAGGTAAAAAGGTCTGATGACCTGTAATATAACGGCATTTCAGAAAAGTTGGCTTCCATAATTTTAAGTCTTCCTTCATTAAGCAGCGCCTTTCCCTGCTCTAAAAGCTCTTCCTTTTTTGGTCCTGCACCTATAATCAGAAGTGACCCTTCATCTAATTTTTTCATCGCCTCAATAGTTTTCTCATGATGTTTGTACCAGGTTAAAGCCCCCACACTTAAAATGATCGGGCGCGGTAAATCTAAAGAGGCTTTGCTGCCCGGGCGGAATTTCTCTAAGTCTACCCCGTTAGGGATTTTTATAAGCTTAGATTTCCAGGCAAATTTCTTGGCCCAGTTTAATTCAAAATCAGTTAAAGCCACGAAAATATCCGGGGTAGTTACGGTAATATTCCAGATATCATCCCTTCCCGGTCCCGCCTGTCCTGAGATTAAAGTTTTATACCTTCCCTTTAGCCGTCCAAGGCTTGCCTTTAATGCCTGCAACCTCCCATTTGTCGGGATAACTAAATCAAACTTCCCCGAAGTGATCTTTGAAAAATCATCAGAGTCTTTTCCGGTTAAAACCTCTACCGTAAACTCTTTCGACAGCCTTTTTGAAAGTTCCAAAACATAGGTTTCTACCCCGCGGTTTACTACCCCTAAGTCACGGCATAAAAATAAAATTCTTAATTTCTTTTGGTCCATATATTTATACCCGATTCAATTTCCCTTTCTTTATCATAGTGAGTTTTAAGATAATTTACTATTTTCTCAGGTTGATAGACTCCAGGTTTATACCAGGGACCAAAGACCGCCTCCCTCCATATAATTTTAGAAGGATTATCAGTCCTGATTCCTTCCAAAACCCAGTCCTGCACTCCGGGAATTTCCAGGTACCAGCCATAATTATCACTCCAGTTTTTAGGGGGAAGCGTTTTTGAGAAAACATATAAAGATGAATCCACCCCTAAAAGAAGTATTTTTTGTTCACCCAAATCTGATATTTCCCCGCTTAATCTTCTTTCCTTCTCCCCGTAAAATCTGTAAGGTTCACCAAAATTCACCGGATAAATTATTTTTAAGATAAAAGCTACACTAAATAAGATTAAAAACATTTGGATAATTTTTAATTTTTTAGGAAGATGCGCTGAGAGGACTGCAAAGGCAATCACTGCAAATGCAACAGCCGGCTGAAGATGGAAAAATGAAAAACGGGGATAAACAGCTATTAAAGAGGCAACAAGGAAAACTAAAGAAACTAAAAATAATTTTTCTTTTAAGATTTTAAAATTAAGGACAATAAAAGAAAGCGGAGATAATAAAAGTATTAACGCCAAAATATATTTTTTAGGGACTGCAAAATCTACATAACCCGGAAACTTTGACCACTCCGTCAGCGGATATACAATAACCCAGTTCCAAAAGTTCAAAAACCCACCGGTTGCCACAAGGTAAGCTGCCAAAAATAACCCTGTTATAAACAGTCCTCCCGCAAATGCCGCTAGATCTCTTTTCCCAACCCTAATTAACACAAGCCCTAGTAAAAACCCCGGAAGGTAAACCCCCGCTGTCTGTTTAACTAAAACAGCCAAGCCGATGAAAACCCCAGCCCAAAACAGATTCTTCTTTAAAGCAAAATAGAAAGATGCAAGAAGAGGCAGGACGATTGCAAAATCAAACCAAAGCATATTCCCGTCAAAAAAAGACTGCAGAAGTATATAAATTGCCAAAAATGGCAAAGCTAAAATCCCGGATTTAAGAACTTTTCTTATAATCAAAAAAAGCAAAACATCTGTGCTAAGTATCAAAACCCATGTCGTAATTTTTAAAACTTCAGGGGTTACCCCGAAAAGGCTGTAAATTCCGGAAAGAACAAGCGGGAGAAGGGGAGGATAAGGCATAATAAAATCTTTATAAAAGATAAAACCGTTCAGGAAAAGGTAAGGGTAAGAAAGCATCTCCGGCCAGGCTGTAAAAGTCATCCGGCTTAAAATTAAAATGTGGACTAAAAGCAGTACGGGGAAAAATATTTTAATCATTTTTTCTTGCCAAAACCGTCAAGCTGGTCCCTCTTTTTGCCGCTGTCATTAAAAGCGAAGGTAAAGCCGTAAAAACATCTTTGAAAAATCTTTTCTTCCCGCCTTTAAGGGCCTGCCACATTTCAAGCCAGGGACTTTCGTAATCAAAAATCCCGGAAGGCATAAACTTCTCTATAACCTTAAAACCGTTATCCGAAAGAAGTTTTTCCAGTGCCGGAAAAGTAAAATGCCACTTGTGCTCCGTCGGTAAAAGATATTGCCATTTATCTTTCCGGATCCCTGCAGAAAGACTGCCGAAATTTGGCACATCAATTAAAACCAAACCGCCTTTTTTTAATAAGCTACTGATTTTCTCAATCACAACTTTTGGAGATTCTAGATGCTCAAGAGTGTGGTTTATTATTACTGCGTCAAATGATTCTTTTGTAAAACTTGCCTTTTCAAAAGTTGAATACGTTGTTGGTATGCCATGCTCCAGGGCATACCTTGCAGCCTTTGGTGAAATTTCTACCCCCCTTACGTCCCATCCTTCTTTTTTTAAAATTGAAAGCAAGGCTCCGGTAGATGATCCTACCTCCAGTACTTTACCGGGGCTCTTAAAGTATCTCCCCAAAAGAGAGGTCCTTCTTTTAAAGATATTTGTAAACTGCTCCCTCTCCCCGATATAGACATCATCCCGGTGGTAGATTCTCTTTTTAGTATCTGTCCCTTCTGTAAAGCCACTTCCACAGGAAATACATTTGTAAATTACAAATTTTCCCTTTTTACAAAAAATTTTAGTTTCTCCGCCGCAGATAAAACATTTCATAACTT
>ORJL011358231.1_pt1 | contig 10445 bp, 14 predicted proteins | sample 1779941 | NCBI WGS metagenome assembly ORJL01 (sample SAMEA104232317, study PRJEB22302) | groundwater metagenome | biome: forest; feature: aquifer; material: groundwater | place: USA | collected 2011-08-07 | depth 5.8 m | reverse complement strand
CAATGAAGACAACAAGAAATTGAAGTTCTATGCCAATGGACAATTAAACAATCAGTTTGACAATTACATTATCAGGAATTTGGACAAGATACTTGTTTCTTATGGAGATGAGGGTGAAGCAGGGACGCAAAAACAATTAAGTTCTATAACTAATTTGGCAGCTAAATATAGTCTGCAGAAATAAAAAATTCTAAAAACGAAATCTTTAAATACTCCTTATATCATGCAAAATATATTCTGAAATAGATACTTTGGATTTGGGGGTTATGTTAATGCCTAATAAAGAAATTTTCAATGTTTTTTTCAGGGAAAAGCCGGCAATGATGCTGGTTGAGCTGAAAAATGCAAAAAGCGAGATTTATGCCTCTTCCATAGCAAAGCAGGTTGACTGCACTTATTCTCATGTTGTAAAGATTCTGCAGGAGATGCAGAAAGCAGGATTGGTTAATTTTGAAAAGCAAGGCAGGCTTAAGCTGCTTACCTTGACAAAGATGGGGCAGGAAGTCGCTGACAAGATTGACGGGATAAGGGCGGTATTGTGAGATATTATTTCTATTAAAAAATTGCCCTGTAGAGAATTTTGAAAATCCATATAATTGTCAAAATTCCCTTAGAGAACTTTGAATGTAAATTAACAAAATGGAGGGTTATTCAAAGTTCTCTATAAAAACAAATCCCACATACTATCATAAGGATTCTCCCGAACTTTCTTTAGGGAAGACTCTCTCAATAACATAAATACATACTTTTCATCTAATTCATTTAATTTTGTCATTTTAGTATTCAAACCATAACTTTTACCTTTAATTTCTGCTTATTGATTTCTTCCTGCATCAATTTTTTGGAAATATCCCTGTCCAGCTCTATCAGTTTTTTCACAACGGGACTATTTGAATTTAATTTATACAATTCCGCCCTTCCTATCCTTCTTGTTTTTGTTACTATCCCAAGCTTTACAATGGGAGGCCTTTTAAAAATAATCTTAGACATGGAAAACTTATATTTTCAGCTAATGCCATGACTTAAGGGCGGGTGGATTGATTTTTTTGAATTTTTAGTTAATGATTTTTCGTTTAATGCGTAAAACATCAAAAAACATAAGTTTCATCAAAAATACTCAGATAAATTATCAAAAAGTGGCTTTGAATGGTAAATTTGATTAAGTTTATTTTCACCCAACATTCTCTTCCATCACATACTTCCCAAGAACTTCCTTTGCAGTTTCTATAAAGCTGCTTTCCTTTTCTGTCGGGATTACAGCTCCTGCAGCGTTTTGATGCCCGCCTGATTCTGCATTGCCTATTCCTTCTGTTATCTCATCAATTATCCTCTTTAAGTTAAGGGTTCCATTTGCATTGCTTGTTGCCCGTAAGGAAATCTTTGTATTCCCATCTAATGCTTGCGCCATTGAAAGAATAAGTGTGTTGTTAGTCATAACATTGGATTTTGAAAGGATGGAAGCCAATGTGCCAATCATTGTTGACATTATGTTGTTCTTCGCGTTAATAATGACAAACCTGCTGCCCCAGAATACATCATCTGTGAACTTATTTTCATTGTACCAGTTCAATGAGTTTACAATCTCTTTTTTGTAGTCTGTCAGGCTTCTTATTGCCTGCTGCTTTGTCTTTTTATCATTCAAGCAGGCTCCTATGCCAAAAGATGCTCTTCCAAGCCTGCCGCATGCGTTCAGCAAGGTTGCAAACTCCTTTGCATCTCTTGTTGGTAATTCCTCTTCCTCATGAGGCAGGATGTAAATATTACCAAGCACGTCATCAGGATTAGCCTCATTCAATCTTTTCATTATTATGCCGGTTACGAGTTTCTTCATGTCCTCTTCATTCAAATGCACTATTTTTTTCCATTCATTCCCGTTTTTCGGCTCAACTCCAATCTGGTGAAGGAACTGTATTGCCCCTGACTCAGAGCCAGTAACTCCTGGAATGTAAGGGTCTGTGCAATATTCAAGAGCTTTATGCAGCGGCTTTGTCTGAATTCCAAATAGCCTTAAGCCCCTGACAACCTTGATTTTGCCTTTCTCAATAGCTATCTTAAGAATCTCGTCATTCAGGCGCATAAATCCATTCTGCTCCTGCAAATCCCCAATAGCTCCAATGACTGCAATATGGGCAAAGTCTTCCATTGCCTTATCAACTGCGCATGCAAACCTGAAGACAACTCCTGCCCCAGAAATCTCCCTGCCACCATCTATACCGCATAAGTGGGGGTTGACAAATACAATATTTTCAAGTTCATCAGGATTCTCAACGCTGTGGTGGTCCAGAATAAAGACTTTCTTTCCATTAAGCAGCTCTTTAACGTCATTAAGTACCCCTGAGCCTATGTCCGTGAAAATGACATACCTGTAAGGCTCTGCTGCAATCTGCTGAAGCACTTGCTTGTTAAGCTGCTGCACAATTGACACAGAATATTTCCTGTTGTCATTATTAAGAAGCTTTATCATCAGGGATGCGGCGCTTATGCCGTCAGCATCAAGATGGCTTACAACCCTTATAACCTCTTTTTTGTCAATCTGTTTAAAAGCTTCAGCTGCCTTTTCTATAACTTCGTTAAACTTTTCATAACAATCCATTAAAACACCCTTACCAATTGACGCATTATCGTTATTGATTAATCTTAATATGGATATTATTACAATTCCTTTTCTTTTTATACTTTTTTATTCTCCAAATCTTCTTTCCCTTTTGTTGAATTCATCAATGCAGAACTTTAAATCTTTTTTAGTGAACTCCGGCCAGAGTTTTTTGGTAAACACCCACTCTGAATACACGCTTTGCCAAGTCAGAAAGTTTGATGTTCTTATTTCGCCTCCTGGCCTTATTACAATGTCAGGCTCGCTTTTCAAGTAAAGGTAACCTGATATTGTTTTTTCATTTATATTTTTTGAATTTAATTTGTTTTTTTTAATGTCTTCAATTATCTTCTTTATTGCGTCAGTTATTTCCTGCCTGCCGCCGTACGCCATTGCAAAATTGACTATAAATTTGTTGTGCTTTTTGGTTTTGCTCATTATGTCCCTTATTGACTTTTGGATGGCTTTTGGAAACATATTCAGCCTGCCAATAACATTAATTTTTATCTTGTTTTCAAAAATGTCTTTTCTGTGCTTCATGTTGCTGAATTCCTGCTTGAAAATGTTGAAAAGAAAGTTCTTCTCTGTTTTCGTTCTGTTGAAGTTCTCTGTCGAGAAAGCATAAAGGGTTAATTCCCTTATTCCAAGCTCTTGACACCATTCCAGAAATTGGTTAAGCTTTTTTACTCCAAACTCGTGCCCTTTCCACGGATTTAAGCCGAGTTTTTTTGCATATCTTCTGTTGCCGTCAAGAATAATAGCAACATGTTTAGGTGATTTAGAAGCCATAAAGAAAGGGATTTTTAATGGTTTAAATAGGTTTTTAATTCACACCCTCGCCAAAAACATAATGCCCATTATCAGGCTTATAATAGAAAAGGAATAAGCGGCCCCTGCCATGTAATCAAAAGCGTTGAGTTCAACTAAAGGCTGGGTTAATATGTTGGATATGACATTTCCTGTAATTGCAGTGTTTCTTCCATAATTCAAGTCAATGTAAGAGCCCGCAACTAATGAAAGCAAGCTGCTCAGCAACAAAATCACTCCTATAATTTTTACCATGTGAAGTCACTTTTTGGCTTTTCTTCTTTGTGAACCTTGCCAAACAATCCAACAAACACTTCCTGAGGCACCTTTATGCCTGCTTCAACAAAGGCTCTTGCCAAGCGATAGCCGTCACTCTGCTCGTCAACTGCCTTGAATTCAATAAGGTTTTTTAATGTATGCCCGCAAAGGAAGCCTTCATTGATATGCAAAGCAACATCCTTATTGCTTTTTTTGATTTTAATGCTGTTTAAATCTATTGCGAATTCTTCTTTATTTACCCCATGCCTAAGAATTTCCCACTCAGCCAAGCCATTAATTATTTTTTTGAAATCATTGTCCTGCAGGTAAGCTTCAGCATTTTCGATATTCAAATGCTCCAAAAAACCAACATTGCTTTTTAAATTAAATCTATGGACTCTTCCAACATAGCCTTTTACCTTCTGCCTGCTGCCTTTTCTATGCCACTTATTCTCGACAATGTAGGCATATTCCTTGCCATTGATTTTTTTAATCCTGAAAAATGACATTTTTATTAATTTATTTTGTTAAGTTCGATTTTTTATTTAATGAATTTTTCTTTTCAATCCGAAAATTTGCGTGGCATGCGAGTGAGCTCGTTGCGAACTCGCTCACAACTCACCCAAATTTTCATTATCTTGTGCGCCTCGGCATTCTGCTGTAGTTGTTACCTTTTTTCATGCACCCCCTCGGCGCAAATCCATTGTGACAGCAAAGCGCACTTTCCTGAGCTGGGTTCCCAGTGGCATGCGAGTGAACTCGTTTCACTCGCTCACAAGTCACTGCTTGCAGATGCTGGGAAGCGACGTTTTTGAATTTGATTTAACGTTAAATTAATGAATTTTGATGTTTATTCCACTATATTTTTAACCAAGTCTAATCAGTTAGGCACTATGAATTTATAAGCTTTTTGATGCTGTTTTTGAATTATTTTCATATATAAAAACAAGAAATTAAGCGAACTTTTGAGCCAAAGCAAAAAGATTATCTTATCTCCTTTGCAAACTCTTTCTTGAACTTCGTGTTTACCTTGTGCAACCTTTCAACAGCATTCATCAGGGCGTTTTTCGGGCTTTCCTCGCCGTCCGTTTCCACTATGAACTGGGGCACGCTTATCTGGGGATGTCTTATGCTGTAGGTGGCAATCTTCACATGCTTGTCGTTCCAGAGCTCTGTTTTTAACGAATTGCACAAAGTGTGGTCAACACCTTTCACTTCAATAATCAGCTTGTTCTTTTTATCGTCGAGAATTTTGATTTCCATCTTATCTTCAACAAGAACTTTATCCTTATTTAAAAATCTTTTGTTAACTGTGCACCTATTTTTATCGTCGACAAAATTTATTGTTTTTTAAGCCTCAGGCAGCTTACGTTAATGCGGTGAATTTGTCGTCGATGAAATGAAAAACTTGCCTTGATGGGAAACTTGAAGTCAAAAACATGGGTGATTTCTGCATTATTTTTGGCTGCGAACTTCCTTAAAAAGCCCAAAGTCTCACTTTTATGGAAAGAATATACTACATCAACTGTTTGCAGTGCTTTTTGAAGGAAAAAAATGTCATTATGCCTTATTTTAGTGCCAAAAGGAGGATTCTGAATGATTGTATCCGCTTTGATTTCCAGCTTCCCTATATCGCTGCATATAAACTCAGCCTCCCCGAGCTCATAACCCTCACTTTTCACCTTCGAAATGTTATCTTTGGCTGTTTGCAGGGCTTTTTCATCAGAATCAACAAAAAAAGCATGCTTGGCGCCAAGCATTAAAGCCCCTATTCCAAGCACTCCGGTGCCACACCCAAGATCCGCTATTTCTTTTCCTTCTATATCCTTGAGCAAATAGGCATTCCAAAGCACAGAAGCAGCTATCTCGCTGTCCATAAAGTACTGCTCCTGCCTCACTTTCGGCTCTTCAAAATTCTTTAATTGGGATAAAACTACTGCAAGCCCTGATTTTGTTATGTTCTTATTCATTTGGAACCCTCACTTTCCATGAGTAAAATTTCTTTAAACATTATTTTCAATATGGAAATTTAGTAGTACACTATAACTTACCTAATACCTTATAGAGAACTTTGAATAACCCTCCATTTTGTTAATTTACATTCAAAGTTCTCTAAGAGAATTTTGACAATTATATGGATTTTCAAAATTCTCTATAACCTCTATTTAATAATCACCTTTCACGAACAAATTTGTTTATTGCCAGCTTTTATTTAATTTGCTGAAAAATATACTTTTAAACCAATCCTTTAATTTAAAATTATTCTTATTTTTTAACCAAATTTTTACAAAATTTTATTATTACTATGCTTTATAAAAATTTTATCATTCCCAAAATAGTCCTAATAAATTCCTAAGATTGTCTTAGATTAGTCCCAAATCTACAATTTTATTGAATGTAATTATTCCCAATTAAGTCCTATCTTAGTCTCAAAATAATCCCAAAAATGAAAAGATTTAAATAAATTGGACTATGACCCTTAATTATGTTCTGGAGAAAAGATAACACGGAAAAAAGATTGAAGCAAATGAATGATATATTAAAAAAATCATTTGCGAATGTGAAAAGGGATACGCACAACATTTTCCAGTGGCTTAACTACTTCTATAGAAAGAGCATGGATCAGGAGCAAACCATCAGAAAGCTGCAGATGGAGCTTTCATACATTCCAAAGACAAGGGAGGAAATCAGGCACATTATCGACGATTATTATTCTTTTGAAGGCATCATGGCAAAGATGAGGGAATTGAATGAAAGGGTTGGAGATTTGGCGGAAAAGCAGGCTGCACATACAATGCCTGTTGAAAGGCATCTTCCCCAGCCTTTGTCTGCAGACATGTCCCATATTGAAAAGAGGCTCGAGAAGTTGGAGCAGAAAAAACTCTCTATGAAGGAAAAGATAATCAAAAGGCTAACCCGCAACTCAAAGGAGTATGTAAAAAGCTTGATGCTTTCGTACATTAAAAAATACGAGCGCATATCTGCTTTACAGCTGAAGGAAATCCTAGTCGATGAGCAGCAGTTCTGCTCTAAAAGCTCGTTTTACAGGCTGCTGGAAGAGATCGAGGTGCTTGATGAAATTGGAGTGGTGAAACATGGCAAGGAGAAGCATTACATATCAAAAGCAATGAAGCATCTGCAAGCATAAACTATTTAAACCACCTGCTTTGCCAAAATCCTGGGGTGATTGTTATTTTTGGAAAAATATTTCTTAGAGGAAGGAATCTAAGGTTTAGCAAAAGGCTAAAACAGGAGATTGTCAACATGAAGCACGAGCTGGAGGAGCATTTGCAGGCTATCAACGAAAATACTAACGAGATAGCAGCGAGCTACGAATACATAAGTGAAATCGAGAACAAGATTGACAAGCTGAGCGGAAGGATTGAGCAGCTTCAAATGCATTTAGAGTATGATTCAGGCACTATTGCAAAGAGGAATAATTTCGATATAAAAAGGCTCAATAGAAGGGAACAGGAAGTGTTCCTTGTCATTTACACCCTTGAGGACGAGAAAAACGGCGTTACATACGAAGATATAGCAGGCAAACTCAGCATGTCCGTGCAGCTTGCTGCCAACTATGTCACAGCTTTGATTGAGAAAGGAATCCCAATCATCAAGCGCTATATCAACTCAAAGCCGCGATTAAGGCTTGACCAGGAATTCAAGACATTGCAAATCAAGGAAAACATTTTGCAATTAAGCTTGCAGGAGTTCGGTTTCTAAATCTTTTTATTTTTGATTAAAAGTTTTAAGCTATTAAGCTATAATGTATCCAGCGGACTTTTAACTCTTTTCAATTGCTGCGTTGAAACTTTTGTATAGATTTGAGTTGTTGCAAGATTTGAATGCCCGAGAAGTTCTTGTATAACCCGAATATCGGTTCCTGCCTCAAGCAAATGAGTTGCAAAGCTGCTTCGCAATGCATGGCAGAACACTCTTTTCTTTATGCCTGCTTTTTTCGCTGCTTCTTTCACAACTTTTTGGGCCTGCCTTATTGTTATCGGTCTGCCATTGACAGAGAAAATGTAAGCACTGTTGTCTTTTTTGCTTTTGAGATAATCATTGAGATGCTGTATAAGGTTGTCTGAAAGTATGATATATCTTTCCTTGTTGCCCTTGCCGTGCTTTATTTTGCCGATTTTTTCATTCAAGTCCAAATCATCAACCTTAATGCTTACGCATTCGCTTACCCGTAATCCTGAAGAATACATAAACTCGATAAGAAGCTTATGCTTTAGGTTTTCAATCGCGCTTAAAAGTTTCCTCACTTCATCTTTTGTCAGAACTGTTGGCAGCTTTTTCTCAAGCTTTGGCGGTTTGACTGCATTAAAGGCTGGATTTTGCAAGATTTCATTGAAAAAGAACTTGACAGAGCTTAAGGCAAGATTTACGCTTCCTGGACTGTACTTTTTGTCCGACATCAAATAAGCAATATAACTCTTTGCATCACTTTCGTTTACATTCTGAGGCTCTTTTTTTATAAAATCAAGAAACTTTTGATTATGGTACAGGTAAGTATCTACAGTACGCTTACTAAAACCTCTTATTTTAAGTTCAGTCTCTAGCTTGCCAAGCATTTTTTACCTCTTGATGTAGTTTGTGGGGTGTACCTTTTCTATGTTATAACCTTTCTTTTTCAAAACATCTTTTATTTCGTTATAATAATCATAAGTATGAATCATTTTATGACAATTTGGGCATAAACCAACTAAATTTTTATCGTCGTTATTTTCTCTATTCCCATCTAAATGATGAAGGGTAATCAGTTTATCAAAGCCGCATGCTGCACACACTTTTGTTACTTCTCTTAGCTTCTCTAGACTGATATTGTGCCATTTTCTTGCGTTGGTACTCTTTGTAAGATCATAATGGTGTAACCTTGTATGGCATCCCCCACACAACCCAAATGCTTTATGGGGTCTTATTCTTCCACAGCTTTTGCATTTTATTTCCTTGCTTTTCCAGACAAGTTTCTTGTAACACTTGTAGCAATGTTCCTTAGCATGATATTCCTTTCTTTCATTACACCCAGGACAATCAATTAGAAATCTTCCGTTTGGGTTGGGGTTTGGGTATTTTTTTATATTTTTTACAACCATAAACCTTTTTTTGTGGAAATTGTATATATAAATGTTCTCTTTTGATAAATTGCTAACGTCTTCTTATGGCTATTATACGAACTTTCTCTGTGCCCCGATTAATTTTAACTAAGAAACCACCATGAAAATCGCTTGGATACGGTTACTTACTATTTACTTTTTGGAATAATTCTTCATCAATAATTCTTTTATGAACCCCACTATATAATTTATTCCTGTATTTTACTTTTCCAATATAAGTAGGATTCTTAACAATCTCATACAATGTTGAAACCGGAATATTGAACTTTTTAGCTATTTCTTTATAATGGATACCGGATGCCCACATATTGAAGATTTCTCTAACTTTCTCTGCCTCTTCCTCATTTACGAAAAGCTTGCCATTTCTATAAACATAACCCATTGGAGCCCTATTAAGAATTTCACCAGAACTAATCTTCTTATCAAAAGCCATTTCAACTCTTTCTTTTACCATACCTCTTTCAAGTTGCGCAAAAACACCAATTATCTGAAAAAAGGCTTCTCCCATTGCAGTTGTAGTATCAATCTGCTCAGTAACAGATGTAAAGTTAACATCTTTTGATTGTAGGTCCTCCAATATAGATATCAAATCCTTTAGTTTTCTTGAAAACCTGTCAATTTTGTAAACTAGCAAAATATTAATTTTTTTATTGGTAATATCATCAAACAAATTCTTCAATGCAGGCCTATCCATTGATCCAGCTGAATAACCCGCATCCGTATAAATTCTGAATACTTTCCAATTCCTTGCTTTACAAAAAGCCTTGCATCTATCTATCTGCGCATCTACACTTATTCCTTCTTTTGCTTGTTCCTCAGTGGAAACTCTTACATAAATACCTACTTTTTCGTTCATAGGCTTTAAAACCTCATAATTTTAAGCTTTCAACCATTACAGTATGGGTTCCCTTATTGGAACGTGTTAATAGCCTTATTGGAATGAGTATTTATATTTTTGCATTAGATTTTTATAATTTCAAGGATTTCTGTGAAAGATGAGGAAAAAAGTTGATTACAAGCCCCTATGCCTAAAAATGATAGAAGTTTTGAAATTAGCTCAGGAAGTATCTCAAGAAGTTAGTAAGTTTGAGCTTTCAAAGTCAGTAAGAGCAGAAATTGAAGAGATTAGAGAGTTAAGTGAAAAAGCTACAAAATTAGAACTTAAAGAACCTTACAAAGAGCTTTTTTCTGAACTGATGGAGGGTGTCTGTCAAATTGAAGATGATCTACACGAAATTGACATGGTTACTGGAGAACTGATAATCGAAGCAAATAAGCTGCCTGAAGAATCAAGAAAGGCTTGGTACAGTCTTGTTGGCATTGAGGATATCCCAAAGGAGTATGAAGGATTGTCTGAGGAACTACAAGATAAGCTTTATGAAATGTTAGGGAGCATAACTGAAATTCTAGAAGATTCCCATAAATACTATTCATTGGAAAGAGAGGATTATATTGACTATGAGGATGAAATAGAAGAACAATGAAATTTTTCCATTACTACTGTTGATTTAGATGTCAAAGCTTGGCTTCTATATCTAAAATGCTGCATTTTCCGCATAAATTGATGATGCTCCATTAACGAACTCAATAAAAAAATAAAAAATAGAACCCCCCCCCCCCCCCCCCCCCCCCCCCCCCAAAAAAAACAAACAATTAACATGAAATAT
>ORJL011111617.1_pt1 | contig 10445 bp, 12 predicted proteins | sample 1779941 | NCBI WGS metagenome assembly ORJL01 (sample SAMEA104232317, study PRJEB22302) | groundwater metagenome | biome: forest; feature: aquifer; material: groundwater | place: USA | collected 2011-08-07 | depth 5.8 m | reverse complement strand
TCCTCAAGCAAGAACGGCGTTGTCCTCTACGCCGACGCGCTTGGCAGCGTTGAGGCGATTACGAAGATGCTCGAGGCCGAGAAAATCCCGGTCCGCAGCGCCTCGGTCGGCACGCCGACCAAGAAGGACGTGCACGAAGCCGGGGCGGTTGCCGAAAAGGAGCGTTTCCTGGGCGTGCTCATGGCATTCAACGTCAGCATTCCCGACGACGTGATGGCCCTGGCCGCCGACCAGAAAGTCAAAGTCTTTAATGAAAAAATCATCTACCACCTCGTCGAGGGCTACAAGCGGTGGGTCGAGGAAACAAAGTCTTCGGAAAAGCGCGAGGCGTTCACCACGCTCATCCTGCCCGCCAAAATCAAGGTCCTCCCGCACCACTGCTTCCGCGTGAGCAAGCCGTGCGTGGTCGGCGTGGAAGTATTGCAGGGCACGCTCAAGTCCAACTCGGAACTGCTCGACTCTTCGGGCAACAAGCTTGGCGACCTAAAGCAAATCCAGCGCGACAAGGAATCGGTCGGGGAAGCCAAGGCAGGCGAGCAGGTTGCCGTGAGCATCGAGGGACCCGCCTTCGGCAGGCAACTGCACGACGGGGACGAATTGTACGTCAATGTCCCCAAGGACGACCAGCTGGCGCTCGAAGGCAAGTACAAGGCGGCCCTCTCGCCCGAAGACCACGCGCTCCTAAAGCAAATCAAGGTCCTCAAGGGGCTTCGGGCCTAAAACAGGGCTTTTATTCCTTTCCCGCGCAAATATTCTTGCTCTGACTTTACCCTATGACTGTGGAGCCAACTTCGCCATTTTGGTGAAGCTTTTCGAGCGCGCTTGACTGCGCGCGAAGAAAAGGTTCCACGGGACGCAGTAAGGGAGCGAAAGGTGATTGGAATGAGATTGAACGTAAGCGACGGCAAGACGGGCTTTACCTACCAGAAGGAAGTGCCCAAGGAAAAGGAAGCGCTGTTGCTCGGCAAGAAAATCGGCGACAAGGTTGACGGCGACATCATCGGCATGGCCGGCTACAAGCTGCAAGTCACCGGCGGCAGCGATGGGGCGGGCTTCCCGATGCGCCACGACGTGCCGGGACAAAAGCGCGTGAAGGCGGTCCTCGGCTACGGCCCGGGAGTGCGCATTTCCCGCAAGGGAGAAAAGCGCAAGAAGCTCGTTGCAGGCAACACCATCGCGGCTGCGACAATGCAGGTCAACGCCAAGATTTTCGAGCACGGCAGCGCGGCCCTTGACTCGCTGGGCTTCACGCTCAAGCCAAAGGCCGAGAAGAAAGCCGAAGCGAAGAAGTAAGGCCAAAGACGGCGAAAAAACTTAGCGGCCTTTTTGGCCACTAGCTCTTTTTGCGGGGCAAATTACCCCCCGCGCTCTTTTTCATTTTTCCAAAATCACCAGCGCAGCCACCATCGCACTCCAGCCGACAAGCGGCAGCGACAAAAGCTGGGCGATTGCATAACCTGCGATAGGCAGCTGCCCCATCAGGCCAATAAGCTGGCCAACGGCAAAGGAAACTACTGCAATGGTTAGGAAGCCGACTGCAACTGCCGGGAGCCTGCTTTTTGCAACGCCGTAGAATTCCGCAAACGCGCCAAAGCCGCTTGCGCCCCTAAACGCGACGAGGGCGGGCAAGAGCCAGAAGAGCACGCTGAAGAAAAGAAGGGCGGCTGCTGCAAAGAACAGCAGGAACATGCCGCCAATCACCGCAACCGCCGGGTTCGAGGCAAGCAAGCCAATCAGGGGCACTGCAAGCAGAAGCACCGCCCCGGCAACAACTGTTGCAATGGCCGCGACCGCGAGCCACGCGCCGGCAAAGCGCTTGAGACGGCTGCGGGCGAACGAAAGGCCGTTGGCAAGCGATGGGGGAACTGCCTGCGCCGATTGTTGGCAAATGCCGCAAAACCAAAGTCCCACCAGGCCGCTTAGCAGCACCCAAGCAATTGCCACAAGCAGGCCGAAGGCAAGCACCGGGGCAAAAGGCAAAAGGAACTGCGGCGTTGGCGAAAAATCCTGCATCAGCAGCGCGAGCGCGTAGGGCTCGAGCAGCGCGGGGTTGGCAGCAAGAAAGGCGGTTGCAAGCACAAGCGCAGCCCCTTCGCCAATCCAGTTGAGAACCGCCGGCAGCATGAGTGCGGGGCGCTTGGAAAGCAGCCGGGCGGGGAATGCGAGCCTGTGTTCGAAATCCATTATTGCCGACAGTAATAAAACACCAGACGGGCTTAAAACAATAGCCATGGAAGAAAACCGCGTGACCTACGCGCTTTTGGCAATAGGGCTCGTTGCATTGGCTGGCGCAACTGCCGCCAGCTATTCAGTCTCACAACAAATGGGCCTGCTGCTTGCAAGGACAGTGCCTTCGCTATTGTGCGCAACCGACGATGCCAACCAGCTCGCGTTGGCCGCCCCAACCGCCCCGTCGGCATGCATGCAAATCCTCGACATGCGGGCAGGCGATGTTGCGGCCTCCTGCGACTCCATGCCCCTTGCAAAGCGGCTTGCCTGCAGGCAGCTCGTGGCGCTGGCTATCGGGCGTACGGCCGACTGCAGCGGCTACGCCGTTGCGGGAACGACGGCGTTTTCTTCAGGCGCGCCCCAGGCGGCCGGGTGGTGCAGCGCCCTTTTCGCCGAGTGATTCCAAATGGCTTTAGAAAGTGTCCTCACGGCCCCGCAAGGCGCAATTGCACTCTCCGCACTCTCGTTCTTCGCCCCCCTGGCCATCACGCTTTTTTTCACGCAAAAAAAGCGCTCCCTGCCCCTATACTTCCTCCTGCTCGTTGTCCTCACAATCCTCTTTGACGTCCCGGCAATACCGGGCTTTGCAATCGCGGTCGGCTACCGCTATAACGCCGCGAAAACCGCCCTCCCCCCAACACAGACGAAAGGTTTAAAGCCCACTTAATCCCACTAGAATGCCTATGCGCCCACTTTTCTTCGCAATCGCACTTGCGACAGTCAGCCTCCTGCTTGCAGGCTGCCTTGGCGGCAATTCGGGTGCCGGCGCGGTCATTTCAGGCGAAGGAAAGGAAGCCAAGGAAGCAAAAGCCATCGAAGTGCCCGCCGACGCGCTCTTCAGCCTCCCCTCTTCAGTAACTTCGGCTGACGCCACTCCGGAGGCAGGCGAGGCGACACCCACTCCCGCGCCAACGGCAACGCCAAAGCCCAAGGCAACGCCCACCCCGGCTCCAGAGCCGACGCCAACGCCCGTCCCCGCGCCCGCGTTCCCGCCGCGCCTCCAGCCCGACGGGGCGCTCAGCGGCACGTACTACGCCACCTGCATTTACTCCGAAAAGCCGTCGTGCGGCGAGTTCTTCACGCGCCTGGTCACCGCCGGCATGACCTTCTACAACCCCGAGAACAAGGAACACCGCAAGAACCGCAGTTACTTCTTCTTCACTTCAAACGACTGGACCGGCGCAGTGCGCATCACGCAGGAAATGAACACCAAGTACTCGCCGTTCGACAACACCATGGGCGTCTTCGGCTACGGCTCGACAATCTCGTATCCAGAGTAAACGGCCCGGATTCGGGGCTAAAGCTGATTGGATTAAAACAAATAGCGGTGAGCTTAGAGCTTACGAGAAGTGGCTATAGTCAACATTGGCCCCGCTTCCGGAACAGCGGACAGTTCTCAAAAAGCCGTAGCATGGCGAAAAATGTGGCGTTCCAGTCTAGTTTTTTCCTTCCAGAAATTTCTTTGCGAAAGCGTATTGCCTGAAGCCGTAGTTCTCGTAGTTTTCTGAAATGATTTGCTTTGCAGCAGCCAAAATGCCTGCGAAGCCCGCATCTTTTGCAAGGCTTTCGAGGGCTTCCGCATTTATTCCGGTGTCGTGGAGGGCAAGGATGTCGTTGGCGTCCTTCCAGATTTTTGAGTCCAGGCGGACTACGTTCTGGTTGGGCTTTCCTCGATCGTCAGTCCTTTCAACAAGCGCGATGCACTTGTAAAGCAATAGAAGTTCCTTGGTGGGCGCCAATATCGAAGCGTCATCATCCAGCTCTAGTTTGGCGTGGTGGCCGACCAGGTCCTTCCAGCCCACCTTGGTTTTGCGGACGTTCCAGAAGTTGGAAAGCAGGTCAGGGTCAAGGATCACGCCTATTTTCCCTATGTGTTTTACCAGTTCCTTCGGGGTAGGGCCGCTTTTGCGGTAGCCGTTTTGCCTGCAATACTTCTCCTCAAATTCTTCCTTTGCAGCCTTGGTTTCGAATATCAAGTCAATGTCTTTAGAGCCCAAAGCTGCGAAACCAAGAGGGTCATCGAACTTGGATTTGTCGAAAATTGCTTCGCCAAATTTTCCTGGTGGCCGCTCTGAGGCTTTCGTATGGTAGTAAACGGCCCATCCGCCCACAAGGTAAACCGTCTTGCTGTTGTCCTTGAGCCAGCGCGCTATGCTGACTAGTTCGAGCCTGCTTGGTTCGGTGATTGACGGGTCGTAGTCCACTATTCTTGTTGCCATTTCGACGCCTTTTTCTTGATCCAATTGTCGGTCCCGTATGCATAATGGCTGGAGTACAGGTCTAATATCGTGCGCGGTAGGCTGGTTGCCAGCGAGCTGCCGTGCTTTACCGGCGTGACTGGCAGGTCGGGGCGGTAGAAGTTTATTATCGTCGTGCCTTTCGCGATTTGAGTCAATTCGTTTAGGGCTGCTTCAGGAAAATTTCCGTTCGGCCAGTAGTAATGGAGTTGCGGGTCCCGGAGGTAGTCGTCGTAGTACTTCCATGCGCTGGTGAGGCATAGGATGAATTTTTTGGACGAGAAATAGCCTTCGGCCTCTTTTCTGGACATGGCCAGCTGCAGTGTTTCAATGGGTTTGGGAAACGTGCGATACGCTGCGAAAAGCCCAAGCAATCCGGGCCACGTGGTGACGCGGTACCCCTTTGCGGTTTTGGCGACAACATTTTTTTCCTGCAAAAAGTGCACTAGGTTGTGCGCGGTATCGAAGCTGGTGGCAGCCTTCTTCCATACTGCGTACTGGGTAAATGACTCGAGTTCTATCACGGCTTCCAACGCCTTGAGCGTCTTTGGCTTGGCCATGTTCATGTATCGATAACCAATAATTATATCGATATTTACCGATATATACCTTTTGGTCTTCCCGCCGCGCTAGACGCCCATGCTGCATTACTTATGAAATGCAAAAGATGCGGCGGCGAAGACTTCGAGCGTATACAACTGGAGTTAGTTGACGGAAGCCCCGCAAGAGCTTGGAAGTGTAAAGGCTGCGACTCCAGAGATGTAGACAAAGAAGATGCGCAAAAAGCGGCAGATTTATACTGGAATGGAGTCCCCGAGTTTCCAAAACTAAGCCGAGGAAAATACCTTAAGAAAAGTAGCTTAAGTGCGCCTTGTCGAAGCCCTTGACAAGCTCGATTGCGGCATCCGCTGGCGGGTTGTAGTCGCTCGTTGCGAACACCAGGCCCTGGAAGAAGGCGCCAAAGTCTTTTGCAATCTTGCTCACCAAGTGCTTTTCTCCAAACGCCCTCTCGCTAACCTCGAGTGCAAGCGAGCGCGTCTGCCACTCGTCGTAAACGCCGAGGGAATGCAGGTACTCGTGCAGCAGCACATGGAAATAATACGGCTTTAGGAGCTTTGGCTTGGCGCGCCTTATGCGCTCTAGCGGCGACTTGTTGACGACGATGATGTTGCTCTCGATGGGGTAGTAAGCGCCGACGAAGGCCCCCTCTGAACCGAGTTCCGACATGCCGAGCATGAGGCCCGCGCGCCTGGCGCCAAGAGTCTCCTCGACAACAGTCTTGACTACCTCGAATACGTCGGGAATGCCGTCAGCGCGCTCAAGCCGGGCGGCATAGTCGTTTTCCATGCAGTCCTATAGCCTGGGCCTTTTTTTAACCGTATGGCTTAAGTAAGTAACCGGCCTAACCAAATCAAAGGGTGGTATTTCATGCACGCTATTGCCGAAACAATTTCACATCTGGAAAAAAACGTCGAGCTCCTCTGCATTCCGGTCTTTCAAGATGAAAAGCCCGGGGCAGTTGCCAAGAGGGCCGACGCGCTTCTCGGCGGGCTGGTTTCAGGAGTGCCTGCAAAAGAGTTTTCCGGCAAGCCCGCCACTGCTGCAATGCTGCGGGGAAAAGGCAGCCTCAAGCGCTGCCTCCTCTACGGCCTTGGCAAGCGGTCGGCACTCAACAATGACACGCTTCGGCAGGCGGGAGGCAGGCTCGCGGCAACTGCAATGGCCTTAAGCGTTGAGAGCATTGCATTCGCACTCCCCGACAAGGTTGATGCAGTCGAGGGCACTACAGCCGCTGCAGAGGGCGTGATGCTGGGCGCGTATCGCTTTGACAAGTACTTCACCGACCCCGAGGCCAAGGCAAAGCCAGTCAAGTCGCTCGCGATAATCGGCGGGGGCACTGCAAAAGAGAAGGCGGCCCTGCACTATGCCACAATCGTTTCCGAGAGCGCCAACGTCGCGCGCGACTTGAGCAACGAAAGCGGCTCGAATGCCACGCCAACCGCAATTGCAAAGAAAATGCAGGAACTTTGCAAGGCAAACGGCATTTCATTCAAGGTGCTTGAGGAGGCCGACGCCAGGAAGCTCGGCATGGGCTCGTTCCTCTCTGTAGCCGCAGGCAGCAGCCAGCCCTCAAAATTTGTCGTGATGGAGTACAGCGGTCCCGGCGCCAAAGGCAAGAAGCCAATCGCGCTTGTCGGCAAGGGCATTACCTTCGACAGCGGCGGCATCTCAATCAAGCCCTCCGGCAACATGGACAAGATGAAGCACGACAAGAGCGGCGCGTGCGCGGTCATTGGCGCGCTCGTTGCCACAAGCCGCCTCAAGCTCCCGCTGCACGTGGTTGGCGTCTGTCCCCTGACTGAAAACATGCCTAGCGGCTCTGCCACCAAGCCCGGCGACGTGGTAAAGGCAATGAACGGCAAGACAATCGAAATCCTCAACACCGACGCGGAAGGCAGGCTTGTGCTGGCCGACGGTCTTGCCTACGCAGTTGAAAAGTTCAAGCCGCAGGCGGTAATCGACATTGCCACCCTGACCGGCGCGTGCTTTGTCGCCCTAGGCGACGTGCGGAGCGGGCTGATGGGCAACGACGACGCGCTCCAGAAGAAGGTGATGGCCGCAGGCGAGGCCGAGTGGGAGCGCTGCTGGATGATGCCGATGGACGCCGATTACGACGAGAAGGTCAAGAGCACTGTTGCCGACGTCAAGAACATCGGCGGTGCAATGGGCGACTCTGGCGTGATGTCGGGCTCGAGCTTCCTAAAGATGTTCGTCGGGAAAACAAAGTGGGCACACTTGGACATTGCAGGCACGGGCTGGGCCGAGCGCGAAAAGCCCTACTTCTCATTGGGCTCAACGGGCGTTGGCGTGCGGCTCTTCTGCAGGCTGCTTAAGGACTGGAAGAACTAGCCTAGCCCCGTGCCTTTTCGCCTAGACTCCAGCAGCGGATAGGGCTTTCCGTCCGCGTCAACGCCGCAGAAAGCGTAGTAACTGCGCTTGGAATTAATTTTTGCAATCATCTCACTAGCTTTCTTAACGCCAATGGCTTCCTGGTGGTGTTCCAGGAGGCGCCATAGGGTGTCGCCATCAATCTTGACTCGGCGCGGAAGAAAGCCGCTTCTGCGCATCACTTCAGAATGCGCGGATGGCTTGAGCCCGGTCACCGCCTCAACTAAATTAAGCGGCAACACGCACTCGTCCGGAATTTCAACCTCTCTTCCAACAGCCACCGTCTTTCTTTTAATTCCCAGGGATTTTTTGGGCTTTCCGCCCAATGTTCTTTCAAGGTCGGCCAGTTCTGCATCGGATGCATCATCTCGGTTCACATCAAAAAGTTTCTTTACTGAATCAAAAGTAACTTCAGGAAGTTTCTCGGACGCGTCCAAAGTTTCGTCGGGTTTCGGCGATGGTGCAGCGGTAGAAGGCTCGGGCGGCGCGGTTACTTTTGGCGGCAGCAAATTAAGCGTCATGCCCGGCCCGCCGAGCTTCAGCGGCCCTTTTGGCTTGCTCAAATTTGCTGCTTTTGGCGGCAGCAAATTAAGCGTCATGCCCGGCTTGTTGAACTTGAGTGCCCCTGCGGGCTGTTTGAACAACGGCCCTGCTTTTTTGCGCTGTTCTGACTCGCGCGCCTCTCTCCACAGCGCAAAGGCCTCCTTGAGGGGCACTAGCTCTCCCTTTTCGTTCTCAAGCACTTTTGGAACCAGGTAAACGCGAAACCCCCCGACTGTGGCGCGCAAGTGGGGAAAGCCGTTTCTCAAGTGCAGGATGATTGCCGTTTTTGAGCCAAGGCCCACTTCGGCCGCGGCCCGCTCGCTCGGGTAGTAGTACTTTTTGATAATGGCGCGCGCTTTCGCCCCTTCCACCGCGCGCTTGACAATCTCGCCGACCATGCTCTCGTGAACGAAGTTGGCGTTGCCCGGGTGCTGCACGCGCGCGCCTGTTGACTTGCGGCCCCAGCTGGTCATGGCGCGCGCCGGCTCTTCAAACTCCTTGCCGCTTCTTACCTCGAAGTCCGAAAACTTGTGGCGGTTGATGACTTGCTCCCACAGGCTGCCGAAGCTCACTGCCGGCAATTGCCTTGCTTCAAGCTCCCTGCCTGCACGCCTTGCGGCCTCGGCAATCGAAATCCACTCGCCTGCAGCCCTGTGCCCGGCCTGCAGCTTCTCGCGCCGCAGCGTGCGGAAAATTTGAGTCAACCCCAGGCCTTGCTCTTGCAATTGGTGATAGCGGTTGACGCGTTCTTTTCCAAAGCGCGCCTCCAGCGCAGGCCGGTCCACGGCAGTTCTGTGGTCGCCGGACAATAAATCCCTTGCGCAGGCTAACTTCCTTCATGTCCTACGATGAGGAGCACCGCTTTTTCCTCTACGACGGCTTTTCCGCCTTGTGCGCAACCATTGCAATAGCCTCGGTGATTTACGCGAATTACGATAACGCTTTTGCGGCGGGCTTCGCTGCCTTAGCAGTCGTGTCCCTACGGCATTTTGTCGCCAAGCCCGCCGACCCGCACGGCCACCACTAGACTGGCTGGCGACTGTGCGTTCACTCGACTGGCCGGCCGACGGCGCCCTTGAGTTTCGACAGCCTGACCGTCGTGCGCTCCTGCTCTGTCGCGAGGGAGAGGATTTCTTTTGCAGCCTTTGGGTCAACTTTCTTTTCCTCAAGGAGCTTCTGCAGCGCGGTCGAGTCAAGAGTGCTCGCAGCGTCCCACAAGCCACTTTCCTTGAGCAGCGCTTCCAGCTTCTTTCTGTCCGCCGACTGCTTTGCGGGGAAGGAAATATGGTGGGAAGTGGTGATGGATACTTGCTTGTCAGTGCCCCGGATGACGGCCGCGCCCTGCTTTTGCGAATAGTCAAGCAAGGCGGCCTCTATTTTCTCCAATTTTTCCTCCACCGCCTTCGCCTCCTCCTTCGCGTACGCGTACTCGTTGACGAGCTTGACGCCCGGCTCGCTTAGGAACTCGTTTTTTGGCAGGAGGCTGACTTTCTCCATGTGCGCCCAAGCCGGGCACATGGGCTTGTACGCGCACCAGTTGCACAGCTCGCTGACTTTGGGCTTGAAGTCCTTGGTGGATTCGACTTGCTTGATGAGTGCCACGGCGTGCTCCCGCAGCTTTGCCAAGTCGTCGTGGCTTCGCCTGCTCCTCAAGTCCTTGCCGAACCGCAGGTAGTGCCACACTAACTCCACATCATCCGCGTCCTTCCAGAGCTCGTGCACTGCCATCTGGTAGAAGGCGAGCTGCCGGTAGCCGTCAACCTCCTCCTGGGAAGGCAGCTGCCCGCCCGTCTTGTAGTCGTGCACTTCGTAAGTCGTGCCCTTTTGCGAGAGCCGGTCGATGACGCCGGTGAGGTAGTAGTCGCCGCCGAGGCGCAACGTCACCTTCTTCTCAACCGCAAGCGTCATGTCCTCATCGAAGGGCGCGTGGGCATCGAAGTAATTCTCCAGGCACTTTGCCCCGACTTTCTTGTAGTCCCCGCCAGTGTAATCGTCGCGCACGACCTTGATTTCGTCGCTCCAGTTCCCCTCCCAGCCGTCGGCGTAGTCGAGGAGGAGGCCCGCCTTGCTCACTTGCCTGCCCATCGAGACGTCGGCGTAGAGCTTCTCGAGCGCCTCGTGCACGCGCTTGCCCATGAACGCCTCGATAGTCTCGCGCTCTGGCTCGACGCGCACGCGGTCGATGTAACGGTACTTGTACTGCAGGGGGCAGTTCTCGAAAGCGGACAGCCGCGAGTGGGAAAAAGTGGGCATGAAAGAATTGGCTGCAAAGCGGGTTAAAAAGCAGCCGGGAGGAACTTGCCGGCCGGCTTACCGGCAGGTTCGCAAGGCGGGGGAGGGGACGGGAAAAATGACCTCCTCCCCGCCCTAAAGGGCGGGGTATCCCCGTCAGACTAAGCGGGTTTGATATGGGTCGTTGTGTGGCGCGGTGACGTACCGGCGTGCTTGATCCAAATTCTGGCCGATAGTGCGGCGGCATTTGCCAGC
>ORJL010253096.1_pt1 | contig 10446 bp, 9 predicted proteins | sample 1779941 | NCBI WGS metagenome assembly ORJL01 (sample SAMEA104232317, study PRJEB22302) | groundwater metagenome | biome: forest; feature: aquifer; material: groundwater | place: USA | collected 2011-08-07 | depth 5.8 m | reverse complement strand
TTCTTCCAGTACTGTTTTGAGCAACGGAATCAGATTTTTTGAGTGCTCCCGTTTAGCCAGACTTGGGAACACCCCCCCATATTCTTTATGGAGCTCGATTTGTGAAAGAGTCTTATCCGCCAGTACGCGCACGTGGATACCATCGTTGATGTTTCCGGAAGCTTCAATGATTGACAGCGCGGTTTCGTCGCAACTGGTCTCTATGCCGAGGATGATCATGGCACTACTCTACTACAAGTTTCGGCATATCCAAAAAGCCATAGTGGAGTCTCTCTCATCTCATGTTGCAGATCATTGGCGGAGGAGGTGGGATTTGAACCCACGAGACTCTTTCAAGTCTGCCGCGTTTCGAATGCGGTGCCTTCAACCACTCAGCCACTCCTCCTTGAGATAATGTTAAGCCTAGCATTTTTTGCTAATTTTACAAAAAGTGCTATGATTTTCCTACCTTTTGCTAAAGGTTAATGGTTACATGTAGTTGCCATTTTGGCCCTATCGTCTAATAGTTAGGACAGTGCCCTTTCAAGGCGCAAACCCGGGTGCGATTCCCGGTAGGGTCACCATTGAACTAATATACTAGCTTGTGCTAGACTATAAGCATGAGTTCAAATTCATATTCCAAATTATTGCGTGAAAAAGCGATTGCTTTGAGAAAATTAGGCAAAAGCTACAATGAAATTAGGAAAATACTGGGCATTAAATCGAAAGGAACGATTAGCTATTGGTTTAGGGATTTAGAGTTATCTCCGGAATCCAGAAAATTACTCTTGAAGAATATTTCCATTGCCCATAAACGAGGATTATTTGCTGCAAATAAGAAACGAAGAGAGCGCATACAAGCCGAGAATATTCGCGCATACGAGGAGGGTATAGGACAGGTAGGAAGACTATCGCGAAGAGATCTACTTATTGCGGGAATCTGTTTGTATTGGGGAGAGGGGACTAAATCCGAGAAGAATAATTTTAGATTAGCTCTCAGTAATTCAGATCCACGCGTGATAGCTTTTTATCTTAAGTTTTTGCGTACGGTTTTGCTTGTTCAGGAAGAAAAAATACGAGCGGGTGTTCATCTATATTCTTCTACTCCTCGTAAAAGAACCATGAATTTCTGGGCTCATGTTACTGGTTTACCGGTTGAGAGGTTTTATATTGTCAATCAAATCAGTAAAGCAAGTAAACTGAAACGAGATTCGCATTTTCTTCCTTACGGTACGGCAGTTATTAAAGTAAACGGTAGGGAGCTTTTTTATAAACTGAAGGGAATGATAGAAGGAATGAGCAGTTGTTCCGGATTCAAACATTCAATCGTTGTCTAAATTTATGGAGTAATGTATTGTGTACGCTACATAGTATGGGCGGTTAGCTCAGTTGGTAGAGCGCGTCGTTGACGTCGATGAGGTCAGAGGTTCGAACCCTCTACCGCCCACAAAATGAGTCTCACGAAATTTGTGGGCGGAGGAAGGTGCGGGGCACCTTCCGATAGTGGGTTCGAAGCCCCGATGAGCAGATTTTTGAGTTCGTACTCGAGCGACAAAAATCTCCATCGGGGGTACTGAACCTGTAAGGTTCGAACCCTCTACCGCCCACAAAATAAGTCCCACGAAATTTGTGGGAGGAGCAAGCCGTCTGCTCGGCTTGCGAGAGAGGGTTCGAAAAGGTTCTCCCATATTTTTGAGTCATTCTCATGACGAAAAAATGGGAAACCTGTACTGAACCTGTAAGGTTCGAACCCTCTACCGCCATTCTTAAATCATAAATCAAGATTCTTAAATCCGATTTACTTCGCGTGCAAATACAAATAAATATCTTCCAACGCTTTTACCGCGTCTCCAGCGGCAATGTTGTTTTGGTGGTAGAGTCCGTTCGTACAATCTCCCGCCGCCCAGATTCCCGCAACCGAGGCGCGCTGATTCTTTGGGTCAACCACAATTTGATTCCACTCCGTGAGATCCACGATCCCTTTTACGAACTCGGTTGAGGGAACAGAACCGATTTCAACAAAGATACCTTGAACCGGGAGTATCGTCCGCTCCGGTTTTTCCTTGGTCCGATACGCAAGTCCCGTTACACCTTTTTCTCCATCAACCGCCAGAATTTCAGCGTTCACAATCGCGCGCATATTCGGGTGAGCGAGCACTTTCTTCACGGTAATCGGGTCGGCCTTGAATTCCGATCCCCGATGTATAAGAGTCACTCGTTTGCAGTAGGCGAGGAGCTGTGCCGCGGTTTCAAATCCCGCGTTTCCTCCACCAATGACCGCGACATCCATATCCGAAAAAAGCGGTCCGTCGCACGAAGCGCAGTACGTAACACCATTGTGTTCGAACTTGTCCGCTCCGGGAACTTCCAGCTTGCGACGGTGGCTCCCCGCGGTGATTAGTACGGTTTGAGCGGTATAGGTATTTGTGTCCGTCTGAATCGTAAATCCCTCCCCGCGTTTCTCTTGTTGGCCGTTGGAGTCTGGAGTCTGGAGTTTGGAAATCTTTTTCACTTCTTCTCCTTCCTTGATATCTACCAAATCTCCCGCATATGCTTTCAAATGCGTCTTCAGCATTTCGGCAAGATCAAGACCTGATACCGCTACGGTGCCGATCCAATTCTGTATTTCTGACGAGACGATGGACTGTCCGCCCCAGTCTCTCGTAACGAAGACGGTCTTCAGGCGTTTACGCGACGCGTATACGCCGGCGGCTACTCCGCCCGGTCCTCCTCCAATAATTGCTAAATCGTAGATTGGTTTCAAGTTAAAGAGTTTAAAAGTTGATAAGTTAAACGCTTAAAGGCAACTATAGTTTACTAATAAAGCAGAAAAAACAAAAGAGCCACTTCTTTTTTTGAAGCTAGAAGCTAAAAGCTATCAGCTAATAGCTATACGTTAACAGCTATTTCTTCGCTCTTCGCAGAAAAGCGGGAACGGCTCCCCAGTCATCGTCGGATTCTTCCAGGACTTTCTTTTCTTCGCTCACGGGCTTCGGGGTTTCTTTACTCACGGACGGTTGGGTCATAGAGTTAAAGATTTTTCCTCGTTCAGGTTCCATAGTCTTCTCGGACGTGAAGAGCGGTTTTGCGCGCAATTGTGCGTCAGGGAAACCAGAGGCGATAACCGTAATCTTCACTTCGCCTTTCTTTAACTTTTCATCTTTGATGGTTCCGAAAATAACCTTGGCGTTCGGGTCTATGGACTCGGTAATAACCTTGGCGGCATCCTGAATTTCAAACATGGTGAGGTCGTCCCCGCCGGCAATGGAGAAGAGAACTCCTTTGGCGCCGTTGATGGAGAGTTCAAGGAGGGGAGAGTTGATCGCCAATTTTGCGGCTTCTTCCGCGCGCTTCTCGCCGGTTGCCGAACCGATGCCGATGAGGGCGGAACCGGCATTTTCAAGAATGGAGCGTATGTCGGCGAAGTCCAGATTGATAATACCCGGAGTCGTGATGAGGTCGGAAATACCCTCCACCGCCTGCCGAAGCACCTCGTCGCACATGGAAAAAGCTGCTTTAGCGGTTGTCTCTTTTGACACTGCGGAGAGGAGCCGGTCGTTCGGGATGATAATAATCGCGTCAACCACCTTCCGAAGATCATCAAGTCCCGCATCGGCAAGTCGCATACGCTGTGACCCTTCAAAGAAGAATGGCTTGGTGGTGACGGCTACCGTGAGTGCCCCCATTTCTTTGGCGGTCTTGGCGACAATCGGAGCAGATCCAGTGAAAGTTCCACCACCTTCTCCTCCCGCGATGAAGACCATGTCCGCGCCCTTGATCGCCTCCTGGAGTTCTTCGCGCGTTTCTTCCGCCGCGCGCTTGCCGAGCTCGGGATTCATACCGGTGCCGAGTCCGCGGGTGAGGTTCTTACCGATGTGGATTTTCTTCTTGGCGAGCGTGTTATGGAGATCCTGCGCGTCGGTGTTGACGCCGATAAACTCAACCCCCTTCACCTTGGAGTTGATCATGTGGTTGAGGGCGTTTTTACCTGAACCACCGCACCCGAACACTTTGATCCGCGCGAACGCTTCTACATCAGGGGTTATTTGTGGCATATGATTGATTTTTAAGGAGTGGTAACGACTATAAAATCATCATCCATCACCTCTTTGATAAGTTCTCGTAACTTTTTTTACTCGCTAAACCTAGCACTACCGGTACTCTTTATCAACTTCCACTTGATAGAAATAGGTGCTGGACTATCAAAACGATACCCCACCTCTGTTAATTCTGTATGCTATACCGTTATACGGAAACTGTCAAAAAAGAAAAAGGGGTTGACTTTTCTTGTAGGTGTTCTTCGTTGTAACCCTGCCAATGAGTAGCAATAGTGTACGGCCGTACACTATTGCTAAACTGGGGAAAATTATGATACTACGAACTACGAACAAGATACCTACCCGACTGAATGATTCCAGTCGTTCGGGTGGGCGAAATCACAAAAAACACACAGTCTACGACTATTCCACTGCGGTGTCGCTCTTAATCGTTACTACGGTAGGAACTGCCTGAAGATATTAAGAAGATTCTTTTTTATTTTTTTAATCGGCATGAGTCCGGGAACCGACTCTTCTTCGTTTGTCTGGAGTCCCAGAATGCAAAGTCCGTAGGCGACCGACCATGATGCGTCCTTAATCTGTCCCTGGATATTCTCTCCGAACGATACGGTGGCGATATGGGACGGCAAGTGGAGCGCCGTTTTGGCGAGGTCGCCAATGGTTTCAATTGCAGAACCTCCTCCGGTGAGCACAATGCCGGCGGGTAACAGACCGTTTCGCCCTATTTTTTTCAGGTGCGTTTCTATGAGCTCAAAAATATCGGAAAGTCGAGCCGCGATAATCTCATCCAGTTTTCTCTTTGAAAAAGTCGCTCCGATGAGAGACCCCCGCTTTATTTCCTCCGCTTCCTCAAGGGGAACCCGAAGACCGAGCGCGATATCGTTGGTAATATCATTGGAACCGATCGGGAAGATCTCAAGCGAAATCGGCAGATTGTTTTCAAAGACGATGATGGAAACGGTTTCGGAACCGATGTTGGCGAGCACCACGCCCGCCATTTTTTGTCGCTTGGTGAGCGTTACCAAGCTCGCGGCAATCGGCGACGCCACCAAATCTTCAACCTCAACTCCCGCTTCAGCGAGCGTTTCAAGAAGATCGTTCAGGTGGTGTTCAAAGCATGTGATAATATGCGCCTTAACCTCAAGTTTGTTTCCCTTGAATCCCTCCGGGCGTCCCAACACAACCTTTCCATCCACTTTGTATGAAATGGGGATAGCGTGGAGGATTTTTCGGTTGAGAGAAAGTGAAGAAGGAATCTCCTGTTGGCTCATCTCCAAGACCTTTTTTACGTCAAGTTCCGTAATTTCCGAATCGGCGCGAGAGGTAATGACGTTTCCTATGACGCTCGTGCTCATGAGTCCGATACCGCCGATGGAAGAGATAACTTTACGGAGGGGAACACCCGCGGCTTTTTCCGCCTGTTGCAGGGCTTGGCGAACGCTTTTTACCGCGTCATGTTGGTTCAGAATATAACCGTTTCGGAGACCTCGCGATTCGGCGTATCCCACGCCGATTACCTTCGGTATATCGCGCCCCCCATCGCGCGCGCTTTCAGCGACTACCACTTTGACTTGGTAGGTTCCGATATCAATTCCGACGGCGATAGGTTTGGACATGTAAAAAGCGCGAAATCCCAGACACGAAACCCCCGCCTGCGTCCGGAAACTTCCGGCGGGCAGGCGAAACAAATTCAAAACGTTACCTCCGACTCCGTGGAGCATGTAGCTTTTGAATTTTCACGTTGTTTCGGATTTGGATACTCGGATTTCGGATTTAGCAAAAATTTAAATCTTAAATAGGCGTCTAAATTTTTGCTCTTGTCGCTCCATTGTACTACCATGTCGGAATCCCTTCAAATGCAGAAGTCCGTGGATAAACAAGAAAGAGGTGAAATTGGCAACGGTCCGTCCGAAATCGGGAGCGCGCGATCGTATTTCCGCAACACAGAACATCATCTCACCCGATTGGTTTGTTAACGGGAAACTCAAAATATCCGTCGCGTGGTCTTTACCGCGATACCGGCGATTTACGGCTCGCATCGCGGTTGGGGTGACAACCGCCACACTAAGCTCATAGTCTTTCCCGAGCACGGCGTCTTTCATAGACGTCAAAACTACCCGCGAAATCGGGAGCTTTTGTTTGGATAGGTGGGAGATTGAGAGAGACGGCACGCAAATTTTCAATTTTCAATTTCCGATTTTCAGTGAAAAACAAAAATATGGTTCGGAAATCTACTCATCAAATGGATTAATTTAAGTTAGGAGTTTAGGTCTTTTATCGTTGTTTAGCGGGTGGGAGTTTCCCCAATTTTGCCAGGCGCTCGTGTTTGATTCGGCGGTCAATAAGCTTCAGTGTGGAGCGCTTCTTTTTGAGGGTGGACTGATTTCTCTTGTTGTAGCGGATGGAACGGACTCGATGCAGAATACCCGCGCCCTGTACGCGCTTTGAGAAACGACGCAAGAGCGAGAGGTTGCTCTCGGTTCCCGTTTTTTGCACTTCTACATTTACCGTAAACATAACGGGAACTATCGTACCATGAACGAAAAAACAGCGCAAATGAACTTCTTTCTCACGAGGGCGGGGGTCAAACCAACTTCATCTTTTTGAGGTACTCCTGCAGTGCGGAGGTTTTGACGGTTTCCTGAGCGCGCGTGGCGGCATTACGGACAATCACCGAGTTTTCCATGGCTTCTTTTTGCCCGATAATAATAGAGTATGGGATTTTCATGTTTTCGGCGCTACCGATTTGAGAGATGAGTCGGTCTCGGGCAAGCGCCTGGTGCAGGGGCACCTTTATTTCACGGAGCACTTCTATCACATTGAGACTTTTGAGCTTCGCCTTAAAACCAAGTTGGAGGAAGAATATGGAGGGCTTCGGAACACGCAGTCGCTTGACGATACGGCTGTCCTTGGCGCCGGTCGTCGGCAGAAAGAGTACCGCTCCAACGCCCGGAATATCCTTTTTAACGCCGAGACGGCGGGCAAGCGAGTTGTAGCGGGAACCGACGCAGAGAAGCGTCTTGTCTTTTGAACTTGCGTCCCGTATTTCAAAAACGGTTTCGGCCGTCACCGCTCGGTTGCCGACGAGAAACGGATCCATTCGGTATGGAATCTCCAGCTCTTCAAGGTACTCCAGCACCTCTTTGAAGTGCATCCGACTGCTCTCGCTCAAAAATGCGATTGCTTTCGGAGCGTCTTCTCCGAGCAGACGGCATTTCTCGTGGGAACACGCGAAAAGTTCCGTCGGGTTTTTTCGTAACGATGCCCGACAACTCGCGGGGAGGTCGGCGATATGCTTCCGATAGTACGCGGTCAGTTCTCGGATAAAGCGGGCTCCACAGTCGCGGTCTCCGACGCTGTTGATGGAAAGGGAAATGTCGGAGAATCCTTCATCCTTCAGTATCGCGCGCGCTGTTTGGATGAGCATAGCTTCGGTAATACTTTTTCCCGCGCCGAGGATGTCCAGACCGAGGCGTTTCTCGTTTTTCTTCCTTCCGGGGAGTTCTTCGCAGAAAAGAACCGGTTGCGGACCGTCAATGAATTTCTGGTCCTGATAGACGCGAAGAAGAGCGATTTTTTCCTCAAGCGACGGTTCGGCGTGGCATGAACAGCGCGACTTCGCCTCTTTTTCTTCCAGCGCTTTGGCTTTCTCTTGGTCCTCTTTGGTTACGGAAATCGGCAGAGCGAGCGGGGTGAATCCATAGTAAATAGCCGCCTCAAAAGCACGGTCCACATTCTTGTACTCATTGTACTCTCGGCGCGGAGTACGCTTTTTCTTTCCGCGCTCGTTTTTTTTGATGGGGGTGAGAGGAGGCATACAAGAGAGAAACTGAATGACTAATCACTGAATAACTCAGTACTGCATAACCGATATCTGAAGGATGTACTGAGTATTCTATACCTAGCGGATGAAATGTTAAAATCGGAGACAACCAACGATATTCTACACGCCTCAGGTCTTTGTTATTCAGTGATTCAGTTTTCAGTTATGAGTCATTCAGTTTTCGTAGTCCATTCGCCCGGGAACAGACTGATTTGTGTCAATGGAAAGAGCCGAATAAGAGGGCGTCCGGTAATGAGATTGCGCTGGAGCGGTCCCCAGAGACGCGAGTCCGCGCTCTCGTCACGGTTATCTCCGAGCACGAAATATTCGTCGTCCTTGAGTGTAACGGTCTGATTTGCTTTGCGTCCGCTTGAGTTGATAGTGCCTTGTTGCCAGAGGAATCCGTCGGGGTATTCGGCATTTTTGATGGTTACGGTATCGTCTTTGATTACAATCGTTTCTCCCGGGAGCGCGGCGATACGTTTGATGAGGAATTTCTTCTTTTCAAACGGAAAACGGAACACAATAACCTCTCCCCGTTTTGGCTTTTCAAATCGATAGCTTAGTTCATCAATAATTAAATAGTGACCGGTTGCAAATGTGGGTACCATTGAGGCACCACTCACTACGAAGGGCTGTGCGATGAAGAGGCGAATGGGGACGACAATAATGGCCGCAATGACGGCGAAACGGATGAGGTCAAGAAACGATTCCTTTTTTTGGTTCGGCGGTACCACCTGCGTATCCTGTGTATCGGCGCCGATTGCGCCTTCGGTAGATTTGAATTCGTCCATAATGATGTGATTGTACTCTATTTTTCGGCTTTTACAAATTTTATGCACGTACCGAGAGGGGATCACTATTTGCAAAATGGTACTTAGTAGATAGACTATAGTAGATAGAACAAAAAAATCTTTCGTTACTCTATATTCTATATACTCGTTACTAGGTACTTCTTTATGTATTTCATCATAGGTTTAGGCAATCCCGGTCCCGAATACGAAAACACCCGCCACAACACGGGGCGGATTGTTCTTGACGTATTTTCGAAAGCGAATGGTTTTCCCGAATTTACGGCAGACACGAAAATGAAAGCGCTACGTTCCGAAAGCACGATGGGAAAAGAAAAAGTCTTGTTGATTGAGCCCGAAACATTTATGAATAAATCGGGAGAAACAGTCGGACAGATTAAAGATTTAAGATTTAAGATTAAAGACAAGAAGAAGGAAATTAATAATCTTGCGGTGATCCATGACGACCTGGATATTCCGTTCGGCAAATTCAAGATCTCATTCAATAAAAGTTCAGGTGGGCATCGTGGGGTAGAGTCAATTATCAAAACTATCAAGACCGAGGCGTTTGTCCGTGTTCGTGTCGGTATCTCGCCGACCACACCGAAAGGTGCACTCAAGAAACCCTCAGGCGAAACCGCCGTAGAGAAACTCATTTTGGGAAAGTTCACTCCCGATCAGCTGGTCATCCTCAAGAAACTCTCAAAACGAATTGCCGAAGGACTTGCCGTACTCGTTACGGAAGGCCGGGAAAAAGCAATGAGCCAGCAAAGGATCTTCTAACGCAAATCTCGTACGGCGAACTATGCTAGAATTGAGGTCATATTTATGCTACTCACCAAACCCAAAATTCTTTCTTTTATTGATATCAAACCCTACTTCAAGCAGGATAATTTTGTTTTGTATCATGGAGATTCAATTAGCTTACTCAATCAGCTTTTGGATAACTCCATAGACATGATTTTTGCCGATCCTCCATACAATCTTTCAAACGGAGGTTTTTCAGTTCATGCAGGAAGAATGGTCAGTGTTAATAAGGGGGATTGGGACAAGAGTAAAGGATTTGAAGATGACTACAACTTTCATTACCGATGGCTTGAAGCTTGTAGAAGAGTGTTGAAGTCCAATGGAACACTTTGGGTCAGTGGCACCTACCATTCAATATATCAGTGTGGTCATGCGATTCAATCTCTCGGTTACCACATTTTGAATGATATCTCATGGTTTAAGCCCAATGCCTCACCAAACTTGAGTTGTCGTTTTTTTACTGCAAGCCACGAAACGATCATTTGGGCTAGAAAAGAAAAGAAAGCCAAACATACTTTCAACTATGACTTAATGAAAGATGGCGAATGGCCGGAAGATCAGTTAAAAAAACCTGGTCTGCAAATGCGTTCCGTGTGGTCTATGGGAACTCCCAAACCTGCTGAAAAAAAATTTGGCAAACATCCAACTCAAAAATCACTTGATTTGTTAAAACGTATAGTGCTTGCAAGCACGAACAAAAACGATATAATTCTCGATCCGTTTACAGGAAGTTCCACCACGGGCATTGCCGCAACAATGTATGATAGGAAATTTGTTGGTATTGACCTAGAGAAGGACTATTTGGAATTATCAAAGAAGAGGTTTTTAGATTTAAGAAAATAGCATGATAAATAAAGGAAAAGGCGGAGGTAATACAATAAGGTAATTAGGGCGTTTCGTAACCATATGGTAGTAAAATATCCATATGGCACAAGGACGAAAGAACGTTTTCAGTTGCGCGGCCAACTTTTTGAGGGGAAAGAAGTGT
>ORJL010665612.1_pt1 | contig 10447 bp, 9 predicted proteins | sample 1779941 | NCBI WGS metagenome assembly ORJL01 (sample SAMEA104232317, study PRJEB22302) | groundwater metagenome | biome: forest; feature: aquifer; material: groundwater | place: USA | collected 2011-08-07 | depth 5.8 m | reverse complement strand
CCCCAGATGATCGAGGCGGCTGACGAACCCCAGATGATCGAGGCGGCTGACGAACCCCAGATGATCGAGGCGGCTGACGAACCCCAGATGATCGAGGCGGCTGACGAACCCCAAATGATGGAGTCGGCTGACGAACCCCAAATGATGGAGTCGGCTGCCCGCCAAAGGATCTTCTTGCCCGACAAGGCCCGAGTGCGCCCACTCTTCCAACGATTACTCGTGAAAGAGGTGACAAGTCTTGACGTCGATGACTCTGTGAAGAACCCGCTGGCGACCGCGTCTTCGCCAGCAATCGTCGTCGTCGGTATCACGTTCGTCTCGACCAGCTCAACGGCGGCAACGGCGTTGACAATGCCCGCGCCCGCGCCCAGGAGACCCGCCGACGGCAGAAACGTGCTCGTCAACTGCAGAGCCGCGCGTGTCTCTCGCGGCGTCAGCGTGGAGCGCGCGTCCAGCAGCAGCGCCACCGCACCGCTGACGACCCCGGCCGCCATGCTCGTGCCGGACAACTGCATGTAGGCATCGTCGCCGCTGCCGGCGACGTGACGCGTGGCATACGTCCTCGACAGATACGAGCCGGCCGACTCCGCCGACACGACGTGGGTGCCCGGCGCCGCCACATCAGGCTTCAGGATCAGGTCGTAGCGCGTCGGCCCCTTGGAACTGAAGGGCGCGAGCGTGTCGTCAGGCCGCTGTGGCGTCTCGTGCGTGTCGATGGCGCCGACCGCGATCGAGTACGGGCTGTTGGCGGGTGACGCGATCGAGCCATACACGGGCTTGCCGTCCGCCGTCCTGCCGTAATTCCCCGCCGCCACGACGACCGTGATGCCCGCCTTCACGGCCCGCTCGACCGCCTCGCACAACGGATCGTCCCGATACGGCTGCATTACCGGCGCGCCGAGCGACAGATTGATGACGCGGACGTTGTATTCGCGCCGATGCGCGATCGTCCAGTCGATCGCCTCGATCACATTGCTCGCCATCCCCGAGCCATCGTCGCCGAGCACGCGCAGGTTGAGCAGGTACGCGCCCCACGCGATGCCCCGATAGCCGCGCGTGTCGGCCGTGCGCCCCGCCTGGCCGGCGATGATCGCCGCCACGTGCGTGCCGTGGCCGTACCGATCGACACCGTCGCCCCCCGTGAAATCGCGCGTGACGAGCACGCGGTTCTTGAGCGCGTTGTGGCGCGTATCGATGCCCGAATCGATCACCGCCACCGACACACCCTGCCCCGACAGCCCCGGCCGGCCGTCAGCGCCGGCCCACACCTGATCGGCGCCGATGCTCTCGGCCGTCACCTCGAGGACGCTGGACTGGATCCGGACGTCGCCCGACAGGTGGTCCAGCATCTCCTCCTGCTGCAACGCCACCAGCTGACCGGCGTTCACGTGCAGCACCGCGCCGCTGGCGAGGCGCCGCTTGACCACCAGGTTGTAGCGCGCGGCGACGGCGTCGACCTTCGCCTGGTCGCCGTCGACAATGACGTCGATGGATTGCGATCCGGCCGAGACGTGATCTTCCAGATCGGCGCTGAGCCGCGCGCGGTGCTGGGCCGCCGCCGGCGCGGCGGCGAGGAACAACAACCCAGCGGTGATCGCCCCCGCGAGGGGACGGCGACGCTGCGACGGGCTGATGCGGTTGATCATGGGACGCTCCACCGACGGACCTCGAGGTTGCTAAGAGTTGCGAGTCGTCATCTCCGTGCCAGGGCCGTGGACGGCTTGTACGGAGCGGACGTCCTGTACGGAGTCGAGCAGGACGCGCTGCGATCCGCCGAGCGTCCGAATCGTCTGGAGGCGCCCTTCGCGGATGCGGTTGTAAATCGTTCGCCGCGAGACGCCGAGCAACTGCGCGGCGTGGTCCAGCGAAACGCTGCGACCGATACGAGGCTCGAAGCCGGCTTCAGACACGATCTCCGTTGAGGCCATTGGATCCTCCGACGGGACGCGTAAGGGCACGGCCAATGCCAGAGCTGGCCTGAGATGGTTTAAGAGGGCCTAAGTCCTTGCGGAATCGACAGTTGCTACACTACGATGACCGTACCGGCAGAGCTCAGCAGGCGTTCGGTGGCGGCCAAGAACCTAGCCAATGACAAGAGATTCCTCGGCAAACCAGACAATTTTGCACGCAAAATCGCTGGCTCTAGCACGGTTGCACACAATTTTGATCGGTCAGGTTATTGGCCGGCGGGCCAGCTTTTGACCAGACAACCACGGTACGTTGCGCTATTCATCGCCCTTGCGACCATCGGCGCGCTTGCGACCTGTCGATCCACGAAGACCTCGGAGCCGGCCGCCTCGAGCGCGGCGGTGCCTCGCGGCGGGGAACTGATCGTCTCGGTTCGCACCGAGCCCCGCAGCTTCAATCGCCATGCGGCGCGCGATACGGTCACCAACCTCGTCTCGAACCTGACCCAGGCCAAGCTCGTGCGAATCAACCAGGCCACCCAGGTCCTCGAGCCGTGGCTGGCCGAGGGGTGGACGACCTCCGACGAGGGCCGGCGCTTCACGGTCACGCTCAAACGCGACGTCGTCTTCTCGGACGGCCACCCGTTCGCGGCCGACGATGTGGTGTTTTCGTGCCAGGCGGCGTACGACGAGACGAACGACAGCGTCCTGGCCGATGCGATCAAGGCCGGGGGCAGGAAGCTGCAGGTCGTCGCGACCGATCCGCACACGGTCGTGATCACGTTCCCGGCGCCGTTCGCGCCCGGCCTCCGCATCTTCGACAACCTGCCGATCTTCCCCCGTCATCGCCTCGAGTCCGCGCTGAAGGCCGGCACCTTCACCAAGGCGTGGGGGCTCGACACGCCGCCGTCAGAGCTCGTCGGGCTCGGCCCGTTCCTGCTGAGTCAGTACGTCCCAGGGCAGCGCCTGGTGTTCGTGCGCAATCCGCGCTACTTCGTGAAGGCGGCCGATGGCACGCCGCTGCCGTATCTCGATCGCCTCGTCATCGACATCATTCCCGACCAGAACGCCGAGCTGCTGCGGCTCGAAGCCGGTCAGCTCGACATGATGACGAGCGAGATCTCGCCCGAATCGTACGCGCCGCTGAAGCGCGCCGCCGACCAGGGCCGAGTGAAGCTCCTCGACCTCGGCGTGTCGCGCAACGCCGACGGGTTGTGGTTCAACCTCGAGCCGGGCGCGTTCCTGGGCGACCCCCGCGCCGGCTGGCTGCAGCGCGACGAGTTGCGCCGCGCGATTTCGATGGCGGTCGATCGAAAGGTGTTTGCCGACACGGTATTCCTCGGCGCCGGCGTGCCCGTCTATGGCCCGGAAACGCCGGCCAACAAGCTGTGGTACTGGTCCGGCCTGCCCGAGACGCCGCACGATCCGGCGGCGGCGAAACAGCTACTGGCGACAATCGGGCTGACCGATCGCAACGGCGACAGCCTGCTGGAGGACGCCCGCAATCAGCCCGCGCGCTTCACGCTGCTCACGCAGAAAGGGCGTCCGAACCTCGAGCGCGCGGCCACGGTCATCCGCGACGAGCTGAGGAAGATCGGCGTCACCGTCGATGTCGTGACGCTCGACGCCGGCTCGGTCATCAAGGCGTTTCTCACCGCGAAATACGATGCCGTCTACTTCAGCGTCGAGAAGACCGACCTCGATCCGGGGACCAATCTGGACTTCTGGCTCAGCTCCGGCAGCGCCCATGCGTGGAACCTCGAGCAGAAAACCCCGGCGACTGACTGGGAGCGGCAGATCGACGCGCTGATGACACGGCAGATCGCGTCGCCCGACGAGAGCGAGCGCAAGCGCGTGTACAACGAGGTGCAGAAGATCTTCTCCGAACACCTGCCGATCGTCTATTTCGTCGCGCCGCGGATTTACGTGGCCGCCTCGGCCCGCGTGACCAACGTGACCCCCGCCGAGTATCGTCCGCAGTTGTTGTGGCGGCCCGAGACGGTGGCCGTGATCCATTGACGCGTTATTTCGCGCGGCGTCTTGCGTTCGCGGCCGTCCTCGTGGTCGCCGTGTCGTCCGTCTCGCTCGTCCTGGCACGCCTCGCGCCTGGCGACTACGTCACCGGTTCGCTCGGCATTCAGGCGAGCCGCGAGACACGGGAGCGGGCGCGCGAGCGGTACGGGCTGAACAAGTCGATCGGCCGGCAGTATCGCGACTGGATCGTCGCGGCCGCGCACCTCGATTTCGGCGACTCGCTGCTCTACGACCGTCCGGTGCGCGACCTGATTCCCGAGCGCGCCGCGAACACCGCCCTCCTCGCCCTCACCGCGCTCGTGCTCGCGACGGCCTTCGGGGTCCCGCTCGGCATCCTGTCCGGCAGTCGTCGGGGCGGCATCCTCACGGGCGCGATTCGCGCGCTCTCGCTGGTGCTGCTGTCGATGCCGCCGCTGCTGACGTCCCTGTTCCTCGTCTTCGTGGCCGCGCGCACCGGCTGGTTCCCGATCGCGGGGATGCGATCCGCGAGCGTGCCCTCCGGGGGCGCCGCGCTCGACCTGCTGCACCACCTCGTCCTGCCGGCCGCGGCCATCGGCCTCCCGCTGGCCGCGATGCTCGAGCGGCTGCAGGCGCAGGCGATGAGCGAAGTCATCAGCGAGCCCTTCGTCCTGGCCACGTTCGCGCGCGGCGTTCCGCGATCGCGCGTCATCTGGCGCGACGCGCTGAAGGCGGCGCTCGGTCCCGTCGCATCCGTGTACGGCCTCATCGTCGGCACGCTGCTCAGCGGGTCGTTCGCCGTGGAGGTCGTCACGGCGTGGCCGGGCCTGGGCAGCCTGATGCTCGACGCGCTGCGCGCGCGCGACGTCTATCTCGTCGCCGGCTGCGCCGTGGCCGGCGCCCTGTTCCTCGCGTGCGGCACGCTGTTGTCGGACCTGGCGCTCGCGCTCGTGGATCCGCGGGCGAGCGATCCGGCACGGGGGAAGCCGTGACGCGCCGCATCGGCTTCGCGCTCGTCGCGATGGCCCTGGTCGCGGCTGCCGCCGCGCCGTTCCTGGCGCCGCACAGTGTCGACGCGCACGTCGGCGGGCTGCTGAACGCGCCGCCGACGCGGGTGCGCATCATTGATGACAACGGCACGTGGCGCGCGCCGTTCATCTACCGCTGGCGGCTCGTGAATCAGCTCGAGCAGCGCTACGAGGAAGAACGATCGGCGCGCGTGACGCTCGCGTGGCTCTCGGGCGGCCATCTCGTCGAGTCGTCCGACGACAGCCGCGCGCCGCTCCTGCTGCTTGGCGCCGACAGCTACGGGCGCGACGTCTTCAGCCGGCTGCTGTTCGGCGCCCGCGTCTCGCTCGGCGCGATGCTGCTCGGCGCGTCGATCGGCGCCGTCGCCGGGTACGCCGGCGGCGCGCTCGACGACCTGCTGATGCGCATGACCGATTTCGTCATGGTGCTGCCGGCGATGTACGTGGCGCTGGCGTTGCGGTCGGTGCTGCCGCTCGTGCTCGCGCCCCGCGTCGTCTTCACGCTGCTGACGGGTATCTTCGCGGTGGTCGGCGCGCCGTTCATCGCGCGTGGCGTGCGGGCGATCGTCCGGACCGAGCGGAGCCTCGACTACGCCACCGCCGCCCGGGCCCTCGGCGCCAGCCCTCCGCGTCTGCTCCTGCGGCATCTCCTGCCCGCCGCCCGCGGCTTCATCGTCGTCGAGATCACGTTGCTGGTGCCCGCGTTCATCGTGGCCGAAGCGACGCTCTCCTACGTCGGCCTCGGGTTCCCGGAGCCGATCGCCAGCTGGGGCACGATGCTGCACGATGCTTCGAACATCCGCGTGTTCGCCGACTTTCCGTGGCTGCTCAGCCCGGCCGCGGCCATGTTTCTCGTCGTCTTGGGGCTGAATCTGGCGCTGCAGACGGGCAGGCCTGAAGGCCTGCGCTACGAACTGCAGGGCAGGCCTGAAGGCCTGCGCTACGAACGTCCCTTGTAGTGCGCTACGAACGCAGTTTGTCGCGCAGGCCCTCAGGTCTGCTGTGGCGTACAATCATCCGATGAATCTCGCTGGCGTCTTCGCTCCCGTTCCCACCCCCTTCGACGATGCCGATCGCGTGGACACGGCGCGGCTGCGCAGGGCGCTTGCGCGCTGGGTGAAGGGTCCGCTCACCGGCTTCGTGGTCCTCGGATCGAACGGGGAAGCGGTGCTGATGGACGAGCTCGAGTCGGATCAGGTGATCGTCGCCGCGCGCGAAGCCGTGCCGCGCGATCGCCGGTTGATCGTGGGCACCGGCCGCGAGTCGACGCCGGCCGCGATCCGCGCGTGCAAGCGCGCAGCGGAGCATGGCGCCGACGCGGTGCTCGTGCGGACACCGGGCTTCTTCAAGACGCAGATGACCACCGACGCGTTCGTCCGCCATTACACGGCCGTGGCCGACGCGTCGCCGGTGCCCGTGCTTCTCTACAACTTCACGGCGCTGACCGGCGTGAACCTGCTGCCGGCGGCGGTCTCGCGGCTGGCGACGCATCCGAACATCATCGGCATGAAAGAGTCGGGCGGCGACGTGGCGCAGATTGCGGATCTCGTGTCCGGCACGCCGGACGGGTTCAACGTGCTCGCGGGCAGCGCCCCCACGTTCTACGCGGCCCTGTGCGTCGGCGCGATTGGCGGCATCCTGGCGCTCGGCTGCGCGGTGCCGGACGCCTGCGTGCGGCTGTTCGAGCTCACCCGGGCGGGCCGGCACGACGAGGCGAGGACGCTGCAGCGCCAGCTCGTGCCGCTCGCGCGGCTGATCGGCCCGACCTGGGGCGTGCCCGGCCTCAAAGCCGGCCTCAATCTCCTGGGCTACGACGTCGGCGTGCCGCGGCCGCCGCTCGTGCCCGTTCCTGAAATCGCCATCCCGGCGCTGCGCGACGCGCTGGCCCAGTTCGAGGAAATCCCCACATGAGCCTGCTGCCCGACACCGATCGCATCCTGCTCGGTCCCGGTCCGAGCCTCACGGCGCCGCGCGTGATGCGCGCGATGGCCGCACCAACGGTCAGCCATCTCGATCCGTTGATGTTAGGTCTGATGGACGATGTCCGCGCGCGGCTGGGCCGTGTGTTCCGCGCCGCGGAAGGCTCGTTGGCGTTTGCCGTTTCCGGTACCGGCACGTCCGGGATGGAGACCGCGGTGGCGAACCTCGTGCGCGAGGGGACGCGCGCGACCGTCGTCGTCACGGGCTATTTCGGGGATCGCCTTGCGCAGATGTGCGAGCGCTACGGCGCCACGGTCACGCGGCTCAACGTCGAGTGGGGACGCGCCTGCGACCCCGACGCCCTGCGCCACCAGCTGAAGACGACGCCGGCGGACGTGGTCGCCCTGGTGCACGCGGAAACGTCGACCGGCGTCGTGAACCCGGTCCGCGAGCTGGCCGCCATCGCCCGCGAGCACGGCGCGCTGACGATCGTCGACGCCGTCACGTCGCTCGGCGGCATGCCGCTCGACGTCGGCGCGTGGGGCATCGACGCCTGCTACAGCTGCACGCAGAAGTGCCTCGGCGGACCGTCGGGGCTCGCGCCCGTGGTGTTCGGGCCGCGCGCGCTGGCGCAGCGCGTGAAGTGCCGCAGCTTCTACTTCGATCTCTCGTTGCTCGAGGACTACTGGGTGCGCCGCAAGTACCACCACACGATGTCGTCGACGCTCATCTACGCCCTTTACGAGGCGCTTTCGATCATCGAGGAGGAAGGTCTCGACGCGCGCTGGGCCAGGCACGAAAGGAATCACCGCGCGCTGGTCGCGGCCCTGTCGCCGCTGGGCCTGTCGATGCTCCCGCCTGAAGCGGATCGGCTGTGGACGCTCAATGCCGTCCGTGTGCCGGCCGGCGTGGACGAGGCCGCGGTGCGCATGCACCTGCTCGACGAGTTCAATATCGAGATCGGCGCCGGTCTCGGTCCACTGGCCGGCAAGATCTGGCGCGTCGGGCTGATGGGCGCCAGCTCGTCTCCGCGCCTCATCGTCTTGCTGCGCGGAGCGCTCGAAAGCGCGCTCGCCAAACAGGGATGCGCCCCGCTGCGCGCGGGATGACCAGTCCGGCGGAAGGCCCGCCTGCAGCCCGACGCTCCGTGCTGAACACGCTGCTGGGCGGGATGGCCGTCGGCTTCGCGGTTCTCGCGTACGTCTATCTGACGCTGCCTGACGTCAGGTCGCTCGAGACGTCCAACCCATCCACCACCGCGTTCATGGATCTGCGCGACCGCGAGGCCCGCGCGAAGGGACAGCCGCCGCGCCGCGTGCAGCGGTGGGTGAGCTACGGACATCTGTCGGCGGACCTGAAGCGCGCCGTGCTCATTGCCGAGGACGCTGCGTTCTGGCAGCACGAAGGCGTGGATTTCGAACAGCTGCAGGAATCGCTGCAGGTGGACTGGGCGCGCCGCCGCCTCGTGCGCGGCGGCAGCACGATCACGCAGCAGCTGGCCAAGAACCTGTATCTCTCGCCGTCGAGGAATCCGCTGCGCAAGCTGCGCGAGCTCATCATCGCGCGCCGGCTCGAAGCCGAGCTGAAGAAGTCGCGGATTTTGGAGCTCTATTTGAACGTGATCGAATGGGGCGACGGCATTTACGGCGCGGAGGCGGCGGCGCGCACGTACTTTCATGTCTCGGCGGCTGACGTGAGCTCGCAGCAAGCCGCGCTCCTCGCCGCAGCCATCATCAACCCGCGCCGGCTCAACCCGGGACGCCCGACGCCTGGCCTCGTGAGGCGGCAACAGCTGATCCTCCGACGCATGGGCGCCGTCGTGCCACCTCAGGAGTCAGCTCAACGTGAACGTTGACAACAAATTACCGGCCCGCTCAGCTTGACCTCCGAATCGGGCTTCGTTATAGTCAACCAGCTCACGAATCCAATTCGACAATCTGACCGCGTTTGCTCCCCCGGCGACGTGTGGTCGCGCATGATCAATTACACCGAACGACTGACGCTCTTGATGCAGGACGTGGTCTCGCGCGTCCCCACACTGTCGTTCATCGACATGGCCGACGTCCTCGTCTTCGCGCGATCGGGCCGATCGGACGCGGAAGGCGCCTTCGCCACCTGCCATTGCCTGACCCTTCCGGCGAGCGAGCCCGGGTATTATTTCTGGCGCGATCGGTCGACGCGCGCGCTGACGCGGCGCTCGGAATGGTTCGTCACGAAATCGCCGGCGGTCACCGTCGGCACGCGCGAGATCAAATACATGCTCTCCTTCGCGCTGCCGCGATTCTGCGATCAGTCCCTCGATCGGTCGCGGAAGGAACGGTTCTATCCGGGCGCGGATCCGTGGATCGCGAAGCTCGACACGATCGTGCACGAGCTCTATCACATCGATCCGGAGCTCACCGGCATCCGCCGCATCGAGCGTGAAGACGGAACCTACCTGGCGAACTGCCACGGTCAGCAGTTCTTCGAGCAGGTCGCCGACATGGCGCACACCTATCTGAACAGCGGTCCCTCGCCGGCGACGTACGATTTTCTCCAGGACGATTTCGCGACCCTGAACGCGCGCTTCGGCGGGATCGTCGGCACCAGCTTCCGCACGTTCCCCTCATTTCCGCAGCGGTACATCGAGCGCCTGGCCGAGCAGCCGCCGTGCGACGCCGACGCCGACGGCGTGCAGGTCGAACCGCTGCGCATCCCGCAGCAGCCGACGGCGTACTCGCAGGACGATCTGCACGTCCGCCAGTTCGCGAAGGACACGTCGCGGCGAGTGATCAGGAAAGGCGCGTTCAGAGCCGCGTAGGCCCGGCTTCGGACGGGCCTAGAGCCGTTTTCACGGGCGTGTCGTGTCCGCCTTTAGGCGGACCGCCGCAGGCCGGCTGAAGCCGGCCACTACGTGGTGGTGAAAACGGCTCTAGTTGACGCGGCGGCCGCCGAGGAAGCGCCGCGACCAGTAGCTCGCGCTCAGATGTTCGACCCGCACCACGCCTGACGAGCTCGGCGCGTGCACGAACTCGTCGCCGCCAATCGCGATCGCGACGTGGGACGCGCCGGGATCGGTGGTGGTGAAGAACACCAGATCGCCCGGCGACAGACTGTCCGCCTTCACCCGTTTCCCCAGCCGATACTGTTCGCGCACTTCTCGCGGGAGCGACACGCCGTACTGGCCGAACACGTACTGCGTGAAGCCGCTGCAGTCGAAGCCCTTCGGATCGGCGCCGCCGTTGCGGTACGGCGCGCCCCGAAGGGACAGCGCTGTGCCGACCAGGGCGTAGCCGTCCAGGGACGCGCGGCCTCGGTGCTCCGTGGCCGGGGTGGCCGCCGCCGCGCCGCCGGGCGTCGGAAACGGTCTCGGCACCGCGCCGCCAGAGGCGCAGGCAATCGATCCCGCGGATAGGGCAATCGTCCCAATCGCGAACACAAGGTGGCGGCAGCCGGTTCGAGTCATCGTCTTTCACCTGCTATCGGCGTGACGTCATTTGTACCACAGGGGCGCTAACCAACACTGTTACAAGGCGTTTGCGGTGTCAGAGTCTTGACACCTCGACACGTGTCGGGCAGAATTCAAACACGATCGGGACGATGGAACAGACGCTGCTCCTG
>ORJL010519846.1_pt1 | contig 10449 bp, 8 predicted proteins | sample 1779941 | NCBI WGS metagenome assembly ORJL01 (sample SAMEA104232317, study PRJEB22302) | groundwater metagenome | biome: forest; feature: aquifer; material: groundwater | place: USA | collected 2011-08-07 | depth 5.8 m | reverse complement strand
GCGGGGCGAGGAGGCCTTCGTTACGGGCGGCGGCGCGGCCCCGGCCCCGGCTCTGCCGGATGAGTCGCACCCGCTCCGGCGGATACGTCTGCACGATCTCCGGCGTGGCATCGCGCGAGGCATCCACCACCAGCACTTCGTAATCGGCGTAGTCTAGCGCCATCAGCGAGTCCAGCGTGTCGCGGATGTCGGCGGCCTCGTTATAGGTGGGGATGACGATGGAGACGAAGAGGGGCATGGGGAGGACGTAGACCAGGGCCTACTTCACAGCTTCGATATACAGGAACCAGCCGAAGTGGCGCATGATCCAGTTATCGAGCCGACGTTTGAGGGCAACGGGGATGACGCGGCCCACGAGGTATTTTTCGACTTGCACATTGCCGGGGATGAACGAGAGGTCGGCCAGATCGGTGAGTTCGGTGCGCACGGAGCTGAAGGCGGCAAACAGCTTGCGGCCATCGGCCACCGACACGTGCCGCGCAATGTAGCCGTCGGTCACGCTGCGCAGGATCTCGTCGTAGGGTGTGGTGAGGAACTTGCCGCGCAGGATGCCCTGCCCCCACGCCGCCAGAATCCAGTTGCGCAGCGAATGGCGGTGATAGATCATCACCTGCGCCTTGCTGCCGGGTTTGAGCACGCGATGGATTTCGGCGATGATGGCTTTGATGGCCGCCGAGTGGTGGATGACCCCCCACGACCAAACGTGATCGAACTGCTCGTCGGGGAACTGCAAATGCTCGGCGTCCATTGGACGGATGTCGCCGCCGAGTCCCAGAATCTCAAAACGGCGGCGGGTGAAGTCCACGGCGGTTTGGGTGATGTCGATGGCCGAGATGAATGCGCCCTCGCGGGCAAAGGCGGCGGCCATGGCGCCTGCGCCGCAACCAATTTCCAGCACGCGCTTGCCGCGCAGGGCGGGGTAATCGATCTGCCGCGCAAAGGGCGGCTGGCGCGGATAGTCGGGGTGGCCGAAGGGCGCGGACGAACGAAAGAAGCGCTCGTCGATGGCGGCGTAAAACTCCGGCGTGCCGGGCTGCAGGTTGAGGGTGCGCGCCCAGTCGTACGTCATGGGGTTGGCTTCCCACCAGTCGCGGTTGCGCCGCTGCAACTCGTCGTGATCAGAAATCATGGGGATACACCTCTTTGAATGCGGCCCTCAGTTGCGCCTCGACGCGCGACCGCGCAAATTCCTGCAGAGTGCGCGACCGCGCCGCCGCACCCATGGCCCGCGCACGCTCGGGGCGCGCCAGAAGTTCGGACACCGCCTGCGCCAGCGCGGCCTCATCGTTGTTGGGGACGAGCAGCCCGGTGACGCCATGCTGCACCAGCCCCTCGGGGCCGCCGCAGCGGGTGGACACCACCGGCAGGCCGCAAGCCATGGCATCCTGCACCGATATGCCCAGCCCCTCCTGCAATGATGAGAAGACGAACATCGTCGCCCGTTGATACAGCCTGACCAGTTCGGCGGTGGACACATGACCCGTGAAGGTCACCGACTGCCTCAGCCCCAACTCGGCGGCGAGCGACTCCATCTCCGGCGTGGGCGTGTCGCCGGCGATGATCAGCCGCACGATGGGGAAGGCCGCGTGCACACGGGCGTAGGCGCGCAACAGCAGGGCCACGTTTTTTCGCGGGTCGCGGATGCGGGCCGTGAGCAGCAGATAGGGCGGGTCGGCGGGGCAGTCGCCCGGCTGGAATCGATCGGTATCTGCAGGATAAAACACGGTGCGCAGTTTGCCGCGAACCGCGGGCCAGCGCCGGGCGATTTGCGCCGTGGTGTGCGGGCTGAGGCCCAGCACCACGCCGGCGCGCTCGTAAACAAGCCCCTCCTGTTGTTCGAGGATGGGCCAATCCGAGCCGCGCATGAATTTTGCGGCCCACGGGTCGCCGGCGTCGGCGCGGCCCTGTAACTCGTCGGCGTAGACGGTGGCCACCCACAACACATAGGGGCGGCGAGCCAGCGCCAGCGGCAGCCCCACGTGGCTGCTGCCCGACACCACGGCGGCAATGGGCGCGGCCAGCGCGGCCCCCGCCAGCCAAGGCAAATGGTATTGATAACGCGGCGGCGCCGGGTAATCGACCACGGCAATGGAGCGCATATCTTCTTTGACGGTGTGGCGGACGGGCGGCGTGGTGAGCAGATATTTGAGCGCCGCCCGGCGCGACGAGGTGGGCACTTCGTCGGTGGCGCGGTAGATCAGTTGCGGCCTGTGGCCCGCCAGCGCCAGCAGATCGTATACGGTGCGCGTCAGCGCCGGCACGCCGCCGCGCTCAATGGGTTCCAGCGTGAGGATGCTTGCGCTCGCCACGTCCGATCGGCTACCCTGCCCACGCCGCGCCCAGGTTAAAGACGTTCAATTGGCGCAGGTTTTGCGCCCGGCAGAAGTCGAAGAAGGATGTATTGGCCAGCACGTCATCCGAGAGCAGTAACCCGCCGGGCTGAAGCCTGGGCCACGCGGTTTCAAATTCCCACGTCATGTTTTGATAGCTGTGATCGCTGTCGTGGTAGAAGATGTCCACGTGCTCCAGCGTTTTCAGCAGCGGCGGCAAGTGCTCGCTGGATTTGCCGAGGAGGGTGGTGTGCCGCCCGCGCAAACTGTCCGGCACAATCCAGCCGGAGCCGGCCCCCGCCGGGCGCTGTTGATGATAGGTTTCGCGCCGCAGCAGTTTGTCGCCTTCCACTTCGGCCGGCGGCAGGTCAATGGTGTAAAGATGGCCCGCGCCGTTGCGCTCCATGGCTCGCAGAATATAGGCGGTGGATTTGCCGGGCGTGCCGCCGGTTTCGACGACGATGGCCGGGCGCAGGACGCGCACGATGGCGTAGAGGGTGACTTCGTTGAAGAATACGCTGCCCGACCGGCCCACCATCATAAAATCCACGGCGCGGGGCGTGTACGGCGTCCACTGCGCCATTTTGCCGCGCACCTCGGCCAAAAACGGCGCATCGTCTTCAACTTCGCGCAGATAGTCCGCCGTGATGGCCGCGGGCCGGCCGGTGGCCAGGGCTAGCAGTCGCACGCGCTGTTGATCGTGATTGAAGGCGGAAGCCAGCAGGCGCGGGTCGCGGCATTCGCGCACACGGCTGGCCCAAACGGAGAGATCGCGGAACAAATACATACATCACTCATCATTCATGATTTCTCTATAGTGTTCTATCAACTCGCCCTGATATCGCTCCCAGGTGAAGCGGCTGACGTATTCCCGCGCCGAGCGGCCCATGCGCCCGCGTTCGGCCTCGTGGGTGTAAAAGTATTGCAGTTTTTCGGCAATGGCCTCGGCGCTGCGGATAGGGACGACAAATCCATCCTCGCCGTCGCGCACTGCGGCTCCCACGTTTTCCGAGATGATGACGGGCAGGCCGCAGGCGGCAGCCTCGTATACTACCATGCCAAAGCCGTCTTGCAGCGACGGCAGCACAAACACCGACCCGGTCTGATACACCTTCACCAGTTCGTCGTTGGGCACATACCTCAGCCGCCGGTACAACCCCTCGTATCTGGGCAGAAAAGCGCGGGCATCCTCAAACGGCTCACCCACCACCAACAGTTCACTGCGCTCCGGCGGCAGGTTCGCCAGCTTGTAGCCCTCCAGCAGATACTGCAGGCCCTTCTGCAAACTCAGCGCCCCCACAAAAATCACGCGGAAGACTGAGTCCGTTTTCTCACCCAGATAGAAATGCTCGGGCGCGAACCCCAAGTGCACCTGCCGCAGCTTGGCTGCCGGAATACCCTGGGCCACCATGGTCCGGTACACAAATTCGGACGGCACCATAATCCAATCGGCCTCGGCGTATTCCTGCAAGTGCTTCGCCACAATGCGCCGGTTGCCTGCCGGGTACGGCAAGCCAAACCGCGCAAACTCCTCGCGCAGGATGGCCTGCTGCACGTTGGGGTGCGCCGAGGACCGCTCTACGATGGTGACGGCTCCATTTTTTTTGGCGGCGCGCAGCCCGTACAGCGCGTGATGGTTGAAGGCGTGATAAATGTCCGCCTCCGCCGCGTAGCGGCTGGCCGCGCGGTCGAACCAATTATCGCCCATGTAATACGACCACGCCTGACTGCCGGCAAACGGCAGCATGCCGATGAGTTGAGCCGCATAGGCGGGCAACCGGATTTGCGCGATCTTCTCCGCAGGGATGCCGGTTTCGCGGCGGTCGAAAATCGTCGTAACGAACCGCTGCAGCCATCCGGCTCGCTGCGCCCCGCGTGCCATGTGATAGGCATGGAACTTGTTGCCCGATACAACTACTATCCGAGGCGAGCGATTACCGTTCAAAAGAGAATTCCTCTGCAAAGTGACGGAGATTATACAGGCTTACTCGCGCTTCAGCCCCTGCCGCAATGTGCGCCACGCGGTCTGCGCCGATTTGCGCTCAAAGATGAGCAGGGCTGCGCCGAACACCGCTGCGCACAGCAGGCTTTTGACGATGGCCGCCAGCCACAGGTTCTGCGGCATAGCCGGTGTGAGCAGCGAGAGCGTGCCGATCACCGCCGCACCTGCGAGCGCAGGCACGACGTAGACCCGCCAAGCCGACACGCCTAGTTGCTTCGACACTCGCCATTCAGCCGCAACCAGGCCAATCACGCTCATAACGCTGACAACCACCGACGCACCGGCCGCGCCGTAAAAGTAGACTGCTGGGGGGCAAGCCAAAACGATGAAGATGGCCTGCACGGCCATCGTCCAACGGAGGTCTCGCTCGGCGCGCAACGCCAACAACAACTGGGCGTTATTCTGAAAGAAGGGCCGTCCCACGACGAACAGAAACATTAGCCGGAATAACGGCGCCATCGGCAACCAGCGGGGGCCGAGTAGAAGCGTCACGACCTCGTCTGCAGTCACGAAGGCCACAGCACTGGAGAATAGAATGATCCAAGCCAGCGCCCAGGTGACCTGCTGGTAAACCGCCCTTAGAATCTCGCGCCCGCGTGCCGCTCCCTCGGCATAAAGTGAGAGCGCGATGCTGCCGATCATCCCGGCTGCCACGTCCATCGGCATCTTGCCGACGTTGTAAGCGCGCGAGTAATATCCTTCCGGCACTATGCCGGCTGCCAGCCAGGGGAGCGGGTTGGGCCGCTGAAAGTTTCCGACCAGCCAGTCGTCGAACTGAAATGTAATCTTTCCAAGCAAGCCGCTGGACCACAACGTCCAACCCAGCCGCAACTGTTCGCGTATTTGAGTTCTATCCCATAGCAAAGTTGGGCGCCAGCGGATGAACAACGCCGCGCCCGCGCCGACAATGAGCGACGGCAGGAGCGCATCCATCATCAGCGCAGGCAAGAACGCGCCGCCCAGCGCCAGCCCAATGGGCACGACAAAACCTACCAGCGAAGTGAACACCGTCAACCGCCCCAACACATCTTGCCGCAATCGTTTCTCGGCTACGTAGCGAGGCGTTGAGGTTATGGTTTCAAACAGGCCGACAATCAACAGCACGAAGATGAGCGGCCACGTGCCCGGGGGCGCGATGGCCGGCCACAGCACGGCCACAGCACCGGCCACAATGAAGCCGAGCAGCGAGGAAAGATTCTCCAGCAGGAATTGCGTGTTGAGAACATCAGGTTCTTCGGCGCTGTTGAAAACCGCCAGCCGCAGTTCAAGCCGGCCGAACGCAAAGTACGACGACCAGACCGTCGCCACGGCGAGGAGGCCGAAGTACTCTGGCTCCACAAGGCGGGAGAGGATGATCGTTTTGATAAAACCCAGGCCGAAAAAAAAGTACTGGCTGAAGCCGGTCCAGAGCGCGCTGCGGGTGGCGAGGCGGGCGAGGGGCTGCTGCGAAGGCGGGGGGAACGCGGGAGCGGTCATGGCGAGTGCGCCAGATAGAAAGCTTGCAATTTCGCGCCGACGGAGAGGACGACGGAGGGCGAAGCAGGTGTCATGCGACGTTTCGAACTGCGCTGGTCGTCCAAGTGCTACGGTGCGGCATAGATTGATTGATCGCCGCCGAATTCCGAACTGTTCGTCCCGATCAAACGATAGTTTCGGCTGACGTAATCTGTCAAGGCTAGCGAAAGCGAGTCAGGGTTTCGATTACAACCGATCCGGTTGTCGTCGATGATGTAGTCTGGCTTAAGCATCGCCAACTGTTCTGCGACGCTCACTACGGTCCGGTTAGGAGCATCTATTTCTAGCGCGGCCTCAACCTCGTCCGCCGTTAGTTTCATGGGGGACTGCCACCACAAGTTACTCCCCGGGGGCGCGACAAGAGTATCGTCCAAGAACACAACACGATCCTTCATCGAATACCACCACATCGCGCCAGTCAATACACGTGCGCCAGGCTTGACCTTGTTCAACGTTGCTTGAGCATTAGCTTCGTATATTCTTGTCAGTGGCATTCTAACCAGGTATATATCCCCAGTAGCATAGAGCACGGCCAAAAGCGTCAGCGCTATGCTGGCAACATTGATTGGCGCTTTACGCCGCCTCGTTAGCCGTAGCGCAAGTTGCTCCAACGCGGCCACCCCCAGCACGATGTAAAGCGGCAACCATAGAATGGAATAGCCCAACAGTTGATAATTGCGGTTTACAACCGCGTACGTCAGGCTGGATAAAATGATGATGACGGCCAAGGCGCGCAGTTTGTAGTCGCGAGACACGAGGGCATTGGCAAGTCCGAGCACAAACAGCCCCGCTTGTGGCAGGGATAACAGCGGCGTCTGCCAAGCGTAATACGTCCACCAAAAGTTGGCGAAGGAGGAGATCGATTCGGCGATGATGGCGGTGAAGCCCGGACTGCTAGAAGAACCACCGTAGCTATCAATGAAGGTAATCGGGTTTCCGGTGAGCACCGTTGTTGCCACTTCGAGCGATGAGCCCAAATGGATAATGCCGACAATGACAGCGCCTACCGTCAGTCCCAATCCCACCCACAATGCGGGTCGAAACGCACGTTGTTGATAAAAGCGCGCGGCGACGACAGCCAGTATGGGAAGAACGAAATGCACCAGGTTTAGGTGTACATCCAATTGCAAAGCAACGGCCAGGCCGAAGGCGATGTAGAGCCACGTCTTCTGTCGTGTGAGGGTCAGTTGCAAGAGAGCTATGGTGGCGGTGACAGCGGCACCGGCAAGGATGTCGGGGCGGGCATAGTGGCCTGCAAAGAGTGACAGCCAAGTGAGGCTGACGAGAATAGCCGACCACGCGCCCGTCTTGCGCGAGACATATAAAGCGCCGACAGCATAGGTCGCCGCTGTGAGCGCAATTAGCCCTGCCAATGATACAAGCCTTGCCGCGAATAACGTCTGGCCTAGCAAGGCGAAAGCGCCGCTTAGAACAAGCCAATAGCTCCGCCCGTGCGGCACAAAAAACAAAACGCCGGGAGGCGGCCAGGCTTCCCCGTCTTGGATCGCCTGCGTATATAGTAATGCGGTGCGGCCATAAAAGGACTCGTCACAACCCGGTTTCGGATAGTTGAGCAGGGTGGCAAAATGGAAGCAGAAGATTATGATTAACAACCCGATGACAATGGCCGCAGGGTGTTGGCGGATAAAACCAACAATGGCCTGTGGGAGTGAGGCGGGTTGTCGTGATGAGGAGGAAGTAGATTGCATGGCGGGCCAGTCAGCACAACGGGTGGGTTATGGTGATGGAGTGCGTAACGGCAGATGTTTGGATGCCGCGCGTCAGAAGCGAGGTTGCCGTGTCGCCGTAGGAAACCTCATCACAGGTCGGCGGCGGATAATTCAGGATTGTGCCAGCGCCGAAAAGCACAGGGATGGCGATCGCGGCCCACAATGCCCCGCGAGTGGCGAGCCGCGCCATCGAGGGCGGAGGAGGCGGAAGGGTCGGTTGAGTCATCGAGTAGGAGTTGCGTCAGCAGCTCATCGGCCCGCAACATGTGCGAATTATAACTGGCTTTTACTTTGCTTTGCGTCCTTCGCAGTGAACTTGCCCGAATTGCGTAAGCCCTATGATCTATTGGTTTATCTGCGCGCTTTGCATCTGCGCAATCTACGTTCCGTTCAAGGCCAGCCTGAGCAGTGGCCAAACTTCTGCTATAATTCGCGCACTGGAGAGGTCGCATAGTCTGGTCTAGTGCGCTCGACTCGAAATCGAGTGAGCCTAAAGCTCCGTGGGTTCGAATCCCACCCTCTCCGCCAGATAAATGACCTGCAACCGCAATGCGCGCTTGCAGTGCGGTGTGAATGCGGAATGCGGAACGATGAATGATTCATCTTCCGCATTTTGCTTTCTGCTCATTGGCGATACACTTGTGTTTGGATTTTGATTCTTGGGAGTTTGGATTTAAGTGCTCACCCTCATCGGCTCCGGCGAAACCAGCGAGCGCATGCTCAACGCGCATCAATCGCTGCTGGCCCGCCTGCCGCAGCCGCCGCGCATCGCCTTCCTCGACACACCCGCCGGGTTTCAACTCAACGCCGCCGAACTGGGCGCGGCGACCGCCGCCTACTTCAAAAAATACTTCTCCCTCGACATCGCCCTCGCCGAATATCGCACCCGCACCGATTCGCCGGACCCTTCGGCGGCCGCGCTGGCGCGGGCCAACTACCGCATGGCCGGGCCGGGCAGCCCCACCTACGCCATCAAACTCTGGCGCAACTCGCCCGTATACGCCGCGCTCGTCGAAGGCTGGCAAGCCGGAGCGCAGATCGTCCTCGCCAGCAGCGCCGCCATCGCCATCAGCCGCTGGGCGCTGCCCGTGTACGAAATCTACAAAGTGGGCGCCGACCCCTTTTGGGCCGACGGCCTCGACCTGCTCGGCCCTCTCGGCCTCGAGCTCGCCATCGTGCCGCACTTCGACAACGCCGAAGGCAAAACCTACGACACGCGTTACTGCTTCATGGGCCTGCCGCGCTTGATGGCCCTCGAAAAGTTGCTGCCCCCAGGCGCCGTGATCCTCGGCATCGATGAGAACACTGCCTGCACCTTCGACTTTGACTCGGCCACCGTGGCCGTGGCCGGAGAGGGGCGCGTCACTCTGCGGCACAACGGGCAAGAGCGACATTACCTCGCCGGAAGCGTCTTCCCCCTCGACCGCCTCACCGCCGCCCACGCCCTCACCGAACCCGCGCCGCCCGTAGTCGCTGCCGCCCAACCGAGTGCGCCACCCCAACCGACTGCGCCCTTGCACATCCCCGAGGCCGTGCGCCAGTGGGCCGCCGAGCGCGACCGCCTGCGCGCCGAAAAAAAGTTCGCCGAAAGCGACACCCTGCGCGACCGTATCGCCGCCGTGGGCTACACCGTCAAAGATTCGCCCGCCGGCCCCGCATTCGCGCTCACGCGCCACCCCGGCGCCAGCGCCGTCCCCTCGCAACTCGACAAGCCCGCCACCCTCGAATGGTCGGTGAATCTCCTCGCCCGAAACAACCGCGATGAAATCCTCCGCGCCGCGCGCAGCGTTTTGCAGTGGGCGCCCGAGTCGCTCGAAGTGGTGATAGTGGACAACGGCTCCACCGACGACTCCCCCGCCGCCCTCGCCGCCCTTGCCGCTGAGGACGCGCGCGTGCGTCCCATCTTCCTCGCCGCCGATGTGGGTGAGGGCGCGGGACGCAACGCCGGACTCCGCGCCAGCCGGGGCAGCCGCATCGTGATCCTGGGCGGGCACATGGAACTCGTGGGCGACGTGTTCATTCCCCTGGCCGCCACCCTCGCCGACGAGGCCATTGGGGCCACCGGCAGCAACGGCCTCACCTCCGCCGACCTGTTCAACTTCGATCCCGCCCCCACCGCCGAGGCCGATGCCATCGAGTTTTACCTCTTCGCCTTTCGCCGCGATCGGCTGGCGCGTGTGGGCATGCTCGACGAGAAATTCGTCTTCTATCGCAACATCGACCTCGACTGGAGCATGGCCTTCAAAGACCAAGGGCTGCGTCTCGTGGTCACCCCCGGCCTGCCGCTCACGGCGCACCCGCACCCCTATTTGCGAATGGACCCTGCCGAGCGCGACAAGCTGAGCAAAAAGAACTATCGCCGCTTTTTAGAAAAGTGGCGCGACCGGAAAGATTTGCTGACAGTGAATTCTCACCACTGAGCGCACCGAGAACACCGAGAGAAAATAGTTTCTTTTCTCTGTGCTCTCCGTGTTCTCCGTGGTGAAGAAAAGAGTACCGCCATGAACGACCTTGAATCTTTCCGCGCCGAGAAAAACCGGTTCTTCGCCGCCGACCCGCAAAGCCCGCTCACGCCGCAACAGCAAAAAGACTTTCACGGCCTGAACTACTTCCCCGAAAACCCCGCGCTGCGGCTGGAGGTGGCCGTGGAGGAGTTCCCGGAAAAAGAAACCATCCACATGCAAACCTCCACCGGCGGGGCGCAGACCTACACCCGCTACGGCAGGTTCAAATTTACCGCCGAGGGGCAAGAGGCCGACCTCACGATCTCCTCCGGCCCGCACGGATTCTTCCTGCCGTTTGTGGATCCGCTGGCGAACAAAGAAACCTACGGCGCGGGCCGCTACCTCGAACCGGAGCCAGTCAGCAAAGG
>ORJL011731362.1_pt1 | contig 10453 bp, 9 predicted proteins | sample 1779941 | NCBI WGS metagenome assembly ORJL01 (sample SAMEA104232317, study PRJEB22302) | groundwater metagenome | biome: forest; feature: aquifer; material: groundwater | place: USA | collected 2011-08-07 | depth 5.8 m | reverse complement strand
GATGTCACCCAGACGCCGGAGCCTTTCTGGATTGCCTCTCTACCATGAAAGCGCACGGAGGAAAAACCCACCAGAAATCATTTAAAATCGCGACTATCGCAATTGCTTGCCGCTGAGCAACTTGCGAAAACATCAATTTTGGGGTGGCCGTTTGCTAAGACCTCTAAACCGTCTAAAGCCGCAATGTCCCGAAAGTGAGCAATTGGTCGAAGGGTCCATCAGCCAGACTTTCGATTCGCTCATAGGTCAGAGCTACGAAATCAGTTTTTCTCTCAAAAGTAATGAAGACCTGATAACGCCGGTCACGATAGACCTAACCTTTGGCGGTTCGACCTATCACGCGGTGATTCCGGCGGGACCCGGCTTCGTGTGGCACGACTACTCGACAACATTGCCTGCGACCTTGGCCTCCTCCACCCTCAAGTTCGCCAGCATCAATGGCGGACACAACGGGCCGTTCTTGGACGATGTTAGGGTATATGCATCGCCTGTCCCCGAACCCTCCACCTACCTCGCGGGCCTCAGCGCGTTGGGAATGCTGGGTCTGTTTGGCTGGAGAAATCGCAAGTAGGGGTCTGCCAACGAATGATGCAAAGCCGCCCGAAAGGGCGGCTTCTTTTTAGGAAGTCCATCTGGAGACATGAGTTCTGGAATCGGTGTTCTTGCCGGGGGGCCTTCGAGGCTGTGAGAATCGTCGTTCGGCTACCCACTTGGATTCCGCCCCAACCTCAGAGCAACCGTTCCATGAACACCACGTCCAGCCAGCGGCCGAACTTGAAGCCGACCTGTTTGAACTGCCCGACTCGCTCGAACCCAAAGGCGGCGTGCAACCGGATGCTGGCCTCGTTTTGCGCGTCGATCGCCGCCAGGATGGCGTGCAGTCCGCGCTCACGCGCCGCCTCGATCAGGGGCGGAATCAGCAGACGTCCAATGCCCCGCCCCCGTTGATCCGCGGCCACATAGACGGAATTCTCGCTGGTGAACCGGAACCCCATGCGATCGTGATACGGGTTCAGAGCACTCCAGCCCACAACCCGGCCCTCCGGAGTCACGGCCACGAAGACCGGCAAATCACGCCTCTGATGATCCTCGAACCAAGCCCGCCGATGTTCCAACGGACGGGCTTCGTAGTCATAGGTCGCGGTGGTGTTGACCACCGCTTCGTTGTAGATCTCCAGGATGCCTGGGAGGTCCTCCTGAGTCGCCGTCCGGATGGTTACGGGAGACATAACTTCTCAGAGAGCTCGCATCACGCGCGCCATCTCGATGGCGGTCTGTGCGGCTTCGGCCCCGCGGTTATGATCGCTGTCCAGACACCGCGCGCGGGCCTGGTCTTCGTTCTCGAGGAGGAGGACCTCATGGATCATTGGAACGAACGTATCGACCTGCAGGCGCGCCAGGGCCTGGGTCACGCCGGTGCCGATATGCTCGGCGTGCACCGTCCGGCCTCGGAGAACAACACCCAGGCAGATGATGGCATCGAAGGCGGGGGCGGTGCGGTGAGCGAGCTTGGCCGCCACCACGGGGATCTCGAACGCGCCCGGCACTCGCACCACCTGAACGAGCGCCGCGCCGGCATCCTTGAGTGTCTTCCGCGCGGCGCGCAGCATGGAGTCCACGTAACGGGCGTTGTACCGTGAGGCAACGATGGCGAAGCGCCCGCCGTCGGCGCGGGCAGAGGTCGTTTTAACGGTCTTGAGCATGGCCTAAATGATGATATTGATTAGTATAGATGGCCCATTTTCTCCCGTTTCGTCCGAAGATAGCCCGCGTTGTGCTTGTTGGGCGCCACTTTGATGGGCACCTGCTCGATGATCTCGAGGCCATAACCCTCCAGACCGACAATCTTCTTCGGATTGTTCGTGAGCAGACGGATCTTCTTCAGACCCAGGTCGGCCAGAATCTGAGCCCCCAAGCCATATTCGCGCAAATCCATCGGGAATCCCAACTTGAGGTTCGCCTCCACGGTGTCATATCCGCCCTCCTGAAGTTTGTAGGCCTTCATCTTGGGTGCGAGCCCAATTCCCCGCCCTTCCTGCCGCATATAGACGATGACGCCGCACCCCTCACCCGCAACTTGTCGCATGGCCTGCTTGAGTTGGGGGCCGCAGTCGCACCGTTTCGATCCAAACACATCGCCGGTTAAACACTCGCTGTGCACCCGGACGAGAACGCCCTTCTTCCCGGCCACGTCGCCGCAAACCAGCGCAATGTGATTCTGCGCATCGAGCTTCGACCGGTACAGGTGGAGCACAAAATCTCCATACTCCGTGGGCATTTGAACCGTTTCAATGCGTTCGACCAGCTTTTCGTTCGCGCGCCGGTGTTTAATGAGGGACTCGATCGTGCCCAGCTTTAGATGGTGCTTCCGGGCAAAGCGCGTCAGCTCCGGAAGCCGTGCCATCGTGCCGTCGTCGCTCATGATCTCGCAGATCACGGCGATCGGACGGCATCCAGCCAGGCAGGTGAGGTCCACTGCGGCTTCAGTGTGGCCGGCCCGTTGGAGCACGCCCCCCGGTTTGGATCGCAGCGGGAACACGTGGCCGGGCTGGACCAGATCGGTCGGCACCGCGGTGGGATCGGCCATGATCTGGATCGTTCGCGCGCGGTCCGCGGCGCTGATGCCGGTGGTGATCCCCTGGGCGGCATCGACGCTCACCTGAAAATCGGTCTTAAACGACTCCCGGTTCTGGAGCACCATCCGTTCGATCCCCAACTGCTGCAGGCGTTCGGATGAGGTGGGTACGCAGATCAGGCCTCGGCCATGCTTGGCCATGAAATTGATATCGTTCGGGGTGGCATGCTCCGCGGCCATGATGAGATCGCCTTCATTCTCGCGATCCTCATCATCGACCACGATCACCATTTTGCCCTTGCGGAGATCCGCAATCACCGAGTCGATGGAATCAAACAACTGTTTCTTCATCAGCGGGGGAAAACTAATAGGGCTTGCGTCAAATGGCCAGCCAACAAACGGGGCGGCTCATTCGTGGCGTAGCGCCTCGACCGGCTCCAGACGGCTGGCGTTCCACGCCGGGATGAGGCCGGCCAGCAGGCAAATCACCAGCGATCCGCCGCAGATCACTGCGATGTCGCTTGGTTCTATCAGGGCTGGAAGCGCGCTGAAGCCATAAATCTTTGACGGGAAAAGCTCGAACCCGGTAACCCTGCGCATGAAAAACAGGAAGTCATTGCGCCAGTGCACGGCAAGCAAGCCCAGACCAAATCCCAGGCTTACCCCCACAGCGCCCACCACCAGGCTCTGGCTCATGAACAGCCACAGCACCTGCCCTCCTGTCGCGCCCAGGGCCTTGAGCGTGCCGATCTCACGGGTCTTCTGGACGACGAACGTGATCAGAGCGCTGGTGATGCCAAACGCGGCGACGATCGTGATGAAGAACAGCAGGTAGAACATCACGTTTTTCTCGACCAGCAGGGCTTCCAGTATCGACGCGTTCTCCTCCATCCACGTCGTGACCATGTACTCACCCCCCAAAGCCGCAATCAGCTCGGAGCGGGCAGCCTGCGCCGTTTCCGGGTCGCGCAACGCGACCATCACCCCATGGACCGCCTGATCCAGTCCGTACAGGTCCTGGGCGTTGACCAGGGACGACACGATAAACGAGAAGTCAAAGTCGTGAAATCCGACCTCGAAGATCCCTTTGACCACGTAATCCTCAGCCACGGGCGCCTCCTCCCGGCCCCCTTTACGGCTCTTCTCCCACTTCTCGAACTGGCTGATGGAGTAGATGGCCAGTGGATCACCCACATGGATGTTCAGGGAATCGGCAAGCTGGCGCCCCACCAGCACACTATAGCCCCGCAGATCGTTCGTGCCCGTCTTCACGCTGTCGAGCAAGACGCTGATGTCACGCTCGGACCGGGGGTCCACTCCGCGCAACAAAGGAACCAATGTGCGCGGGCTGCCAGACGCGGGCTGCGTCTTCACCAACACCTGCCCCATCACGTACGGCGCGGCTCCCTTGACCAGGTGGTTGGTCCTGACGATCTTCAGCACCCGGTCATAATCTTCCATGAGACCGTCGGGCGGATCGACGCGCAGATGGGCGTTGAAACCGACGATCTTCTCCCGCAGTTGCCGGTCGAAGCCGCTCATGACGCTGATCACGATGATCAGCACGGCCACGCCAAGCATCACGCCAACGATGGAGATGAGGGTGATGACAGAAACAAACGTGCGCTTGGGGCGCAGGTAGCGCAGCGCCAGCATGAGTTCGAAGGGCAACCGTGACATCCCGCGCAGGCTAGAGCCGGCCGGGCCGGGTGTCAACGAAGCGGCTGCGGCAACGCTTGTCAGCCCGAAGAGTCCCGCCTAAGCTCCCGCCCATGACAAATCAGCCCAATGGCTTCATCAAAGAAGATCCGTGGCGCATCTTCCGCATCATGGCGGAGTTCGTGGATTCGTTCGAGACGCTCTCCCGCGTCGGCCCGGCGGTCACCGTCTTTGGCTCGGCCAGAACGCCCATCGACGACCCTTACTACCAGATGACAGTGAGGCTGGGAACGCTCTTGGCGGAACACAGACTGGCTGTCATCACCGGCGGCGGGCCGGGCATCATGGAAGCGGCCAACAAGGGCGCCGCCGAGGGCAAGACTCAATCGGTGGGCCTGAACATCGAACTGCCCAACGAACAAAAGGGAAATCCCTACGCCAACGTGCCCATCCACTTCCACTACTTCTTCTCGCGGAAGGTCTGCTTCGTAAAATACAGCGTCGGCTTCGTCTTCATGCCCGGCGGATTCGGAACGCTCGACGAATTCTTCGAAGTCATCACGCTCATCCAGACCCAGCGCATCCCGCGCTACCCGATGATCCTCTTTGGCAAAAGCTACTGGAGCGGGTTGCTCAGGTGGATCAAGGGCACCGTGCAGACACGGTCGTTTATCGACCCGGAAGACCTCGACCTGGTAACGGTCACGGAAGAACCAGAGGAGGCGGTGGCGATTATCATGGATCACCTGCGCCGGGTCGGACCGCCGGATGTTGTCCCCAAGGCCCTGACTTGAGACGATGACTGCCTCACCGCGCCGCGGGAGGGCCCGCCTCGTTGCGCCCGACCAAACCATGTATCAAGTCACTCGTTTGTCCAACGGCCTGACGGTGGCCACCGCCCACATGCCTCACATGGCCAGCGTGAGCCTCGGCCTTTGGGCGGCCGTGGGCGGACGCCATGAGCCCGCCCCGCTCAACGGGGTCTCCCATTTTATCGAACACCTTCTCTTCAAAGGAACCCGCAGGCGCTCCGCCCGCGAGATATCACAAGCGGTCGAAGGGATCGGCGGCTATCTCAACGCGTTCACCAGCGAGGACCACACCTGTTTCTACTCGAAGGCCCGACACGACCGCTTCGACGAATTGCTCGATGTCCTGGCCGACATGTTCCTGAACTCCCTGTTCGACCCTGCGGAAGTGGACAAGGAAAGGAGTGTCATCAAAGAGGAACTGGCCATGTACATGGACCAGCCCCAGCAGTACGTCCAGGAATTGCTCAACGAGACCCAATGGCCCGGGCACCCGCTCGGACGCCCTCTCACCGGCACCGAGAGAACTCTGGATGCCCTCGGGCGCGAGCAATTGCTTGCCTACCACCGCTCGAATTACACTGCGGCAACAACGATTGTTGCGGTCGCCGGCAGGTTCTCTCCCGATCATGTGGTTAGTTCGGTAAACCATCTCGCACGCCGGTTTCGGGCAGGCACGCCCCCGCCCTTCCTGCCCGCAACCTGGGACCAAAAGGAACCCCGCATCCGCCTCTGCACCAAGCCCACCGAGCAGACCCAGTTGGCCCTGGCCATCCGCACCTGCTCGCGCCATGACGATCGCCGCCACGCCCTGCGGCTGCTCAACACCTTGCTGGGCGAGAACATGAGTTCCCACCTCTTCCAACTCATCCGGGAAGACCTTGGCCTGGCCTACAACATCTATAGCACGCTCAGCTTCTTCGAGGATGCCGGCGACCTGGTCATCTCCGCGGGGCTCGAGACTGGCAATCTCAAGAAAGTGCTCACGCTTATCACACGCGAACTCGATCGCCTGAAGAACGCCCTGCCCTCGATCGCGGAACTCCGCCGCGCCCGGGACTACGTCATAGGCCAGATTGACCTCTCGCTCGAAAACACCGAGAACCAGATGATGTGGGTCGGAGAGCAACTCCTGGGCTATGGCCGCGTCCTCCCGGCCGAGGAAGTCAAGCAGCGCCTCTGCGCGGTCAAGCCGTCCGAAATACGCGCGGTCGCTCGTGATTTTTTCCGTCCCGAACGGTTGAACCTGGCCCTGGTAAGCCCACTCAAGAAGGACAGGGGCTTGGCCGGCACCCTGAGATGCTGACGTGCGCCCTCTAATCCAGGAAGTCTCCACTCATCACACGCCCGACACGCTGGCGGCGTCGTTGCTGGACCAACCCGGGCTTGTCCTCCTCCGTAGCGCTCTTTCCGACCCCGTCCAGGGCCGCTACTCCTTCGTCCTCGCGCACCCGTTCCTCACCCTCCGCTCTTTTGGATCGCGTTGCGTCATCGGGACGGATCAGCCGTCCCATGTCCAATTCGGCGACCCCTGGCGAATCCTTGACCAACTGATGGCGCGATTCGAAGTGGCGGACGAAGTGGATATGCCGTTCCCCCTCGGTGGCTGTTTTGGCTATTGGGGTTATGATCTGAAGAACTTCGTCGAACCCCGCCTCCCCAGCCGCGCCCTGGACGACCTCGAACTGCCGGATTGCCACCTCGGCTTCCACGATAGTCTGGTCGTTTTCGATCACTCTCTCGCCAAGACCCTGATCGTCGCCACCGGCCTGGAAACCGACGGCTCACGCAGCGCCTCGCAGGCGGCACGCCAGGTCGAGTTTTGGCAGTCACGACTCTCTCGGCCCGTCAGGCCGGAGCCTCGCCCGGGCCTGCGGCACGCCCTCCCTCGCTCGCCCTCCACCGGCGTCCGCTCCAACCTCTCCGCAGAAACGTACATCAACCTGGTCCACCGCGCCCAGCACTACATCCGCGCCGGCGATATCTACCAAGTCAATCTCTGCCAGAGGCTCACCGCGGACCCCTGCGTCAGCGGATGGGATCTTTACCAAGACCTGACCGCCGTTTCCCCGGCGCCTTTCATGGCGTACATGGACGCCGGAGGGTTCCAGATCGCTTCCTCATCCCCAGAGTTGTTTCTGCGTCTCAGTGGACGCCAAGTGCGGACGCGGCCGATCAAGGGAACACGACCCCGGGCCAGCGATCCCACACGGGACGCCCGATTGGCGTACGAACTGCAAACCAGCCCAAAAGAAGTGGCCGAGTTGGTTATGATCACCGACCTGCTCCGCAGCGACCTCGGGCGCATCTGCGCCTACGGGTCCGTTCACGCGCCCGAACTCCTGCGCCTCGAACGCTTTTCCCAGGTCCAACACCTGGTTTCCACAGTCGAAGGAACGCTCCGCCCCGAAGTCTCTCACCCCGCCGCCCTCGCCTCGTGCTTCCCTGGGGGCAGCATCACGGGCGCGCCCAAAGTTCGGGCCATGGAAATCATTGACGAGTTGGAACCAACTTCACGCGGCCCTTATACGGGTTGCCTGGGCTACCTGGGATTCAACCGCGAGAGCCAGCTCAGCATTATCATTCGCACGGCCATCAGCACTCCCAACGGCCTCCACTTTCATGTGGGCGCCGGGATCGTGGCTGATTCCTCGCCCGAAGCCGAGTACGCCGAAACCCTGGCCAAAGCGGGCGGCTTCCTGCTTGCGCTGGAGCGCGCACACGCCCAGCCGTCACCCGCGGCCCACCCCTGCCAATGATCGTATTCATGAATGGCCGGTTCCTTGCGGAAGAGCAGGCTACCGTCTCCATCTTCGACCGCGCCTTCCTCTACGGCGACGGGCTCTTTGAGACACTCCGAGTCGTCTGTGGATTGCCGCTTCACTGGAGGGAACATCTGGACCGCCTCCAGCGCGGCGCTGACTTTCTCCGCATCCGCCTCCCGTTTGCCGAGCCGGAACTGCGCGGCTTTGCCGGTGAGCTTCTCCGGGTCAATGCGCTCGCGGATGCCGTGCTCCGCGTCACGGTCTCCCGCGGTGTCGGACTGCGCGGTTATTCCTGCAAAGGCGCCGACGCTCCGTCCGTGGTGATGACACTGCATCCTCCGCCCTCCCTCGATCCGGTCAACCCGATCCGCTGGCGGCTCAAGACTGCCACGTTGCGGGTTGCGCCGAACGACCCTCTCGCACAGGTCAAGACCGCCAACAAGCTTCACCAGATCCTCGCGCACGCCGAGGCCGAGGCGGCGGCGGTTGATGAGGCCCTGCTCCTCAACACCAACGGCCACGCTGCTGAAGCCGCCCGAGCGAATCTGTTCTGGGCGGTGGGGGACCAGGTCCTTACGCCACCCCTCGAGGCTGGCATCCTGGCGGGGATCACTCGCCAAGCCGTGCTCGGGATCTGCCGGGCGCTCGGGATTCCGGCAAAGGAGGAACTCATCACCCTGCCCGCCCTCAAGAAAGCCGACTCGCTCTTCCTCACCCTGAGCACGCTCGGGATCGTTGAAGTCCTTTCCCTCGACGACCAAGCCTTCCAGGCCGCGCCCGTGGTCAGGCGCCTCCGCGAGGCCTATGTGTTGAGGCTGGCGCAGGGCCTGCCCGCGTGATGGCGCCGGCGATCTTCCTTGTTCCAGTTGGACGGCGAACGCCTGACGTCCCAACGCCGCCGCCGCAGGGCTGGGACCGTATTTGTCGCACCCCACGTGCTAAGGTTGGGGCATGAAACTGAACCTCCTCGTGTAGGCCACGTGCCCCCACGCGGCGCTCTGTCGGTGTTTGCAGACAGGCTCTCAGAAATAGCTCACGCGACGCGGGCTTCTCGGCTACACTAGTATGGTCGCTTAAAGACAAATGTATGACAACCAGACTATTTTCCGAATTGGGCATTTCCGCCGAGCTGCTCAAAGCCATCAACCGCATGGGTTTCGAACAGGCATCGCCCATCCAAGCGGAGGCGATCCCCGTCCTGATGCAGGGGCGTGATGTGGTGGGGCAATCCCAAACCGGCTCCGGCAAGACGCTCGCCTTCGCCGTGCCCGCCATCGAAAAGGCGGACCCCCTGCAACGCTGCGTGCAGGCGCTCATCCTCTGCCCGACCCGGGAGCTGGCCGTGCAGGTATCGGAGGAGGTGCACAAGCTTTCATTCTTCAAACGTGGCATTCACGCGTTGCCCATCTACGGTGGGCAATCGTACGAACGGCAGTTCGACGGCCTCAAACAGGGCGCGCAGATCGTCATCGGAACACCCGGACGCGTCATGGACCACATGCGCCGGGGCTCGCTGCGGCTGAACGCGGTGAAGATGGTCATCCTGGACGAAGCGGACGTCATGCTCGACATGGGTTTCAGGGACGACATCGAATTCATCCTCAAGGCCGTACCCCCACAGAGGCAGACGGTCTTCTTCTGCGCCACCCTGCCCCGGGCGATCCAGGACTTAATCCAGACCTATGCCCGGGAGCCGCAGAACGTCCGAATCGAGCAAAAGACGCTCACCGTGCCCACGGTGGAGCAGGTCTATTACGAGGTGGACCGACGTTTCAAGATCGAACTCCTCACCCGGCTCATCGACATTCACGACCTCAAGCTCGGCATTATCTTCTGCAACACCAAGCGCATGGTGGACGACCTTGTGGATCACCTCAACGCCCAAGGTTACTCCGCCGACCGCCTCCATGGCGACATGGGCCAAGCCATGCGCGACCGCGTGATGAACAAGTTCCGCAAGTCGGGTCTCGAGTTCTTGGTTGCCACCGACGTCGCCGCCCGCGGCATCGACGTGGATGACGTCCAGGTGGTGTTCAACTACGACCTCCCCTACGACGCCGAGGACTACGTCCACCGCATCGGACGCACAGGCCGCGCCGGCCGCAGCGGGCGGGCGATTTCGTTCGTGGCTGGCCGCGAGGTCTTCCAGATCCAACACATCGAGCGCTTCACTAAAATGAAGATTAAGCGCTGCAGACCTCCCACGCAGGACGAGGTGGAAGACGCTCGCGCCAACGTGTTCCTCGACAAGATCCGTGCCACGCTCGAGGAGGGCAAATATAAGCGCCAGGACACGATGATCGAACGGTTGTTGGAAGAAGGGTTCACCACCACCGACATCGCGTCAGCGCTCCTTCACCACTTGCACGGCGGCGAAGAAGCTCCAGCCACCCGCGCCCCGCGCGAGGAGTCGCGCCCCAGCCCGGACCGCCCGCCCTATGGTGATGCGGGCCGCGATCGCGAAGAAAGACCTGCGAGCCACCCCATCCGCCGCGCCGAGGAACGCCCGGTCCGGCCACCCGCGGCCAGCACCAGAGTCCACACACCAGCACCCCGGCCCGCCTTACGCCCGGCCCCCCCGGCGCCAACCGCCCCGGCCACTCTGGCCACCCCAGCCGCAGCAACCGCGTCAGCCACCCCCGCCT
>ORJL011217800.1_pt1 | contig 10454 bp, 5 predicted proteins | sample 1779941 | NCBI WGS metagenome assembly ORJL01 (sample SAMEA104232317, study PRJEB22302) | groundwater metagenome | biome: forest; feature: aquifer; material: groundwater | place: USA | collected 2011-08-07 | depth 5.8 m | reverse complement strand
GCGCCACGCAAGGTGAGGACGCCAAGACCACGGTGTCCTGGACCGCCCCCAATGACAACGGCGGCGCAGCCATAACGGGGTACACCATCACCTTCACTCCTACCGTAGCCGGCAGCCCGTTCAGCCAGGGCATTGTCCTGAGCAAGACCGTGACCGGCCTGACTAACGGCACTCAGTACACCATCACCGTGGCTGCGGTGAACGCGCGGGGCACTGGCGCAACGGCCAGCGCCACCGCCACACCCGCGGGCGCTGTGGCGCAGGTGCCCACGCCCACGCCAACTGTGCCGCCCGCCGCCGGGGTCACGGCGCCCGGCACGCCCACCAGCGTCAGCGCCACCGCTGGCGACGGCCAGGCCGTGGTCACATGGTCCGCGCCTTCCAGCGGCGGCGCGCCGGCCAACTACATCGTGACCTCCAGCCCGGGCAGCACCAATAGCCCCATGACCGTGGGCAACGTCACCACCGCCGTGGTCACCGGCCTCACCAACGGGACCAGCTATACCTTCACCGTCCAGGCCCGCAACAGCGCCGGTACCGGCCCCGTCTCCGCCGCCTCCAGCGCCGTGACTCCCACGGCCCCGCCGCCCGTTGTCACGCCGACCCCGGTGGTCAAGGACGTGGTCGCCGCGACCCTGTCCCTGGAGCCTACCATCAGCGTCAGCGCCACCGCCAAGAACGCAACCGGCGGCGCCATCGCGGTCACTGTCGGCGGCAAACTGGACGTGCAGACCGCCGCCGACGGCAAGAACCTGGTTGTCTTCCCCATTGCCCTGCCCGTGGGCGGCACGTTCAGCACATTCCGCGATGATACGGCTGGCGTTACCTTGCAGGACAACAAGATCACTATCCAACTCAAGGATGCCCAGGGCCAGAACACCGTCTTCGTAGAAGCCACGGTGAAGACCGTCACCGGCAGCGGTATCGCTGCCACGGTGGAAGTAGAGAATGTCCGCCTCAAGACCGTGGAGCAGCGCAAAGCCATCGGCGGCGACGTGGGCACCGCATCCGTCAGCATCAACGCGGGCCTCAGTAAGGTAGAACTGCCCGCCGACGCCTCCGTGACGGTGACTATCCAGGCTACGCCTGCCGCCTCCGACACGGCTGCCTTTACCGCCGCAGCCACCGCCGCCAGCGCCAAGATCAACGCCATCGCCTACTCCGTCCAGGTGGACAAGGTCAAGCTGGCCGACAAGACCGACATCGGCCAGTCCTTCATTGACATGAAGGCCGGCAAAGCCTTCGCCGACAAATACGGCCTCAGCAACATCAAGATCATGCGCAAGGCCGACGACGGCAAGGTGACCACCCTTACTACCACGGTGGCGGAAACCGATACCGACGGCGCTCTCACATTTCGGGCAACGTCACCCGACGGCTTGTCACTGTTTGCGCTAACAGCCCAGGAGCAGGTACCGCCCACGCCTACCCCAACACCGACAGCCACACCTACGCCTACAGCTACCGCGACGCCGACGCCGACGCCAGTGACACCGACCGCAACGCCGACCAAGACACCGACGCCGACGCCAAAGCCGACTGACACCCCAACCCCAAGACCGACGGACACGCCTACTCCGACAGCCACAGTCCCGCCGTCAACCGCTACGGCGACGCCCAAGCCCCTCACGCCCACGCCAACGGTCCCAGCGCCGACCCCCACGGCAACGGCTACGCCAACACCTCCAGGCGGCGGCATATCGGGCATCCTCATCGCCCTCGTTGCGCTCGGTGTGGTCACCACGTCTGGCGCCGGCGTCGTGCTCTTGAACCTGTTGCAACGTAGCCAAGACGTTCAGCGTCGCCGCAGGACTTCTGCAGAGATGGACACCGCAGAAGGTTACTTGAAAGAAATTAGGGATATACTAGAGCCGCCGCAAAACGATAGCCCATCACAAGGCGACAGGGGTTCATGAGCAATCCCCCAAGCCCCTTTCCAGGGAGGAGCCCTATGACGCCAAAATGGAAAGTGCAGTCCAAGCAGGAGTGGGCCCAGATAGACAAGCGCAGGCAAGAGACCCAAGCGGAACGTTTGCGGCTGGAGATCCTATTGAACAAGGCCGAAGCCGACTGTGCCGAAGAGGAACGCCAACTGCAAGCGCAGGAGCGGGCGCTATCGCGGCAGCAAGCGCTTGTAGGCAAGGTTGAGAGCCTAGGTGAGAGCTTGGCCAGCTTCCGGCAGAACGACGCTGGTTGGCTGGATAGGGCATCAACCGTCACAGTGGAACAACTGCTTAGCGAATGTGAGCATCTGGTTGAGGAGATGCGCCGTGGTTAGCGAACTAATTCAACAGGCAACAGGCCTGAAATCCAAGGCCGAAGCCCTCCAGAAGCGCAGGAGTGCGCTCCTCCTGAAGCGGCAGGACGTAGAGAAGCGAGAGGGCCAGGTTGCTATATTGCGGCAGCAGGCCGATGTGCTGGAAAAGACCCTTGCCGGCCTTCACGCCCAGGCGGCTGCCTTGCGCGAAGAGGCAACCACTGAGATTAGCAAGAGGGCCACAGAGGTCCAAGTGGCGATGAGCGGCCTAGTAAGCTTGCGGAAAGGCTCGTTGGGCCAGTACGGGGAGTGGATGGCCCCAGAACAACGAGCCGCTTTCCAACAGAGAATGGATGACTTGCTTCTCCGGTTTGACGACGTCTGGGGACGATTGGCCCCCCGGTCTAGCATTCAAGCTAGGGAGTTGGGCGTAGACCTCGTGGCCCTTCGCGAGGAGACAGCAGCCCTTGGTACAGAAGCGGAGCGGCTTCACTCTGAGGCCAGGACGCGCCAGGAAGGGGAAATACTCCGGCTTGGATCGCGAATTGACGAAACCCTGGCTGCGGCGCAACGTCACATGCCGCTTTTGCAGTCCACGCAACCTCTGCGCGGATGGGCCGCCGAACGCGAATGGGTAGCTCTAGAGCAGGCAACCTCAGCTTCAGCCAAAAAGTTGCAAGGCTTGGTGAGGCCGTCCCAAAGTCTCACTCCTGCCCAGGCTGCTGACTTGGACAGGGAAATCTCTCTGGTGGCCAACGTGATACCTTCAGTTGGCGACCGGTTGGAGGCATTCGCCCGGCTATGCCAGCAACGTAGGGACGCCGCCATCGCACTCGTGCAAAGGGAGACTGAAGAACAATCTAGAGCAGTGGCGGGCCTGCAAGACGCTTTGGAGGAGACTGCACGACAACAGGCTGAGTGGCTGCCACGTGAGGACATGCAACCACTACGGGAACAGGCGCAGGGACTTTACGCTTTCCTCGGACAGACCATGAGAGAAACCCCTCCCTCACAACGGACTGCCGACGACCTCTTGGGCAAACTGCGGGCTTTCCCTGACCAAGCAAAGACGATAGGGTCCGCCATCGGAAAACTCCAGGAGGAGGCGGATCAGCGCCGCACAGAGGTGATTGCCCGTCTTCGCCAACAGTCCGCAGAAATGGGCGAGATGTTGCAGACCTTGGGTCAGGAATTGGCGGCCCTCTCTACTCTGCCACTCATCAGCGAGGTTCAGGGGCAAAGCGCGCTACAAGCCGCTTACGCCGCTCACCAGCAGGACTGGACAAGTTTCTCATCGCGTAGCGAAGCGCCTACTCCATCCAAAGCGGATGAACTAGCACAGGAGCAGCGCGCGCTTCGGCCAGCGCTACAGAAAACACTTGCTCAGGCCCGAGAATTGCGGCAGACCACGCTAGCTCGTTGGTTGTCCCAAGAGGCTGAGCGGCTGTCCAAGGAGTTTGAAGACCTGACGAAGACCTTGGGTATAGCCGTTGAGCAGTCGGCGGGCTGGCTATTGCAGGGCCAAGCCGAACAGGTGAGCGGACAGCTAGGCGATCATCGCGCCCTCCTTGCATCACTCCTGCAAACCGCTCAAACGCCCTCAGAAGTGGTCCAGAAGGTGGCAGACCCACAGCAAACAATCCGTTGGCTCCGGCAAGCGAAAGACGCCCTCAGCCAACGTATTGCAGACCTTCGCCAGCAAGCGCAAGAACGGCAGCAGGCGGAGAAAGCACGGCTTCAGGGGCCTCAAAATGAGGTGGGAGAAAAGCTCCAAAACCTTTCGGACGGGCTGGTGGCGCTGGAGCAAGTGGAGACATGGCTCCTCCCCGGCCAATGGCAAGACGTGCAAACACGAGGGAACTCCTGCGAAGCGCAGATGTCCGCTCTTGCCTCTGCAATAGGTGAACCTTCTCTGCCATACGCGTCCGTTGCTTCCCTGGACGGGCAGCTAAACGAGTTGCAGCGGCTGGTCATTGGCGTTGGCCAGGCCGTTGAGATCTGTCAAAATGAAGCCCTTGCCCGTAGCAAAGAGGCCAAGGAAACCCTTCGTCATGAGGCGTCGCGTCTTTTTGGGGCGCTCAGCGGGCTGAAAGACCTTGCGGAGCCTGCGACACGAATGGCGCGCGCCTGGCTGCCTGCGGACAGGCTGGATCGGCTGGAGCTAGACCTGGAAACCCAACGCAGCAAAAGCCAGACCATAGCACAAGCGGAGCCTGCGGGCCGCGACGATGCAGAGAGGCTGTCGGCCGATCTTGCGGAGGTAAAGCAGAGCAGTCAAGAACTAGAGGGAAGGGTGGGCCAGCTGCTTAAAGAAGTGGAAGACCGGAGAGAGCGTGAACTGGAGAACCTTGAACACCTGAAGGCCGAGGCATCGGCAGGCGTTCAGCATTTTGAGCAAGCTCTTGCTGCTCTAGCAATGGAGCAGGGATGGCTTCTAGAGGGGCAGTGGGAGGAGGTCCAACCCCTAGCAGCGCGATGCCAGGGTCAATTGGACGCAGTCTCCCCTATTCCACAGGTGCTCACGCACGCAAACTTGGAAGCACTGAAGCAGGCCTTTAGCAGTCTTCATAAGGAGACCCAAGAGGCGGGCATCCGTGTGCAGCAACTCCAGCATGACGCTGTGACCCGGCGTGATGACTTCCGAAGTAGCTTGCGTCAAGGGGTGCTTCCTTGTGGTGAAACGTTGAGCGGTTTGACCAAGAAGCTGATTACCCTGAAACAGGAACTGAGCAATTGGCTTCCTCAAAGTCCCCTACAGACGGTACAGCAGCAGCTAGAGTTTGCTCAACGATCGCACCAGGAGATAGCGCAGGCTGTCCCCGAAAGCTTCGCCCGGGCAACAGAGCTTTTGGGTAAGCTGAAGACCTTGGAGACCCAAGGGCAAGACATTCACCGGCAGCTTGAGGATGTGGAGAAAGAAGCTAAACAACGCATTGCTGCAGAGAAGTTACGTCTTCAGGCCCAGTTGGATGAGGGTGCCCAAAATACTTCGGCTATGCTCCAACGCGTTTCTGAGCTAGAGCAGAAGCGACGTTACCTTCAGCAAGCCAGCGACCAGGCTACACTTCAGGCAGCAGTATCCAGATACGCTGAGCAATTGCAGCGCCTACGGGAACAGCGTAACAAGGCGCAACCCCTGGACCTGGTTAATTTGGCCCAAAGTGTAGTCCCTCTTTTCAGAAGGATGAGTGATACCGCTCAGCAGATTGAAGGGCTGCATCTTCTGGCAGACGATCGCCGCCGAATGGAAGTAGCACGCGTCCAGCAAAAGGCAGATGTTGCCCAAACTAAGCTAAGTGCTTTCTTGCAGCAAATAAATACGCTAGAAGAGATGAGCGGCTGGCTGGAAACTTGGGAATGGGAGGGGTTAGGTCCCGAGGCGCAAGAGTGTACCGGGCGACTTCAAGAGCTACGGAGCCAAATCTCTGCGCCAGGCGCCAACCTGGAGATGCTCGGACAGGAATTGGACGCGCTTCGCCAGCGCATTGATGACGCCAGCCAAGACGCGACAAAACGCGTGCAACGTGCTGAGGAGCAACGCAAGAATGGGGCGGAAGAGCTTATGCGAGCCGCCGCGCGCTACGTCCGAACCATCAGTGATGTGCAGCGAGCGCTGACACAAGCCCAGGAAGGGTTTCCTGAGTGGCCGTCACTGGAAGGAAGCCGAGAGATACAGTCCGGATTGGATGGATTAAACACGTTAATCCAAAGGGCGCAAGAGCTTCCAAAGAGCAATGCCCAAGTAGCCGACTTGCTTGATGACCTGCGCCGAATTCCTGATGAGGCAAAAAAGCTCCAGACTGCGATAGCCAACCTTTGGCAGAAGGCATTGGCTGCTGTGCGCGCCCGGCTTCAGAAGCTGGCAGATGCGACAAGCGAAAATGTGAACAGTCTGGGGAACGAAGTCCGAACGCTTGCAGACAATAGGGCTTACTTGCCTGCGGGGGCTTTGGACCAGCTACAGCCACAAGCGGTGGCATTTGACGCACCGCTAAGAAGTATGCTGCAGGCCATCGCCACGGCGACTCCTACCAATGCAGTGCGTTTGGAGGGAAACTTGAGCGCCCTTCTCAAGGGCGCGACAGATGCCAGGCAACGTGTAGAAGTACTACAGCGACAAGCCGATGGCCTCAAACCTGCGAATAGGACGTTCAGTGTTCCGCTATTTAAAGATATGCTCCAGACAATCATGGATACGATCCGACAGAATCGGGATCTGCCTCTGGACGTGGTGCAGACGAATGTAAGATACGCGATGTTCGCGTTCCTCGGTCCTGACCAGTACGAAGCGATGCTTAAGGTCGTTTCCTTTGAGGTCGCCCCACACCTGAACGAGATCCAGTTGTCATTGGTCTTGAACCGGAGAGATGAATTGGTTGCCCTGCTCGGGGCCCAAAACACAGCCTTTGCCCAGGCAGTGGGAACAGCCCGGCGGCAACAATCCCCGGAAGACTTCCTGGCTCTGCTGAATCGCTTCACCTCAACACCGGCTGATCCTGCGCTTCCAGCAAAAACGGGGGTGACTGCCCAGAACAGGGAAGGACAGCAGAACCGTGACGTTGAAGAGTTGTACCGTTACAATCTCGCAGACCGTCTTGGTATGGGCGGAAGCGCCGAGGTGTTTGAAGCAACTGATACGTCCAGTAGCGCTTCTGTTGCCCTGCGCGTTCCTCTCCTGCGGAGGCCCAATCCCCGGCGTATGGATACCCTGCACACCCGTTTTCTAGAGGAAGCCTCTGGGTGGTTCAAACTCACCAACCCTAAGGTCGGTTCCCCCAATCTGCACATCGTGAGGTTGTATGCTTTCGGCACCACCCCCTATCCGTGGATGGCCATGGAATTGATGGAGGGCTACGATCTGCGCGAACGTCTGGCCCGTGAACTTCTCGCCACAATGCCCGAAAAGCTGGAGGTAGCTACGCAACTGTGCGATGCCCTCGGCTATGCCCACCGGCTTGCTATCTTGCACAGGGATATCAAGCCCGAAAACGTGCTGTTCACAAACACAGGAGTTCCAAAGCTTTCCGACTGGGGATCGGCGCGCCCCTTCGCCGTCCTATCGGCCAATGCAAGCTATCAAGGCACAGAGGCCTATGCCTCCCCGGAAGAGTTGCAACACCCTGGTAATGCCAGCTATCGGTCTGACGTCTTTCAAATGGGGGTGCTGTTGTATGAGCTTTTCACTGGACGCTATCCGTGGAGCTCGGACGGCAACCTGCCAACCGACCGTTCGTTCCTGGACCGGATAATAGACCCTACTTGGTCACCTCCTGCTCCTTCCAACTACGCGCAAGGCATATCCAGTGACCTGGCCAGGACCATTGCGCGCGCTATGTCCAAAGACCCACGCAGCCGCTACGTTAATGGCGAGGCGATGGCCGAAGATTTGCGGGATGTTCGCCCTGCCACCTAGTCTCCCGTCAGAACCGTACTCAGGAAGGCTAAGTGGTATTCTCCACGCTGATCCCCAGACGACGACTTATGATGACTCGTCTTCTAACGTCTAGGAGATAGTCGTCACGGGTGAGTGGGGTCGGATGTCTATAGTGGACACGAAACCTTTTCTGCTGCCAGTAGCCCAGCACAGTATCTGTGTTCATAGACCGCAGGTGAGAGGAATCCCAGCCTGGCCTGCTGGCGCTGCCGATTGTAGAAGATTTAGATGTATTCCATGATCTCCCGGATTGCCTCTCGTCTGCTTCCGTAATGGCGGTGGTGGACCAACTCCTGCTTGAGGGTGCCCCAGAAGCTTTCCATCGGCGCGTTGTCAAAGCAATTGCCTGTCCCGCTCATGGAGGTTTGCAGTCCAAACCTCCCCAGAAGCCCCTGTACTCCTGGGAGCAGTACTGGCTCCCCCGGTCTGAATGATGCAGCATTCCCTCTGAGGGACGATTGCTGGATAGCGCCCGGAGGAGCGACTGGCTCACCAGGTTCCTGGTCAGCCGCTCTCCCATGGCATAGCCTACGATCCCTCCCGTGAACAGATCCTTGTGGCCTGCCAGGTACAGCCAGCCCTCATCCGTAGGAACATACGTGGTGTCGGTGACCCACACTGCGTTGGGCTTACAGACCTTGAACTGCTGACCCAATACGTTCTCCGCGACCGGCAGCCTGTGCCTGGACTGAGTGGTAGCCTTGAACTTCCTCTTTTGCTTGCAACGTATGCCCAGCTTCTTCCGAATATGCCTGATGCGGCAAATGCCCACCCGAACGCCGTGCTCCGCCAGATCATGCTGTAACCGTTCCGGGCCATAGGTCTGTCTCGTCCGCTTGTGCGCCGCCTTGATCTCCAGCTCCAGCCGCACTTCCTCTCTCGCGCGCTTGGACGGCGACCGGTCCACCCAGGCATAGTAACCACTAGCCGATACGACCAACATCCGGCTCAGGACAGACGCGGGGTACTCGAGCCGCAGTTCCTTCATCATCGCGTACCGGGCAGCGACTCCTTGGCAAAGTACGCGGCTGCTTTTTTAAGATATCCCGTTCCATCTTCACTTCCGCCAGCTCTTTCTTCGTCCGGGCCAGCTCCATCTCCACGTCGGTCAAGGGCCGGTACGTCTTGCCTACATCTCCCAGGTTGCCGGCCTTATACACCTTACCCAGTACCCCAATGTCGATGGCGGCAAGGACAACCGTCGCCCTGCCTCTGGCATGGACAGCTTCTCTTCCATTACCAGCTTCACTGCTTCCTGGCAGAACTCCCTCGTGTACCTTCCTTGCGGGACCCTCTTCATGCTGACACCTCCGTCGGTCTATCTTATCCGACTTTGGTGTCCACTTTCCCCATCCTACCTCAGAAAAAAACAGTCCAGTCAGTCGCGCGGGAAGACAACCAAAAACCGATTGCCCGATTGCCCTTCCCATGCTAGGCTATCCCTATGATTCACCAGCACCCGCGCACGCCGGACATGCTCTCCGTAGAGCAAGCCAGGGAGAAGATCCTGGCCCTGGTTCCCGTCCTGGACGCCCAAGACACGCCGCTGCTAGAGGCCCTTGGTCTGGTCCTGGCAGAGAATGCTGTTGCGCCTCTGGACATCCCGCCCTGGGACAACGCAGGCATGGACGGCTACGCCCTTCGCCATGAGGACATCCGAGGCGCAGGCGAACTCCATCCCGTGACCCTCAAGGTCATCGGCTCCCTGGCGGCAGGCCAGACACCCAAGCAGTCCGTCCTGCCCGGCGCGGCTATCCGCATCATGACCGGCGCGCCCATCCCGCCCGGCGCGGACACCGTCGTCCCCTTTGAGGAGACCGATGAACTCGTCCGCCGAGCCGCAGGCCGCCCCCTGGAGCAAATCGGCATCCTGGCCTCGCCTCCCAAGGGCAGCTCCGTCCGTCCCAAAGGCGAGGACGCCGCTAAAGGCACGGTGGTCCTGCCCAAAGGCGCCATCCTTCGTCCCGGCGAACTGGGCGTCCTGGCCTCTCTGGGCTACGCCAGCGTCAAGGCTGTACGCCGGCCCATCGTCGCCATCCTCTCCACCGGCGACGAACTGGCAAGCCCTGGACAGCCTTTGCCGGCTGGGAAGATCTATAACAGCAACACCTACAGCATTGCGGGACTGGTGAAGAAATATGGCGGCGTGCCCCATGTTCTGGGCATTGCGCAAGACAACCTCACGTCCATGAACGCCATGTTGGAGCAAGGCCTCTCCGATGATATGCTCATCACCTCTGCCGGCGTCTCCAGAGGCGATTACGACATGGTGAAAGACGTGCTGGCGGAGCACGGAGAGATCGCTTTCTGGACGGTACGGATGCGCCCAGCCAAGCCCCTTGCCTTCGGCGTCCTGCGGGGTCATGGAGGCAGGCCGGTGCCGCACCTGGGGCTGCCCGGCAACCCCGTCAGCGCCATGGTGGCCTTTGAGGAGCTGGGCCGCCCTGCCCTGCTGAAGATGATGGGCCGCGCCAGGCTGGACAAGCCCACCATAGAGGCGGTGCTAGAGGATACCATTGTGAACTCTGATGGGCGCCGCGTGTACGCCCGCGCCTTCATCACCAAGCGCGGCGATACGTATTACGCCCGCACCACTGGCCCGCAGGGGTCCAACATCCTCACCTCCATGGCCCGGGCCAACGGGCTGGCTATCTGCCCGGAGGACGTACCGCAGGTGGGGCCAGGCGAGCGCGTGCAGGTGCGCATGTTGGACTGGGACGAAGAGGGTGCGTACTAGCAGGCTGCTGAAAAAGGGGAGTCCAG
>ORJL010399149.1_pt1 | contig 10457 bp, 16 predicted proteins | sample 1779941 | NCBI WGS metagenome assembly ORJL01 (sample SAMEA104232317, study PRJEB22302) | groundwater metagenome | biome: forest; feature: aquifer; material: groundwater | place: USA | collected 2011-08-07 | depth 5.8 m | reverse complement strand
GTACTTACTTTGAAGTACGAATAAAGATATATAAACTCTTTAAAATAAATTGATTGATGCTAGTTGGTCATAAGTATTTAATTTCTGGGTTTGTTTTAGTCTTATTGGCTATTTCTGTCATTGCAGTTAATGGTAAAGTAGATAAAATTCAAATTTGCCACAAAGGCAAAACAATGACTTTAGCGAGTCCATCTGCTCAAGCTCATTTAGCACATGGAGATTATTTAGGGGCTTGCGGTTCTCAAGGACAGAATTTTGCAGCTGCGTGGAATACTGCTCTTGCTTCTGCTAGCACGACAGAAAGTGGAACGCCTTTCCAGCAATTCTGCGACGGAGTTGATATTACTAGAGATACTAAAGTGAACATTAATGATTTGTCTTTACTTGCTTTTTACTGGCAGCAGACTTGCGCTCCATTTAATAATTTCTGCCAGAACGCTGATATAAATCATGATTTCCAAGTTAATATTGATGATTTGTCTTTGCTTGCTGCTAACTGGCAGAGAACAGACTGCTCTTATATTCCTCTTGGAACTTGGACTTGCTGTACTGAAAGCGGATGTTATCCAGACACAATTGATAATTGCAGGGCAAGCGGAGGATATGTAAATGAGTGCACGCCGACTCCTGAAGAGACGACGAATACACCAACTCCTGGAAATAATGTGAGCTACGCTCCATTCAATACTAGTGTTGGTGCAAATTCTGATTGGCTTACTAATTTGACAAGGGCTGTTGATACAACTGGAATCAATAATACGGGATATGTTCCTGGCACATACGACTGCGATGACTTTGCAGATGATTTAGAAAGGAATTTAACAGCTGCTGGATATCACGCTACTTACACTTATTATTGGTGTGTTGGGCCTCCTGCATTTGGGCATGCTATTACTGATGTTCACACTCCTGATGGAGGAATTGTTTGGGTTGAGCCGCAAACTGGAAAAGTGGTAAATATAGATTTTGACGGCGATGGAAAGACAGAAACGAGAAATGGAGAGCATGTAAATAATTTAAACGCTGTGACTGATGACAACTGCGCAATTGAAGTTTTTGAAAGTGCTGCTGCGGCCGCAGCTGCCGGCACTCCGAGGGATTAAGTTCTAAATTGTTTTTATAAAATGGATTGCGAATAACTCGCCTTTATAACTCAATGGAACGAGAAGAACATTTGTTTTGATAAAGTTCCCATTCTTTTTATTTTTCCACGAAATATTTATGCTTGAGCTAATCTTCTTTTCCATGGCGTTGCGATAAGCGGAAATAAGAACCGGCTGTTCCTCTTCCTTAACATCACTTACTGCCTCTTCTTTCATCGCCCATTCTTCTGGAGAAGAATAACCTAAGAGAGAAGAAAATCTTTTATTACAGAGTTTATGCCTGTCGCAGATATATACATAAATCGCCTGTTCAGAATCCTGAAGAATCTCAGCAAACTCTTTTCTGACCCAAGACAATATTTCCTCGTGAAGCTCTGGAAAGTCTACCATGTTTTATTTAATGATAGATAGTATATATAAAGATTTCCTTGCTGAGAACGAATGATTATTTATACCTGCCCAGTTTGAGTGAATTTTCTCATTGCCTGTTCAAGAACAACTTGCGGGGCGAATCCTTTTCTGCTGCAAGCTTTCATAAAATCATCAAATGCTGCCTGATCAACCATATAGTCAAGCTTCCTCTTCTTCGCGCCGGGGGGAGTTGCTGCCATATATTGTGGAAAATAACCTTCTTTATAAATATTGGGTTTATTCAAATTTAATATCTAACTACTTCTTCATTCTCATTACTTAGATCTATTATTTTACTTGGCTTTCCTGTTTTTGCTCCCTCATAAATAAAGTAATCAACACCTTCTTTAATAAACTCGTTCAAATTATAAAAATCTGTCATGTGCGGTTCTCCTTCTAAATTAACAGAAGTTGTTATAAAGGGGACTTCTGCGCTTTTAATAAATTCAGAAAACCAATTCTGTGGTATTCTAATGCCTAATGTATCTGCTCCGTTGTTTGTTTCTTTTGCAACTGCTCCCCGATTCTTCAATTTAAATATAAATGTATACGGTCCTGGAAGATTTCCAATCCATTGTTCTGCCTTTCTCCCAAGCTCGCAATTTTCTTTTATCCATTCTTTGCTTGGTGCAATTATAGAAAAGGGCTTCTCGCTTCTTTTTTTAAGCATTCTTACTTTTAAAACAGAATCTTTATTTAATGCGTTGCATCCAATTCCATATATAGTATCTGTGGGATAAATGAATGTCTTTCCAGCTTTTATTTCTTCGATAATCTCATTCTTGTGCTCCAAAACGTAAGCTTTAATAAGCATTTTCATGGAAGGGCATCCTAATTCTTCTGTTTTTCAGAACGAACATACAAGACATATAAAATTGAGATTTAAATATATTGTTGGGATTGAAGTATCCTAGTAAAAATATAAAAACCCCCTAGATGTTTGGTTTTTATGGGAATATTTGATATATTCAGAAGAGAGAGAAAGAATGAAGAAATTGGTAAAATTAAATTTAATGAATTGGGAAAAGTTATTTTAGAAAAGAAAAAGGAGTTAAGAACTGAAGAAATTGCGAAGATAGGAATTATTAAAGGAATGATTGATGAACTTATAAAAGATTTTGATAGTAAAATTTCTGTGCTTAACAATTTGAATTTGGAAGGCAAGAAAGCAGAAGAGAGGTTCAAGCTATTAGTAAAGGGGAATGTTGAAAAATATATTGCCTATCTAAATGTTTTAAAGGAAAAACTAGATAATTTGAAAGATGATAATCTTAGTGATTTAACTAATAATATCCATTCTTTGCTAGTTGATTTTGATAAGAAATCCAGCATAAATTTTGAGAAGGCAACTGTTCTTATAGGAAAAGAACTTGAAAATGTAAGGATAAGCATAAAGAATTTCTATAATAATATTAAAAATACTCTTAAAAACAATAAGAAATTAATTGAAGATTCTGAAATAATAAAAAACATAGAAGAAAAGTTTGAGGAGATAGAAAAGATTAAAAAAACAAAAGAGGAGATTCAAGAGGAGATAGTTAAATTTGATAAATTAATCATTTCGTCTAAGGAAGAAATTATATCTTTGAAGGATAAAATTGAAGAAATAAAAAGAGGGATAGAATACAACGAAGAACAAATGAAAAAAGAGGAGATTGAAAGAAAAAAAGAAAATCTTAAGAAAGAAATTTCAAATTTGAAAGATAAGATTGATTTTAAGGAACTTGCAGGCAATTATCATTCTAATGAAAAAATAATGAAGGTAATAAAAGAATACAGGGATTCCTTCCATTATACTCTTGAGAGGGATAGAGGGCAGTCTTTGATTGAGATTATTATGAAGGACAAAGAGGAGGTTAAGAAATTAATTAATAAGATTATTGATAGTCAAAAGGAAATTTCTGATTTTAAGGAGAAAAAAGATGTTACTATTGAAATCAAGAACGATATAGAAAAGATTGAAGATAAAATTAGGAATTTTGTTGATGAAAAATCAAAAGGAGAAAAAAGGATATTACAGAGTGATGAAAAGATAGAAGGCAAGAGAGAAATTTTAAAGAATGGGCTTGCTAAATTGAATTTTGAGATGATTTGAGTTTAATCTATTTCCCTTAGAAAATCAAGCGGCTGCATCAAAGTACCCCGCCGCGGCCCTATTGAATACTCTATCAGCCATCTCATTTACTGCCGTCATCCAATTACTATATTGGTCTCTATTCAGAGATTGTTTTGAATTTCTATCTGCTATGAAAGAAATTTCTCTTTTTAAATAATCTTCAGCTGATGCCGTTGTAAAATCATCAACATATCTTGCGAGTAAAGATTGTGCTACAAGCCAATCACTTCTCTCATTATTTTTTTCATAGAGCAGCCTTATCCGCATCATTGAGGTTCTTTCTGGAGATTTAAAAACATTAAAAGCTAAAACTTGTAATAAACCATGAATGCAAGGTTTACTCTTATCATTTGCCTCTCGTATTTCTTTCCATGGATCATTCATATAAGTAGATTATATTTTCTGATTTAAAAACATTGTTATATTATACTCTTATCAGTCAATTCCTCTTAAAAGCTTGCTTGAAGAATCAGAGACTTTCTTTATTAAGGCTTCTTCGTCAAAATCTGAATGTGTTGGAACAAATTTAACTGCGTGTGAAGCACCTGCGATTACAGCTAATTTTATTCTATCTTCATATTTTCTCACATTATCTTCATCTTCCCGCTCCATGTATATGTTTCTTAAAATTTCAGACATTGATTTAGAAACATGTTGAAGCGCCTGCTTTGGCGTTGATCTCTTTGTTGTTTGCAAATACTTCAGAGCATATGCTGCGCCTGCAATAAGTGCTACTTTAGTAAAATCGTCCTCTTTTTTTACCATAAAACGTTATAACAAAAAGGGTTTAAAAGGATTATTGTGATTTCAGACGACAATAGAAAGATTTAAATAGTATCTTCTGATAATATTATCAATTGATAATATGGAAACACAAAGAGAACTAAAGTTTAATGTTGAGAACATTATAAGCAGAAGTCCGAGACTTGGCACTATAATTACGGTAGAGAGATTCATAAAGGAGCATTCTGGGGAATTCAAGAAAACTGAGCTGATGCAAAGATTGCCTAAGAAGGTGATGTGGGGGACATTTAATGTTATACTCCAATATTTGTGGGATAATAATAAGATTGGGATTGATAAGAATGGTTATGTTGTTTATATCTGGAATCCGGAACTGGCTAAGAGATTTATAAATAAGAGAAGATATTAGATTTTATGTTTAGCAAACCAGCTAATGGAGTTATCTTTACTGATGATAAAATTGAAGACGATTTTAATTCTCTTGAAGATAATAACTGGTTAAAGAAAGCAGTGCAGAGAGCTATTGATGATTTTAAAGAGAATGCTTTCTGCGGAGAGAGAATAAGAAGAGAGCGTATTCCTAAAGAATATGTTAAAAAGTATGGAATTGATAATCTTTGGTGGTATCCTTTACCTGACGGATGGAGACTTTTATATTCTATCATAACTCCGAGCAATGTTGAGCTTCTGGCTGCTATTGTTGAATATATGGATCATAAGAATTATGATAGAAGATTTGGATATTAATTGTTTTTTCAATAAGCGTTCTTCTCTTTATTGTAGAACTCTAGGAAGAAGTGCTTGAACTGTTCTGCCATTTCCTTATTTGTTATGTTTACTGCGAAGGGATTATCTCCCCAATGAACAAATGTTACAGTATCGCGAAAAATTATTATTCCTTGTGGAAAGTGGAATGAGGTATATCTAACATTGGCTTTTTTTAGCAGTTCTATTGTATAATTCTTCTCGTAAATTGGCTTTACTTTTTCGTTTACTAAGACCTTAACCTTGAGTTTCTTCTCTCTTCTTCTTAAATTGTATGTTTGATAAAAATCAACTATTTCCTTGTCATCGTGCGGTTCTATAAGAGAGAAGCTTAGATAATCTTCATTCTTTCTTGCATTTTGAATTATGTGGAGAAGAGCTGAAAACATCGCTTTCTTTCCTAAAAACATTTCTGTTGAATAGTTCATTTTTTCATTTTTCTGCTTGTTTATTAATTCTGGAAGAATGTCTTGGAGTTTTTTCTTTTTATTTTCTATGAAATCTAAGAGAGTTTTAGGATTTGTTGCCTGATAATTATTGTCTTTTCCTATTTTAACATAAGTTATTATGCCTTTTTCCAGTAAAGTTTTCAAAACTCTGTGAACAACTGAGCTTTGTAGCCCTGATTTGCGTATAATTGGGCCGGATGTTGAGGGCCCTAATTCAAGGAGAGATAAATATACTCTTATCTCTCCCTTTGATAATCCTAAGTCTTCTAATATTGATTCGTCCATTAATGCTTGTGTCTTTCAGTCTATATAATGCTTTCTATTCTCCTCTAAAAAGAGAGGAGGTTGTTTTAAATATATAATTATTTGAAAATTTATATGGAGAAAAATGAAATCATTGAAGATGCTGTTAAAAGATTTGACAGTCATCTCAAACAGGGGTTGGCAAAATCCCTGCCTGAACAAAGAAGAGTTTTAGCTAGATATTCTGCTGCAATTTCTGATTTTGATTACTGGCTGGCTTTAAGTGCTGAAGCTGTCCGCTCCGATGAAGCAAGAAAAATCATACAAGACAACCTTGAAGTAGAGAGAGCCAATGATCATGCAGGTTTGAGAGCAAGATTTATGGAATCTGCAGGAATAAGAACCTCTTCTGCTGATATTAGGCAATCTGTAAAAGACTTGTATTATCTTGGAGGCGATATTTTTGACCGAGGCTATGCAACTGCTTTGAGAAAAGTTGCCGCCTTAGCAGTTATGGAGAATGCTTCCGGATCATTCATTCCTGTTCTTGAGAAATATGCTGTGAATCTTGGAGGCAGAGATTTGGGATACACAAAAGTTCATGGTGTTGCTGATAAGGAGCACGCAGTTGAATTAGTTAAGGCCTTAAATCTTGAAGTAAAAGCACAAATGAAAGCAGGACATGATAAAGGTTTTTGTGATAGTGCTGTTAAACTCGGCGCTAATATTACTGCAGAGTTTCTTGTTAATATACTAAATCCAAATCCACAGAGATATATTTCTTTTATTTAACTCTCAATTAATTAGTTAACACAATTAACGAAAGGTTTAAAGAGGCTAAATTATAGGGTATAATATTCTATAGTTATTATGGCAAAGAAAGGAAACCTAAGTGGCGTGAATGACGAGACAATAATTGAAGTGAAGAATCTGACAAAGAAATTTAAGGATTTTACAGCTGTAAATAATATATCATTTTCTGTGAAGAAAGGAGATATATTTGCTTTTCTTGGACCGAATGGTGCGGGAAAGACGACTACAATAAGAATGTTGACAACTTTGTTGAGAAAGACAAGCGGAGAGATAAAAGTAAATGGTTTTGATCCAGAGAAAGAGCAGGACAGTGTGAGGAAGTCATTAGGAATTGTATTTCAAGATCCGAGTTCAGATAATGAGCTGACTGCCTACGAAAATATGGATTTTCATGCTTCACTGTATTCTGTCCCAAGAGAGGGCAGAAAAGAAAGAATTGAAATGCTTTTGAAATTTGTCGGCTTGTTAGATAGAAAAGATTCTTTTGTAAAAACATTTTCGGGGGGGATGAAGAGAAGATTGGAAATTGCACGCGGATTGCTGCATCATCCTAAGATTTTGTTTTTGGATGAACCGACTCTCGGTCTTGACGTACAAACGAGAAATCATATGTGGGAATATATTAAGAATTTGAGTGAGAAAGAGGGAATGACTATTTTCTTTACAACACATTATATGAATGAAGCTGAAAAGATGGCAAAGCATATTGCAATTATTGATCAAGGAAAGATAATCATTAAAGGAACGGGAAAAGAGATAATGAAGAAAACAAAGACGAAAAGTTTAGAAGAGGCATTTTTGAAATTAACAGGGCATGTAATCAGAGATGAAAGCGGTGCTGGAAAGAAAGATGCTGGAAGATATTCGGCAAGGATGTGGAAGGCATAATGGGAGCGCTATATGTAATGTGGATGAGGCAATTGAAGAGATATTGGCGCTCAAAAGGAAGAATGATTGGTTTTCTCGGACAGCCAATTTTATTCTTTTTAGCTCTTGGCTTTGGCTTTGGTCCTATATATCAGAGAGCGGGGGGAGGAGATTTCATACAATTCTTAGCTCCTGGAATAATCGCAATGACTACTTTGTTCTCCTCTATGTTTGTAGGAATGGAAGTTATATGGGATAGGCAGTTTGGATTTTTGAAGGAGACTCTTGTTGCACCTGTTTCAAGAGGGAAGATAATGTTGGGAAAAACGCTTGGGGGAGCAACTGTTGCTTTCCTGCAGGGAATTATTATATTCATTATAACTTTAATATTTGGTTTCAGACCAACTAGTTGGGCTTATTTTCCCATCGCCCTTGTTTTTATGTTTCTAATTGCTTTTCTATTTACTGCTTTTGGAATTGCAATTGCTTCTCAATTGGAAGATATGCAAGGATTCCCAATAATTATGAATTTCATTATAATGCCAATATTCTTTGTTTCTGGAGCGTTATTCCCATTAGAGGGATTGCCAAAAGCATTTTTGTTTGTAACTAGATTAGATCCGTTAACTTATGGTGTTGATGGGTTGAGATGGGCTTTGACTGGAGCTTCGCATTTGAACGTAGGAATTGATTTGGCTGTTATACTTGCTGTTCTTCTTGCTGTTTTCTCAATTGGCAAGTGGGCTTTTGGAAGGGTTGAGGTTTAAACCTCAAAAGAAAATTCTCTTAATTACACCATTCATTTACGCTCTTTGCTTTTAAATCATTGGAAGAATAAAGTCTTTCAACTTCTTGGCTGATGGTTTTAACAGCATTTAAATCTTCAATCTTTATCGTTGTCTCATAGTGTGTTTTAAATCCGCTATAAGTAAAGTTAACAGAACCTAGAAAGGCTATTTCTTCATCTATAACAAATATCTTTGAATGTATAAGCTCTGTACTTCTTGGATTCTTTCCAGTTTTAGAATCAAATACTTTTATTCTGAATATTGGCTCGTATTTGAATGAACGGTCTGAAATAATCCATGAGGAGATAAATGCAATTAAAGTTAAAAAAAGTAGAATTCCTGCTGGAATAATAGATATTGGAAATATAAATGTAGTAATTGAGATTAATGTAGAAAGAATAAATAGCCAAATAAAAGACTTGAATAATAATTTCTTTAACTTTCCAAGTTTTTCATCATAAATTTCTTCTTTTGTAACTAAATCTGAAGTTCTAAAGTCTGAATAACTATTATTCTCTATCTTATCACAAGTAATAAGTGTTATTTTTATTTCTTTTTTATGCAAATTAATAAGATCATTTATGTAATCTGGAGAAAGATATGGAGAAACGACTTTTACAGATTTTTTTGCATCCTTTATCTTTTCATGAATCTCTTTTCCTGCTTCCCTTCCAATATAAATATGGTCTTTGCTGCTGAAAGTTATCATTTATTATTTTGACGGCAATTAGATTAATAGACTTTTCTTGTTCAGCAGCTCAAAACCCTCTTTATGTCATAAAAACTAAGCCGAAGTAATTGCTTTGTTTTTTATCTTGAAACCGATTATGGCATTATCCATAATCTTTGGAATATTTCTGTTCCATACTTTATCAACATATCTTGATAAATCATATTTTTTACTAAGCTCCCAGAATTTTGTGAATATTTCTTCAAATACTGCAAACTGCTTTCCTTTTTCTGGAATGCCTCTCAGTCCATAAAAGAAGGTTATAGTATATCTTCTATCTATTGGAACAATTAAATTAGGCAATAGAAAGTGCATGGTTTTCGAGAAAGTGACTAATGGAGAGTTCGTTTTAACTAACTCTAAATCGTTGAATAATTTTTGTAGGATAGCTATCACTTTTTTAAGTTCATTTTCAGTGAGTTTTTCCAATCTCATATTAACCATAGATTCTATCTCTTTTCTATTCTTTCTTATGCTTCCCTTGAATTTGTTTATATCGGCTAATTTTGCCGCTCTTCCATTCATATTCCAGGCGATTAAGGTTGTATAAACCAATTCCAAATATTCATCACTAAATATATCCTCTTGCGATTTGTTCATAAGTAAATTATATAGATATAGTCCTGGATCTAATGGTCTATAATCTCGTTTTGTTCTTTCAATTAATTCAATGAAGCCCTTTTCGTTGTTGATTAATTCTTGATAATTAGTTAAATTTATTTTCATCTTCCCTCGCACCACTCACAATTTATCAGAATCAACATCTCTCTTTTTAGTTAATTCTTCTGGAATCCTATATTCTTCCCACCTTACTCTCTTTTTGTCTATTGTATCTTTAAGATTCTGCTCATGTTGATTTAATTTGGCTTTTCCAGACTTAACTTCTACAAATACAACTTCATCAATTTTTTTCTCATCCATTCCTTTGAAGACGAGAAAGTCTATTGGCTTGCCTATAAATCGTGCTTCTGTTGGGAGATATTTGAAATTAGGCAGGAAAGGAGCCAATTGTTCAGAGAACTGGCCGCCTAAGACCGCTCTTGACTTCATAATTGCTTCTTTTCTATAATCTGGCAATGCTTCTTCCCATTCCTTATGTTTTCTATAAGAGCCAATTTTCTGGCCTATAAAGAAAGCTACAATTATAGCAACTAATATTATTATAAGAGTTATTGTGTCTATCATTTTGAAGGGGGTAGTTTGAATGGTATTTTATTTATCTAATAATAAAAGTACAATGTATTTTATAAAGGTATTTAAATCATTTCTAATTTATTATACTGTGACGAATCTTAATAATTTCAAAGGGGGCGATAGCAAAATGAGTTCATTTCTTTATGTCTATATTGATGAAAGCGGAGATTTGGGCAAGTATGGAAGTAAATATTTTACAGTTGCCGCTGTGATTGTTGAAGACCAACAAATATT
>ORJL010529792.1_pt1 | contig 10458 bp, 12 predicted proteins | sample 1779941 | NCBI WGS metagenome assembly ORJL01 (sample SAMEA104232317, study PRJEB22302) | groundwater metagenome | biome: forest; feature: aquifer; material: groundwater | place: USA | collected 2011-08-07 | depth 5.8 m | reverse complement strand
TTTGCATGAGTTATTCTTAAGTATAAGTAATGCTTATATAAACTCGGTTTCCTCTGGCGTGCCTTCTAATTATGCCTCGTTGATTACTGCTATTGCTAAAAATGGTAATTACGGTCAAATTATCTGGCTTAATTTAAATTATGATATTCTGGCTGATTATGCTATAAAACAAGCAACCAATAATGCATTAAAAACATTCGATGATTATATGAATCTCGAAACACAAGATAAAATAAAAATTAAATATACAAAGCCACATGGATCTGTGGATTGGTTTAGGCGTAATAAGGCAGCTATTCCTTGGGCTGAAATAAAACAAGGTATCATTCCCGATGATTTTGAAAAGAATTTATCTACTGATATATATACTGAGCATTTATCGCGTGATGGTAATTTAGCAGTTAAGGAAATTGGTCGGTATCCAGCTATTTTAGCCCCTCTCGGTCAGTATGACTATGTCTGTAGAGGGCATATTGAGGCTATAATTTCTGATTTAGAGAAAATTCCATCCCTATCTTTATTATGTATCGGCTTTAGTGCATTAGACCAAGATATTTTGGATTTAATTAAAAATCATGTGCAATCTATCAAAAGGATCAAAATAGTAAATGGAGACCTAGGGAATGGTAATAAAGCCTATCTAAATATAGTAAGATATCTTGCTGGGCAAGTAAATTCTCCATCTGAGAGGGCAGTATTTAATGGAGGATTTAACACATTCATAAACGAAGGTATAGATGAATGGCTGTAGTGAGATGTTTAAAACTAAAATACTACTTGACAGATGTAATTACATATGGTAACATGCGTATAAGATAAGACAGGGGAAAGATGACGACGATAGATAGGCAGAAGTTCGCTAGAGCAATTAAGAGATATAGAGAAGAGAAGGATCTTACTCAGAAAGAATTAGCTGGTAAGCTGATGACTACTACTACAACAGTTGCGCGGTGGGAGTTAGGAATGAGCGTGCCGAAACAAGATAGGGTGATTCAGGAAATAAAAGCACTAGGTATTAACTGGTAATTTTTTTTGTCCTTTTACATTACAAGTGTAATTACACACGATATAAGGAAGGGGGTGTATGATGATTAATATTTGTTGCAAAAGAAATTATTTAGTGGGTTGGGATAGAACTAAATATGCTAACGCGGTAGGTATTGCCATTAGGCAATTAAGGGAATTCCATGAAAAGATTAGGCAAGAAAAAGAAATAGAAATCAGCTATTCAATATTAATTAAAGGGAAAGGAGCGGTGACATGGATAGATTGTTGACTCCTGAGGAAGTTTGTCAGAGGTATAGCATTAAAAAGAATACGCTTTATCAGTGGACATCAAAAAATTTAATTCCTTACTTTAAAAGAGGCGGTTTGCGTTTTAAAGAAAACGAGCTTGAGAAATGGGAGAGCGGAGAGGTAAGCAATATTAAATTAATATGACCTATCGTTTAAGGCAATTTAACCTTAAGAGCGTTGTTAAGCGGGGCAAGTTCTTTGAGATCCGTTATACTAATCCCCGTACTCAAAAAAGGGAATATTATAAGTTAGGCATAACGCATGATGAAGTAAAAAGGAATCTGCCTGAATTTAACAGATTGTATGCTGGCCTTAAGAGGCAGGTTTTTTCTTATAGGATTAGCGTTAGCCAAGGCATACAGTCTTGGCTGGAGCAGAAAAGGACGGAATTAAGCAATAAGAATACCGTGACCCGGTATGAAGAAATTATGAATAATTTCGTAGAATTTCTCAAAGATAAATTTCCGGCTTTAGAATATATGGATGAATTAGCGCAAAAACATTTTGAGGAATTTAAAGAATACCGCAAAAATGTTAAAGGCAAAAAGGAGAGGACGGTCAATTTTGAATTAGATATGTTAAGTAATTTATTCAAACGTTTGATGGAAAAAGATTACCTTAATTATAATCCTTTATCGAAAGTTAAGAGATTGCAGGAACCATATAAAGAAGAGCGTTGGTTTACTGAAAAGGAGATTCGGAAAATTTTCGAAATAGCCAAAAGCGAGAAAACAAGGATAAATTGGTATGTTATATTTGCTACCTATTATTATACAGGTATGCGTAAAAGGGAATTGATGTCTCTTAGGAAGGGAGATATTGATTTTGACAAAGGAATTATACTTATACGGCATAAAGAGGGGTTTAAGCCGAAAACAGATAGGCCGAGGGCGATTCCTATTCATCCGGAATTGGTGTCGATTTTGATGGGGTTAAGATTGCTTCGTCCCGCCGTTGGCGGGACTCGCAATGACACGGGGGATGGTGTTTGCAATGACGGACGGGTAGAGGCGCAGGATAATGATTTTGTTTTTGTTAATTCAAGAGGAAAGCCGTTTTCTAATGATGCCATACGACAGAAACTAAAAAAGTTATGCAGTAAGGCTGGCATTAAACCGGGAAAGTTACATAGCTTTAGGCATACCTGGACTGCGCATTCTATTATGAAGGGCTGTCCTTCAGATGTGGTTCAGGCGATCGGCGGATGGAAAGAGAAAGATATGATTGAAAGATATAAGCACTTGGCGCCGGATTATATGGCTGATATTTATAAGAAAACAATTTTTTTAGGGAGCCAGGCTGAAGATAAAGGCTCTTTAAAGGCCCAAGATTAAAGTTGCGGGAGATGCAAATGTTTGATATAGTTAGTACTTATGAGAAAAGAGATACCTTATCCCTCTCTCGGCACCATAACTTTACCTGTCGGTGCCGACTCCGAGCGAAACGAGGAGCTAGGCACCATGTCTTACAGTTAACCCCAAAGAGTTAACTCTTTGGGGGCAGAGCCAAAAAAAAGGTGAAATCATCAAACGAAGTTCACCTTTTGGTAAATTTGACCCAAAATTTCCCATTGCCTTATAAGCCAATGGGCTTCGGGGAAATACTGCTAAATGGTGCGCGGGGGGGGAGTTGAACCCCCACACCTTTCGGCATAAGCCCCTCATGCTTACGTGTCTGCCATTCCACCACCCGCGCGTCGCTCATTACAGGTTTATTATACAACAAAGAGCCAAAATCTCAAACTAAATTATCCAGGCATGCGCCAGTAAGATAAACTGGCAGGGTTATAAAGAGTTTATTTTGAAACCTTGGGGGTTTTTAGGTAGATAAAAGAAGGATTTTAGTAATAAGGCACGTATCCAGATAATCTAAATCCAGGGGCTTGGTGATATAATCGTATGCGCCGGAATTCATTGCTTCTTTGGCAGTATCTTCCTCTCCCACTCCGGTAATTATAATCACGCCTAACCTTTTATTAATTGCCCTGATCTTCTTGAGGGTTGTTAGACCATCCATCCCCGGCATCTTAATATCCAAAAGCACTATTGCCGGTGCATCATTTTTAATCTTTTCTAATGCCTCCTCCCCGCTATTTGCAACTGAAGCGCTAAAGCCTCTCTTAGTGAGGAATCTTTCCAGAAATTCACAAACTATTTGGTCATCATCCACCACTAAAATTTTTTTCTCCATTATTACCGCTCCTTTTTCTGTCCCAATCTAATTTTTATACAACTAGCTAATGTCTCGGTATCTACGGGCTTAGCGATAAAATTTTGCCCACCTATCTCCCTGATTCCCTCCCGGCCTGTCTCTTCCTGGGTAACCACGGCAGTCAGGAATATAATCGGAATATTCCTTGTTTTAGGGTCGCTCTTTAAAACCACGGCAACATCAGAGCCTTCCATCTGGGGCATATGAATATCCAACAAAACCAAATCCGTATGTTCTTTTTTGGCAATCTCTATCCCCTTAGTTGGATCCGTAGCATAGGTTACCGTGAATTCATTTGTGAGTTCTAAGTTGTTCTTCACAAAAAAACAGAAATCTTTCTCATCGTCAATTAAAAGTATTTTTCTTTTACCTTCCATTCTTACCCCCTTCTTGCATTTGTTTCTGTTAACTTATAGGTAACTTTAGAGTAAATTTTGTTCCTTCGCCTAAGCGGCTTTCTACATCAATTGTTGCCTTATGCCGCTCTAGAATCAAATGTACAATACTTAAACCCAGGCCCGTTCCTTTACCAGGCTCTTTTGTAGTAAAGAAGGGGTTAAATATTCTTGCCAGGTTATCCTGAGAGATTCCCTTGCCTGTATCTGTGATTTCAATCACTACTTTCTTATCATCGCTCCCCTGTCTTTCTGGCAGGCGTACGCTTAGGCTAAGTATTCCACCCTTAGGCATCGCCTCAATAGCATTAATAAACAGGTTGAAAAACACCTGCCGCAACATATTGGCATCTGCTTTAATATGGGCGTTTCTCTGTTTATAGTTTCTCTTTATTTTCACGCCATGCAAATAAACCTGATTCTTAATTAAGGATATTGCTTCGTCCATTATTTTACAGGCACTGACTGGCTGCGCTTCAAGTTGCGATGCCCTTGAGAATTTCAAAAGGTCAACCACAATATGATTAGCTCTATCTATTGATTCTTTTATCTTTTTTAAAGATTCTTTAGCGACTTTATCTTTTTTCTTAGCCAACTTATTCTCAAGGAACTCCACCCCTCCCAAAATAATGCCTAACGGGTTCCTGATTTCGTGGGCAATGCCGGATGCCAATTGCCCCACGGCAGCCATTTTCTCACTCTGTATCAATTGGTTCTGGGTTTGATGCAACTGGCTAATTATCTCCTTCAATGCCTCTATCCTATCTTGTAATTGGATATATATTTTATTATTTTCAATAGCTACCGCTGCCTCACCTGCCAAGGCAGAGAGTAAAGTTTGTTCCCTTTCCGTAAAATCCTCTCCGGAAATTTTACCGGTTATATTAATTACACCTGTAATATCTTCCTGTAAAAGCCCGCGCCTGCTTACTAAAGGGATACTTAAAAACGATTTGGTCCTGGCGGACCTGGCCTCTTGCGCTACCCTGCCGCAGATACCTTCACCAAGCTTCATTCTGCTGTTACGTATTGCATCCTCGCTTATTCCGCGCGCTGCCTTTATGCTCAACTCTTTTGTTTTCTCATCGCGTAACAGGATAGAGCCTCTTTCTGCTTTGACTAACTTTAAAGCTAAATCCAGGATTCTATTCAAGAGGGCATCTAAATTGGCGGCAAGAGTAATTGCTGTGCCTACTTCGCACAATATCATTAATTCACTTAATTCAATATGGCTGATGTTAAACCGCTGTCTTTCTAAACATCGTCTCACTACCGATAGCATCTCCCGCAAATCAAAAGGCTTGCAGATAAAATCAAATGCGCCTATCTTTATCGCTCCTACTGCTGATTCTATAGTAGGATAACCTGTAATAATAATTACCTCTATAAAAGGATTGCGCCTCTTAATCTCTTTTAAGACATCTATCCCATTGCTCTTAGGCATCTTTAAATCGGTGATTATAAGATTGAAAAATATCTCCTTTATCTTCTCGAAAGCAATAATCCCGTCCTCGGCTGCATCTACAACATAGCCTTCTTCCTGAAACGTCCGAATCAATAATTGACGCACAACCTCTTCATCATCCACAATTAAAATCCTCTGTCCTTGTTTCAGGCCTTGCATAAGACTTTCTTTTGGTGAAATTTAAAGGTTTTTCTATATAATACGATATAATATAATACTATATTATATCGTATATATTTGTCAAGCATAATATTATATATTATTTTATGATTTTTGTTAAGATAGAGGGGGAAAGGTTATAAGGATTGATTAAGATTTAAGCAGGAAGGCCGCCTCAAGCTTATTTAAAGAGGCATCGCTTAAGATTTTACGGCATTAACAATTCTTCGGGGGCGTTTGGTTTTCGGAGAGACTCCCATTAAAACAGAATGGCCGCAACCAACCTCTCCTTTTCTGCGCGGGCAGATGTACCATACGTAAAAGCCCCTGATTAATTTATAAATTGATTCGAACCGGTTCATGCACACCATCTCATGGCGGCAATTAGGACAAATTATAGGTTTACGCTTATTTTTGCTTTTTTTCATTTACCACCTCTCTTTTTATGGTACAGGAAAGTATGCTCCTGCGGAGCACAGGTAAAACACTTTCCCATACCACTGCGAAAATCGCTTTCCCGCTGCCTAATCTTAGTTCCTCTAGCGGGATCCCGCTTTCGATCTAAATCGCTTGGCGGGAAAAGTTATCGGCGAAGGCGATTTTCTTGATCTTATTGTAAACCCTATCCTTGCCAAAATCAATGGATTCTTTAACTACTAAAAGCTACAGGCAAGAGAATCTTAAATGTTGCGCCTCTACCGGCCTGGCTCTCCACATCAATCTTACCATTATGGCTCTCAATAATCCGATAAACTATGGACAGCCCTAATCCCATACCTCCTGCCGGAGACTTTGTAGTAAAGAAAGGATTAAAGATATTCGGCAGGTTCTCGCCAGGAATACCGCAACCTGTGTCCTGAATAATTATTTCGATATTCTTCTTATCCTGGCTTAAATATGTCTTTATAGTAATCTCTCCACCCTCCGGACGCTTGAGGCTATCAATAGCATCCCTGGCATTGGTAATAAGATTTAGGAATACCTGCTGGAGCTGATTAGCATCGCCTTTTATCAAGGGCAAATTGCTGCCTAAAGACTCTTGCAATCTGATGTTGAGCACCTTCAGCTGTTCGGTCAAAAGCATCAACGTATCCTCAATAGATTTGTTTATATCGAATTCTTTAAGGACAAATTCGGACTTCTTGGCAAATAGGCGCACATTCTGGATGATAATGTCCATACGGTCTGCCTGCTCTATTATTTTTTGTAAGTCAGCCCGCAAAGGGCTCTGCTCATCCAAATCCAAAAAGGCTACCTGGGCAAAACCTTTAATACCGGTTAAAGGCTGGTTTAATTCATGGGAAATCCCTGCCGCAAGTTGGCCTATCGCTGCCATCTTGGATGACTGGACAAGCTGTTCCTGAGTATCTTTAACCTCTTGATAGGCATCAGCCAATTTTTGCTCTGCCTTCTTACGCGCGCTAATATCCTTCAGGATATGGACGGTAGCGGTGACCTCGCCATTTTCATTGAAGATAGGAGATACGGATGCCTCTAAGTAAATTCTAAACCGGGGGTCAAAAAATTCCATCTGCTGGGATTTTTTAGTTTCCAGCGCTTTTTTATGCGGACAATTATCCAGCGGCTCTTTTGTCCCGTGTAATATTTCATAACAACTTTTGCCGATAACCTCTTCCGGTTTCATCCCAAACCTCTTAGTAAAAGCCTTATTTACCCTGATAATCTTAAAATCTAGATTATGGATGGAAATTAAATCTGTAATTGAATTAAAGGTCGCCTCCCATTCTTCAGCTGCCTGCTTTACCTTTGTCTCTAAATTTTCCCGCTCTTTTTTAGCATTAAATCTCTCCATTGAGCGCTTCACCACCACTGGCAAGATATCTCCATACGAAGCATCTTTAACTACATAATCATACGCTCCTTCTTTCATCAAATCTACTGCCACCTTCTCGCTTCCTGAAGCAGTAACTACAACCAGGGGCAAATCCTTGCCTTTACTGCGCATCTCCTTTAATATATCTAAAGCAGTAAACCCGGGCAGGCGATAATCGCAGAGAATCAAATCGTAACTTTCTTCGATTATTTTCCTGAGGCCCTCTTTGACTTCACCTACAGGAGCGCATTCAAACTGGCCGCTCTCTTTTTCCAAGATTTTCTTGGTAAATAAGATATGGTCAGGGTTATCTTCAATTAATAATATCTTGATCAAGAAAATTTCCTCCAGCAATAACTTTTCCCGCCAAGCGATTTAGATCGAAAGCGGGATCCCGCCTCATTATTTAAATAAAGGGCGGGATAAGTTACAAGTGCTCTTTTATCTTCGCAATCAGCTCCTCTGACTCATAGGGTTTTAAAATCCCATCATCAGCGCCAAATTCCTTAACTCTTTTCAGGTCCTCCAGAGTAGCGCTAAAGATTATAATTGGTATTCTCTTAAGCCTCTCATCTGCTTTAAAACGCCGGCAAACCTCAGCTCCGTCTATCCCGGGAAGCCCATAATCTAATAGCATAAGATCGGGCCTGTATTTATCAACTATTTCCAATACCTCTTCTCCGCTTTGCGCTGTAACCACCTCAAAATCAGCTTTGCGCAGCCGGAATTCAGCCATTTTTAATATGGTAGGGGTATCTTCAACGAGAAGAATCTTCTTTTTCATCATTTTTCTTTACCTATTTAATTTCCTGCTGAACATTTAGTCAATAATGAACTTGCCTTGGCAAGGAATTCATCTTTCTTGAAAGGCTTGGAAATCCACGGTAAAACCGGTTTTCCTAATTCACCCTTTACCCGGTCGAGCTCATCAATATATCCTGACATAAGTAAAATTGGGATATTCTTTGTCTCTGCAATGCCTTTAAGCCTATTTATAACTTCATAGCCGCTTATATCATTAAGCCTTATGTCCAGAATTATCAGGTCAGGTAACTCCTTTTGGGCTAATTTTACACCCTCCGTTCCTGTTTCTGAACGGATGGCCGTATATATATTTTCTTTAAAAAATCTTTCGCAAACGTCCAAAATTACATGGTCATCATCTATGAGCAAAATCTTGCACCTTCTCTTAATGGGGAGGCTGAACTTAAATAGCGAACCTTTACCGTATTCGGATTCAGCCCAGATTTTCCCGTTATGTTCTTCTATTATCTCCTTGGATATAGCTAATCCCAGGCCCGTGCCCCCGGTTTTTCTTTGATTGAGCCCTCCTAACTGCTGAAATTTTTGGAATAGTTTAGGCAAATCCTCATTTCTTATGCCTCCCCCGCTATCCCTGAGGCAAACCTCTATGGAATTCCGGCTCTCTTCTTTGGCGCTTGAAACAGTTATCCCTCCGGCCTCAGTAAATTTAATCGCATTGCTGAGTAAGTTAGTAAGCACCTGATTTATCCTATCCGGGTCAAGCTCTACCAGCGGCATATTAGGCCCTAATTCGGTTTTTAAATAAAGGCCTTTTTCTTCTGCTACTACCTTGTGCGCCTCGACCACATCATTGATTATGGCATTAATATTACCTTCCTGCATCTTGAATTCTAACCCCTTGGATTCTAATTTTGAAAAATCTAAGACGTCATCAATGAGGCGTTTTAAGCGGTCCACATTTTTCTTAGCCATCTCCAGGAATTTTTTTTGCTGGCCGTTTATCTGGCCCGCAGAGCCATCTAAGACGATGGCAATCCCCTCCTTAATTGCAGTTAAAGGAGTCCTCAGTTCATGCGAAACCATAGAGGTAAAATTGCTCTTTATTTCATACATCTCCTGCAGTTTTTTATTAGATTCCCTTAATTCCTCTTCTAATTTTTCCTTTTCTTTCTTGGCCTTATATTTATCCTGCGCCCTCTGAATAACCACAGGAAGCGTATTCTCATAAGCGGAATCTTTGACTACATAATCATATGCCCCCTCCTGCATTAACTCCACCGCTATTTTTTCCGAACCCGAAGAGGTAACCACAATAAACGGCAAGTCTCTCCCTTTCCCTCTAATCTCGGTCAAGATCTTCAAAGCGCTGGAATCGGGCAGGCGATAATCGCAGAGAATCAAATCGTAACTTTCTTGAGCTATTTTCCTCAAGGCCTCCTTTGCCTCGCCTGTCGAGTCCACCTCATAACCGGGATTTGCTTTTTTTAGCACCCGCTTGGTGAATAGGGTATGGTCTGGATTATCCTCGATAAGTAATATGCGCATCATTATTCTATGCTATTATTTACATTATTCGGAGACTCCACATTTATAATTCCCCAATATAGGCCGATTTGCCTGACTGTCTCCACAAACTTCTCAAACTCCACCGGTTTCTGGATGAAACTGTTACAGCCGTGGTCGTAGCCTTTGATGATGTCTTCATCCCTTCTTGAGACAGTAAGCATCACTGTGGGAATTCTTTTTAAATCACTGTCCTCTTTTATCAGCTTTAAAAGCTCTAAGCCATTGAGCTTGGGGAGGTTTATATCCAAAAGAATGAGCCCTGGCCTGGGAGAGCATGCGGCATTAGAGTATTTTCCTTGGCATTTCAGGAAATCCCGGCCTTCCTGGCCATCCCGGGTAATAAAAAGCTGGTTGATGATTTTGGCTTCTTTAAGCGCCCTTTCAATGATCAGGATATCATCAGGGTTATCTTCCACTAAAAGTATCTTGGTAAGTTTTGTTTTCTCTGACATCTTGCCTCCTTTGTTTAGCCTGTCTTTTTCTGCTCCTCCAGCGCCTGCTTAAGCTCTTCTTTGGTTAGAAGCTGTTTCTCTACCAGAATCTCACCTATTTTTTTCTTGCCTAAGATAGCCTCTTTTCTTCTGGGAATAGTAAAATAGAAAGTAGTGTATTCTCCGACCTTGGAGTCAACCCGGATCCTTCCCTTATGCATCTCCACTATCTTTCTGGCTATGGTTAGGCCTGCGCCTGTGCCGTCGTGGTCTTCCTTTTTGCCTAAGCGCTGGAAGATTTCAAAGATTTTCTCATAGTATTCCTGTTCAATGCCC
>ORJL010290531.1_pt1 | contig 10458 bp, 12 predicted proteins | sample 1779941 | NCBI WGS metagenome assembly ORJL01 (sample SAMEA104232317, study PRJEB22302) | groundwater metagenome | biome: forest; feature: aquifer; material: groundwater | place: USA | collected 2011-08-07 | depth 5.8 m | reverse complement strand
TAGACCTGGAACGTGGAGAGGAGCAGCGCCAGCCCGATGCTGAAGGCCACCTGGGCGAGCAGGATGGCCGGCAGCCAGAGGAGAGACAGTGAGATGGGGGCGCGTGCGATAGCGAAGAAGGGGATCACCGCCACCAGGGCCAGGAGGAAATTGACCGCGTTGGCCAGCGCGACGGAGATCGGGAGCACCTCCAAGGGAAACCGGGTCCGCGTCACCAGGCCGGCGTTGCCAGTGATCGCCGTGACGCCTGCCATCGTCGAGGAGGCATTCAGGTTCCACGCCAGCAATCCGACGAGCACGAAGAGGGGGAAGTTCGGGATGCGGTTGCTGGGCAGCAGCACGGTGAACAGCAGCGTCCACACCCCCATCATGAGGAGCGGATTGAAGAGAGACCAGAGAAAGCCGAAGAAGGAGCCCTTGTACCGAGCCGTCAGGTCACGGCGCGTGAGGTTGTAGACCAAGTCGCGGTAGCGATACAGTTCCGCGAGCCGCTCCAGCGCGTAGCTGAGGGGCGTCTGTTCCCCGCGGACGACACGGGCTTCAGCGGCACACATGGCTGTAGATCTGGGCGAGGGCCGCCCCCTGCTGCGACAGGCTGAAGCGCTCCTCGGCCCGGTCGCGCAACCGGAGGCCCAACTGACGAGCCCCCTTCGGGTCCTCGATGAGCGACTGAATAGCGTCCGCCAGGCTCGTCGCATCGCCCAGCCGGGAGTAGATCCCCAGGTCGCCCAACATCTCGTGGGCTACGGGCGTGTCGAACGCCACCGTTGCAACGCCGCTGGCCATGTAGGTGAGGAGTTTGCCGTTCCCCTCGGTCTCCGATATCTTGGGCGAGACGGCGACATCCGCCAGGCGCAAGTAGGCGGGAGCCCGTTCGTAGGCCACGCGGCCGGTGAAGGTCACGACGTCGACGATCTCCAGCCGGCCGGCGATGTCGCGGTAGAACTCGACGCCGGGGTAACCCATGACCAACCAGTGGGCTGACACCCCTCGCTCCTTCAAGATGCGGGCTGCCTCCAGCAGCTTGCTCACCCCCTGGTACTCGGCGAGCAGTCCAAGGTAGGCCACCACGGGCACTCCGGGTTCAATCCCCAGGTCATGGCGCAACTCGTCCACCTCTGGGAGGTCGACCTCCACCCGCGGCCGAAAGCGCTCCGTGTCCACGGCGTCGGGGAGGGTCTCGACCCGGTGTGGTGCCACGTTGAACTCGCTCACCAGGAGGTCGGCAGCATTGGCGGAGCTCGTGATGATCAGGTGTGGCAGCCGGTTGATGACGCGTTCCAAGGCGTCGAGGGCACCGAACCAGCGGCTCTCTCTCTGCAGGAAACGGTGGTCCAGCATCTCCCGGGTCAGGCTGCCCTGGAAGTCGAAGACGAGGGGAATCCCCAGTGGCCGGGCCGCGACATAGCCCAAGAGTGCCCCCTCGTGCAGATGGGCGTGTACGAGGTCGGGGCGTACGCGCCACGTCGTGGCTTCGACGGTGGCAGCCAGCAGGGCGTCATGGTACAGCTTGTGCAGAGAGGAGCCGATCTCCGGTGACTGCCGCCACGGGAGGAGCGGGGATCGACGGATGTCCAACCCCGGCATATCCCGACCCGTAGGGTAGGTGCAGATGGTGATCCGGTGGCCGGACCGTTCCAGCCAGCGGGTCTCTTCGTAGATCCGCACGTGGCAGCCGTAGTCGGAGAAGAAAGAGGTCGGCGCCACCTTCAGGACGCGGTACTTGCGCAGTAGAGGTTGGGGAGGGCTGAGGCTTAGGGGGAGAGGGCTGGGCTCTAGGGCGGCCTGCCCCGCGCCATCCAAATGCGGAGGTGGCCCCAGACGGCCCACCCTTGGCTCGCCAGCAGTAATAGGCTCCAGCGGTTGCTCCTCGTACCCACGGCTTGGGTCTGTCCCTGGCCCGCCCCGGCCCGCGGCGCGGTCAGGTGCGCACGTTCGGGGACTAGCGGGGGCGCGGGTTGTACATGGCACCGCTGGCGATCGGCTCGTTCAGGTAGACGTCGCCGTTGCGGATCTTGATGTTGAAGCCGCAGGACGGATTGGTGCAGACCCATGCCTTGAACTGAATGGGGGCTCCAGCGCTCCCGAAGTCGGAAAGGGGCACGAGGTCCCCCGATGAACACTTCTGGCACTTGGGAAACCCGTTGACTTCCACGTCATCCCCTCCCAACAGTTCGGTTTTTCGGCGCTCAGTATATCGGGCGGGCGTCCGCTTGCCAACCACCCGTATTCACTCACCGGCTGAGGTTTCAGTCGGAACCCTGACGAGCTCCGCTTTTCCGTCGCCGAAGTGGCCGCCGACTGGTCTACCCCGGTGAAGTGACGCGAGCCGTCCGCCCTCAGCCCTCAGCTTCTGGGACTCGGGGTCCTTCCTGATCGCTGAAAACTGACGGCTGACTGCCGCGAAGCGGCCATGCGCCCAGTCGTGTGTACCGTGCCCCGCCCGGCTGCAGGCGGCTCTGCATGAGGCTCACGGCATCCACGGGGATCTCCGCCGGCGCTGGAGTGGCCGCGTCCAGCACGGCCGGACCCACGCGCCGCATCTCCGCCGCGGGCAGGCCCTCCTGGACGCGGCCCAGCGTCAGGTGAGGCGAGAACCGCCGCCGCTCGGGTGGCAGGCCGCGCCGAGCGAGGGCCCGCTCGATGCGATGGTGCAGGTCCGCCAAGGCATCGACCGCGCCATAGATCCCGACCCACAGCACTCGTGGCGCCGACAAACTGGGGAAGGTCCCAAGCCCGTGGAGGTTCAGGCGAAAGGGCTGCTGCCCTTCGCAGGCCTCTCCGATGGCCCCTTGCACCGATGAAAGCCGCTGGGGCGGGAGCGTGCCCAGGAACTTCAGCGTCAGGTGGATGCTCTCCGGCTCGGCCCACCGCACGGCCGAGCCCAGGGCCGCGCGCAACCGCTCCTGGGCAAGGCCCAGCTCTCGGCGACACTCGGGGGGCAACTCGATGGCGACGAATAGTCGCGGGTCTCTGGTCTCTGGTCTTTTGTCCCGAGTTCCGGGGCGGGCGCTTCTCACGGCGGCAGACCCGAGACTAAAGACCAGAGACCAGAGACAGCAATCGGGAGGCGTTCCCGCCCAGGACAGCCTCGCGCTGCCCATCGTCGAGCCCGCTTTCGTCGATGTAGCGCAGGGTCCGCGCCTGGGGCAACAGGGGGTAGTCGCTGCCGAACAGGAAATGGCCTGCTCCTAGAGCGGCGACGGCGGCACCCAGAGCCGCTGGGCGGTAGAGGAAGGGCAGGGCGGCAGTGTCGAAATAGGTCGTCTCGCAGCGCTCCCTTACCTCGGGCATGTGGGCATAGAAGGGGAGGCCCCCTCCGAGATGGGCCAGCACCAGTGCCTGGCCCTCCAACCCCTCCAACAGCCGATAGAGGCGCCCCGGCACGACTGTGCCCTTGCCGGCGTAGTCGTGCCCCACTGGCTCCGAGGAGTGGACCAGGGCGATCAGACCCTGGGCCTGGGCGGCCCGCAAGAGCCAGGCCATTGCCTCTTGCCAGGTCGGTCCCCAGTCGTGAGCGTCCGGCATGATCTCGCCCATTCCTCGAGCCCCGGCGGCTCTGCAGCGTCGCATCTCCGCCTCATCGTTGTCGCGTGGGGCCGAAGCCACCGTGCAGAAGGGGATGAGCCGCCCGTCCGAGTGTGCTGCCGCTTCCAACAGGTAGTCGTTCTCGCGGGCGCAAACCTCCGGCGAGCGCCAGCCAAATCCCAGCATGATCGACTGGTCGACGCGGCTCTCCTCCATGGCAGCAAGAAGCTCGCCATGGGATGCCATGCGCGCCGCCGGGGGCTGGTAGAGGCGGCCGAAATAGGGCTCGGTGGCCAGCAGTTCACGGCGATGCTCACGAGTCCAGGGCGAGAACACGTGGGTATGAAAGTCGACGATCATTCCTGTGCTAGAATCGTTTCAGGAGCCGTCGGTGGGCGGCCGAAGGAGGCACGAGATGACGGTGAAAGCCTACGTGCTGGTTGGTACCGAAGCGGCCAAGACTGCCCAGGCGGTAGCCCAATTGCGCGAGGTTCCCGGCGTGGTGGAAGCCAGCGAAGTCATGGGCCCCTACGATGTCGTCGTCATCATGGAGGTGCCCGAGCTGCTCGATGTCACCACCCTCCTGAGCCAGAAGATTCGCAAGATCGACGGTGTCCAGAGCACCATTACCTGCGTCACTATGCCCTAGGGGGCTCTTTGCATGTCCGGTCATTCGAAATGGTCGCAGATCAAGCGCCAAAAAGGGGTCACGGATAATCTCCGCGGCCAGGTCTTCACCAAGTTGGCCAGGGAGATCACCGTGGCGGCACGGGCTGGGGGTGGAGATCCCAATGCCAACTTCCGCCTGCGCCTCGCCGTCCAGAAGGCCCGCGACAACAACATGCCCCACGACAACGTCGAGCGGGCGATCAAGCGGGGCACGGGCGAGCTGGGCGCGGCGGTCCTGGAAGAGCTGGTCTACGAGGGCTACGGACCGGGCGGCGTGGCCGTATTCATCGAGGGAACCACAGACAACCGCAACAGGTTCGTGGCCGACGTGCGCAATATCCTCACGCGGGCCGGCGGGAGCCTGGGCGAAGCCGGCAGCGTGAGCTGGCTCTTCGAGCAGCGCGGTCTCGTCGTTCTGGAGCCTGGCAAGATCGACGAAGACGAGCTGCTGCTGGCGGCCGCCGAGGCTGGCGCCGATGACATCAAGCTCGACAAGCGCGCCGTCGACGTGTACACAAGGCCGGAAGCCCTGGAAGGCGCGCGGCGAGCCCTCGAGGAACGGCACTATAAAGTCGTCTCGGCCGAGGTTGCCATGTTCGCCAAGACCACCATCCCCATCGACTCCAAGGTCACCCACCAGATCCTGCGTCTCATGGAGAAGCTCGAGGAGTTGGACGACGTTCAGCGCGTCTTCACGAACGCCGACTACTCCGAGGAGGGCCTGGACACGTACCGAGGGTGAAACACCTTGAACGGCTGCCAGAGTCCCCGCGTTTGCTTGAGAAGGGCCACCAGCTCCCCCTGCTCTGAATAGGCCCGGCAGTTGCCCGGCGCCATGCCCAGGCGGAACAGACGGTCCTGGACTCGTGGTGTCAGGGGGAGCGGCTGACCGTTCACCAGCCATCGCTCCTGATGGCGATTGACGATGAGGGCTGGCCAGCTCTCCACAACACAGTCCATGGGGTGAAGCAAGCGCTCCCAGTAACCACCCTCAATGGCGTCCTCCAACGCCGTCAGGCAGGTGGCCTCGCCGAACTGAAAGGGCCCCGTGGCTAGGCGTACCAGGTGGGCCAGATGCGCGCTGCATCCGGCTGCTTCGCCCAGGTCGTGGGCGAGGGACCGGATGTAGGTGCCGCGGCTGCAGTCGATCTGGAGTGACAGCAGGGGAGGACGCCAGTCCAGCACGAGCATCCGGTGGACCTCGACACGTCGCGGTTGCCGCTCCACCTCCTCGCCCCGCCGGGCGTACTCGTAGAGGCGCGTCCCCCCCACTCGGATGGCGCTGAACATAGGCGGATACTGCTCGAAGCTGCCCGTGAAGTTGCCCAATAGCTCGCGGATGCGCGCCAGATCCAGATGGCTGGCATCGCCCGTCCGCGTCACCTCGCCAGTGGCGTCGTAGGTGTTGGTCGCCGTGCCGAAGCGGATGTCGGCACCGTAGCTCTTGCGTGCCTCAATCACGAACTCGACCAGGCGCGTCGCTTGGCCGAGGCAGAGCGGCAGCACGCCCGACGCGGCCGGATCCAATGTGCCCGCGTGGCCGACCCGGCGCTGGGCGGTGCGGCGCCGTACCCAGCGCACCATGTCGAAGGAGGTCATGCCAGGCGGCTTGATCAGGTTCAGGAAGCCGTCCACCGGGGCTGTCATGGACGCGGTTGCCTCATTCCCTCTCCCTCTGGAAGAGGGTCGATTTGCCTCATTTCCTCTCCCTCTGGGAGAGGGTCAGGGTGAGGGCGGGTCCGTCCGAGCATCTTCATGGTCACCAGCATCATCTTCTCGCTCGCCCTCGAGGCGGCGCATCACCTCCAGCAGGTGCGCGCCCCTCTCCAGCGATTCGTCGGGGTAGAAGGAGAGGCTGGGAATGCGCTTCAGGTCCAGGCGCTGCCGCAGCTCGTGCTGAAGAAACCCGCTGGCCGCCCGCAGTCCGACCAGCACTGCCTGGCGCTCCTCCTGTGAGGCCAGGACACTCACGAATACCCGGGCGTGCCGCAGGTCCAGCGACGGCTCCACCTGGGTGATGGTGACCAGCCCCCCGACGCGAGGATCCTTGACCTGGCGCTGGACGAGCATGCTCAGCTCCTCGCGCAGCAGTTCGGCTACACGCACGTTTCTCCGCCCCGGCATGTGGCCTTCTCCTCAAATCGCCGCTGGGACGGGGGAGCCGCCTGCCGGTAGCAACTCGGCAATCCTGCTCATGATCTGCCGGGTGGCGTCGGCCCGAGCAGCAGCCCCGGTCCCCTCGCTGCGGCGCAACACGAAGGGCGGTCCGATACGGACCAGAACCCGGGGCCGCCGGAGCCTTGCCAGCTCCGCGAACAACTGGCCGGTCCCCGCGATGCCCACGGGCAGGATGGGCGCCGCCGTGCGCAGCGCGAGCAAGGCGGCTCCGGGCCGGCCCTCACCCAGCCGGCCGTCGCGGCTGCGCGTCCCCTCGGGGAAGATGCCGACCGCACCACCCCTCTGCAGATGGCTCATGGCTCGCACCAATGCCTGCCGGTCTGGCGAGCCCCGCCGTACCGAGATCGTGTCGTATCCCCGGACCATCAGCCCAACTCCCGGCACGCGCAACAGGTCGTCTCTGACCATTATGGCAACCTTGCGCGGCAGGCTGGCCGCCAGGACGGGCGGATCGAGGAAGTGGATGTGGTTGGCCACGATGATCAAAGGGCCCGCAGAGGGGACCTCCTCGCTACCCATCACCCGCCATTCGGCGACGAGTCGGAGAGCCAGGCGCATTGCGCCGGTGGTCGCCGCATAGAAGCTGCGTGTCACGGGTCGGACGCCAGGGCCAGGATGCGTTCCGCTACGGCTTCCGCGCTCAGGCCATCGGTCTCGACCGTTACCGCGTCGGCCGCTCGTCGCAGCGGTCCCAGCTCGCGTGAGCTGTCGAAGGCGTCTCGCGCCTCGATGTCGGCCTGCATGGCCGTTGGATCCACGGCCGCATCGGCGCCGCGCCGCTCCAGCCACCGGCGGCGAGCCCGCTCGGCTGAGGAGGCCACCAGGTAGATCTTCAGTGGCGCCTCCGGCAGGACCACCGTGCCGATGTCTCGTCCAACCACGACGGCCTTGCCGCCGGCCGCCCAGTCGCGCTGGCGAGCCACCAGGATCCGGCGAACAGTTGCATGCTGGGAGACGCGCGACACGCAGGCGTCCACATCGGCCGTGTGCAAATCCTCGGCACGAACACCCCCACCCGTTGCGCTGTCCCAATCGAGGCTCATGCCTTCGGCCAAGCGGCCCAGGCCAATCCCGTCCTCGGGATCGACCGACTCCTGTAGAGCGAGCCGGGTGACGGCACGGTACATGAGCCCCGTGTCCAGGAAGCGGTAGCCAAGCCGCTCGGCCACCAGCCGACCGACGACGCTCTTGCCGGCCGCCACCGGTCCATCAATCGCGATGCAAACGGGGTGCTTCATCTCCGTGGCCAGCGTGCTAGGGAGCGACCAGGAGAGGCAGCTCCCCTGCCTCCTGCCCCCGAACCCGGAAAGAGAGTCGCCCCACCTGGAGGCCCGGCCAGTAGGGGTTGTGATGCCGTTCGATGCTCGCCACAGGCTGCAGAAAGAAGCGCTCCCACTGTCCCAGGAGAACCTCTCGATGGCCGGGTGCCTCGAGGCGCCGCTCCTGGCCCTCGTCGTCCAGCAATCGGGTCGCAAAGGCCGTCCTGGGCTCGCGCCGCTCGAACTGCCGAAAGGCGAACTCGAGCAATCGAGTGGCGTGATAGGTGCGATCGTTCGTACCCAGGACCACCACGATCATACGGTGTCCCTCGCGGGTCGCCGATGCCACCAGGGAGTCCCCTGCCAGGTCTGTGTTGCCCGACTTCACACCATCGGCTCCGGAGAACCCGCCGCGCGTGACCAGGAAGTTGCTGTTGCCCAGGAGGAAGGGCCGGCTGGCCTGGCGGGTTGTGCTCGGCGTCGCCACGATCCGGGCGAAAAGGGGGAAGCTCATGGCGTGGCGCGTCATCCTCAGGATGTCGTTGGCAGTGCTGAAATGCCGGTCTTCGTCCAGACCGTGGGGATTGACGAAGTGGGTGTCGCGCATGCCCAGCTCGGCGGCGCGGTCGTTCATCATCTCCACGAAGCGCTCCTCCGACCCGGCCACCACGTCGGCGATGGCCAGCGCCGCGTCGTTGCCCGACGGCAGAAGGAGGCCCCAGAGGAGGTCCTCGATGCTGACCCGATCCCCCGGCAAGAGGCCCATGAGGGAGCCCCAGGTCAGATGCTGGGTCTGAATGGTGAGGCGCTGCTCCAGGGTGCCCCGCTCCAGGGCCAGAATGGCCGTCATGATCTTGGTAATGGAGGCGGGGGCCACACGCCGGTCGCCGTTTTCGTCCCAGACTATCCGCCCAGTTGAGGCGTCCATGATGGCGGCTGCAGTCCCCTGAAAGCCGGTGGGCCAGAAGCGGTTGATCTGCCGCAGGTGAAGAGGATAGAGCGGCGCGTCGTAGCCATCATTCACCAGGGAAGGTGGACCGAAGCCGGCGAGCAGCGGTGCTGCGATGAGCAGCGGGAGGAGGGCGGCTCGGCTTGGGATGGGGGAGCGGATGTCAGGCGCTCCGATGGCCGGTCACCGGTTCCCGTCGGAGCGTGGGCCAGACTCGTGCCGCGCGCGACCGGCTCACCCTGCCATGAAGTATAGGCGCAGTCACGCCTGTCAACAAGGAGGGCCTGCTATCATGAGGCCAACGATCAGGATGCGGGACGCCCCATGCCGTCGCTAGAGCGCCAGTTCCGAGTCCTGGGCGCCGTTTTCAGCCTGGGGTTCGTAGCCGTCGCCTTGGCGCTCCTCTATTGGCAGGTGGGCGCGGCGTCCGAGCTGACGGCCCGCACCGACAACCCGCGCCGCTGGGAGGAAGAGGCCCGGACCTTGCGGGGGCGCATCCTCGATCGCCAGGGTCGCGACCTGGCGCTCAGCGAGGTCGTGCCGGGCCAGAACCCTCGCCGCCGCTATCCCTATCCTGCCCTGGCGCACGTGGTCGGCCTGCTGAACCCTCGCCTGGGGACCACCGGCATCGAGAAGAGCCTCGATCATGAGCTGGCTGGCAGGTCCCTGGGTAGCGGCGTCGCGTCGCAACTGGCAGCGCTCCTCCACCGGCCTCGCGTGGGCAACGATGTCGGCCTCACCATCGACCTCGACGTGCAGCGCGCCGCCGACGAGGCCATGAAGGATGCCCCCGGTGCGGCCGTGGCCCTCGACGCGCGCACGGGAGCCATCCTCGCCCTGGCCAGCCGGCCCCTTTATGATCCCAACGGCCTTGCCGTGGATACGGCAGCGCCCCTTTCCGCCGAGGGCCAGCGCACCCAGGCCCTCTGGGACCGCCTGGTGGCTGATCCGGCCCGTCCCCTGCTCAACCGGACCACCCAGGGACTCTACAGCCCGGGTTCCACCTTCAAGACCGTGACCCTCGTGAGCGCTCTCGAGCGAGGGGCGGCCAAACCGGCCGATGTCTTCCAGTTCACCTACAAGCCGGCTGATGGGACTCACCCTTTTGCCTGGCACAACAACCAGTACGTGAGCTGCCACAACCACCCCCAGGTGGGCCGCTTCGACCTGGCGGGAGCCTACGGCTGGAGCTGCAACGTCGTCTTCGCCGACCTGGCCCTGGCTGTGGGACCCCAGGCCTACCAGGAGTCCATGCGGCGGTTTGGTCTGGGTGAAGTGCCGCCTCTAGAGATCCCGGCCGAGGCGAGCCTCCCCTTCGCCACGCCCAACTTCTTCGGTGGCGACGAGCGCTTCTACGCCCTCGCGGCCACGGGCATGGGGCAGGGTGAGCTGCTGATCACCCCCCTCCAGATGGCGCTCGTCGTGGCTGGCGTGGTCAACGAGGGCCGTGTCCCCCGGCCGCACCTGGTGCGGGAGGTGCGCTATGCGGACGGCCGGCCCGAGAGCCGCGCCCGGGAGGGCACCTGGAAGGTGGCGACCGATCCCGCCACGGCCCGCCAGGCCCGCCAGATGATGGTGGCCAGCGTCCAGGGCGGTTGGGCCAAGCCCGCTGCCATCCCCGGCCTCGAGGTGGGTGGCAAGACCGGCACCGCCGAGCACGGCGGCGACGAGCCTCATGGTTGGTTCATTGGCTACGCGGCCGCGGGCGACCGCCGGGTGCCCGTGGCCTTCGTCAAGGAGAGCGCCGGTCCGGGCCCCATCCAAGCCATTCCTGTGGCGCGGGCCATGCTCCAGGCGGCCATGAAGTGACGCCGTTTCACGTTCCGAGTTTCGAGTTTCGAGTTTCGAGGGTTGCAGCTTGGGACGCCTGACTGG
>ORJL011043398.1_pt1 | contig 10459 bp, 5 predicted proteins | sample 1779941 | NCBI WGS metagenome assembly ORJL01 (sample SAMEA104232317, study PRJEB22302) | groundwater metagenome | biome: forest; feature: aquifer; material: groundwater | place: USA | collected 2011-08-07 | depth 5.8 m | reverse complement strand
CGATCGTGGAGAAAGTCGAGCGCGCAGGCCAGTCGCTCCGACGAGCCGGGGGAATCGAGCATGTTCCTTCCGAAAGCGCGGAAGATCGCCTCGGCCTTCTCGCGGTAGTATTTCCGATCGAACAGGATCGCCAAGCGCAGGAGATTGAGCGCCTGCACGGAATTTCCCGCGGGCATGGCGCTGTCGTTGGGACTCTTGGATCGGGCGAGAAGAGTCTCCGCGTCGGACGCGGTGAAATAGAAACCGCCGCCCTTGTCGTCGTAGTAGAACTTGATGGCCAAGTCGCACAATTCCGCGGCCTCGTCCAACCAGCGCTGCTCGAACGTCGCCTCGTAGAGGTTGAGCAGCCCTTCGATGAGGAATGCGTAGTCATCGAGGTATGCGGTGAGGCGAGCGTCGCCCTTGCGATACGTCGCCACGAGTCGACCGTCAGACGTTCGCATCTGTTTCAAGATGAAGCCCGCGGCTCGACTCGCGGCGGCGGCGTATTTCGGCTCATCGAGCACTCGTGCTCCTTTGGCCAGGCTGGCGATCATCAGACCGTTCCAACTGGTGAGCACTTTGTCATCGAGGCCGGGGTGCGTGCGTTTGGATCGAACGCCGCGGAGTTTCTCTCGCCACGAGTGGATGCGTCGGTCCAAGTCCGCGACTTCCAGTCCGTTCATTTTCGCGAACACGTCGCGCGGTTTGCTGATGTGCAAGATGTTTTTCGGTCCCGCGGGGGCGTGTCCGCGGTCCTCGAACCAGTTGCCCGAGTCGGTGACGTCGTAGTAGCGACAGAAGAGCTCCGCGTCGGGATCGCCGAGCACCCGTCGGATTTCGTCGACGGTCCAGATGTAGAACGCGCCCTCCAAGCTGTCGCTGTCGGCGTCGCGGCTGGAGTAGAAGCCGCCCTCCGGCGATTGCAGGTCGGCGATCACGTAGTTGAAAATGTCCTTCGCTACGTCGGCGAATGCTTGATTCTTCGTCGCCTGATACGCATCGAGATACACCGAGCTGACCATCGCCTGGTCGTAGAGCATCTTCTCGAAGTGCGGCACGAGCCACTCGGGATCGGTGCTGTACCGACAGATGCCTCCGCCGATGTGATCGTAGATGCCGCCGCGGGCCATGTGATCGAGCGTCACGGTGACGGCGTCGAGAAGGTTCTTGTCCTTGGTTCGGCGATGTACGCGGAGGAGAAGATCCATGGCCATGCTCGGCGGGAATTTGTTGGCGTCGCTTCGCAATCCGCCTTGTTTCTGGTCGAAATGTCGCGCCAGCGTGTTCGCGACGCGATTGAGATCTTCTTGGGAAACGACTCCCTCGGCCGCCTTGGGGCCCTTCGACCACTCCTCGAAGAACTCGCGGGCCTTCTCGGTTCGAGCGACAACCTGCTTGCGATCGTCTTTCCACAGTTGTCCGATGCGACCCAGGAGTCCGAGCAGTTGTTCTTTCGGGAAGTACGTGCCCGCGAAGAACGGAACGCCTTCGGGCGTCAGCCAGACGCTCATCGGCCAGCCGCCGTGCCCGGTGGTGACCTGGGTGTAGGTCATGTAGAGCTCGTCGAGGTCGGGCCGCTCCTCCCGATCGACCTTGATGCTCACGAACGCCCCGTTGAGCACGTCCGCGACGTCCTGCTGCTCGAAGCTCTCGTGCTCCATGACGTGGCACCAATGGCACGCGGCGTATCCGATGCTGAGGAAGATCGGTTTGTCCTCGCGTTTGGCCTTTTCCAGGGCTTCCGGACCCCATTCGTTCCAGTCGACCGGGTTGTGGGCGTGTTGCAGCAAGTAGGGGCTGGTCGCCCGGATCAAGCGGTTGGTGTGTTTCGGCTCAGCAACGACGGGCATGGGGGGCGTCTCCTGATCCAGCTTCACGTTGGCGCGTTCCGGGTCGCCGCGTTCCTGTGCGTCCGGCTGCTTCCTTCCGATGGCAGCGCCGGGCGGTTCCGCACACGCTGCCACGGTGGCTGCGGCAAGAATCGCCGCCGCCATCAACGTATCGGCGAGTTGCGAAGATCGGCCTCGAATCGTCAAGAAACCACCCCGCGACCGGTCTCCGCGTACCCAGCGGAACCGCGACCGGCATTCTAGATCGCTCCAAGACCGACGCAAATCCTGCGGGGTGCGTGCGCGGCGGATCACCGACCCCAACGAGGTCGCGGTCCGACCGTTTTTCGCGTTGATCCAGTTCCATTGGAACGGCGAAGAAAGGCACAACCCCGTTGGGGTTGCTCTGACTCTCTCGTACCGTGACCCAGGGTAGCCGCTTCGCGGCAACCCTGGGCTGGAGGACACAACGCCTTTGGCGTTGATCGACGGCTCGTGCGCCAATCACCTCGGCGGCGGCGGCGGCGCGGATCTCACGACTCTTCCCACCGCCGCAAGGGTCACGGACCCGCTCTTGGGTTTCATCCGTTTTTCTTGTTGACTTCTCGTCTTGTGTATGGTATATGTTCGGTTGTTGGAGCGGTTCGTCGAATCCGTGTTTCGGAGGTTGGAGCATTCTTGTTTTTCTGTAGCGTCGGGGGCGGATCCCCGGCACTGCGTCGCCCATGAAGGGCGACGCTACAGGGAAGAAGGTCGCGATGTCTGTGGTGTTCTTCGACGAAGTCGCGGAGGAGGTGCGCGCCGACGCACGGTGCGAGCCTTCTATGGATGAGGTGGTGCAGGGGTTGCGGGAGGAGTTGGCGCGGCATCGGGATCGGTGGGCGAGACGGTCGGGATGGGTGCGGCGGTGGGTTCCGACGGGGCTCGCTCCGCTCGACGCGGTGTTGCCGGGCGGGGGCGTTCCCAGCGGCGCGACGGTGGAGATCGGGAGCGACGCGCCGGGCGCGGGGGCGATGTCGCTGGCGCTGCGGATCGCGGGGGCGTTCGTCGGAGGAGAGGCGTGCTGCGCACTTGTGCCGTTGCAAGTGTCAGCATGTGGCACTTACAAGAGAAGAACCCCCCCTGGCCCCCCCTTGGTAAGGGGGGGAGATGCGATGCCGGTCGCCGGCGGGGGAGAGCGGACGTCGGTCGTCGGCGAAGAGTCGAAGCCGGTGGTGTGGATTGATGCGTCGGGGGAGTTTTATCCGCCGGCGGCGTGCGCGTACGGATTGTCGCTTTCGCAGTGCATCGTGCTTCGCGTCCGAAATCCTCGGGACGCGCTTTGGGCGATGGAGCAGGCGTTGCGCTGCTCGGCCGTGGGCGCGGTGGTGGGATCGTTTTCGCAGGGGGACGAGCGGGATTCGCGGCGGTTGCAGCTTGCCGCGGAGGCGAGCGGCGGCGTGGGACTTCTGCTGCGAACGGGTCGTGGGCGAGGGAAGAGCTTCGCGGCGTTGGTGTTACACGCGCAAGGCGTTCCCTGCACGGACGGATCGCGGCGGTGTCGGATCACGATGGAGTCGGTTCGGGAAGGGACGCCCGCGGGACCGGTGGAGGTGGATTTGCATCATGAAACGGGCGATGGGGTTGTACTTTCCGTTTCTGGCGACCGATCGGTTGCGCGGACGGGATGATCGCGCGGAACGCGATGTCGATGCCGGTGCGAGAAGGGATTCTCGCACCAGCGGTGATTCTCGCACCAGCGATGATTCCACTGCTCACGGAGCAGTGTCACGCGATGGCTCTCCGCTGGCGACGATTGTTTTGCGGGGGCAGGTGTTGCGGATCGTGCGGGTGAATGCGGAGGCCGCCGCGGCGGGAATTCGCGAGGGGCAGACGCTGGCGGACGCCAAGGCGCGAGTGCCGGAGCTTGGCACGGATGAGGACGACCCGGCGGAGGATCGGCGGACGCTGGAGGCGCTGGCGGCGTGGGCATTTCGCTTTTCCCCGGCGGTGTTCGTGTATGACGAGGACACGTTGATCGTGGATGTGACGGGCTGCGAAGCGTTGTTCGATGGGGAGGAGAACTTGCTGCGGCTTGCGCTGGGGGATCTTGCGGAGCAGGGGTTCGGGGCGCGGGGAGCGATCGCGGACACGGCGGGCGCGGCCTGGGCGTTGACCCATGCCTCGTCCGAACCGGCGATCGTCGCCGAACGAGGGCAGGCGGCTGCGTATGTGGCGCCGCTTCCAGTGTGGGCGTTGCGGGCGGATGCGTCGATCCCGCGGGCGCTGACGACGTTGGGCGTTCACACGGTGGGCGACTTGTGGCATCTGCCGCGGTCGTCGTTGGCGACGCGTTTCGGCGAGGCGTTGCTCGAACGGATCGATCAAGTCCTGGGTGAGACGCCGGAAGTGCTGACGCCGTATCAGCCGGAGCCGACGCTGGAAGTGCGGATTCCCTTCGGTGCGGCTTCGGATCGGCGCGAGGTTTTACAGGAGGCGATTGCGCTGGCGGCGGAGCGGTTCTGCGGGAAGTTGGAGCGGCGTTCGGCGGGCGTATGCCAAGTGTTTGTCACTTACAGTTGTTTGCGCGGGTCGCAGGGGGACGTTGGGTGCGAGAAGGGATTCTCGCACCAGCGAGCTTCCGTCCCCCACCCTCGCAGGAGCGAGGATGGGGCACCCAACGCGGGAAAGGATTCCCGCAGAAGTGGGTGCGAGAACGGATTCTCGCACCAGCGGCGGGTGGTGACGAAGTTCGTGCGGTTTTCGCGGCCGACGCGTTCGGCGGAGCACGTGCGGAAGTTGTTGACCGCGATGTTGGACGGGCTGCGGCTGCCGTCGCCGGCGTATGCCGTGACGCTGTGGACGCGGGAGTTTGCGTCGCTGACGGAGCAGCAGGGCGAGCTGTTCGAAGAGGGGGTTCGCGAGACCGCGCGGGAGCTGGCGGACCTTGTGGACCGGTTGGCGGTGCGACTGGGAGCGGACGCGGTGGTCCGGGCGGAGGCGGTGGAGGATCACCAGCCGGAGCGAGCGTTTCGGTATGAGACGTTGGTGGGGGGGAGGAAGGGACGGAGGGACAAAGGGACGGGGGGGGGAAGGGACATAGGGACGCAGGGATGCAGGGACGGAGCGACGAAGCGACGAAGCGACAAAGAGGGGGAAAGGGACGGAAGGGCGAAAGGAGATTCCGTTTCTGCGCGGTTGTTGATCGACGATCGCACGTCCCTACCCGTTGCCGCCGTTTACCGTCCGTTGCAAGTCTTCCCTTGTCCTCTAGAGATTCTGGCGACGGCGATCGTTCCGGACGGACCTCCGATTTCGTTTCGATGCAAAGGGGACATTCACACGATCGTCCACTGCGAGGGGCCCGAGCGGATCGAAACGGGCTGGTGGCGAGGGATGCACGTGATGCGCGATTATTATCGCGTGATGACGGCAAGCGGGCGCAGGGCGTGGTTGTTTCGCGATCGGAGTAAGGGGCGATGGTTTCTCCACGGGTGGTTTGATTGAACTCGTTCTCATGGCAGATGCGAGGACTGCGTTGCGCTGGAGCTGTTGGTCTGAATTCTTGTCATGCCCGATCCGCCGATCTATGCCAAGCGAACGCATCCCCTTCACAGCGGGACATCCGGCGACAGCAAATCTGCACCCCTTCATCGTGCTGATTCCATTCGCTACGCCGAGCTGCATTGTCAGACGAACTTTTCCTTTCTGCGAGGAGCGTCGCATCCCGAGGAGTTGGCGGAGCGGGCGGCGGAACTGGGTTATGCGGCGCTGGCGATCACCGATCGGAATACGCTGGCGGGCGTCGTGCGAATGCACGCGGCGGCGAAGGCGTGCGGTCTGAAGCTGATCGTCGGGGCGGAGATCACGCCGGTCGATGCGCCGTCGATTCTGTTGTATGCAACCGACCGCGCGGCCTATGGTCGGTTGTGCCGCATGATTACCCAGGGGCGACTCCGCTCGGTGAAAGGGTCGTGCCGGATCACGCTCGAGGATATCGGGCAATGGTCTGACGGTTTGATCGGGGCGATCTGTGCAAATGACATCACGCAGTCGGACGAGGTCAACGTCTATCGAGATATTTTCCGTGATCGGTTGTATCTGGCGGTCAGCGTACATAGCGGGGCCGACGACGAACACCATCTGACGCGTATGAACGCGCTCTCCAAGGCCAATCGCATCCCGCTCGTGGCTACGAATGACGTGTACTATCACGATCCGCAGCGGCGATTTCTCCAGGATGTTCTGACCTGCATTCGCGAGCATTGTACGCTGGAGAGCGCCGGCGCGCGGCTGTTCGCCAATGCGGAGAGACATCTCAAGTCCACCGACGCGATGGCTCGACTGTTTGCGATCTGTCCGGACGCTGTCGCTCGTACGATCGAAATTGCGGAGCGGTGTACGTTCAGTTTGGATGAGCTGCGCTATGAGTATCCGGAGGCGCTTTGCCCGGTGAATCGCACGCCTACGGAATACCTGGCCGAGCTGACCTGGGCGGGTGCGGAGCGACGTTATCCGGGCGAGCTTCCGGAGAAGGTGCATACGCTGCTGAATCACGAGCTGGCGCTGATTCGCCAATTGAAGTATGAGCCGTACTTTCTGACGGTATGGGACATTGTGCAGTTCGCCCGCTCGCGGGACATTTTGTGTCAAGGGCGCGGCAGTGCAGCCAATTCGGCGGTGTGCTATTGCTTGGGCATCACCAGCGTCGATCCGGATCGGATCGATCTTCTCTTTGAGCGATTCCTCAGCCCGGAGCGAAATGAGCCGCCGGATATTGATGTGGACTTCGAACATGAACGCCGCGAGGAGGTGTTTCAATATATCTACGGGAAGTATGGTCGAGAACACGCGGGGATCGTCGCCGAGGTGATCACGTATCGGTCCCGCTCGGCCATTCGGGACGTGGGGAAAGCATTGGGGTTGTCGCTGGATCGGATCACGGCGCTGGCGAAAAAGCATGAATGGTGGGATCGGAGTAAGTCGATCCCGGACGAGTTTCTTCGAGAGGCAGGGTTCGACCCGGGCGAACGAACCATTCGGCTGTTCAGCAAGCTGGTTCCGCAACTGCTTGGGTTTCCGCGACATTTGTCGCAGCACGTTGGGGGATTCGTGATTACGCGCGGTCCGTTGTGTGAAATGGTGCCGATCGAGAATGCCGTGATGCCGGATCGCACATTCATTGAATGGGATAAGGATGATATTGATGCATTGGGAATTCTGAAGATCGACTGCTTGGCGCTCGGGATGTTGACGGCCATCCGCAAGACGTTCCATTTGGTGGCGGCGCATGAGAATGATAGGCCGCTGGCATTGCATTCGATCCCGGCGGAGGATCCGAAGGTCTATGAAATGATCCAACGCGCGGACACCGTGGGGGTCTTTCAGATCGAGAGTCGAGCGCAGATGAGTATGTTGCCTCGTCTGAAGCCGCGGAATTTCTATGACTTGGTGATTGAGGTGGCGATTGTGCGACCGGGGCCTATTCAGGGCGGAATGGTACATCCGTATTTACGGAGACGAAATGGCGAGGAGGCGGTGACGTACCCGAATGATGCGATCAAGCAGGTGTTGCATCGAACGCTGGGTGTGCCGTTGTTTCAGGAGCAGGCGATGCGCTTGGCCGTGGTCGCGGCGGGATTCACGCCCGGAGAAGCGGATCAACTGCGAAGGGCGATGGCGGCGTGGCGACGACATGGGGACGTGTCGCACTTCCGCACGAAGTTGATTGAGGGCATGAAGGCGAATGGTTTGTCCGAGGAATTCGCGGAGCGATGCTATAACCAGATTTGCGGATTTGGCGAGTATGGATTTCCGGAAAGTCACGCCGCGTCGTTTGCATTATTGGTCTATGTGTCGGCTTGGTTGAAGCGGTACCATCCGGCCGCGTTTTGCGCGGCGATTCTGAATTCGATGCCGATGGGATTCTACCAACCGGCGCAGCTTGTGCGCGATGCGCGGGAGCATGGAGTGGACGTTCTGCCGGTGGATGTGAATGAAAGTGGATATGATTGTCGGTTGGAGGGACGCGGGGAGAAAGGGGCGAAGGGACGAAGAAGCGGAGAAGCGAAGGAGGATCCTTCCCGGTGGGGTGTGGGCGGACCGGCGGTGCGGCTGGGAATGCGGTTGGTGAAGGGGATTTCGCGGGCGCAGGTGGAAGGGATCGAGGGAGAGCAATCTCGCGGGCGGGCTGCAAGCGTGTCGGAATTGTCGCGTCGCACGGGAGCGGGGCGGGCGACCTTGGCGCGGCTGGCGGCGGCGGACGCGATGCGCTCGATGGGTCTGAATCGGCGCGAGGCGTTGTGGCAGGTATTGGCACTCGGGGTTGATCCGGAGCTTTTTCGAGGACAGGAATGGGTGGAGCCGGCAACTGAGCTGCCTTCGCCGACGGACGCGGACATCGTCTTGGGTGACTATGCAACGACGGGACTTTCGCTTCACGCACATCCGCTGTCGCTCATCCGCGACGATCTCACGCGGCTGAGAGTGCAAGAGAGCGCCGTGTTACGAAATTCGCCGCAGGGGCGGCAGATGCGTGTGGCCGGGGTGGTGCTGGTTCGGCAGCGACCGACGACGGCGGGGGGGATTGTGTTCTGCACGCTCGAGGACGAGGCGGGAACGGCGAATCTCATCATCCCGCCGGCGGTTTACGAGAAGTATCGCCGAGCGGCGCGGGGGGCGGCCATTCTGATCGCGGAGGGAAGGGTTGAACGACAGGGGGAGGTGGTTCACCTGCACGTGCGACGGTTGGAGGATTTCTCGCAGGCCATTCGGGAGTTGGCGAGTCAGTCGCGGGACTTTCATTGAACGGCGGGGGACTCTCCATTCGAGAAATGAAGAGGTGGGCGGTGCCCACCCTACGCAGAGGGACCGGAATTCGGTAACATCGGGTCGAGCAACGAAGATGGCGGGCCGAGCCCGCCCTACTCACGAGGACGGCGAGCTGTGAGGGCCGCCGTGGGAACAATCCGAGGAAGGATGTATGTCGAAACCGCGTGTGGCTGTGGTGTTTGGGAGTGACTCCGATTGGGCGGTCATGGAGAAATGCGTTGCGCAGCTCCGTGAGTTCGGCGAGTCGCCGTACGTCGAGGCGGTGAGTGCCCATCGCAGTCCGGACCGCGTGGCGACGTTCGCGAAGGACGCGGAGGCGAACGGGCTCGACGTGATCATCGCCGCGGCGGGGATGTCGAACGCGCTGGCGGGGGCGGTTGCGGCGCACACGTGTCTTCCGGTGATCGGCGTGCCGCTGGCGAGTGGGTCGCTGCAGGGGTTCGATGCGCTGCTCTCCACGGTGCAGATGCCGCCGGGGATCCCCGTGGCCACGGTTTCCGTGGGCGAGGCCGGAGCGAAAAACGCGGCGCTTCTGGCAATTCAGATTCTAGCGAGGAAGGATCCGCGACTCGCGGAGGCGTACCGCAAGTTCAAATCCGATCAAGCGGATGCCGTCACCGCGAGAAACAAGAAATTGCAGGAAAAGCTCGGCCCATGAGCTTAGAGGCTATCCCCAAGACCCTTACCCCTGCCCCTCTCCCTGGGAGGGAAAGGGGTGCTTGGGATACGCGCCTACGCGGCGTGCCCAGGACGATCGAGTGGATCGGCGACCTGGATGGGTACGCGCTGCTGATCGATCAGACGCGCCTTCCAGAAAAACTTGTCTTTCTTGAGTGCCACCAGCTTGACACTTTGGCGGAGGCGATCCGAACGCTCCGTGTTCGCGGGGCGCCCGCGATCGGAATCGCCGCGGCCTGCGGCGTCGTACTCGGTGTGCGAACCGCCGCGGACACGGATTCCGGCGGATTCTCCGAGCATCTCCATCGGACGTGCGACCTGCTTCTGCAAACTCGACCCACCGCGGTCAACCTCGCTTGGGCGCTCCAACGCATGCGCGCCGCGGCGGACTCGGTCGCGTTGAACGGAGTTCTCGCGACGAAGCGAAAACTACTCGCCGAGGCGAAGGCGATCCGCGACGAGGACGCGGCGATGTGTCGGGCGATCGGCGCGCAGGGCGAGCCGCTCCTTTCCGACGGCATGGGGATTCTCACGCACTGCAACGCAGGAAGTCTGGCGACGGCGGAATACGGGACGGCGCTGGCGCCGCTCTACACCGCCCACGAGCGCGGCAAGCGGTTTCGCGTGTATGCGGACGAGACGCGCCCGCTGTTGCAGGGATCCAGGCTGACTGCGTGGGAGCTTGGACAGGCCGGGATCGATGTGACCGTCCTCTGCGACGGCATGGCGGGTGCGCTGATGAAAGAAGGGCGGGTCGACCTGGTGATCACCGGGGCGGATCGGATTGCGGCCAACGGCGACACGGCCAACAAGATCGGAACCTACGGCGTCGCCGTGCTCGCAAAGGCGCACGGGATTCCGTTCTATGTGGCCGCACCGAGCAGTACGTTCGATCGATCCATCAGCGATGGGTCCAAGATCCCCATCGAGCACCGCGGGGCCGAGGAAATTCGATCCGTTTTCGGGAGGGTGACCGCGCCGCCTTCGGCGAAGTTCTATTGTCCCGCGTTCGACGTCACTCCGGCCAACCTCATCCGCGGAATCATCACGGAGCGAGGCGTTATCACGCCTGTGAACCAGGCCTCGATTGCCGGTCGACTCGACGGATTCTGTCCACCACTTTCGGCGATCCGTCCCCCACCCTCGCAGTAGCGAGGATG
>ORJL010315614.1_pt1 | contig 10459 bp, 12 predicted proteins | sample 1779941 | NCBI WGS metagenome assembly ORJL01 (sample SAMEA104232317, study PRJEB22302) | groundwater metagenome | biome: forest; feature: aquifer; material: groundwater | place: USA | collected 2011-08-07 | depth 5.8 m | reverse complement strand
GGGAGGGGAAGGCGAAGGGGGGGGGGGGCCCCCCCCCCCCCCGCGGTTCGGATGGGCGGGATTATAGGGCCGAGCATGATGAGGCTTATGGCATTTTAGCAAAACCTGCCCAAAACCCTTAAAAATACCAATTCCGATAAGTTATCATTCTCTTTAAAGAGGAGGTTTATTCATGGAGAATTATCACAAGCCGATTAAGGCAAAGACGTCAGGCACGGGCGGCAAGCGCCGAAAGGCCAAGGACAAGCAGCTTGCGCACTGGGGCAGCCCGTTCACGGCGACAAAGGTAAGCGCGAAGGGGCGCGAAGTCCGCAAGGTTGTGAAGATCAGGGGCAAGGGAAGGAAAGTCAAGCTGAAAGAGGCGGCTTTCGTCAACATGCTCACGAAAGAGGGCAAGATGGCGAAGGTAAAGATAACGAACGTGCTTGAAACGCCTGCCAACCGCCACTTTGCGCGCGGCAACCTGCTTGTGAAGGGCGCGGTTGTCCAGACCGAAGGCCACGGCAAGGCCGTGGTGACAAACCGCGTGGGGCAGGACGGCGTGGTCAACGGCAGGCAGATTTAGGGTGCACGCTTGAGGGCGGCAGTTTGCAAATCCGGCCTGTTGCCTGCGGAACTGCTCGAAACTGCAAAAAAGATAAATTCAACGCGCAAGGCAAGCCCGATTCAGCTTCTTGACTTTTCAGGCAAGCTTACGCAAAGGCAGCTCTCTGCCGCGGAAAAAATGGCATTGGATTCGATTGAAGCCGGCTGCGCCGTATCAAGCCGGCCTGAAATCGAATTCCTGCTTTTTTTGGCTTGCACTCCGCACGTGAAAAAGGCGGCCGAAGTTGCGGGAATAAAAAACAATAGAAGGTTCATTGTAGCTGTTTTTGGAAATGGCGAAAAAATGCTCGAAAAAGCATGCGGAGAGATTGGAGCGGAAGTTGTTGGCAAGATTAGGGCAGAATCTGAATCTGATTTTGACGAGATTGAAAGAATGGCGCTAAGCAGGATAAGCGGATGAAATTCAGGCTTGCAGGTAAGCGGTAGACGATGTCCGGGGCTATCGGCAATTCAGGCTTGCAGGTAGCGATAGACCATATCCCTGTCTATCGACATGTCAAGGCCGAGCACCTTGTGCACAAAAAGGATTATTTCCGCTGCTTTTTCAGGGGGCACGCGCGCCACCGTAACTATGTCGCGGATTGAGCTTTCCTTGCCGATGAGCTGGTAGATGAGAAGCCCGTCTCGGCCGAAGCGCTTGTAGACCGCATAGCCGTCATCGCCGTAGCGGTGCTGTATTTCGTTGCGCGTAAGCTGCTTGAATGCCATCAGGCTGTTCTTGCCAAGCTCGCCGAAAACTATGTCGAGGTTGGAGAAGGGCTGGCGCGTCTCTATTGCGATGTCCACGAAATCCTTGGTGCCATCCGCGCGCTTCGCGAGGTCAGCGCCTGCGCCGCCAAATTTCATGAGCACGAGCCGGCGCTTTATTTTTTGCAGGATGGAAAGCTGCTTTGGAAGCGGAACATCCACGGGAACTGCTTCGGGGTTTATTTCAGCTTCCGTAGCCCCTGGGGGAGGGGTGAATTTTGAGGGCTGCGGGGCAGGGGCGGCTTTGGTTTCCGGGGAAGAATTTGGCTCCACCATGGGCGTGAACCCGACTTCAGCTGTTGGTGGGCCTTTTTCCGAAGACATCTGCTCCGGGGAAATTGCGGGCGGCTGGCGCGGGGGCGCGGGTGATTTTTTGCTTTCCGGGGGCTTCTCAAGCTTGATGATGCCCTGTTCGTTCATGAATTCGAGGATTTCGACAAGCTTGGATTCGGACAGGCCGGTTTCGTTCAGGATTTCTTCCGCGGTTTTTTCGCCGTCAATTAGGTTGTACACCTGCACCCCGGGCTGGCCGTACTTGTCCCAAATCAGTTTTTCAAGAGGCGAAAGTGATTCCGGCGTGCCGCCCAGCTCGCTTCCCTTAGAAATTGCCGCTTCGACTTCGTCGGCTATGCTCCTTTTCCTTCCCAAGCGCGGGGCTCCGCCTTCAATGCTTCCGCTTCCTTCGTTCGCCCGCCCCGCTTTGCTGCGCGGGTAGCCTTCTCTTTCTTCTCCGCCGCCATGCGAACCTTTGCCTTCATCGCCGCCCTCGATATCGCCTATTATCCCTTCGCCTTCCCCGCCGATGGCATCCCCGCTTTCCCCTTCCCCGCCTTCATCGGCCGGGCCTTCGGGCTTGAGCGTGAGCTTCCTGCCTTCGGACTCTCCGGATTTTGCCACCAGGCTGTTTGACAATATGAAATCCATGATGACCGCGAATTGGCCCCGCTCCATGCCGGTTGCCTTCTGCACTTCTTCGGCGGATGCAGTGCCGTCAAGCAAATCATACACTTTCGGGCCGTTTGCCCCGAAAGTCTTGAGAAGCCGATTGCGGTTCTTGTAGCGGTCAAGCGGAGACTTTTCCTCCCGTTTGTAAATCGAATTCCAAGACGACCATGCCATGCTATCCCCAAATCTCCCCAAACCTGTTGTGCGTACGCCGACGATAAAAGCTGCCGCAATCTTTAAAAGGGTGCGAGGGATGAGCATGCCCATGTCGCTTGACGAACTGCTTATCTCGACAGGCGTGGACAACCTGATTAAGCTCGTGCACGAGAAAGGCAAAATCGAGCTGGGCGAAGCGGCCCTTGAGCTCAAGCTTCCCCGCACCACGGTGGAGGAATGGGCGAAAGTGCTTGAGGGCGAAGGCATAGTCAAGATACAGTACCAGCTCACCAAGATGATGCTTGTCTGGGCCTCGATGTCGGCCGATGACTACCAAAAGACGGCGCGCGCGGTTTCCAGCAAGAAAAGCGCGACTGAGGAGAAAATCGAAAAGCTCGTTGCCACCGTGGAAAAAAGCAACAACGACCTTGACGACTTGAAGGCGGACTTTCGGGTGATGAAAAAGAAGTCCGAAATCACGCTGGAATCGCTTGATGGCGAAGGCAAGGAAATCCTGTCCATGGCAAACGACATCGACAGGCTCGTGGACGAAAAGGAAAAGCGCCTCTCGCAGTTCCGCAAGGATTTGAACCAGCTCCAGAGCGAGATGGAAAACCTGTCAGATGCGCAAAAGAAGGCCTCCGCGCCGAAGAAAGGGAAGGGCGACAGCGAAACGCAGGTGGAAATGCTCAAGAAGGCGGAGGAAAAGCTCGAGGCGCAGCTCAAGGGCTTCAGTGAAAAATATTCCGAAGTTGACAAGGGGCTTGCCGACATGCAGAAGACGGTGCAGGCGGACCGGACGCTTGATGAAATAGCGCACCTCAAAAGCTCGCTTGCCGACCTGCAGTTTGCAAAGGCGGAAATAGTGAAATCTGTCGCATCCTTGCGCGATGAGGCGAAGCAGATAAGCGACGAAATGGAGGGCATCGGGGAAAAGCTCAATGACATTGAGCTTAAGAAAGTTTCGACAGCCAACCCGAAAAAGCTGCTTGCGCAAATTGACGAAACGGCATATGCGGCACGGCAGGAGCGCGACACCACGCTTGCCGAGCTTTCCAAATCCCTTGAGATGGTGCGCAAGCAATTGCAGGCATACACGCAGCTGCAATACCAATACCAGACGCTTAACGCGAGGATTGCGGCGCTGCAGAATTCGTATTCGAAAGAGACTGGCGAAGTGGAGCAGTTCGTCACCGCGCTTGAAACCGCTTACCGGAAATACAGCAAGGATTTGCAGGGGCTTTCCGCTGCAGTCGAGGAAGAGAAGAAAAACTTCACGCAGATGCAGCAGAAGGCAAAGCAGATTGAAATGGTGCTCTCGCAACTTGACAGCCTGCGCAAGGAAGGGGACAGCCTGGCGATAAAACTAAAAGGGGTGCTCAAGGAAGCGCAGGTGGTAGGCATGAAAGCGCCGGGCGCATCCGCGCGCGCGGGAATAACAGGTTCATCAGGCGCAAAATCCGGAGGAATGTCCACCGAAGGGCTTCCGCCAGACCTTGTTCAGAGGATAAAGCTGAGCGCGGATGAAGAGGAGGATTTTGAGCGCAAGCGCGAGGAGCTTCGCGGGCTGATTAGGAAAATGTGGGAAGACGATGTGAGCAGGGGCGGCTAGAAAAACGGGCAAAAGCCCCTTGTTGGCAAATGCTCGTAAGCAGCTTTTTCTTCTTTTGCACAAGGCAAAAATGCTATAATTGCCTGAGGTATTCCGCCGGGGAAAGTATCTTTATGCCCTCGATTTCCTTCAGAGGCAGAATATGCTTTTTATCCCCGCTTACGATATAATCCGCTTTGGCGGCAAGGGCGGCCTCGATTATTTTGTCATCATCCGGGTCTTGAGGCACATAGTTTTTCTCGTGCTTTGGCTTTACCATTATGGCAGTCTTCTTGAGCCTTGCAAGGAAACCATCGCGCATTGCTTTTTCAACCCCCAGCTCCCGCAGCACCTCTTCAACTTCGGCTGCAATTGCAGCGGAACAGGCAAGTTCGTCCTGCCCGCGGAGCATCCTTTTCCAGATGGTGGAAGAAGGCCCGCGCCTGTCGCCTATGAGTGCGGACACGATTACGTTCGTGTCAAGCACAACCCTATGCATGCCGTTTCGCCCTTGCTGCGTGGATGAAATCATCCAGGTTTGACTCGCTTATTCCGCGCGCTTTGGCTTTTGCGCCCGCCTCCCTGGCAAATGATTCGAACTCTTTGATGAGCTCGCCCTCATCCGGCATGTCAATTGCCCTAACAATCAGGCTTTTGCCCATGGGCTTGAATGCCACAAGGGAGCCTTCTAAAAACCCAAGCTCCTCGCGCATATGCTGGGGGATGACAAGCTGCCCGCGGCTTGACACCGTGCCTGTTGCGATGGGAGATGGTTCTTTCATTTTGCGGATTATTTTCCTTCCAAAAGCCATATTTTCACCAATCTTATTTACTTATTTACTTATTTATAATGGTTTGCAAACATATGGCAAAAAAATGGCGGGCGCAATCGGCTTTTTCTTCTTTTGCAAAGCCGACCAGCCAATTTTATATACTTGGGAATACCAATAATTGCAGTGGTTTGGATGAGGATTTCCGACATCAGGAAGAGGCTGCTGCCAATACTGCGCAGGCACAAGGTAGCGAAGGCTGGCGTGTTCGGCTCTGCGGCAAGGGGAGAAATGACGAAGAAAAGCGATGTGGACATATTGATAGATTTGAGGGAAGACCTGTCTTTATTCGGGTTCATAGCCTTGAAGCGGCAGCTGGAAGAGGCGCTTGGGAAGAAGGTCGATTTGGTTGAATATGCGGCAATAAAGCCTTCGCTCAAGGAATCCATACTTGCCGAAGAGGTCAGCCTGCTATGAAGCGGGAATTGAAAGCGAGCATATTGGACATGCTGGAGTCGATTAGGATAATTGAGGGATACGTGGAAGGGGCAACCGAAGCAGATTTTGAATCTGATATTCAAATGCAGGATTCGGTTATGAGGCGGCTTGAAATTATAGGCGAGGCATCCAAAGCCATACCGGAAAGCGAGAAGTTGAAATTCAAGGACATACCTTGGAAAGACATAGTTGGGACACGGGATATATTGATACATTCCTATTACGGCGTGATTAATTCGAGGGTGTGGAAAGCCGTAAAGGAAGACTTGTCAAAGTTGAAAGAAGCCCTTTTGGAAATGAATGAAGAAAAGTGATGGCATGCCATTTTTAGAAAAATACTCATTAGCATCCGCCTTCAAGCCCGCAGGCGACCAGCCTGAAGCCATAGCGAAGCTTGCGGACGGCGTGGTGAAGGGGGGCAGGCAGACGCTTCTTGGCGTGACCGGCTCGGGAAAAACATTCACGATTGCGAATGTAATAGCGAAGACTGGAAAAACCGCATTGGTAATTTCGCACAACAAGACGCTTGCCGCACAGCTTTATTCGGAATTCAAATTGTTTTTCCCAAAAAATAAGGTCGGGTATTTTGTCTCTTATTACGATTATTACCAGCCCGAAAGCTACCTGCCTGCCACAGACACGTACATAGAAAAGGATGCGCAGATAAACGAGAGGATTGAGAGGATGCGGCTTGCGGCAACCGCGAATTTGATGAGCGTCGGCCCAAGCGTGATTGTCGCCACCGTATCATGCATTTACGGAATTGGCAGCCCGGTGGAATGGAGCAAGATGAGCCTGAATTTGGCGGTGGGCGGCGGAATAGAGAGGAAGGAGCTGCTTGCAAGGCTTGTCCAGATGCAGTATGAACGGAACGAGCTTGGGCTAAAAAGCGGGCGGTTCAGGGCAAAGGGCGGAGTGATAGACATCGTGCCCGGGTATGCCGAGGAAATAGTGAGGGTGGAATTGGACGGCGAGAGAATAGCATCGATTTCGCTTCTTGACCCGATAAATTTCACCGAAGTGCAGAAATTGCAGAATTATCTGCTGTTTCCGGCAAAGCATTACATCGTGCCCGAGGAAAACAAGGAAAAAGCGCTCCGGGGGATACGAAAGGAGCTTGAGGAATGGCTGCCCACGCTGCCCCCTATTGAGGCGCACCGGCTTTGCCCGCGGGCGAATTACGATTTGGAGCTGATTGAAGAAATAGGATACTGCAATGGCGTGGAGAATTATTCGCGGCATTTTGACGGAAGGCAGGCAGGGCAGCCGCCTTATTGCCTGCTTGACTTCCTGCCGCAGGATGCGATGATTGTGGTAGACGAGTCGCATGTCACCCTTCCGCAATTGCACGGGATGTACGAAGGGGACAAGACGCGGAAAAAGAATTTGATTGACTACGGATTCAGGCTCCCATCCGCCTATGACAACCGGCCATTGAAATGGGCCGAATCCGAAAAATACCTGAAGAATGCGGTGTTTGTGTCTGCGACTCCGGGAGAATACGAACGCACAACATCGATTCAGATTGTGGAGCAGCTTGTGAGGCCGACTGGCGTGCTTGACCCGACAATAACCGTGCTGCCGACAGCAGGGCAGATGGATGATTTGATTGGCAAGATTGCGGCAAAAGTGAAAGAGGGGCAGCGCGTGTTTGTCACCACGCTGACAAAAAGGATGGCCGAGGATTTGGCCGAATACTTGAATGCGCGCGGGGTGCGGGTGCGCTATTTGCATTCCGAAATTGAAACTTTGGCGCGAAGCGAGCTTTTGCGGCAGTTGAGATTGGGCGATTTTGACGTGCTTGTGGGCATCAACTTGCTGCGCGAGGGGCTCGACGTGCCGGAAGTGGGCTTGGTTGCGATTTTGGATGCGGACAAGGAAGGATTTTTGCGGAACGAAACATCGCTCATCCAGGTGGTGGGGCGGGCGGCAAGGAACGTGGATGGCGAAGTGGTGATGTATGCGGACCGGGTGTCGGATGCGATGCGAAAAGCGATTGGCGAAACGAACAGGCGAAGAAAGGTGCAGGAGGAATTCAATTTGAAGCATGGAATAACTCCGGCTTCGGTTGTGAAGAAAATCGGCGAGAGGCTCGGGCCCGAGGATGAAATTCCGCTCACGCTGATACCCGGCGCGGATGCGCGCAAGCAAATTTTGGCGATGGAAGGGCAGATGAATGCCGCGGCGGAAGCCCTTGATTTTGAAAAGGCGATAGAGCTTCGGAATGCCATGCGGGAGCTGGAGAAGAAATTGGCGGGGAAGAAAAGAGCGAAAGCTTAAATATGTAATAGATCATAATACCTTATTACAGGTGATAATATGGCTTCCGGGATTGTCAGTTTCAATGACCACACCAACAGGCTGCTGAACATGATTAAGGCTAAATTCGACCTGAAAAACAAATCGGATGCGGTAAATTTCGTAATAGAGAAATACGGCAACGAAGCTCTTGAGGAGGAAGTGCGCCCGGAATACATTGAAAAAATCAGGAAGCTGATGAAGCAGCCTGCCAAAAAATATTCTTCCTTGGCTGAAATGGCAAAAGAGTACGATTGAATGTACCAGCCGGAACAGGCGCAGAACTTCATTGATATAATGAAGAAGCTGAAGAAAAAAGACGCCTTAAGATTCAGCAGGATAATGAAAAAAATGGATGAAATCCTGCAGGAACCGCAGCATTACAAGGATTTGAGCAACAAGCTATCGGGCGCGAAACGGGTGCACATAGACCCATATGTGCTTACGTTTTCGGTGGATGAGGAAAGAAAAACAGTCAGGTTCATAGATTTTGAGCATCACGACAAGGCATACAAGAATTGAAATGTTGGTTGGTAACAGTTCAAAATTTACCCACGTCGAGAAATGGCTGGGCTACGGCGTGGACAGGTTGGTTCCACGGCGTGAAACCTATTTTATCCCATCGAAAACCACGAAGTCCGCCTCGCCCATATCGCCGAGAACCGGCCACGCGCAAAATCATAGGCGGGCGCGCCCTTTTTTAACTTTTCAAACCCCAGCATTTCAGACGGTGTGGCATGATTTGGATAGCGCTGCTTTCATTCGCCCTTACGCTCCTTATCCTAGTGTGGATGCTGCCCCGCCTTAAGGCTGCGGGGATGACTGGCAAGGACGTGAACAAGCCCGGGAAGCCGGATGTGCCTGAGATGGGCGGGCTTGCGGTGCTGCTTGCGCTTATCATCACGATTTCGTTCGTGCTTGCGCTTGATTCTTTTTCCATAATCCGAATCGGTGACAACGTGCCGATAATGGCGGTGACGCTTTCGCTCGTGTTCGTGGGCCTCATCGGCATAATCGACGATTTTCTGGACATGCCGCAACTGGTGAAGGCGCTGGCGCCGATAATAGGCGCGCTCCCGCTTGTGGCGCTCAAAGTGGCGGGCGCAACTTACGTCATGGTTCCATATTTTGGCAGCCTCGATTTCGGGATTTTCTATTTCCTTGCGGTAATCCCGCTTTCGATGACGGTGTCCGCGAATTTGACGAATATGCTTGCGGGCTTCAACGGCCTTGAATTCGGAATGGCGCTCCCGACTTATTTCTTTGCCATGCTGCTTGGCGTGGCGCTTGGGAAAACCATAATCGTGGTATTTGCCGCTGCAATGCTTGGGGCATCTGTCGCATTCCTGCTTTTCAACTTCAGGGGGAAAGCATTCCCAGGCGACGTGGGCAACCTCATGATTGGCGCGCTGCTTGCCGCAATACTTATCGCGGGCAACCTCGAAAGCTTTGGCGCGGTTTTCGCCATCTACGTGCTTGAATTCATAATCAAGGCGCTGAATGGCTTCCCGTCGCATGGATGGGCGGGCGAATACAAAGACGGGAAGCTCCATGCAAGCAAAGCCATAAGCCTGCCGCAGCTTGTGATGAAAATGACTGGCGGCATAAGCGAGCGGAACCTGGTGCTTTTGTTTTCATTCGCGCAGTTTTTATTGTGCCTGGCTGTGTCGGCAAGCATACTGTTCCATGCCCCAATCTGAAAGGCAAGGTTTTAATTAAGTGGAAGGGAAAACAATCCGCTCTGTTTCTTAGGTAATGCCATGCAGGAAAAAATAGTAATCAAGGGCGCGAGGGAGCACAACCTCAAGGACGTGAGCCTCGAGGTGCCGCGCGACACGCTCACGGTATTCACGGGCATTTCGGGAAGCGGGAAAAGCACGCTTGCGTTTGACACTATTTACGCCGAAGGCCAGCGCCGCTACGTGGAAAGCCTCTCATCTTATGCGCGGCAGTTTTTGGGCATAATGAACAAGCCCGATGTTGATTCGATTGACGGGCTGTCGCCGGCAATTTCGATTGAGCAGAAAAGCGGGAGCAAAAACCCCCGCTCCACGGTAGGCACCGCGACTGAAATTTACGATTACTTGAGGCTGCTTTTTGCGCGCGTGGGAAAGCCGTTCTGCCCGGATTGCGGCAGCGCGATTTCCTCGCAAAGCATTGACGCCATAGTGGACAACATAATTGAAAGGGGGCAGGGAAAGGAAGTGACAGTATTTGCGCCTTTGGCGAAAAACCAGAAAGGGGCATATGAGAAAATAATAGAGGATGCCGGCCACGCCGGATTCAACCGCATAAGGATTGACGGCGAATACCATATCATTGACAGGTTTGCAGGCAAGCTTGACAAGCAGAAAAAGCACGACATAGACTTGGTGGTGGACAGGCTGAAGATTTCAAAGGATGAGCGCGGGAGGCTTGCCGAGGCGGTGCAGGCAGCGGCAGGGCGCGGCGAAGGGCTCGTGCTTGCCGCAATAGAAAAGGAGGAAACGCTCTTTTCACAGAAGAACGCGTGCGCAAAGTGCGGCTTTTCATTCGGAGAAATAGAGCCGCCGCTGTTTTCCTTCAATTCCCCGATGGGCTGGTGCAAGGAGTGCGGCGGGCTTGGCATGAAGCAGAAAGTAGACCCCGAATTGGCAATACCGGACAGGAACAAAAGCATGCTGGATGGCGCGATAGAGCCCCTTGGCGCGAACCAAATGGTATTCATGACATATGCCTCCTCGCTTGCGAAGGAATACGGGTTCAAAATGACGGACCCGATAGGCAAATTGTCAAAGAAGCAGCTTGATGCGCTGCTCTACGGAAGCGACGAGGAGATAAGCTTCGATTATGAGTCAAAAAGCGGCGG